>Ga0315912_10004480_pt1 | contig 13238 bp, 11 predicted proteins | sample VfabasoilMG_FD_204469 | JGI IMG/M metagenome (GOLD analysis project Ga0315912, IMG submission 204469) | Garden soil microbial communities collected in Santa Monica, California, United States - V. faba soil | ecosystem: Environmental > Terrestrial > Soil > Garden | place: USA: California... | reverse complement strand
AGTCCGTCGATCGGCAGGTAGCCGCGCGGCGGTGAGCTCTTCAGCCGCTCGCTTTCGGCGTGGCGCACGCAGTCCAGCAGCGGGATCTTGCCGTTGTCGTCGGTATAGACGCCGACGCCAAGGTTCACTTTCTTCGGGCTCTGGTCGGCGACGAAGGCTTCGGTGACGCCGAGGATCGGATCGGCGGGTGCCATCGGCACCGCGGCCAATGGAGAGGGGGAGTGAGGCGCGTTCATTGGATTAAAATGGTGGGTTTCCCAGAACGCATTCTACTCGTGGCCTTCAAATTAGCAGAGCTTTTTGCGCCGGCCGGCGACCAGCCCGAGGCGATCGACAAGCTGTCCGAAGGCATCGACGACGGCCTCGCCTTCCAGACGCTGCTCGGCGTCACCGGGTCGGGCAAGACCTTCACGATGGCCAACGTGATCGCGCGCCATAACCGGCCGGCGCTGGTGCTCGCGCCGAACAAGACCCTGGCGGCGCAGCTGTATTCCGAGTTCCGCGAGTTCTTTCCCGACAACGCGGTCGAGTACTTCGTCTCTTACTACGACTACTACCAGCCGGAAGCCTATGTGCCGGCACGCGACCTCTACATCGAGAAGGACTCGTCGATCAACGACCACATCGAGCAGATGCGCCTGTCGGCGACCAAGTCGCTGCTCGAGCGCCGCGACGTGGTGATCGTCGCCACGGTGTCGGCGATCTACGGCATCGGCGATCCGTCGGAGTACCACGGCATGATCCTGCACCTGCGCCAGGGCGAGAAGATGTCGCAGCGCGATGTGCTGGGGCGGCTGGTGGCGATGCAATACGAGCGCAACGAGCTCGACTTCCGGCGCGGCACGTTTCGGGTGCGCGGCGACGTGATCGACGTCTTTCCGGCGGAGCACGCGGAGAACGCGATCCGCATTTGCCTGGATGAGGATTCGATCGAGAAGCTCGAGGTGTTCGATCCGCTCACCGGGCGCGTCCAGCATCCGATGGCGCGCTTCACGGTGTATCCGTCCAGCCACTACGTGACGCCACGCGAAACCACGCTGCGCGCGGTGGAGGCGATCAAGGCCGAGCTGCGCGAGCGCATCGATTTCTTCCAGAAGGCCGGGCGCCTGGTCGAGGCGCAGCGGATCGAGCAGCGCACGCGCTTCGACCTCGAGATGCTGGTCGAGCTCGGGTTCTGCAAGGGCATCGAGAACTACTCGCGCCACCTGTCCGGGCGCCAGGCGGGCGAGCCGCCGCCGACGCTGATCGACTACCTGCCGCAGGACGCGCTGATGATCATCGACGAGAGCCACGTCACCATCCCGCAGCTCGGCGGCATGTACAAGGGCGACCGCTCGCGCAAGGAAAACCTGGTCGAGTACGGCTTCCGCCTGCCTTCGGCGCTCGACAACCGGCCGCTGCGCTTCGACGAGTTCGAGAAGGTGGTGCGCCAGACCGTGTTCGTGTCCGCCACGCCGGCCGACTACGAGCGCCAGAAGTCCGGCCAGATCGTGGAGCAGGTGGTACGGCCGACCGGTCTGGTCGATCCGCAGGTCATCGTGCGGCCGGCCTCAACGCAGGTCGACGATCTGCTCTCGGAAATAAGGGAAAGAACAAAAAAATCGGAGAGGGTGCTAGTGACCACCCTCACCAAGCGCATGGCCGAGGAGCTGACCGAATACCTCGCCGAGCACGGCGTGAAGGTGCGCTACCTGCACTCCGAGGTCGAGACCGTGGAGCGGGTCGAGATCATCCGCGACCTGCGACTGGGCGAGTTCGACGTGCTGGTCGGCATCAACCTGCTGCGCGAGGGTCTCGACCTGCCGGAAGTTTCGCTGGTGGCGATCCTCGACGCGGACAAGGAAGGCTTCCTGCGCTCCGAGCGCTCGCTGATCCAGACCATGGGGCGCGCGGCGCGCCATCTCAACGGCACCGCGATCCTGTATGCCGACGTGATGACCGAATCGATCAAGCGCGCCATCGCCGAAACCGACCGGCGCCGCGCCAAGCAGACCACCTACAACGCGGACCACAGCATCACGCCGAGCAGCATCATCAAGCGCATCAAGGACCTGATCGACGGCGTGTACGACTCGAGCCAGATGGAGGCGGCGCAGGACGAGGCGCGCTACGAAGCCATGTCGGAGAAGCAGATCGCGCGCGAGATCAAGGGGCTCGAGAAGAAGATGCTGGAGCACGCCAAGAATCTCGAGTTCGAGGATGCCGCGGCGGCGCGCGACCGGCTGAGCGAACTGAAAAAAAAGGTGTTCGGAATCGAGGCGTAAGACAAGGTAAAGCGGGCATTTGACCTTCGCCCGGCGCGCGGCCCGCGGCAAAGTGGGTCGCATGCTGTGGAAACTGCGCCTGCTGTGGTACCGCGCCGACAAGGCCGCGCTCGCCTTCGGGGTTTTTTTCAGCCTGATCGTCGGCGCGCTGATTTTTGCGCTCAACCTGGTGTTCTGGGATCGGGAAGCGCAGGCCGCGCGGCTGCAGGAATTCCACGCCCGCAGCCTGGACTGCCTGGCGCGCAACGTGTACTACGAGGCGCGCGGCGAACCGTCGGCGGGGCAGTACGCGGTCGCCGAAGTGACGATGAATCGCAAAGCCTCGCGCCTTTACCCCAAGACCGTGTGCGACGTGGTCTACCAGAAGGAGGCGTTCTCCTGGACCGAGCTCAGTGTGCTCGAGCCGCCCACGGGCCCGGCGTGGGTGCGCGCGGTTCAGGTGGCGGAAGACGTGTACTACCAGCGCCGTCCGCGGACCCTGCAGCCCAACGTGCTGCACTTCCATGCCAATTACGTTCGGCCTGACTGGTCAGCCGAGAAGCGGCAGGTCGCGCGCATCGGCAAGCACCTTTTCTACCGGTAGAAGCGGACGCCGGGCTTCAGCTCTTCGAATACCAGGTAGTGAGTCTGTTTCATGCCAAGCGCGCCGTACGTCGCCTGTGCCCGCTCATTCTCTCGTTCCACGTACAGCCTGAAGCCGCAAACCGCTGGATCTTTCGACGCCAGTTGTTGTACGTGCCGGTAGAGGTTCTTGTACACGCCCTGACGGCGAAACTCGGGTCGCACGTAGACGCTCTGGATCCACCAGAAGGTGCCGTTCCGCCAGTCGCTCCATTCCTTGGTGATCATCAGCGAGCCGACCGCGCTGTCGTGCTCGGCGAGCAGGTAAAAGCCGGCGGCCGGGTTGCCGAGAAGCGAATGCACGCCGGCGCCGATGACTTCAGGCAAGAGGTTCTTGCTTTCGGTCTCGGCGGCCATCGCGCAATTGAACTCCACTAGCACCTGCGCGTCCGCCAATGTGGCGAGCCTGATTTGCATGGCCTTACGCTAGTTGACCACAATGCGTGTCGCGGTAACCGTTCCGTGCGTGGTGTCGACAGTTACTTTCCCACTCGATTCCACACGAAACCCTTTGGTAATTGAGTTCGGAATCACGTCGCAGCGCTTTCGGAGCGGGCAGGGACGACGGTCATTGAATACGGCAATTGGCTTAAGGGTCTTGCGTTCGAACAGGTGCACAACCGGTCTTAGATCGTCCTGCGCGTCCTCTCCCGCCGTACTTAGGTGCACTAGGCCAATGTAGTGAGTGGAGCAAAACCCCGCCCGAGATGCCAACCCCTGGTTCAGGATCACTTGTCTTCCATCCCATTCGCGAAGTCCCTTAACACCGTCGATATCAACCTCGCCAAGGTTGCAGGTCAACCGCGCTTCTTCGGGATGAAGAGTCTCGTCCATCTGTCTCTGCAAAGGCTGTTGGTCCAGGGCCCGTAACACGGCTGTGTCATAGCCTCTTGTGAGACCACTCCAGTGCTGTGTAGCAAAAGGGCAGTACTGTGAGTAGCTGCTGCTGCGCAACCGTGGCACGGGCACTGAGCGGAGCGGCTGTTCGTACAAAGTCTGGCCGTTTGCCCTGTCCAATATTCGGATGACCGCGCTCTTGAAGTCCGACGCGCGCCGGGCTTGAAGCACATAGCGTGATTCCGAAGCGCGCCGGCGGACCTGAATAGAAGTGTGGCCGTAGTGATAGGTGCGCCAGTGATACCCGTCGTCTTGCACATTGACGAGCTTCGGTAGCAACAAATAGGGCGAACCTGAACGCGTGCCTTTGAGGCTCTCATCGATGTCCAGGGCCACGGTTTCACCAGGCGCAACCAATGGACTCTCTGGCCAAACGAAATCTATTCCGCAAAACTGCGAAACCGTGAAGGCCATGCCGCGCGAAAGATAAATCTCGCGCTCCTGAGTATTCGCTGTGTGGCTGTGGATTAGGTGGATCACTCCAACGCTAGCGAGCATTATTCCTAAGCAGGCGACAATGCGTAGTGCCCCGGTGCGGCCGTACCAACGCAAGTAAATGCCGGACGCCGCGCCGGCCAATAGGAGTGAAGATCCCCAGAGAATTGCACCCCACCCCCAGGAGACCACGGGAAGAACAATTCCGGTCCCTTCATCGCGAGGTACTCCGACGAAGAAAAACACGGACAGTCCGAGTAGCAGCATTAGCGATACCGCTACCGAGGCTGGCTTTCCTTGATGCAACCGAATCAGAACGTACGGGAGAAGGAGATTTGCGTACGCCGCCGTTCCGTTAACTGCCCATCCGAACAACAGGCCCATTAAGAGCACCGTCGCGCCGAAAATGGCCTCCGTACGGCTCTCGACAACAAAGGCAGGTAGAAAAAGCGATGCGAACCACAGGACAGCAGCCGCCTTGGCGAGAAACAGCGCCGTTCGGGTGGCGGACGGCTCGAGGGATGTTACATCTCTGGTCGGAGGATTTTCTTTATCTGCTTGCCGTGACGCTGGATTTTGAGGTCGGGGGGCGTCCGCTGGATCAGGAGAACCGTCCTGAATCGGCCGCCAGCCATCAGCCTCCGTGAAGAGCGCGGAACACTGTGCACACTGGCTGGCATCGGACCGGATCTGCACGCCGCAGTTGGGACATTTCGCCATGAATGTCAGGTGCTGCTTGCCGAGCTAGTACTTCGCATTCCCTGGCGTTCTGGGGAAAGGAATCGCGTCGCGGACGTTGGCGAGCCCGGTGGCATAAGCCACCGTGCGCTCGAAGCCCAGGCCGAAGCCGGCGTGCGGCACGCTGCCGTAGCGGCGCAAGTCACGGTACCAGTTCAGGCTGTCTTTTTCGATTCCCACCTCCGCCATGCGTGCGTCGAGGAGATCGAGCCGCTCCTCGCGCTGGCTGCCGCCGATGATCTCGCCGATTCCCGGCGCGAGCACATCCATCGCCGCCACCGTCTTGCCGTCGTCGTTCTGGCGCATGTAGAACGCCTTGATCGCTTTCGGGTAGTTCATGACGATCACCGGCTTCTTCGCGTGCTTCTCGGTGAGGAAGCGCTCGTGCTCCGACTGCAGGTCGATGCCCCATTTCACCGGGAATTCGAACTTCTCCTTGGCGCGCTCGAGGATAGTGATCGCCTCGGCGTAGTCCATGCGCACGAACTCCGACTCGACGATGCCTTGCAGCTTGGCGACGATGCCCTTCTCGATGCGCTCGTCGAAGAAGGCCATGTCTTCAGGTCTTTCCTTCAACAGCGCGGCAAATACATTCTTGAGTAATGCTTCGGCGAGGTCTGCGTTGTCCGAAAGGTTCGCGAAGGCAATCTCGGGCTCGATCATCCAGAATTCCGCGAGGTGGCGGCTGGTGTTGGAGTTTTCCGCGCGGAAGGTCGGGCCGAAGGTGTAGACCTTGGAGAGCGCGAGGCAATACGCCTCGACGTTGAGCTGGCCTGATACGGTCAGGTAGGTTTCGCGGCCGAAGAAGTCTTTCGAGTAGTCGACTTTCCCGTCCTGGCCTCGTGGCAGGTTTGCCAGGTCCAAGGTAGAGACGCGGAATAGCGCCCCGGCGCCCTCGGCATCGGCGGCGGTGATGATCGGGGTGTTGACCCAGAAGAAGCCGCGCTCGTGGAAGAAGCGGTGAATCGCCTGCGCGAGCGTGTGGCGCACGCGCGTCGCCGCGGCGATCACGTTGGTGCGCGGCCGCAGGTGCGCCACCTCGCGCAGGAACTCGAGCGAATGCGGCTTGGGCTGGATCGGATACGAATCGGGATCTTCCACCCAGCCCACCACCTTGACCGACGCGGCCTGCATCTCGAAGGGCTGGCCCTTGGCGGGCGAGGGCACGATGCTGCCGGTGGCCTCGATGGCGCAGCCCGCCGTGAGATGCAGGATGTCCTTCTCGTAATTCGCCAGATCCTTCGGCGCGACCACCTGCACCGGATGGAACGAAGAGCCGTCCGACAGGTGGATGAAAGAGAACCCCGCCTTGGAGTCGCGCCGGGTGCGCACCCAACCCTTCAGGGTCACGGCGGTTTCCTTCGGCGCGCGGCCGGCGAGGACGTCGGCGCAGGAAGTCATAATGGCGATGATATGAAAGAAAGACGCATCCTATTCGTCTGTACCGGCAACATTTGCCGCTCGCCCACGGCCGAGGGCGTGCTACGGCATCTTGCCCGGCTGGAAAACCTGGCGCTGCATATCGAGTCCGCCGGGCTGGGTGACTGGCACATTGGCCAGCCGCCCGACGAGCGCTCGCAGGATCACGCCCGCAAGCGCGGCTACGACCTCAGCGCGCAGCGCGCGCGGCAGGTGAAGGCGCGCGACTTCGAAGACTTCGACATGATCCTCGCCATGGACCGCGGGCATTTGCGCGCGCTGCAGAAGATGGCGCCGCCGCGCCACCGCGCCAAGATCCGGCTGTTCCACGCCGACCTCGACGTGCCCGACCCTTATGACGGCGGCGTGGAAGGCTTCGAGATAGTCCTGGACATGGTGGAGGCGCAGTGCCGGCGCCTCCTCCAGGAATTGAAGCAAGCTATCTCTTAGTCTCGACCTGCTGCAGCTCGTCGTCCGGCGCCTGCGGCTTGGAACGCTCGCGCCGCGGACGGCCGAGGTGCAGCGGCTCCTCCGCGGGCGCCGACACGGCCGGGGCCTTGGAGCGGTCGGTCTCGATCATCACCAGGCCCGCGCTCTCCAAAAGCACCTTGGGGTCGATCTTCGGCTGCTGCGGTTCGTGGCGTACCGGGGAACGCGCGGGCTCGGCGCTTACCGGCTCGGTGCGCACCGGCTCCGCGCGCACCGGCTCCGCGTGCATCGGCTCGGCCTGCCTGCTGTCGGCGTGCATGGGCTCCGGCGCCGGCTGCTGCGCCTGGACCGGCGGCGGCAAGGTTTCCTCGGCATGCGGCTCGTCCCGGCGCGCCAGGGCTTCGCGTCGCTGATCCTCGCGCAGCTGCTCTTCCTTCATCAGGAAGGCGGGGGTTGCGCCGGCCGGACCGCGGCCGTCACCTTGCTGCGCCGGCCGCTCGTCGCGGCCGCCGCGATGACGATCGCGTCCGCCGCGGTTGCGGCGGCCACGGCGTTGCTGCTCTTCACCTTCACGGCCCTCGCGCGGCTCGCCCTCCGGCCTCGGCGGGCGCGGCTGCTGCTGGCCCTGCTGTTGCGGGGGCTGGCCCGGCTGCTGCGGCGGGCGCGGCGGACGCTGTTGCTGCTCGTGCCTCGGGCGATCGCCCCGGTCCGGGCGGTCTCCACGCGGTTGTTGGCCATTGCGCCGCTGCTCCAGGCGCGGCTGCTGCTGGCGATCGCGGTGCTCGTCGCGTCCGCCCTCGCGGCCACCGTTACGACCGCCATCGCGGCCACGGCCATCGCGGCGGCGGTGGTCCTGCTGCTGCCGGCCGTCGCGGCGGTGCTGATCGCGGCGCGGATCGCGCTGCGACGGTTGCACCGGCTGCGGGACGGGGGTCGCTGCGGGCGCCGGCGCCGTTGCGGGAGCGGGCTCGCCGAACAGCGTGCCGAAAATGCGGCTGAGGAAGCCGCTAGGCTGCGCAGCCGGTTGCGGTTGCGGTGCGGGAATTGCCGCGACCGGCGCTTGAACCGGCTGCGGCCGGGGCGCCTGCGGCAGCGGCGCGGGCTGGTCGGGCGTGATGCTCTTGACCACCGGCTGCTGGCGCTCGACCTTGGCTTCTTCCTCGGCGCCGGGAGCCTTGGGCTCCTCCGGGCGCTCGACCAGCTCGTAGCTCGAGGGCACGTGCTCCATCGCGTTCAGCTCGTCGTGCTTCAGGCGCTGCACCTTGTAGTGCGGGGTCTCGAGGTGCGGGTTGGGCACCAGCACGATGTTCACTTTCAGGCGTGCCTCGAGCTTCTGGATCTCGGCGCGCTTCTCGTTCAGCAGGAACGACGACACGTCGACCGGCACCTGGGCGTGCACCGCCCCGGTGTTCTCCTTCATCGCCTCTTCCTGCACGATGCGCAGCACGTGCAGCGCGGTCGATTCGGTGCCGCGGATGAAGCCGGTGCCGCTGCAGCGGGGGCAGCTGATGTGCGCGGTTTCCTCGAGCGAGGCCTGCAGGCGCTGGCGCGAGAGCTCCATCAGCCCGAAGCGCGAGATCTTGCCGATCTGCACGCGGGCGCGGTCGTATCGCAGCGCGTCGCGCAGGCGGTTCTCCACCTCGCGCTGGTTGCGCTGCGACTCCATGTCGATGAAGTCGATGACGATCAGGCCGCCCAGGTCGCGCAGGCGCAGCTGGCGCGCGACTTCTTCGGCCGCCTCCAGGTTGGTGCGGTAGGCGGTTTCCTCGATGTCGCCGCCGCGCGTGGCGCGCGCGGAGTTGACGTCGATGGCGGTCAAGGCCTCGGTATGGTCGATGACGATGGCGCCGCCGGCGGGCAGGGCGACCTGGCGCGAATAGGCGCTCTCGATCTGGTGCTCGATCTGGAAGCGCGAGAAAAGCGGCACGTCGTCGCGGTAGAGCTTCACCTTGCCGACGTTGTCGGGCATTACGGTCTGCATGAACGCCTTGGCCTGCTCGAAGATCTCCTCGGTGTCGATCAGGATCTCGCCGATGTCGGGCTGCAGGTAGTCGCGGATCGCGCGGATCACCAGGCTCGACTCGAGGTAGATGAGGAACGGCTTCTTCGACGTGTCGGCCGAGGCGGCTTCGACCGCGCCCCACAGCTGCATCAGGTAGTTCAGGTCCCAGTTCAGCTCTTCCAGCGAGCGGCCGATCGCCGCGGTGCGGGCGATGACGCTCATGCCATCGGGAAGCTTGAGCTGGTCGAGCGTGTCGCGCAGCTCGTTGCGGTCCTCGCCCTCCACCCGGCGGGAAACGCCGCCGCCGCGCGGGTTGTTCGGCATCAGGACCAGGTATCGGCCTGCCAGGGAAATGAACGTGGTCAGCGCGGCGCCCTTGGTGCCGCGCTCGTCCTTTTCCACCTGGACGATGATCTCCTGGCCTTCGCGCAGCGCGTCCTGGATACGGGCGCGGCCTACGTCGACGTCGGAGCGGAAATAGCTCTTGGCGACTTCCTTGAACGGCAGGAACCCGTGGCGCTCTTCACCGTAGTCGATGAAGGCGGCTTCGAGGCTGGGCTCGATGCGGGTGATGATGCCTTTATAGATGTTGCTCTTGCGTTGTTCCCTTGATGCGGACTCGATGTCGAGATCGACGAGCTTTTGTCCGTCGACGATGGCGACCCTGAGCTCTTCCTGCTGGGTCGCATTAAACAGCATGCGCTTCACTTGTTGTTCTCCTGCGCGCGCAGGAGAGAGGTATCAGCCGGCTAAGAAAATCTCCTCGTTGGATGACCTCTTGGGGTCCTCAGAAAATTCTTCTGGAAACTGCCCCTACGCGCGCTGCTAGTAGTATCGCTACTTCCGGTGAGCGAAATTAACCAGCGCTTCAGGCCCGGCTGTGGCCGGACAGGAGGCGGGTTGCAGGTGCCGGCCCCCGGCAATAACCGGGAAAGCTCCAGTGCATCCTGTGCCTCGCAACTCAAAGCGACCGGAAGATCATACGGATAATGAATGACTTAAGCAAGGCCGCGGCCAAGCCGAAGGCGAAATGGCTGGTGGTCGGCGAAGAAGGCGAGGCCCAGCGCATCGATAACTTCCTGCTGCGCGAGCTGAAGGGCGTGCCGAAGAGCCATGTCTACCGCGTGTTGCGAAGCGGGGAAGTGCGCGTGAACAGCGGGCGGGTAAAGCCGGACTACCGGCTGCGCATTGGCGACAAGGTCCGCATCCCGCCCATGAGGGTCGGGGAAAAGCAGACGGTCAAGCTGCGCCCGCTGGAGCTGCCGATCAAATATGAAGACGACGCGCTCCTGGTGGTCGACAAGCCCAGCGGCGTCGCGGTGCACGGCGGCAGCGGGGTGAGCTTCGGCGTGATCGAGTCGCTGCGCGCGGCCCGGCCGCAGGCCAAGTTCCTCGAGCTTGCCCACCGCCTGGACCGCGACACTTCCGGGCTGCTGATCCTCTGCAAGAAGCGCGGCGCGCTGGTGGAGCTGCATCGCATGCTGCGCGAGGGCGAGGTCGGCAAGGTCTACCTGGCGGTGGTCAAGGGCATGGCGAAAAAAAGTCTCGAATTGCGCGAGTCACTGCATAAATATGTAACGGCCTCCGGCGAGCGCCGCGTCAGCGTCCACGAAGACGGCCAGAGCGCCATCACGCGGACCAAGCTCGTGAAGGCAAAAGACCCCTTCAGCCTGCTCGAAGTCGAGCTCCTCACCGGGCGTACCCATCAGATCCGCGTGCACCTCGCGCACGCCGGGCATCCGATCGTCGGTGACGACAAGTACGGCGACTTCGCGCTCAACCGCGAGCTCAAGCAGCGGCTGCTGCTGCACGCCGCGAGGCTTGCGTTCCGCCACCCGGTCACGGGCGAGCCGATGAAGCTGGAGTCGCCGATGCCGCCGGAGATGAAAAGCTTCGTCGAAAGCCGGCTGCGGTGAGCTACCAGCTCCTGGTGTTCGACTGGGACGGCACGATCATCGACTCGGCGAGCGCCATCGTCGACTGCATCTGCGCGGCCGCGCGCGACACCGGCATCCCGGTGCCGCCGCGCGAGCGCGCGGCGCACACCATCGGCCTCGGCCTGCACGACGCACTGCGCTTCGCCGTGCCCGAGCTCCCGGCCGAGCGTTACGCGGACTTCGTCGCGCACTATCGAAATCACTTCCTTGCGCGCCAGGATTCGATGCAGTTGTTCGCCGGCATGCGTGAATTGTTGAATGAACTATCAAGCACGCATCTGCTGGCCATCGCGACCGGCAAGAGCCGCCGCGGGCTCGACCGAGCGCTCGAGGCGGGCGAGCTCAAGGCCTTCTTCACCGCGTCGCGCTGCGCCGACGAGACCAACCCGAAGCCGCACCCGGCGATGCTGCTCGAGCTGATGGATGAGTTGAACGCTTCGAAGGAGCGTACGCTCATGATCGGCGACACGTCGCACGACCTCGAGATGGCGCGGGCGGCGGGTGTCGATGCGCTGGCCGTCACATACGGGGCGCATCCTGAAGCCGGGTTGCGCGCGTGCGCTCCCCTAGGGTGCTTCTCTTCAGTAAAGGAATTGAACGAGTGGCTGAAGACCCACGCGTAGTCTGCGAGTCCCGCGCGGTGCCGGACGAGGGCCGTGGCGTGCGCTTCGAGGTCGACTACTTCGGCGAGGCGGCGCCGGCTTTCGTGGTGCGCAAGGACGGCGTAGTGCACGGCTACCTCAATCGCTGCGGCCATGTCGCGATGGAGCTCGACTGGCAGGAAGGGGTGTTTTTCGATGCGGACGGACGCGATTTGCTATGCTCGACGCATGGCGCCGTGTACGAGGCGCGCAGCGGCCGCTGCATCGGCGGCCCGTGCAACGGCACTCCGCTAGTCAAGCTGCGTCTCGAGGAACGAAACGGCTTAGTCTATTTCATAGGATTCAACGATGACTGAAAATTCCGGTGAGTGGGAACGCGAGCTCGTGACCAAGCTCGCCACGGCCGCGCTGAAGGAGCAGAGGCGGGCACGGTTGTGGGGCATCTTCTTCAAGCTGCTGACCTTCGCCTACATCTCGCTCATCCTGCTGATGGCGATCGACTGGAAGGGTGCCGACGTGGCCGGCGGGCGCAAGCACACCGCGATGGTGGAGGTAAACGGCATCATCGCCCCGGGGAGCGACGCGAGCGCGGAGCGCATCAATAGCGCGCTGCAGGCGGCGTTCAAGGACAAGAACACGCAGGGCGTAGTGGTGCGCATCAACTCGCCGGGCGGCAGCCCGGTCCAGGCGCAGACCATCTACGACGAGATGAAGCGGCTGCGCCAGCTGCACCCGACCATCCCGCTCTATGCGGTGGTCGAGGATGTATGCGCCTCGGGCGGCTACTTCGTCGCCGCCGGCGCCGATCGCATCTATGTCGGCAAGGCGAGCATCGTCGGCTCGATCGGCGTGCTGATGAACGGCTTCGGCTTCACCGGCCTTATGGACAAGCTCGGCATCGAGCGGCGTCTGCTCACCGCCGGCGAGAACAAGGGCATGCTGGACCCGTTCTCGCCCATGGACGAAAAAAGCCTTGCGCAGGTGAAGGAGATGCTCGGCGACATCCACCAGCAGTTCATCGCCGTGGTCAAGGAAGGCCGCGGCAAGCGGCTGAAGGAATCGCCCGACATCTTCAGCGGCCTGATCTGGACCGGCCAGAAGAGCATCGACCTCGGCCTGGCCGACAGCATCGGCAGCCTCGACTACGTGGCGCGCGAGGTGGTCAAGGCCGAAGAAATCATGGACTTCACGCAGAAGGAAGGCATCGCCGAGAAATTCGCCAAGCGCTTCGGCGCCGCCGCGGCCAACACCTTCGCGGAAGCGGTGCTGCGCGCTTCAATCCGCTAGGGAACGCTTGAAGAGTCGCCCCCGCGAAGGCGGGGGCCCAGTTTTTTTTCTTAAGGAACATGGGTTCCCGCCTTCGCGGGAACGACGGTTGGCGGCTTTTTTTAGCCGCTCCCCAGCAGCAGGTAGACCGCCGGGCGGCGGCCAATAGCGGTCTTTGAACGGCGCCACTCGGCGACCGGCAGGGTTTTAATGGACTCGGTGGGAAGCGTCAGATCGGCGGCCACGCAGAGCCGGGTTTGAGGTTTGCAGGATTCGAGCAAAGCCCCGAGCAGCACCTCGTTGCGATAAGGCGTCTCGATGAAGATCTGGGTCGCCTGTTCCGCGCCGGACCTGCGCTCCAACTCGAGGATCTTTTTCCTGCGTTCTGCGGCGTCACGCGGCAGGTAACCGCAGAAGGCAAAGCGCTGTCCCTCGAGCCCCGAGGCCATCAGCGCGAGCACGATGGACGAAGGGCCGACCAGCGGCATGACGCGAAAGCCCTCGCGGTGCGCTTCTTCGATCAGTGCCGCGCCGGGGTCGGCGATCGCCGGGCAACCCGCCTCCGACAGCAGGCCCAGCGAGCGCTTGGCCCGCAGCGGGGCGAGCGGGTCGGGTTCTTCGCCGATGA
>Ga0315912_10004479_pt1 | contig 13239 bp, 13 predicted proteins | sample VfabasoilMG_FD_204469 | JGI IMG/M metagenome (GOLD analysis project Ga0315912, IMG submission 204469) | Garden soil microbial communities collected in Santa Monica, California, United States - V. faba soil | ecosystem: Environmental > Terrestrial > Soil > Garden | place: USA: California... | reverse complement strand
GCAGCGCGACGATCACGGCGCGCCGCACCGCCAGCGGCAGCGCGCTGAGGTCGCGCTCGCGGCCGCGCTGCCAGCGCAGCAGCAGCGGCATCACGAGGTCGTTGCCGACCATCGTCGAGACCGCGATCGCCTCGACGATGATCATGCCGGTGGCGGCCGACAGCCCGCCGATGAAGGCGGCCAGCGCCAGCGCGGGCTGATCGAGCGCGAGCGGCAGCGACAGCACGAAGGTCTCCGGGTCGGCGCGTCCCGGGCCGAAGTGCAGCAGGCCGCCGAGCGCGATCGGCAGCACGAACAGGTTGATCAGCAGCAGGTACAGCGGGAAGGCCCAGGTGGCGCGCCGCAGGTGCCGCTCGTCGACGTTCTCGACCACCATCACCTGGAACTGGCGCGGCAGGAACAGCACCGACAGCATCGCCAGCAGCGTCAGCGCGAACCATTGCCCGCCGGCAAAGCGGTTCTGGCCGCCCAGGCCGAGCAGCGACGCCAGGGCCGGCTGCGCCGCGGCGCGCGCGAAGATGTCGGCCGGGCCGTCGAACAGCCCCCAGGAGACGAAGACGCCGACCGCCAGGAAGGCGAGCAGCTTGACCACCGATTCGAGCGCGATCGCCGCGACCATGCCTTCGTGGCGTTCGCTGCTGTCGAGGTGGCGGGTGCCGACGGCGATCGTGAAGCCGGCCAGCGCGAGCGCGATGTACAGCGTGCTGTCGCGCCACCACGGCGCGCCGGCCGCGCCGGGCGCCGCGCTGAGCAGCGCCAGGCCGCCGGCGATCGCCTTCAGCTGCAGCGCCACGTAGGGCAGGATGCCGACCAGCGCGATCAGCGTCACCAGCGCGGCCAGCGCGCGGCTCTTGCCGTAGCGGCTGGCGATGAAGTCGGCGATCGAGGTGATGCGCCGCTGGCGCGCGATGCGCACCATCTTGCGCAGCACGCTCCAGGCCAGCAGCATCGCCAGCGTCGGGCCGAGGTAGATCGGCAGGAACCACAGCCCGGCGCTGGCGGCACGGCCGATGCTGCCGAAGTAGGTCCACGCGGTGCAGTAGACCCCCATCGACAGCGCATAGACCCAGGCGTTGCCGATCACCGAGCGGCCGGCGCGCGCGCGGCGGTCGGCGAAGCGCGCCACGCCGAACAGCAGCAGCAGGTAGGCGAACGACGCGGCGAGGGCGAGCGGCGCGGACAGCACGTCAGTCGTCCGGCGGGCCGGCCTCGGCGATCCAGGCCGCGATGCCGATCAGCAGCGCCCAGCCAACGAACAGCGCCAGCGGCAGCAGCGGCAGGCCGAAGACCGTCAGCGCGCGGTCCCACAGCGCCAGCAGCGGGAAGTTCAGCAGCCCCCAGCCGAACGCGAACAGCGCGATCAGCCGCTGGGAACGCAACGCGGCGGACATGCCGGCCTCACAGCTCGTCGAGCCGGAAACGCAGGCGCAGCAGCAGGCGGAAGCGCCGGACGATCGCCAGCGCGTCCTTCAGCTGGTCGCGGTCCATCGTGCTCAGGTCGGACGGCCGGACCTGGTTGCTCGGCGTCTGGCCGGCGTCGCGCTGGTGCAGCTGGTGGCGCAGCTTCAGGCCCATCAGGTAGTGCAGCGCCTCGATCAGGTCGGCCCCCAGCGCGGCGTCGAGCTGGCGCTGCTCGACCAGGCGCCGCAGCCGCGCCGCGGTGCCGGTCTCGTGCACGCGCTGCTGCAGCGCGAGCGCGCGCACGCCGTGCACGATCGGGAAGCTGCCGAGCTTCTTCAGGTCGAGCGGCTGCTCGTCGGCGCGCGCGGTCAGGCGCGACCACCAGTGGCCGGGCTCGTCGAACTGGTCGGCGGCGGCGGCGAAGCGGGCGTAGAAGACGTCGCCGCCGACGAGGATCCGGTCGAGGTGGCTGCGCAGCGCCTCCAGCAGCGCCGGGTCGCCGGCAGCGACGCCGGCGTCGAGGAAGATCGCCAGCCGCATCACGCCGCTTGGATCGGCCCCGTAGACCCAGTGGTGCAGCGTCTCGCGGAACTGGGTGACGCTGCCGCGCCACTCGGGGCGGTCGAGCATGATGCCGCCCGGGCACGGCGGCCAGCCGAGCTCGACCAGCGCGGCGCTGAAGCGCGCCGCGACCGGCGCGGGGTCCGGCCCCGCGTAGTCGTCGCGCAGCAGCAGCGCGTTGTCCTGGTCGGTGCGCAGCAGCTGCTCGCCGCGCCCCTCGCTGCCCATCACCAGCAGGCAGGACTGCGCGACCAGCTCGGCCGGTGCGAGCTGGCTCCACAGGCGCGCGATCAGGCGCCGGTTCAGCTCGCCGACCAGCCGCGCGATGCGTTCGACCCGGGTGCCGCCCTCGTGCATCAGCACCACCATCGCCTCGATGCGCTGCGCCACCTCCTTCAGCGCGTCGAGCGAGCCGGCCTCGTCGAGCTGCCGCGCGACGATGTGCGAGTGGTTGGCGACGAAGCTGACCAGGTCGAGCTGCTCGAGCACGCCGATCACGCTGCCGCCGTCGCGCACGACCAGGCGGTGGATGCGGTGCCGCACCATCAGCCAGAGCGCCTCGAACAGGTCGGCGTCGGCGTCGATCTCGATCAGCTCGAAGCGCGCCACCGCGCGCACCGCCAGTCCGGCGGGCGGCTCGGGGCGCAGCAGCGCGTCGCGCAGGTCGGTGGTCGTGAAGATGCCCAGGCGGGAGGCGCCGTCGTCGCCGCGGTCCTGCACCAGCGTGTGCGTCAGGCCCTGGTCGGCGAGCTCGCGGCAGACCGCCACCAGGTCGAGCCTGCCGTCGACGATGTGCGGCTTGCGCAGGTAGGCGTCGCGCACGCGCGCGGTGACCAGCGAGAGCATCTCGCGCTGCGGATCGGGGGCGCGGGTCGGCATCGGCGTGTACAAGGACGAACGGGACGGCAGGCAGTGTGCCAGCCGTCCCGCCCGGTGGGTTTGATCTGCCTCTAGTGGCCGCTCGCGCCGGAAGCGCCGATGCCGGTCTCGGAACGCACCTGCTGGGCCAGGAAGCCGGCCCGGTCGACGCGGGCGCGCGCGCCGCGGTCGAGGATCGAGAACAGCCAGATGCCGACGAAGCCGATCGTCATCGAGAACAGCGCCGGCGAGGTGTAGGGGAACAGCGCCGAGCCCTTCGGGTTGCCGAGCGTCGCCTCCCACACGGACGGCGAGACGATCGTCAGCAGCACCGACGAGATCAGCCCGAGGAAGCCGCCGATCACCGCGCCGCGGGTCGTGCAGTCCTTCCACAGCACCGACATGAACAGCACCGGGAAGTTGGCCGAGGCGGCGATCGCGAAGGCCAGCGAGACCATGAAGGCGATGTTCTGCTTCTCGAACGCGATGCCGAGCACGACCGCGATGATGCCCAGCGCGACCGTCGTCAGCTTGGAGACGCGCAGTTCCGAGGCGCTGTCGGCGCGGCCCTGCTTGATCACGGTCGCGTAGAGGTCGTGCGAGACCGCCGACGCGCCCGACAGCGTCAGGCCGGCCACGACCGCGAGGATGGTCGCGAACGCCACCGCCGAGATGAAGCCGAGGAAGACGTTGCCGCCGACCGCGTTGGCCAGGTGGATCGCCGCCATGTTGCCGCCGCCCTGCAGGCCGCCCTTGGCGTCGAGGAACTGCGGGTTGGTCAGCACGAAGGTGATCGCGCCGAAGCCGATGATGAAGGTCAGCAGGTAGAAGTAGCCGATCCAGCCGGTCGCCCACATCACCGACTTGCGCGCCTCCTTGGCGCTCGGCACGGTGAAGAAGCGCATCAGGATGTGCGGCAGCCCGGCGGTGCCGAACATCAGCGCCATGCCGAAGCTGATCGCCGAGATCGGGTCCTTGACGAAGTTGCCCGGGCCCATGATCGACTGGCCGATCTTGGCGGCCTCCTCGGCGGTCTTGCCGGTCGCCAGACCCGCCTTGATCTCGACCGCCTTGGCGAACATCGCCTCCGGGCTGAAGCCGAAGTGCCACATCACCATGAAGGCCATGAAGGACGCGCCGCCGAGCAGCAGGCAGGCCTTGATGATCTGCACCCAGGTGGTCGCGGTCATGCCGCCGAACAGCACGTAGACCATCATCAGCGCGCCGACGATCACCACCGCGATCCAGTACTCGAGGCCGAACAGCAGCTTGATCAGCTGGCCCGCACCGACCATCTGCGCGATCAGGTAGAAGGCGACGACGACCAGCGTGCCCGAGGCCGCGAAGATGCGCACCGGCTTCTGCTCGAAGCGGAACGCGGCGACGTCGGCGAAGGTGAACTTGCCGAGGTTGCGCAGCCGCTCGGCCATCAGGAAGGTGATCACCGGCCAGCCGACCAGGAAGCCGATCGAGTAGATCAGCCCGTCGAAGCCGGAGGCCATCACCGCCGCCGAGATGCCCAGGAACGAGGCCGCCGACATGTAGTCGCCGGCGATCGCCAGGCCGTTCTGGAAGCCGGTGATGCCGCCGCCGGCGGTGTAGAAGTCGGCCGCGCTCTTGGTGCGCGCCGCGGCCCACTTGGTGATGAAGAGCGTGAAGATCACGAAGACCGCGAACATCGAGATCGCGGTCCAGTTGGTGGCCTGCTTCTGCGCCTGGCCGAGGTCGGCGCCGGCGGCGTGGGCGAGCGCCGCGGTGCCGAGCAGCGCGGCCAGCGTGGCGGTGCGCGCGCCGAGAGCGCCGATGCGCAGAGAATTCGTGCGACTCATTTCAGCACCCCCTTGGCGATCGCGTCGCTGAGTTCGTCGAACTCGCGGTTCGCGCGCTGCACGTAGAACGCGGTGATCGCCACCGTGAAGACGATGACGCCGAAGCCGATCGGGATGCCCATCGTCATCACGCCGGTGCCGAGCCGCTGCGCGAGGAAGGGCTTGTCGAACGCGACCAGCAGGATGAAGCCGTAGTAGACGACCATCATCGCCAGCGTCAGCCACCAGCCGAAGCCGGTGCGCCGCGCCTTCAGTTCGAGGTACTTGGGGTGGGTCGAGATCCTTCGGACCAGATCGTCATCCATGTTGTCTCCTGTCAGACGTGATCGGCCCCCGCGGAGCCCGGCGTGCATATTCCACGATCGCACTGACCCTGCTCTGACGCAGAACCAACCGGGGCTGACGCGGAACTGAAGCGAAGCTGACGGCGCGCCCTCCCGGCGCGCGCCGTTCAGCCGCCGCGCGGTGGTCTCAGCCGCGCACGACGCCGGGACGCGGCGCGCCGGCCGCGTCCCAGTCGGGGCCGTCGAACCAGGCATCGCCGCGCAGGCAGGCGGCGAGCATCTCGAGCGCGTCGACGCCCCAGAACAGCTTGTCGTCGAGCACCATCGTCGGCACGCCGAAGATGCCGCGTTCGAGCGCGAGCGCGGTGCTGTCCTTCAGCGCCTGCTTGACGGCGTCGCCACCCGGATCCTGGACCGGCGCGAGCTGCGTGCGCAGTTCGGCCAGCCGCGCCGGGTCGTTTGAGTCCGCGCCTCCGCCCTGCCAGACATGGCGCAGCACCAGCTCGCAGGCGCGCCGGTTCGGCGTCGCGCCTTGCGGCGCGCTGGCAAGCAGCAGGCGCAGCAGCGTCAGCGGATTGAACGGATGCTCGGCCGGCGTCTCGATCGGGATGCCGAGCCGGTGCGCGACCCAGGCGACCTGGCGGAAGGTCCAGGCGCGCTTCGGCTCGATCTCGGCCGGCCCCTTCTGGCCCCAGTGCCTGAGCAGCCCGGCGAGCAGCAGCGGACGGTACTCGACGCTGTACGACAAGCCCTCGAGCGCCTGCGGCAGCCGCTCGAAGGCCAGGTAGGCATAGGGCGAGATCGGGTCGAACCAGAACTGCAGCGTCTTCATGCCTCTCCCCAAGCCTCGCCGGTCGGCGTCGCGAGCGCGGCGCGGCGTTGCGGCAGCAGCGCCCAGACCGCCCGCTTGGCCTCCTCGTCGAGCACCGACCAGCTCGCGATCTCGTCGAGCGTGCGCAGACAGCCTTCGCACCAGCCGCTGCCTGCATGCATGCGGCAGACGCTGATGCAAGGAGAAGGGATGCCCGCAGCGGCGGCAGCGACCTTCATGCCTGCACCACGTCGCTGACCGGCGCGCCGGTCAGCGCCTCGAGCTGCGCCGGGCTGAGCCGGAACACGCCGTTCGGATGCCCGGCTGCGGCCCAGATCTCGTCGAAGCGGAACAGCTCGCGGTCGATCAGCGTGACCGGTGGCGTCGCATGCGCGAGCGGCGCGACGCCGCCGATCGTGAAGCCGGTGCGCGCCTTGACGAACTCGGCGTCGGCGCGTCCCAGCGCACCGACCTCCGCGGCGACCTTCTTCTCGTCGACGCGGCGATCGCCCGAGGTCACCACCAGCACGGCGACCTCGTCCGCGCGGCGCCGGAAGATCACGCTCTTGGCGATCTGGCCGACGACGACGCCCAGCGCATCGGCCGCTTCCTGCGAGGTGCGCGCGGCGACCTCCAGCCAGACCGGCGCGTGCGGATGGCCGCGCTCGGCGAGCGCCGACGCGACGCGGCGGAAGCCCTCGGGTCGCTCGGTCTCGGCGGCGGCCATCACGCGGTCACCGGCGCGCGTTTCGCGAGCAGCGCCTTGCCGGCCCGCGAGACCGGCGGGCGGCCCAGCACGCCCGAGATGTAGGCACCGGCGTCGACCAGCGCGCCGAGCTCGATGCCGGTCTCGATGCCGAGGCCGTCGAGCAGGAAGACGACGTCCTCGGTCGCGACGTTGCCGGTCGCGCCCTTCGCGTACGGGCAGCCGCCGAGCCCGGCGACGCTGGCGTCGAAGACGTGCACGCCCATCTCGAGGCAGGCGTAGATGTTGGCGAGCGCCTGGCCGTACGTGTCGTGGAAATGGCCGCTGACCTCGGCCAGCGGAAAGTGCTTCAACGCGCGCTCCATCGCCGCCTGCACCTTCCTCGGCGTGCCGACGCCGATCGTGTCGGCGACGCCGCAGTGGTCGACGCCGATGCCCTTCATCAGCGCGACCACCTGCTCGACGGCGTCGGCCGTGACCTCGCCCTGGTACGGGCAGCCGAGCGCGCAGGAGATCGCCGCGCGCACCTTGATGCCGTGCTCGTGCGCGAGCGCGACGACCGGCGCGAAGCGCTCGACCGACTCGGCGATCGAGCAGTTGATGTTGCGCTGGCTGAACGCCTCGCTGGCGGCGCCGAACACGACGATCTCGTCGGGACGCGTCGGCAGCGCCGCCTCCAGCCCCTTCAGGTTCGGCGTCAGCACCGAGTAGCGCACGCCCGGCGCGCGCTGCAGCGCGGCCATCACGGCGGCGTTGTCGGCCATCTGCGGCACCCATTTCGGGCTGACGAAGCTGGTGACCTCGATCTCGCGCAGTCCGGCCGCCTGCAGGCGCCGCACCAGCTCGACCTTGTGCTCGGTCGCGACCGGCTGCTTCTCGTTCTGCAGGCCGTCGCGCGGCCCGACATCGACGATCGTCACTGAAGTGGGAAGCATGAAATAAGTCTCACTGGATGGCGGCGCCGGCGCGACGTTCCCCCCAACTAGGGATGTGCGCCACACGCCTGACACACCAAGATACAAACAAACAACAGGACCTGCCGTGAACACCAGCCTCAGCCTGCGCATCGCGACACGCATCCATTTTGCGCTGCTGCGTCGGTACGGCGCCAACGTCGAGGTCGGAACCCTGCTGAAAGGCGGGGCCGATGCGCGCGAGGCGATGTGGGTCTGCGAAGCTTCGGGCGATGCCGAACTGGTCGCGCTGGCGCGCCAGCTGAAGGATCTGCAGGGCAGCGCGGCGCCTGCGGCGGCGGTCGGCAAGGCAGCCGCCGCGACGAGCCCCAAGTCGACCGACACCGCAGCCGACAGGCCCGCGAGCAAGCCGGCGAGCCGCCAGGCCGGCAAGCACGCCGCGCCGCAGGACGCCGTCTGGTCGCGCGACACCTCCGGCTTCGGCGTCTCGCGCCCGGCCGAACTCGCGCTCCCGCCGATCGCCGAGGCCGGCAGCCGCTGGCTGCGCCCGTCGAGCTGGGGCCGCCGCAGCGCGACGCCGCCTTCGCGCCACTGAGGCGCTCGCGGCGTTCACGCCGCGCTCACACCGGCTCCGCGAGCCGCAGCAGTTCCTCGCCTTCCAGCACCTGGTCGCCGACGCCGTAGAGCAGTTCGGCCACCGTGCCGTCGCGCGGCGCGGTCAGCGTGTGCTCCATCTTCATCGCCTCCATCACCGCGAGCGGCTGGCCCTGCTTGACCGCCTGGCCGGCCGAGGCGAGCAGCGCGATCACCTTGCCCGGCATCGGCGCGGTCAGGCGCCCGCCTTCGACCGCGCCGTCGGCCGCGTGCGCGATCGGATCGATCTGGTTCAGCACCGCGCTGCCGTCCGGGCCGAACACCGTCAGGCGCTCGCCACTCGCGTAGACGGTCAGCGCCCAGCGGCGCTCGCCGAGCATCACGTCGTGCCCCTTGCCGCCGCGCGAGCGCGCCTCGAAGGGCCAGCGCTCGGCGCCGATCGCGAGCCACTGTGCGCCGCCGTGGGTGCGCGCCAAGGTGACGATCGCATGCCTGCCGCCGTGCTCGAGGTCGAAGCGCCGCACCGCCGCACCGTGCAGGCGCCAGGCATCGCGCTTCGACCACGGGTCGGCATCGGCGCCGGCCGCCTCGGCGGCGAGCGCATGCGCGATCACGCCGGCAGCGGCCACCTCCAGCGCGAGCGGCGGCGCATCGAAGAGCACGGCGCGCTCGCGTTCGATCAGCGCGGTATCGAGATCGGCGGTCGCGAACGAGCGGCTGGCCACGACGCGGCGCAGGAACGCGACGTTGGTGTGCAGGCCGACGATGTGGGTCTGCGCCAGCGCCGCGTCGAGCCGCGCCAGCGCCTGCGCGCGGTCCGCGCCCCAGACGATCAGCTTGGCGATCATCGAGTCGTAGAAGGGCGAGATCGCATCGCCTTCGCGCACGCCGGCGTCGACACGCACCGCCCCGCCGCGCTGGAACTCGTCGCACGGCGGCGTGCGATAGACCTCGAGCGTGCCGGTGGCCGGCAGGAAGTTCGCGTCCGGGTTCTCGGCGCAGATGCGCGCCTCGATCGCATGGCCGCTGATGCGCAGGTCCTCCTGCCTGAGCGGCAGCGGCTCGCCGGCCGCGACGCGCAGCTGCCACTCGACCAGGTCGAGCCCGGTGATCGCCTCGGTGACCGGGTGCTCGACCTGCAGCCGCGTGTTCATCTCCATGAAGAAGAAGCGCAGGTCGCCGTCGGGCGTCGGCTCGGCGATGAACTCGACCGTGCCGGCGCCGACGTAGCCGACCGCCTGCGCGGCCGCGACCGCCGCCGCGCCCATCTCGCGCCGGCGTGCCTCGCTGATGCCCGGCGCGGGCGCCTCCTCGAGCACCTTCTGGTGACGCCGCTGCACCGAGCAGTCGCGCTCGAACAGGTAGAGGCAATGGCCGTGTGCGTCGCCGAAGACCTGGATCTCGATGTGGCGCGGCCGCGTGACGTAGCGTTCGACCAGCACCGCGTCGTCGCCGAAGCTGTTGCGCGCCTCGCGCTGGCAGGAGGCGAGCGCGGCGTCGAACTCGTCGTCGCGCGTGACGATGCGCATGCCCTTGCCGCCGCCGCCGGCGCTGGCCTTGATCAGCACCGGGTAGCCGATGCGCGCTGCCTCGCGCTTCAGCAGCGCCGGGTCCTGGTCGGCGCCGTGGTAGCCGGGCACCAGCGGCACGCCGGCCTTCTCCATCAGCTGCTTGGATTCGGCCTTCAGCCCCATCGCCTTGATCGCCGAGGGCGGCGGGCCGATGAACACCAGTCCGGCGTCGGCGCAGGCCTGCGCGAAGTCCTCGTTCTCGCTCAGGAAGCCGTAGCCGGGATGGATCGCCTGCGCGCCGGTGGCCTGTGCCGCCTCGATGATGCGCGCGCCGAGCAGGTAGCTCTCCTTGGGCGCGTTGCCGCCGATGTGCACCGCCTCGTCGCAGGCGAGCACGTGCTTGGCGTGCGCGTCGACGTCCGAGTACACCGCGACCGTGCGGATGCCCAGGCGCCGTGCCGTGGCTGCCACGCGGCAGGCAATCTCGCCGCGGTTTGCGATCAGGATCTTCGAGAACATCGTCACCTCACACGGTCGGCTGGCCGGCGCGCCACCAGCCGGAAGCGCGGCGCAGCAGCGCACGCACGAACTTGCCCAGCACCACGATCAGCGCGATCGCGATCGCGAGCGACACCACCAGCACCGCGGCGAACACGACCGGGTGCACCCACGACAGCCAGAGCGTCAGCGGCACCAAGGCATCGCCGAGCAGCGACATCGCGATGTTCGAGAACGGCTCGGGCGAGGTGTTGACCGCGGCGCGCGTGGTCGCCTTCGCGGTGTGGCTGGTCGCGGCGAGCGTGCCGCCGAGCAGCGCGGCGACCGTCGCCCAGGTCGCCTGGTCGGCGCCGAAGACGGACGCCGCGAGCGCCGCGCCGGCCGGGATGCGCACCAGCGTGTGCAGCAGGTCCCAGAGCGTGTCGACGCCGGGGATCTTGTCGGCGAAGAACTCGATCGCCAGCATCAGCCCGCTCGCACCCAGCATCGCCGGGTGCTGCAGCAGCGCAAGGCCGGACGGCAGCGCGACCCAGCCGAGGTGGCCGGCCGCGCCGGTGAGGAACACGACCAGGTAGAGGCGCAGTCCGCTCGCCCAGCCGAGCGCCGCGGCGATCGCCAGCAGTTGCGCGGTGTCGAGCTGCGGCATGGCTCAGTCCGGCAACACGGCCCACGCGGCCGTGCGCTTGCCGAGGAAGGCTTGCACGCCTTCGCGGCCCTCGGCACTGGCGCGGATGTCGGCGATGCGGCGCGCGGTGTCGGCGCGCAGTTCGGCGTCGATCGGCCGGCCGGCGACGTCCTTGACCAGCTGCTTGCAGGCGCGCACCGCCATCGGGCCGTTCGCGCACAGCGTCGTGGCCAGCATGTCGACCTCGGCGTCGAGGCTCGAGTGGGTCGTCAGCAGGTGCACGAAGCCGAGCGCGTGCGCCTGCGCGGCGCTGAAACGCTCGGCGGTGATGAACCAGCGCCGCGCCGCCTGCTCGCCGAGCGCGCGCACGACGTAAGGCCCGATCGTCGCCGGCAGCAGCCCGAGCTTCGCTTCGCTGAGGCAGAAGTGCGCGCCGTCGACCGCGACCAGCACGTCGCAGACCGCCGCGAGTCCGAGCCCGCCGGCGTAGCAGTCGCCGTGGATGCGCCCGATCACCGGCAGCGGGCAGCTGTAGAGGGTCCACAACATGTCGGCGAGCGCCTGCGCGTCGGCGCGGTTCTGCTCCCAGCTGTAGTCGGCCATCGCGCGCATCCACGTGAGGTCCGCGCCGGCGCAGAACACCTTGCCGTGGCCGCCGAGCACGATGCAGCGCAGCTCCGGGTCGGCGCCGAGCGCCGCGAAGGTCCGCGTCAGCTCGGCGATCACCGCGTCGTTGAACGCGTTGCGCACCTCCGGGCGGTTCAGGAACACGCGTGCGACCGCGCCGTCGCGCTGCACGTCGAGGATCGGTTCGTCCATGGCCTGCTCCTCCGTGGCGCTCAATAGCGCTTGGCCGCTTCGTCGAGCATCACCTCGGTGGCGCCGCCGCCGATCGCGAGGATGCGTGCGTCGCGCCAGAGCCGCTCGATCGCACTGCCGCGCATGTAGCCCATGCCGCCGTGGAACTGCTGGCAGGTCGCGACGACCTCGTTGACCAGCTCGCCGGTCAGCGCCTTCAGCAGCGAGACGTCCTGCACGATCGCCTCGCGGTCGTGGCCCTGCGTGACGCGCCAGGCGCAGTGGTAGAGGTACTGGCGCGCCGCGCGCACCTTCGCATCGAGCATCGCGAGGCGCTGGCGGACCACCTGCTTGTCGAACAGCGTCGCGCCGAACGCGCGCCGGTCGCGCACGTGCGCGAGCGTGAGCTCGAGCGAGCGCGTGCAGTGGCCGACCGCCATCGCGGCCAGCGCGATGCGTTCGGTCTGGAAGTTCTTCATCACCGCATGGAAGCCGCGGTCCGGTTCGCCGAGCAGGTTCGCGGCCGGGATGCGGCAGTCGTCGAACACCAGCTCGGCGGTGTCCGAGCTCAGCCAGCCGGTCTTCTCGAGCGTGCGGCCGACGCTGAAGCCGGGCGCGCCCTTCTCGACGATGAACATCGAGATGCCGGTGCGGGCGGCGCTGGTGCGCGCGGCGACGAAGTACAGGTCGGCGTGCACGCCGTTCGTGATGAACATCTTCGTGCCGTTCAGCACCCATGCGTCGCCGGCGCGCTTCGCGGTCGTGCGGATGCCGGCGACGTCCGAGCCCGCGCCCGGCTCGGTGATGCCGACTGCGGTGATCGTCCGGCCCGAGGTGACTCCCGGCATGTACTTCGCCTGCTGGTCGGGCGTGCCGGCGTGGTGCAGGTGCGGGCTCGCCATGTCGGTGTGCACGAGCACGGTGATCACGAAGCCGGCGAAGGTCGACTGCGCGAGCGCCTCGGCGAACACCAGGTTGGTGAGCGCATCGGCTTCGGCGCCGCCGTGCCGCGCCGCGTACATCAGCCCGAGCAGCCCGGCGTCGCCGAGCTTGCGCAGCACCTCGCGCGGCGTGAAGCCGTCGCGCTCCCAGCGCTCGCCGTGCGGCTCGACCTCGCGCGCGAGGAAACGCGCGACCTGCTCGCGCAGCAACTCGTGCTCCGGGGTCAGGTAGACGTTGTCGAGGCTCATCGCGATCGCAGGCGCCGCCGCCTCACATGCGGAACACGCCGAAGCGCGCGTCCGGGATCGGGGCGTTCAGGCTCGCGCTGATCGCCAGCGCGAGCACACGGCGCGTGTCGGCCGGGTCGATCACGCCGTCGTCCCAGAGCCGCGCGCTGGCGTAGTACGGATGCGCCTGGGCGGCAAACTGGTCGAGGATCGGCTGCTTGAACGCGGCCTCCTCGTCGGTCGACCAGCTGCCCCCCTTGGCCTCGATGCCGTCGCGCCTGACGGTCGCCAGCACGCTCGCCGCCTGCTCGCCGCCCATCACCGAGATGCGCGCGTTCGGCCACATCCACAGGAAGCGCGGCGAGTAGGCCCGCCCGCACATGCCGTAGTTGCCGGCGCCGAAGCTGCCGCCGATGATCACGGTGAACTTCGGCACGTTGACGGTCGACACCGCAGTCACCATCTTCGCGCCGTGCTTGGCGATGCCCTCGCTCTCGTACTTGCGGCCGACCATGAAGCCGGTGATGTTCTGCAGGAACACCAGCGGGATCTTGCGCTGGCCGCACAGCTCGATGAAGTGCGCGCCCTTCAGCGCGCTCTCGCTGAACAGCACGCCGTTGTTGGCGACGATGCCCACCGGCATACCCTCGATGTGCGCGAAGCCGCACACCAGCGTCGTG
>Ga0315912_10004478_pt1 | contig 13246 bp, 10 predicted proteins | sample VfabasoilMG_FD_204469 | JGI IMG/M metagenome (GOLD analysis project Ga0315912, IMG submission 204469) | Garden soil microbial communities collected in Santa Monica, California, United States - V. faba soil | ecosystem: Environmental > Terrestrial > Soil > Garden | place: USA: California... | reverse complement strand
GCCGTGGCCGCCGCCGAGCAAGCCGCGGCCGCCATAGAACTGTCCAAAGTCGCGCTGAACATGCGCAACCAAACCGACGGCACACTCGCCAGCTTGAGCGAGCAGACCAGCTCGGTGAAGAACATCGCGGCTCAAGCGGAGGAGCTGCGCGCCGTAACCGAACGCACGGTGCTGGGCTTGAGCGAACAGAGCAAAGGCGCGAGCGAAATCGCCAGAGCCGTCGATGCCGCCCGCAAGGACGCGCAGCAGACGGCCAAGGCTCTACTGGAGCAAGCCAAGGCCGGACAAGAGTTGGAGGGAGCCGTAAAGCAGGTCGCGGCCTCAGCCGCCGATGTCACCCGTGCCAGCGCCGAGCAGAGCAAAGTCGCAACCTCGTTGGCCAAGAATGCCGACGATGTGCGGCGCATCGCGCAAAAGACCGCGCGCGCGCTCGAAGAACAAGCCGAGACCGTCAGCGCGCTCGCCGATACCACGAGCAAGCAGGCCCGAGCGCTTTCCGCCCTGCAAAAGGTGAACGCCGAGCAGGGCTCGGTCAGCGAGCAAATCGCGACCGCTGTCAGCGCCATGCGCGGAAAGCTGCGAGAGACCGCGTCCGTGTCCGCCCAGCAGGCCAAAGGAGTCGCGCTGTTCGGCCGCGAAATGGAGTCTCTCTCCAGTCAGATAGCGAAAATCCGCGCGGCCAACCTGAGCCAAGCCGAAACCGTGCTTTCGCTCGGCACGAGCCCCGCCGAGAGCGCGGACCCCGCATGAGCGCTGGCATTCCCGCGCCCAGTGAGCACGAGCGTTTGGAAGCGGTGGCTCGCCTCCGACTTCTGGGTACCGCCGCCTTGCCACGACTGATCGACGAACTGGTCGACACGACGTGGCCCGTGCGGCGCGCCGTCGTCGCTGCACTCTCCGCCGCGGAACCGGCGGCGATGCCGATCTTGGTCGAGACCTTGCGCCGTTCACGCGAGGACGAAGCCAAGATTGCCGGCTTGGTCGATGCGCTCTCCGCTACTCCGCACGCCATCGACCAGCTCTTGCTCGACCTGGCCTACGACGACGACGCGGCGGTCATCTGTGATGCCGCGCAGATCCTGGGTCGGCGCGAAAGCGCGCCCGCCGTGCCCCGGCTGAAGCAATTGCTCGAGCACGAAAACGACAACGTGGCGCTCGCCGCGGTCGAGGCGCTGGGCCGTATCGGCGGCAAGGAGGCACTCGAATCGCTGCTGGCATTGGCGGAAAGCCGGAATTTCTTCCGCACTTTCCCGACTATCGACATCCTCGGTCGCAGCGGTGATTCGCGCGTGCTGTCTACGTTGCTCGCGCTGTCGGTCGACCCGCTTTATGGCGCCGAGGCCGTCCGTGCCCTGGGCCGCCTCGGAGATGCCAGTGCGGTTCCGGCGTTGCTCGAGCAGCTGGCCCGCGCCAGCGGCACGATCGTGGCGGCGATCGCAGTTTCGCTCGTGGCCATCCATGAGGCAGCCGAGCAACGCTTCGGGACGAGCGTGACCGTAGAACGCCTAGTCTCGAGCTCCAGCAAGCTGAGTGAGCTCCGACAACGCCTGATGCTCGGGCTCAAACGCGCGGACGCGAGTGAGCAGCTCGCCCTCAGCCAAGTCTTGTCCTGGATCGGCGAAGAGAGCACGGTCCCTTCGCTGCTCGCTTTGCTGCGGGGCCCCCCGGCAGTGGCAGAAGGCGCAGCGCTTTCGCTCAAACGTCTGGGAGCGATCGCGGAACCCCAATTGATCGCCGCGCTGCAGGGCGGCACGAGCGAGGAGCGCCGGCTGCTCGTGCCCCTGCTCGGCGGCAAGCTCTCCGCCCGTGATCAGCTGGTGGCTTGTCTCGGCGATGAAGATCCGACCGTGCGCGCGCTGAGCTGCGACGCGCTCGCCCGCACCTCGGATCCCGCCGCCGTGCCAGCCATTTTTCCGCTGCTCTCCGACGCTGACGCACGTGTCGGTCAGGCGGCACTTTCGGCACTGCAAGCCCTGGGCAGCGCTGCCACGAAGCGCCTTTCACTGGCCGCCGCTGCCTCGGCAGACCCTCGCCTGCGGCGTGCCGCGCTGCGCATCATCGGTTATTTTGGCTATCCTGAAGGGTTGGAGGCCCTGCTCGAGGCTTGCCAGAGTGGGCACGAGCAGCTGCGCGAAGCCGCGCTCGCGGCGCTGCCGTTCATCGATGATGCGCGCGCTCAGAGCGAGTTATTGCGAGCGGCTCGGGACGAATCAGGGCGCACGCGCACGTTCGCCGTGCGCGCGCTGGGGCACACCGCGGGCGAGCCCGCGGTGTTGGAACAGCTGCGTTTGGCCTTGGCCGACACGGACGCCTGGGTGCGCTACTACGCCTGCCAAGCGCTGGGCAGACTCCGCGACGACTCGGCCACGGAAAAGATTGCGACGTTGCTCGATGATGCGTTCGGGCAGGTGCGAGTGGCCGCGGTCGAAGCGCTCGCGCACCTGCGCGGCGCGCGCGCCTTCGAAATTCTGTGCAGCGTGCTCGGTTCGGGCGACGCAGACTTGTATCGTGCCGGCCTACTCGCGATCGGCCTGTCCAAGCGCGCCGAGGCCGTACCTCCGCTGCTCACGGCGTTGACCTCGTCCGAGGCCGCGACCCGTTTGGTCGCGCTCTCCGCTTTGGCCGAGCTCGACCAGCCGGAAACGCTGCCCGCCATCGCGCGAGCAACGCGCGATCCGGATGAAGGCGTACGCGCCTCCGCGACCGGCTTTCTCGCCGCCCGCGCCGACTTGGCCACGACCCAGGAACTCATCGCGTTGGTCCTTCAGCCACCGGTGGAGCGAGCGCTGATCCGCGCGCTGGCCAAACCAGCGCCGGGTCGCTGCCATGCCATCGCGTCGGCGCTGGACCACGCAGACGACGACGCCGCAGGAGCGTTCGTGGGCAGCCTCGCCCGCATGCAGTCCGAGGAAGCGCTTTCGACGCTGCGCGCCGCGCTGACGTCGGCGAACGACGCCGCGCGCCGCGCCGCAGCCTCGGCGTTGCTCGCCCTCCAGGACAAGGCCAGCGCGGCCGCGCTGGAGCGCGCCGCGCTCTCTGACACGGACGCAGAAGTGCGGCGGATCTGTAGTGCAGCGTTAGTTCGATGAGCACCGGCCTGCCGCTTTCACCCCAGGTATTCGCGATCCTCAGCGCCTTGATCGAGGAGCGCACGGGTCTGCACTACGATCTGCAGGAGCGGGAGCTGCTCGCCGAACGCGCCTCGGGCCGAGCCACCGAGCGCGGCTTCGAATCCCTGCTCGACTATTACTATTTCCTTCGCTACGACGCGGGCGCCGATGCCGAGCTCGCGCTCCTTTCGGAAGCGCTGGTCGTGAATGAGACCTACTTCTTCAGGGAAGTAGGCCCGCTCAAGGTCTTGGTCACCGAACTTTTGCCCCGCCTGCTCGCTCGCGGAATCCGCCCGCGCATCTGGTGCGCCGCCTGCTCGACTGGAGAAGAACCGCTGACCTTGGCCATGCTCCTGGACGAGGCGGGACTATTGGAACGAGTGACGATCGTCGCAAGTGACATCAGCGCGCGCGTATTGGCGCACGCGCGAGCCGGCATCTATCGGCATCGCTCGCTGCGCTCGCTCCCGCCGGGCGTGGTCGGTCGCTTTCTCGAAGGTGACCAAAACGAGATGCGCGTCGCGCCGCACCTCGCTCGCGCCATCGCTTGGCACCGCGTCAACTTGGTCGATGAACGAGAACCGTCGGAGCTCGGTTCGTTCGACGTCATTCTTTGCCGCAATGTGCTGATCTATTTTCGAGATCAGACGATCGAGAAAGTCGTCGACCGCCTGTGGCAAAGGCTCACGCCCGACGGGCTGCTCGTGGTCGGCACATCGGAATCGCTGCTTCGCTTCAAGGTCGCGTTCGCGTGCGAAGAGCAAGGCGGAGCATTTTTCTACAGAAAGCAGACCCAATGAAAGCGATTCGCGTGCTGGTGGTGGACGACTCGGCGTTCGCCCGCAAGGTCATACGCGAGAGCTTGCTGACCAGTGAGCGGATCGAGGTCGTGGGCACCGCGCGCGATGGCATCGACGCCTTGGAGAAGATCGCCGGCCTGGAGCCGGACGTGATCACGCTCGACTTGGTGATGCCGAACCTCGACGGCCTGGGTGTGCTGGCCTCGCTCACGGCTCAGCAACGATCTCGAGTCGTGGTCGTGAGCATGGCCGACGGCGAGAGTGACATCGGCATCTCCGCACTCGGCTACGGCGTCTTCGATCTGGTGCACAAGCCGACCGCACTCGCCGTCGCCGGCTTGCACGACATCGCAGAAGAGCTCGTGAGCAAGGTGCTGCTCGCCGCTCTGCAGCCAATAGCTCGCGAACCCGAGTTCGAGGACGAGGTCCCCGCGAGCGCGCCCCTCGAGAAACACTCGGATCAGGTCGTGCTGATTGGCACTTCCACGGGCGGCCCCCAAGCATTGACCCGGATCTTGAAGGCGCTACCGGCGGATTTTCCGGCGCCGATCGCGATCGTGCTGCACATCCCCGAAGGCTACACGGGCCCGCTCGCCGAACGACTGAATAGTGAGTGCGCGATAGAGGTGCTGGAGGCGACCGAGGGGCTGCCACTCCGGCCGGGCCGCGCAATCTTGGCCCGAGCCGGCGCGCACCTGTCCATCGCCGAAAGCGGCGACATGCTCAGCGTGCACCTCGCTCTGGAACCGAGCAGCGCCTTGCATCGCCCCTCGGTCGACGTCCTGTTTCGGAGCGCCGCGACAATTCTCGGCAAACGCGCGCTGGCGGTGGTCCTGACCGGCATGGGCAATGACGGCCTGGATGGTGCGCGAGCGATCACCGAGGCCGGCGGGCTCGTACTCACACAGAATGAAGACTCGTGTGTCGTCTATGGCATGCCGCGCGTGATCAAGGAAGCGGGGCTCTCGGTCGCCGACGTGCCGCTCGCGCAGATGGTCGCGGAGATCAGCGCGCGAATCTAGGGGCGGCTCGCGACTGCCAGCTCGGGCCGAGGGCTATCGTCGCCCCCGATGCAACCGAGGTCGCGCAGTGTGGTGGCGAGCGCTTCGTCGAGCGCGGTGTGGGGCTCGCTGCCCAAAAACGCCAGCAACCGACCGTTGTCCAGCCTGAGCGCCGCGTTCCACAGATACCTCATCTCGAGCATTTCTCGGCAAGTTTCCACAAACGGTGAGAGCAGGTACACGACGAACCACGGGAAGCTCCAAATCCGCGCGTTGGGCACAGCCGCGACGCGACGCGCGGCTTCGGCGATCTCGACGCCCCGCTCGAACCAGTGACCTTCGAAATGAAATACCTCGAACGAGCCGAGCTCCGCCTCGCGTTCCAGCAACTGCGCGATGGTTTCCGCCAGATCTGGCAGATATGCCCAGGCGTGGCCAACCTCACGCTTGCCGGGATAGAACAGCCAGCGCAGCGGGCGCTTGGGCCTGACTAGAGCTTGGCTGAACCAACTATTTTGAGCGGCTGAGCCAAAGAAGTCTCCCGCGCGCACGATCAGAACCGGCACCCCACTCGCTGCAGCCTGCGCGAGCCGTTGCTCCATGGCGACGCGGATCGCGCCCTTGCGCGTCTTCGGCCGCTGCGGAGCCGACTCAGCCACGAGCGGGAATGTTTCGGGACCGAAGTTGTAGACGGTGCCCGGAAATATCAGCCGCGCAGAGGCGGCCCGCGCTGCAGCGATGCTGTTCTCCAACATCGGCAAAGCCAGGCCCTTCCAGTTGCGGTAGCCGGGCGGGTTGGCCGCGTGCACGACGAGGCTCGCGCCAGCCGCGGCGGCAACGACATCCGCGGCGCTCATGGCGTCACCCTTCACCCAATCGACCGCGCCGAGCGAAGCCATGCGTTGCTTGGCCTGCTCTGGATCGCGGTGCAACGCGCGCACGCGGTAACCACGCTTGCCGAGCACGCGCGCAATTTCACTACCCACGCCGCCCGTGGCACCGATGATCAATGCTGTTCGAGTCATGGCACTGAAGTCCTTCGTTCGAATTTCGCGAGCGCCCTGTGCGCTCGCTTTCGAAGCCGAATATCGACCCGTTCTCGATATAAACAAATTGATGAAATAGATTTACCTGTTATACATTTTTATATGAAGACCGCGCAGCCGGGGTGGGAGCTCTACCGCTCGTTTTTGGCCGTCGTTCGCGAGGGGAGCTTGTCGGGGGCGGCTCGCGCGTTGGGGCTGACCCAGCCCACGATTGGCCGCCATATCGACGCGCTCGAAGCTGCGCTGGGCGTTTCCTTGTTCACACGCTCGCAAGCCGGTTTGATTGCCAGCGAAGGCGCGTCGCTATTGCTGCCCCACGCGGAGGCCATGGCCATCGCTGCGGAAGCCCTGCAGCGCGCCGCCTCCGGCGAGGCCGAGGGCGACCGCGGCACCGTGCGCATCACGGCCAGCGAGATGATCGGCGGTGAGGTGTTGCCGTCGGCCTTGGCCGCGTTCCGCGAAAAGCAGCCACGCATCGTCGTCGAGCTCATGCTCTCCAATCGCTCTGAAGATCTGCTGCGCCGCGAGGCGGACATCGCCGTGCGCATGGTACGCCCCAGCCAGGCCGCGTTGTTCGCGCGCAAAATCGGCCTGGTGAGGTTCGGCTTTCACGCGCACCCGCGCTACCTGAAAGCACACGGCACGCCAAAAACGATGACGGAGCTGCTCGCCCACCCGCTGATCGGCTTCGACAAAGTGTCCCCCGTGCGGCGCCTGGAAGGCCTGAATTTCCCCATCAGTCGCGATTTATTCGCCTTTCGTTGCGACAGTGACCTCGGTCAATATGCAGCCCTGCGCGCAGGGTTCGGCATTGGCGTGTGCCAGCTCGGGCTGGCTCGGCGCGACAAGCTGGTGCCCGTCTTGCCTGGCGCGCTCCACTTCCAGTTGGAAACCTGGGTGGTGATGCACGAAGATCTGAAATCGAGTCGGCGAATGCGCCTGATGTTCGATCACCTGGCCGAGCACTTGCGCGCCTACATCGCCTCCCAGAGCGACTGAACGCCGGGCCACGAACCAGCGAGCTTCAGGGCACGAGCAGCACCTTCCCGCGCGCCTTGCGATCGTGAATGTATTGATGTGCGGCCGCGGCCTCTGCGAAGGTGAACGTGCGGTCGACGTGCGGTTCGAGCTCGCCGCGTTCGTACATTGAAAGGAGCGCCGCAAGCTGCGGTTCGACCAGATCCGGGCGCGCGAACAGATGCGCCATGTTCGTGCCGCTGATCGTCTTGTTGTCGCTCATCAGCTGCATCGGGCTCCAGCGCTTGACGGAAAGCACGGAAGCCGCCGCGGTCAACCAACTGCGCGTGTTGCCGCTGGCCACTGCGGACAGCCCAAATGCCACTAGCCGCCCACAGGGAGCCAGTAGCTCATAAGCCCGAGTCCACGACGTTCCACCCACCGGATCCAAGATCAAGTCGATGCCGCGCTCACCGACGATGGCCCGCGCTTGCTCGGCGAAGTCCCGGCTCGAATCGAGCACGTGCTGACAGCCCTGTTGCTGCAAGAAGGCGTGCTTGGAAACCGCCGCGCTGCCAAAGATCGTACATTGGCGCGTCTTGGCGATCTGAATCGCCGCGAGGCCCACGCCGCCAGCCGCGGACATGATGAGCACGCTCGAACGGGGCCGAAGATGGCCCGTAAACAGCATCATGTTGTAGGCGGTGACGTACACGACCGGAAATGCGGCAGCGGTCTCGAAGCTCATGCGCTCCGGCATTTTCAGCGCCTGCGAGCTCGGCAGCGTGACCACGTCGCTATAGCCGCCGAAGTGACACATGGCGAGCACGCGATCGCCCAGCGAAAAGCCCGTCGTGTGCTCGCCGAGCGCGTCCACGACACCCGACACCTCGTAGCCAACGACGCAGGGCACCTTCGGAGCATCGGGATACAGGCCGACGCGTGCCATCAAATCAGCGAAGTTGATGCCACAGGCGCGCACCCGAATGCGCAATTCACCGGACTTCGGCGTTGGGTCCGGCGCTTCCCGTACCTGCAACACTTTGGGGGCTCCAACCTTCGTGATCCAAACCTGGCGCATGCGCCGACATGAAACCCCGGCCGAGGCCGATCTCAAAAAATATTTCTGAATCTGGTGATCGATTTCGTCACGAGACGGACACAACTGGTTCGAAGCATGCAAAACACGCGAAAATTCTCGTTTCTTCCGCTTGGTCTGTTGCTTTTCCTGGGCACGCCCAGCTGCGGTTCCGAGCCCAGCCCGAGCAATGGCGCCGCGGGTGGCAGCGCGGCGGGCGCTCCCGCCGTTGGCAACGCCGGGGCATCGAGCAGCCCCGGGACGGGCAGCGCGGGCGCAACGAGCGCGGGCGCAACGAGCGCGGGCGCGGGCGCACCCAGTGCCGGCGCACCTAGTACCGGCGCGGCTGGTAGCCCGCCCAGCACAGGTTCGTCCGGTGCGACAGGCAGCACAGCCGGAGCAGCCGGCACGACTTCCGCCGCAGGCGCGGGCGGAACGGGCTCTCCATCTAGCGTCAAGTTCAGCTTCTTCGTCACCAGTATGGCTGCGATGCAGGCTGTGTCGGGCAACCCGAACGGCTTCGGCGGAGATCTGCGCTTCGGCGAGACGGGCGGCGGCGCAGGCCTACGCGGTGCCGACAAGATCTGCGCGACCATCGCCGAACGCAGCATGAAGGGGAACGGCAAAGTGTGGCGCGCGTTCCTGAGCGCCACCGACGGAGGCGACGGCAAACAAGTCAACGCGATCGACCGCGTCGGCGCGGGCCCTTGGTACGATCGCTTGGGCCGCCTGGTAGCCGCCAACGTCACCGATCTCGCCAACACTCGCCCGGTCGGTGCCGATGCCGCGATCATCAAGGACTTACCGAACGAAGACGGCGTGCCCAACCATCAACCCGATCCCACGCAACCGGTGGTCGACAATCACGACATCCTGACCGGCTCGGATGCCACGGGCAAGCTGTACAAGACGGACCTCAAGTTCACTTGTAACGACTGGACTACCAGCGAGGCGACCACTTGGGGCAGTCCGCGCGTGGGGCACTCTTGGCCGCGCAGCGGCGGTCCCGGCGGTCCCGGCGGGATGTCATCCGGTGATAGCTGGATCTCGGCCCTCGACGAATCTGGCTGCGGCGCGGGCTACCACATCACCACCGCCGATGACGGGCCGCCCAGCCAAAGCGGCACCACCGTCGGCGATGGCGGCGGCTACGGCGGCATCTACTGCTTCGCGCTCAGCCCCTGATCTCAGGCGCACGCGGCTCTTCAATGCCGCGTCAGGCTGATCACGATTTCCAACAAAATCAAGACGATGACCGACGCCTCCAGCAGGACGAGGCGCCGGTCGCGGGCGATGTCCGTGAGCAGACTGAGCGATTCTTGCACGCTGCGCAGCTTCAGTTCCAACGCTTGATAGCGATCGACCAGGTCGAACTGCGAACGGAGCTCTTCGTAGATGCGTTCAGCCCCGGGATCGTCCCAAACCACATCGGGCTTGTCCAACAAGTGTAGGACGGAGATCACCTCGCTACGCGTGCTGATGGCGGCGCCGATGAAACGCTGCAACTTGGCCGTGAACACCGAGATATTGCCTTGTTTCTCCAGGCGTTGCACGAAACCGTCGGTGTCCGCAAACATCTGATCGACGATGCGTTCGTAGTACTCCATGGCTGCGCTCTGCGCGACCGTGAGCGCGACCATGCTGGCGCGCTCGGGCGTGAGCGTATCGACGACCAAGACGCCATCTTCGACGTCCGGCCGGACGCTGCTCTGCTCACGCACCGTGAACTCTTCACTGATCACCTGCGCGTCACGCATCACGCTGAGCGCGTTTCGCAGGCGCAGTAGCTCCCCTTCCCGACCCGCCTGCCCGACAACGAAGAAGATCACCACCCCGAAACTGAACAAGAAGACCGAGCCGCCAGCAGCCGCCGGGTAAAACAGCTGCTGATGGACGCGCTTGGCTTCGGGGAAATGGGCAGCCAGCTCCTTCAAAGAGAAGTTCTCGATGAAGGCCAAGGCATGGAATGTATGAACGACGGTCAGGCAGGCTCCAGGGCTCGAAATGAGCCATGACCACTAGCATTTGGCTGCGCGACCTGGCGACCGATCCGCACAGCCGATCCTCCGCCCGACGGTGGCGAGCCGAAATGGCAGCGCGCTGACTACTCGCCGCCGAGGCGATAGCCCACGCCGGGCTCGGTCAGCAGCCAACGCGGGTTCGACGGATCGGCTTCGAGCTTTTCGCGCAGGTGATGCATGTACACGCGCAGATAGCCGGCGTCGCGCACGTAGGCCGCGCCCCAAACTTCGCGCAACAATTGTTGATGAGTCATCACGTTGCCCTTGGCGCGCAACAAGACCCAAAGCAAGCGGTGCTCGGTAGCAGAGAGCTTGATTTCGCGACTGCGTACGAACGCCACACGCCGTACCGGGTCGACGCGCACGCCGTCGATTTCGCGCGCGGAGCCGGGCGCGACATTGCGCAGGCAGGCCCGCACGCGGGCAAAAAGCTCGTTCTCACGAAAAGGCTTGGTCACGTAGTCGTCAGCGCCATTGTCGAGCGCTTCGACGATCGAATGCTCGTCCGCACGCATGGAGAGCACCACGATCGGCACCGGGCACTGACCCCGGATCTGCTTGGCGAGGTCGATACCGTCGACATCCGGCAACCCCAGGTCGAGCAAAACCAAAGACGGTGGACTGCGAGAAATGAAGGACAGCGCCTCGGCGCCCGTCCCACACTCGAAGACGTCATAGCCTTGCTCCTGCAAAATCAGGCGCAAGACCTTGCGCATGGGCGCCTCGTCCTCGACGACGAGGATGCTGAAACGGGCTTCGACGGCGAGAGCTGCTTTGGTCATTCGATGTTGGGAAGCCGTAGCGCGGCCTCGGAGATTGCTACCTTACTGGCTGGCACGCTCAGCGTCACGAGAGCTCCGCCGCTCTCGGCCGCCGCCATGGTAATTTCGCCACCGTGAGCGTGCAAAATGGCGCGGCATATGGTCAGTCCCAGGCCGACCCCGCCGTCGGATCGCGGGGCGTTGCTGCCTCGCCGAAACTTTTCAAACACCAATTCTCGGTCGGCTTCCGCAACGCCAACCCCCGAGTCGGCAACGCGAATTTGGACTTCACCGGCCAGCTGCCGAGTGTCGATCGTGAGCGGCGAGCCAGGCGGCGAGTAGCGCAGGGCGTTGTCCAGCACGTTGAGCAGTGCTTGTTCGAATAGCCGGACATCGAGATCGACCAAGGCCAAGCCCCGCTGCGTGTTCAGCTGCACGCTTCGCCCTGCGAGCCGATGCTCCAGGCGACGCAGCGTGTCCATCAACACCTCGTCGAGCGACGCCGGCAGCACCTGCAGGCGCAGCTCGCCGGTCTCGACACGAGTGATCGCGAGCAAGTTTCGTAGCAGACCATCCAAACGCTCGGCTTCGTCGGCGATACCCGTCAGCATTTCGCCGCGCAGCGCGGGATCCATCGTAGTGTGGTTGCGCACCAGCATTTGCGACGAGGCGGAAATGGTCGCCAGCGGCGTGCGCAGATCGTGCGAAACCGAACTGAGGAGCGCCGCGTGCACGCGCTCGACCTCCGCTTCCAAACGGGCTTTCTGTGTCCCCCGTTCACTGAGCAAGGCGCGGGCCTGCTCGCGGCGCAAACTCTCGGTGAGCCCACTGACCAACGCCGACACGAAGACCATGCCCACGAGCGTCACCGCGTGCCCGAACTCGAGCGAAAACGTGAAGCTCGGCGGCAGAATCCAAAAATCGAACGCCACCACGCCGCCGAGCCCGGTGATGATCGACGGCCCCAACCCGAAACGCCACGCGACGACCACCACGCCCACGAGGTACAAGATGACCACGTCGGCGAGCGCTAGGTAGCGCACCCCAATCACGGACGAGCCCGTTGCGAGCGCGGTGGCGCAGAGCGCTGCCGCGTAGCCGAGCCACTGCTTTCGCAAAGTCCGCATGCCTACTTCGGGTCGGCCGACAATGGCCGTCCGACCCGGCGAGCGCAAGGCCCGAAAAGCTACGAAAACTCGCTACGCTGAGGCAAGAAGCGGCAATAGCGGCAGTGATTTGGCGGGGGGGCCGGCCTTGGACAGCAGCTGAGCCAACTCTCCCTTGCACGAGCCGCAACCGGTGCCCGCGCGCGTGCACTCGCCCAGGGCCGCGACGGAATCCGCCCCGGCAGCGATCGCCTCACACACCGCTTGCTCGGTTACTTTGTTGCAGTTGCACACGACTCGGTCCCCGGCCGGAGCCGCCGCGCGCGGCGAGCACAAGAGCTCGAGCGGGTCCGCCGGAACCGGATCGCCACGGTCGAAGAGTTGGACCAGCGTGGCAGTCGCCTCGGTGTTTCCGACCAACATGGCGCCCACGAGCTTGCCGTCTCGGACGATCAGTTTGCGGTAGCAATCGCGGCGCTCTTCCACGATCTGCACGACCTCGTCCCGTTCCAGCTCGGCTTCGAGCGCGCCCATGGAGGCGACATCAACGCCTGCAACCTTGAGCCGAGTGTACAACTTGGAGCCGCGGTAGCGATCTTTCGAAAGACCCGTGAGCACGTCGGCCAGCACCGCCGCTTGTTCCCAGACCGGTGCGACGATGCCGTAGATCTTTCCGCGATGCTCGGCGCACTCTCCGAACGCGTACACGCCCGGGACTTCGGTCGCCAAAGTGTCGTTGACCAGGATGCCCTTGTTCACAGGCAGGCCCGAGGCACGAGCGGTATCGACGCGCGGACGCACGCCGCAGGCGAGCACCACCAAATCAGTGGACAGAGTGGTGCCGTCATCCAGCACTACACCGGTCACTCGCTCGTCGCCGTAGATGGACTCCACCGTGCGACCGAGGCGCGCGAAAATGCCCGTGCGGTCAATCTGACGCGCCAACATTTCGCCGCCAATCTCGTCGAGTTGGCTGTTCATCAGGATCTTGGAGGCTTGCACGATAGTGACGTGTAGCCCCATGTCGCTCAGGACCTTGGCGGCTTCCAGGCCGAGCAAGCCACCGCCGACGATCACCGCGCCATCACCCGAACGCGCGTATTCTCGCATGCGAATGCAGTCCGCGATCGAGCGATAGACGAACACGCCGGAGCGCAGCTCGCCGTCCTCACCGCGCATGCCCTCGAGCGGCGGCACCAGCGGTTGGCTCCCCGTAGCCAAAATCGATACGTCGTAGCGACGGTTCTGACCGTCTGCGGTCTCGACCACTTTGCGCAGAGTATCCAGGCGCGTGACGCGCGTGCTTTGGATCAGGCGGATACCGTGGGCGTCGTACCATTCGGGGGTTTTGGTAACGATCGAATCC
>Ga0315912_10004477_pt1 | contig 13246 bp, 12 predicted proteins | sample VfabasoilMG_FD_204469 | JGI IMG/M metagenome (GOLD analysis project Ga0315912, IMG submission 204469) | Garden soil microbial communities collected in Santa Monica, California, United States - V. faba soil | ecosystem: Environmental > Terrestrial > Soil > Garden | place: USA: California... | reverse complement strand
CGCCCCAGATCGCATTCGGAGGCATGGAGTCCTGCACGATTTGCCGCTGCATGCCGCGCATGAGCGCTGACGCAGCGTCCATCGTTTGGCCGTCTCGCAAGCGCAATGTCACTGCCAGGTACGAGCGACCCGCCGGTCCACCCCATTCCGGCTCGTTGAGCACGACTGGTGCAGCGCCGATCGGGACCGCGACGTCAAATGAGCGGCCGACCTCGGGCCCAAGGAATCGCGGCGGCGTGACCCCGACGATGGTGACTGCCACCCGATTGATCGAAAGTGAACGGCCCACGACGTCAGCGGCGCCGCCGAAGTGTCGCTGCCAGAACCCATAACTGAGCACGGCCACGCGGTCGTCGGCCGAGCCCAGCACGTCCTCCGACTCGGTGAACCCACGACCCAGAAGAGGCGGAATGCCAAGCTCGCTGAAAAAGTTCGAGCTGACGAACAAGCCGTCAACCGGCTGCCGCTCGCCGCCCATTGCGAGGTCGAAGACTTGAGGAAACACCGTCCACGCAACGGCACCATCGAAGCGGTCCTGGCGTTGTCGGATTTGATTCCAAATCTCGTAGTTCCAACCGGATGGGAATCCCTGTTCGACTGCCTGGCGGGTCGAGACGAGCGCGAGTTGCTCGGGCGCGCTTACGGGCAGGGCGCGTAACAACAGAGCATTCACGACGCTGAAGATTGCCGTGTTGACGCCGATGCCGAGGGCGAGCGTCAGGATCGCAACTGCGGCAAAGGCCGGCGCTCGCCGCAGACCTCTGAACGCGTGGCGCACGTCTCGCCACACGCCATCGAGCCACGAAGTCCAGAACGTTGCCAAACTGCGAAGAGCATAACACCCGGTGGTACACGGCCTCGACCTTCTATAATTCGTTGGCGTGCACCCCCGTTTCTTTGCGCCGGAGGCACAAGCGTCCGGCGAACTGATCACGCTTCCGGAAGACGAAGCAGAGCATCTGACCCGCGTCCTCAGGCTGGGCGCGGGAGCCACCATTCGCGTCTTCAACGGCAGCGGCGACGAGTTCGAGTCCGTCGTCGAGGCTGCAGCGAAGAACGGCGTCCAGGTGAGGCTCGGGGACCCGCAAGAGCCGGCGCGCGAGGCGCGTCTTCAGGTGACGCTCGCACAGGCCGTGCTCAAGGGCGACAAGATGGACGACGTCGTACGCGACGCCGTCATGGTGGGCGCTGCCGCGATTCGGCCCATCCTCACTGCAAGGACAGAGACGACCGCGGCGATCCTCGAGAAGGGCCGGCGTCAGGAACGCTGGGAGCGCGTCGCGATTTCGGCAGCCAAGCAGTGTGGGCGGGCGATCGTGCCACCGATTCTCGAGCCGGTGACCTTCGATGCGTTCATCGCGTTCCTGCTGGACAAGTGGTTGGCGGGGCCCGCAATCATGCTGGTGGAGCCCGGTGCCATCAAGTCGGCAGTCGCGTTCTCGGAACTCGACGTCGATGCGCCGAAGGCCGCGACTGTATTAGTCGGTCCCGAAGGTGGATGGACGCCGGAGGAGATCGAAGCGTCTGCGAATGCCTGCCGTCGTATCACGATGGGCGGCAGGACACTACGCGCCGATACGATGGGCCTCATCGCGATCTCCGCGGTGTACTCGCGATGGGGAGAGTTCTGACGCGCTCTTGAAGAACGCCGCGAAGAGCAGCAGTACGGCGCCCGCCATAGCCGCAGGCACGATCCAGATTCTGTCCCATGCATGCCCGCCACCGGGCAGGGCGAATGCATCGACGATGCGCCCTGAGACCCAGGAGCCGATGAACATCCCGAGGCCAAGTGTGACGAAGGCGATGAGCCCCTGCGCGGCAGCGCGAAGATCCGGCGGCGCCTTCTGATCGACGTAGATCTGACCCGTCACGAAGAAGAAGTCGTAACAGATGCCGTGGAGCAGGATGCCGGCGTAGAGCATCCAGACAAGTGGACCGTTATTGCCGTACGCGAACAACAGGTACCTCGCCGCCCACGCAGCCATGCCAACGATCAGCATGTTCTTCACGCCAAGCCGCACGAAGAACAGCGGCATGATCAGCATGAAGCCGATCTCCGACATCTGGCCGAGCGTCATCTTGCCAGCGGCGTTGACCACCTGAATCTCGTTGAGGAACGGGTTGGCGAACGCGTAGTAGAACTGCAGCGGAATGCAGATGAGGAACGAGCCCAGGACGAAGATCGCAAACGAGCGCTCGCGAAGGAGTCCCAACGCCTCGAGACCGAGCACGTCGGCCATCGATGCGCGGCGGCCTCGGGTAGGTGGCGTGTGGGGAAGCGCGAAGCAGAAGAGCCCCAGGAGCACTGACGCTCCCGCCGCGAGCCGCATCGGGGTCGCGGTCGCCTCGAGGCCAAGCGTGCCGACGAACAGGCCGGCGACAATCCAGCCGATTGTTCCAAGTACTCGAATCGACGGGAACTCGCGCGCCGGGTCCGTCATCTGATGGAAGGAGAGCGAGTTGCTCAGCGCCAGCGTAGGCATGTAGCACAACGCGTAACCGAGGAGCACCGCGTAGAACGGTCCAAACGCGCTCATCGTCGACGCGTAGAGCAGCACGAGTCCACCGATCAGATGAAGCGTTGCGAGGATCTTCTCGGTGGCGAGGAAGCGATCCGCGATCATCCCGACGAAGAACGGCGAGATCATCGCGGCGAGCGCCGTTGTTCCCGCCGCGAGGCCGATCTGCTCGCCGGAGAAGCCAAGGGTTTGACCCAGCCACGTGCCCATCGTCACGGACCATGCTCCCCAGACGAAGTACTGGAGAAACATCAGCGACGACAGCTTGATCCGGACGCTCAAAGGCATCGGGAACTCCGTGCGATCAGGCGAGTGCGCTCTTTGTGAAGGCGAAGCACTTCTTCACTTCTTCAACGGACCCTGCATCACCTTTGTGTTCGTATTCGATATACGCGCGAATCGGCCAGCGTTCCTTCTTCAGCAACTGAAGCACGTCGCGAATGGGCGTGTCACCGGTGCCCCATGCCGTATTGTCGCCTTGCGCCTTCTTGCGATCCTTGAGGTGAAGGTTGGTGATGCTGGCGTGGTGCTCGCGGATGTACGCGACGGCGTCGTAGTTGGCGGCCGTGAAGTGTCCGACGTCGAGATTGATTCGGAAGAACGGGGAGAGCTTCAGCGCAGTCGCCAAGCTTTCCAACGTCGCGAACTCGTTCGGGTCGCTCACATTCGAGTGGTTGTGCATCGCGACCGGCATCTTGTGCTTCGCCGCGAACGGCACCATCCGGCGTGCAGCCTCCAGCGTTGCCGAGGCTGTGATGATCTCGGCGCCCAGGGCCTTGGCCATTTCGAAACCGCGATCGATTTCGGCGTCGTTGAAGTTGTTGTTCGGGCTGTAGTTGAACGCGTAGATCGCCATGCCTGCTGCATCGAACTTCTTCCGAATCGCGCGGAAGTGATCGAGCGGCGTCTCGAGTCTCCACTTCCTCGCGGTCTCCCGCGCCTGTTGCGCTTGCTCCGGCGTCGGCCGGCCGCTGAAATTCGAGGGCGGCTCGATCTGCGGCGCCCACAGCTCGCACTCCGTCAGCCCGCATTCCTTCATCGCCGCGATGATCGGATCCACCATGTCGCCGCCTGGCGGACGCATCAACTCGCGGAAGGAATACGTCTGGACGCCCAGGCGCACGCCAGATACGGTCTGCGCGCGAAGCACTGTCGGCAGTGCCACGGTCGACAGGGCGAGTGCGCCGAATTCTCTGCGGGTCAACATGGAGTCCCTCGCTAATACAAGGCGAATGAATACAACCGATCGCCGACCGCGATGAGCACGTGCTGGCGTCCGTCCACGAGGTATGTCTGCGGTGCGTTCGTGACGTTCCCGATGCGCGCGTGCCAGAGCGGCCGACCGTTCGCCGCATCGAACGCGATGAAGTTGCCGGAGACGTCGCCGCCAAAGAGCAGGCGGCCAGCCGTCGTCAACAAGCCCGGGCTGCGCGGCCCATCACTCGCCGCCGTAAATCTGTGCTTCCAGGCCGTCTTGCCCGTCTTGTAGTCGATGGCGATGATGTAGTTGCCGACGCCGCCAACCGAAATCTCGTCTTTGCCACCAAGACCCATCGCACCTCGCGGGTCGAGCTCGGTCAGGTAGTACATCGCGTAGTTCTCGGCCACGGGTACGTACAACAGCCCCGTATCTGGACTGAATGCCTGCGGCGGCCAGTTGGTTGCGCCGCTGTTGTTCGACGAGACCAGCGCACCACCAACGTGATGATCCTTCTCCGGAATCCGAACGGGCTGGCCCTTGGCATTTAGTCCGCTCGCCCAGTTTGCGGTCTCTGAGAACTGGCTGGTGACCAGGCGTTCCCCCGTTGTCCGATCCAATGTGAAGTAGTAGCCGTTGCGGCTGGCGGTCACGACCAGCTTGCGGCGCCGGCCGTTGATCTCACCATCGACGAGAACCGGCGTCTGTGCGGAGTCCCAGTCGTGCGTGTCGTGCGGCGACGTCTGGAAGTACCACGCCATCTTGCCGGTGTCGACGTGCACGGCCACCATCGAGCACGTGAACAGGTTGTCGCCATAGCCGCGTGGTGCCGACGTGTACGCAGGCGTCGGGTTTCCGGTACCGAAGATGTAGAGACGCGTCTCGGGATCGTAAGCACCGGGCAGCCACGGATGGCCACCGCCGTTGCGTGCCGCATCGAGATCCTTCCAGGTCTCGAGCCCGGGATCTCCCGGTTTTGTGGGGACGCTATAGAAGGTCCACTGCACATCGCCGGTTTCTGGATCGAACGCCTGGAGATACCCGGTTGAGTCGAGATCGTTGCCGGTGCCGACGATGACGTGATTGTCAACGACGACAGGCGCGGAGGTCAGAAAGTACTGCTGGTTGAAATTGGCGATTTCCTTGTGCCAGCGCTCCTTGCCGGTCCGTGCGTCGAGCGAGATGAGGTAGTCGTCCGGCGTCACGAAGAAGAGATAGTTGCGCCACATCGCGGCGCCCCTGTTGCCGATGTGCGTGGCGCCCCGCGTCCGCCAGAAGAATCGCCACAGCAGGTGTCCATCCTGCGCGTCGAGGGCCCACACGTTGTCGGGAGCAGTGACATACAGCACTCCGTTGACGGCGAGAACGGCCCCCTTGATCGTCGTCGCGCCGACGAACTCGTTATCGCCGACACCGCCTTCGATGACCGCGGGCGGCGCTGGCCCGAATGGCGGTGCCACGGTCGTCGTGCCGGGCCCCGCCGTCACAGTAGTCGTCCAGGCGAGGCCGAGGCTCTTCACATTCGACTGGTTGATTTGCTTCAGCGCACTGTAGCGGCGTGCGGAGTAGTCGCCTGAGTACGTCGGCCACGAGTCGGACAGCGGTTTCAGGATGTCAGCAGGATCGAGGCCGGTCTGCTGCGCGGATAGCGCCGTCGCCGCAAGCAACAAGCCAAAGGCAAACGTCAGTCGCTTCATTTCAGTGTGCTCAGGTATGCGGTGACGTTGTGAATGTCAGCGTCGCGATATTTGCGAAGTAGATCGCGATGCGGTTGAAGGGGGTCAGCAATGCTCACCTGGACACCGTTCGCGACTCGAAACGATCGGCGGCTGCCATCGGATGTCTTGAGCGAGACGGCGAAATCGTCCACGCGCTCGAGTTGTCCCTGAATCTTCTCGCCGGTCGGCAGCGTGACTGTCGCCATCGGCGGGCGCGGACGCGCGGGTGCGGGAGCGCCACGACCGAGCACGCTGCCGGGCATCAACCAGCTTTGTTGCAAGAGTCGCGGGTCCGCGATGCGTGTGGCGATCCCTTGAAGATCGCCAGTCGCCGAATGGCACGAGCCACACGTCTCGGTGAAGTACTTCTCGCCGGTGGCAGCATCACCAACGACGATCGAGGGCGGACGATCTCGCGACGCATCGTACCCAGCCACTCTGAAGCTGTGCATGAACGCGGCAAGGTCTGCGATCTGCTCGGGGCTCAGTGCGAACGCAGGCATGCCACGGTCTGCCCGTCCGGAGCGGATCACCGGTCCAATGAGCTCACCTTTCTGATCGTCGAGCACGAGTTGCGATCGCAGCAGGCTCGGGCCGCCGTCGCCGCCGCGAATGTCGGCGCCGTGGCAGAACGCACAGTTGGTGCTGAAAGTCGCGCGGCCGCGCTCGACGGCGGCCTCGTCTTCCTTGCGCTGCGGATAGGCGCCGATACCGATGCCGCCAATCCGTCCACCGCCGGTGGGCGCAGGCGCCTGGCCCTGTTGCGCGGCGATCGCGATCGGGAGCAGTGAGAGCACTCCGACGATCGCGGCCGTGCGAACGTGCCTCATGTGTCGGGTCGCTAGGGAATCAGATACGGCCTGACTACTGCCGTCCACACCTGGTAGCCCAACGGGGTCAGGTGCAAACCGTCCTCGACATACAGATCCCGGCGCGGTTTCTCGTCCCAACCGAGCATCAGGTTGTCGAGATCCAGGAACGCGAGCCGGTCGTCTCTTTGACAAATTGCTCGAATGATATCGTTTGCAGCCCGCATCCGGTCAACCTGAAGCCAGCGGAGGGGGCTCGGCTTGATGCCGATGTAGAGAATGCGCGTTTGCGGGAGTTTTGTCTGGACCGCGCGCACGAAGCGCTCGAAGTCGACGGCGATCGTCTCAGACAGCTTGCCACCACCGATGTCGTTGTCGCCGGCGTACACGACGACCAGACGAGGTTCGTAGCGCAGTACGAGGCGGTCGATGTACCTCAGGGCGTCGGACAACTCTGTCCCTGAGATCCCTCTATTGATGATCTTCAGATCCGGAAAGTAGTGCGCGGTATCCCATCGTTGGATCGTCGAGCTCCCGACGAAGACGATCTCGCCTTTGAGAGGAGGTGCGCTCTTGTCCGCTTCGTCGAAGGCCGCCACATACTTTTCCCAGCGGTCGGCCGGCTGTTGCGCGAGGGCTGATGAGGCCGTGAGCAGCGCCCCGAGGAGGAGAACGGTTGCTCGCATGCGCGAAAGGGTAACATTAATCCATGCGCTATCTCGTCACCGCCCGCGTGAAGCCTGGCAGACGTCCGGCGCTCGACCGAGCCATCGAGGATGGCAGCCTCGGCGCGGGCTCTGTTGCCGGCGACGAGTATCAGTACGACATGCAGCAAGCGCGGCAACTGCCCGACGGCTCCGTGAAGTGGGTCGAGACCTGCTTCTGCGCCACGCCGCTCGAAGAAGAGCGTCCCTACTGGGAGGCCTACTTCGATCTGGTGTCGATCAAGGACGCACACGCGCGAAGTCGCTGCAGCCACGAGAACGGCACCGAGTACTGGGCGTGCTCGTCGTGCGATTGCACCGAGAAGCTCGAAGCCAGATTGAAAGAAAAGGGCGAACCGTTCCGTAAGTAGCGCGACCTTACCGGCCGACGACGATCTCGAGGTCGCGGATCGCTTCACCCGGCGCAACACCCAACCGATTGTTGGGCAATGCCCGCCCGTTGCGCATCACACGCTTGATCGCAAGCCCTTCGCCCAGACCTTCGAGGGCGAATTCGTACTCGCCGATGGTGCTGCGTAGTTCGAATCGCCCGGTCGATTCGATCGACGATTCAGGCATGGGGTAGAGCGCCGACACCTTAAGCAGCGTCTGTTGCGCAACGACGCCAGTTGCGTGCGATGCCGCCGGAACATTCCCTTCGTACACGATGAGACCTGCGACGAGACCAGGTCGATCGACGATGATGCGGACGTCCTCAACCGAGTCGACGCTCACGTCAGTCGTTGCGATACCCATCAGCGTCCCCTGATCGGTATCCACCCGCACGAGCATCGTTAACGCGCCAGGCGCAATTCCGGCAAGCGTGAAGAGTCCGCCTGGATCCGACACGAGCCAGAGACCTGAGCTCGATCCCTCAGAGTCGCCGTAGTCGATCGTGATGCCTTCTATCGAGACGCCGACAGGCCAGAAGATGCGTCCGGAGACGGAGAACCGCTGCGACGGTGTGACCCAGATGTCGATGCCTTCAGCGTTTACCCCCTCGAGCACGGTGACGGCGTTTCCCGGTTCTGTTTCAGCAACACCGGGATACCAGGACCAGTGACCCGAGGCGGCGGCTGCTACGACTCTATTGCGTTCCTCCGGTGTCGTCAGCGCGACGTCAAACGTCCGCCTCGTTGGGCTCGCCACGTTCATTGCACCAACGAAATACTCGCCGGGTGGAAGCCCGGTGATTTCGTAGCGGCCATCGAACTCTGTCGTCGTCTGCGCGTCGAACAGAACTCGTCGTTCCATGCCTGCTTGAATCGCCGCCTGAACGCGCACGTCCGGAGCCGCGCTTCCATCCGGGCGGATGACGCGACCGGCGATGCTTGCAGTGCGGCGCATCACGACCTGAAGGTCCAATACCTGCGCGCCCTCGAATAAGTCGATGCTTGCCCCAGCCTCGAAGCGCGGCGCGCCGAGCTGCGCCTGACCGGTCGGAAATTGGCGATCGGTGTAGCCTTGCCTGGACGCCATGACGCGGTATCGGCCAGGTGGCAGCTGCTCGAAGCTGAATGCGCCGCTGTTGTCGGTTGTCGTGGTCAGCGCTCGAAAGCTGACATCCTGATCGTTGACCCTGCCAAGCGTGACGGTCACTCCTGGCATCAACTCGGAGTACGCACCCACGAGGCGCCCGGCGATGCGTCCTGTATCGCCAGGAGTCTGCACCTGCGAGTCGGCAGGAACTGCGACGAGAAGCGCGGCGACGAAGGCAAGCGTCAGGCGCATCTGCGCCGAATTGTAACGGGGTCAGACCCGGTCCTGAAAGTGAACAGATAATGGGCGGGATGAGGTTGGCGTTCAGTGTCTGTGCGATCGGTCTCGCGTTGGCGGCGGGTTTCGCCCCAATCGATGCGCGATTCGTCGAGCGGTGGTATTCAACCGGTCTCTATCCAATCATTCAGCGAGGGCTGACTCCCGTTTCGAACCTCGTACCGTTTGCACTCCTCGACATTCTGGCGCTCGGTGGCGTGTGCCTCGTGATCCTGGCACTCGTCCGAAGCGTTCGCCAGGCGCGCCGCAAGAAGAAGTGGTCGCTGCTCGTGATCACGCTCTCGCGTCTTGTGACCTCAGCGGCCGTGATCTATCTCGCGTTCCTCCTGCTCTGGGGGCTGAACTATCGGCGCGTCTCGATGACAGACAGATTGGTTCTCGATCGCGACGCATCACAAGACGCGATTGTGGAGCTCGGTCGCGTCGCCGTTCATGAGTTGAACGCAACGCATGCGGCCGCGCATTCAGAGGGATGGCGCACCTCGCCATGGCGCGAGCATCGAATGCGCGACGCCTACCACGCGGTGCTCACCGATCTGACGGACGCGAGGACGACGGTGCCGGGCCGGCTCAAGTGGTCCCTCTTCGGGCCGTACTTCCGATGGAGCAGCGTGGACGGCATGATCAATCCGTTCGGCCTGGAAGTGCTGGCCAATCCGGATCTGCTTCCATTCGAAAAACCATTCGTCGCTGCCCACGAGTGGGCGCACCTGGCGGGCTACGCCGATGAGTCCGAAGCGAGCTTTGTGGGCTTCCTCACCTGCATTCGCGCGGCGACACCGGCGGCATACAGCGGTTGGTTGTTCCTGTACTGGGAAGTCAGCTCCGAGGTCGGCGCTGGCGATCGACGGCAGCTCGCGTCGGGGCTCGAAGACGGCCCCCGTCGTGACGTCGAAGCCGTCGCTGAACGCGTGCGGCGCGGGCAGGTGCGAGTCGTGCGGGACGCTGGCTGGCGCGTCTACGACGAGTACCTCAAAGCGAATCGCGTTGAAGAGGGCGTCCGCAACTACGGCCTTGTACTGACGCTGCTGGCCCGCGCTCGATTCGAGAACGGCTGGGTTCCCGTTTTGAAGTAGCTAAGCTTTCACCACTCGGCCAGCCGCCGCACGTCGCAAGCGGTCCTGCACTGCCGCACCGAGGCCATCGTCGCGGAATCCATGCACCAGGATGACGTGAGCGCGCGCCGAATCGAGATCGCGAAGCGTGGCGTAGAGTCTCGTCGCGACGTCGGTCGGCGCGTCGTGCGAGCCGATGATGCAGAGCAGCGCGTTCCGATCCGATGTGAGGGAGGCCAGTTCGTCGCGGTCCTCCTCGGCGGCGATGATGCCGACGATGCGTCCGCGGGACAGGTGCTCGCGCGCGACGTTGACGAGGGCGGGCACGGCCGTCCCTGTCGGTCCTTCGAACAGCGTCAGCTCCGCGCGGGGCGAGTAGTGCTTCTCCAACATCCCCGGTGACGGCAGGGCAGCGTCCGGCCTTGGCTCGATCGTCGCGGCGCGAAAGATTTCTACGCGCCCAAGCACCTCACGCAGCATGTCGGCGGTGATCGCACCAGGCCGAAGGATCGTTGGCGGATCGCTCGTGAGGTCGAGGACCGTTGACTCCACGCCAATCATGGTTGATCCGCCATCGATAATGAGATCGATGCGTCCACCGAGATCGTCAACGACATGAGATGCCTGAGTCGGGCTGGGGCGCGAGAAGAGATTGGCGCTCGGCGCGGCGACGGGCAACGCGGCGGCGTCGATGATGGCACGGGCGACAGGATGCACTGGCACACGTACGGCGACGGTTGGCAGACCCGCAGTGACTTCGTCGGGCACTTGAGGTGATCGCGGAACGACTAGTGTCAGCGGCCCAGGCCAGAAGTGCCTGGCGAGTATCTCAACGTCCTTCGGCACACGCAGCGCGAGCATCGCAATCGAGTCGACCGAGGTGACATGCACGATGAGCGGGTCGTTCGTGGGACGCTGTTTCGCCGCGAAGAGTCGGCGCACGGCTTCACGATCGAGCGCGTTGACGCCAAGCCCATACACCGTTTCCGTCGGGAAGGCGACGAGCCCTCCGCGTCGAAGGCATTCAGCGGCCTTGGCAATCCCGGCGGGCTCGGGGCTGTCCGGTGAGACCCGGATCACATCGGTCATGAGACGTACATCGTAGTGCGAGCCGCGGAATCAGTACACTGGGCACGCCATGTTTGAAGCCGCCGAAGTCGGTCGAAAGCTCTCCAAGAGCGATTACAAGGCACAGGTTCCACAGTTGCGATCGGACTTGCTGGCCGTCCAGCAGGAGCTTCGCCAGATCGGGGCGTTCCCGGTGATCGTCCTGTTTGCCGGTGTCGATACCGCCGGTAAAGGCGAGACAGTGAATCTGCTCAACGAGTGGATGGACCCTCGCTGGATCCTGACACGCGGCTACACCGAGCCCTCGAGCGAAGAGCGCGAGCGGCCGCGGCTATGGCGGTACTGGCGAGACCTGCCGGCGAACGGCCGAATCGCGATGTTTCTGAGCGCATGGTACTCCTCACCCATTCTCGATCGCGTCGCGGGGCGGACGAACACAGCAGAGTACGACTCGCTTCTCGATCAAGTGGCAGCCTTCGAGCGAACACTGACCGACAATGGCGCGGTCATCGTGAAGTTCTGGATGCACTTGAGCAAGAAGGCTCAGAAGAAGCGGCTAAAGGAGTTCGAGAAGGACCCGTTGCAACGGTGGCGGGTCACCAAGGATCAATGGCAGCACTGGAAGGTGTTCAACAAGTTCGTGAGCGCTGCTGATCGCGCCATTCGGCGTACGAGCACCGACGCCGCTCCATGGCACATCGTCGAGGGGGAAGACGAGCGCTATCGCACTATCGCAGTGGCCACACTCGTTCGCGATGCGATCCGGCGAGGCATCGAGCGAAGCTCCAGAGAGGAGTCAAAACGCTCGGAGGCCGCTCCTCGCCGCACAGCTGACGCTCCGGTGAAGACGATCAGGCGCGTCGAACGCCAGTTCAACGTCCTCGACAATCTGAATCTGTCTCAGAAGGTCAGAGACGATGATTTCGAGAAGGAACTGGCCGAGAAGCAGGCGAGCCTGGGCCTGTTGCGGCGGCGGGCCATCAAACGCGGTGTCTCAACCATCCTCGTGTTCGAGGGTGCGGATGCCGCCGGAAAGGGTGGGGCGATCCGCCGGGTGACCGGAAGTCTCGACGCGCGTGACTACGAGGTGTTTCCAATCGCTGCACCGACGGACGAGGAACGTGCGCATCACTATCTGTGGCGATTCTGGCGCCACGTGTCGCGCGAAGGCCGGCTCACGATTTTCGATCGAAGCTGGTACGGTCGCGTGCTGGTTGAACGCGTCGAAGGCTTCGCCACCGAAGCTGAGTACATGCGCGGGTACGGCGAGATCAATCACTTCGAAGAGCAGCTCGTGAGCCACGGAATTCTGCTCCTGAAGTTCTGGATTCACATCAGCAAGGACGAGCAGCTCCGGCGATTCAAGGATCGGAGCGGCACCAGCTACAAGCGCTGGAAGATCACCGACGAAGACTGGCGCAACCGCAAGCGATGGGATGACTACATCGTCGCGGTGAACGACATGGTGGAGCGCACGAGCACGAAGATCGCGCCGTGGACGCTCGTGGAAGGCAACGACAAGAACTTCGCGAGGCTGAAGGTCCTCAGGACGCTCGCGGAGCGTCTCGACCACCGACTGAAGAAGTAGCTTCTTTTATCGCGTGATGTACCGGCTCAGCGTCTGGATCCACTCCGGCACCGGGGTAGAGGACTCGACGATGGTCTTATCGAGGACAAGTTGGGCCCCGGTGAGCCGCTTGCCATAGAAGCGCTCGTTCGCGTCCAGATCGGCGCGGACGGTGCTGCCATTGACCGTCACTCCAGCAAACACGCCTCTGGCGCGCGAGTAGCTGAGGATCTCGGCGCGCATTTGAATGTCCGTGTTCGCCTGCGCGTCGCGCCCAACCGGGCCTGCCGCGACCGCAGCATCCGCGCCGAACTTGAACTGATTGCGGACGAACTGTTCCAGGCCGCGCCGGTTCATGATGACGAGCACCAGGTCGGCCGCCTCACCACCGATCTGGAGCCCGATGCTGCCACCGGTCATCGTCATGAACGTGGGCGCGGACCAGCCTTCCGCGCTGCGCGCGCTGAGAATCCCGCGTCCCCGCATCCCGCCAAGGATGAAGCCGCCCTTGATCGTGCCGGGGAAGATCGCGATGCCCTCGGCCTTCTGAGTGATCGAGGCCGGGATGGATGTATCAGCGGTCGTCATCACTTCATTGAGCACCGTGATGGACTCGCGGATGCGGTTGGCTTCTTCCGAGGTCGGCCCTTCCTGGGCACGAGTGGAAAAGGCGAATGTGAGAAGCGCCGCGAGCGTGAGCGCACATGCGGGGAACGTCCTGGTCATGCCGACAATCATAGCGACCATTCCGCGATGGCACAGCTTCCGGCCATTCGCCGGTAAAATAGCTCGATCGTGATGACTGACGAAGATCTGTCGAACACGACGATCC
>Ga0315912_10004476_pt1 | contig 13248 bp, 9 predicted proteins | sample VfabasoilMG_FD_204469 | JGI IMG/M metagenome (GOLD analysis project Ga0315912, IMG submission 204469) | Garden soil microbial communities collected in Santa Monica, California, United States - V. faba soil | ecosystem: Environmental > Terrestrial > Soil > Garden | place: USA: California... | reverse complement strand
GCTCGTCGACGAGCGCGGCCAGCGCGACGCGCCGATGGCGGGTCTCGTGGCGCACGAGGCCGCGCACCAGTGGTTCGGCGATCTCGTCACCTGCGCCGACTGGTCGGATGCCTGGCTCAACGAAGGCTTGGCGACCTACTTCGCCGCGCTCTACAGGGCCGAGTCGCAGGGGGCGGACGCGTTCGCGCTCGCGATCGCCGACATGCAGGAGAGCGACGCCAAGGCCGACCAGGGCGCGGGCCGGCGCGCCGTCGTCTGGGACCGCTGCGTCGACCCGATCGACCTCTTCAGCGCTCGCATCTACGCCGGCGCTGCCGTGCGACTGCACCTCTTGCGCGAGCAGCTCGGCGACGCGGCCTTCTTCGCGGGCATTCGCAACTACCTGGCCGAGAACGCGGGCAAGAGCGTGCGCACGCAGGACCTGCGCGCGGCCTTCGAGCGCGCCTCGGGCCGCGATCTGGCGCGCTTCTTCGAACAGTGGTTCCTGGCACCCGGCCACCCCGAGTTCGCCGTGGCCTGGAAGTGGGATGAGGGTCGCAAGCAGCTCGTCGTCTCCGTCGACCAGCGCCAGCGCGTCGAGGACGGGACGCCTGCCGCGTACGAGACGCCGGCCGTACTCGAGCTCAAGCTCGGGGAGGAGACTCGCTTCGAGCGGCTCGAGATCCGCTCGCGCAAGCAGCTCTTCCAGTTCGACTGTGCCGTGCGGCCGCGCTGGGTGCGCTTCGATCCGCACGGCTCGATTCCGAAGTCGCTCGACGAGGCGCGCACGGACGAGGCCTGGCTGGCGCTCGCGGTGCAGGCGCCCGAGGCGCCCGCGCGACGTGCCGCCCTGCGCGTGCTGGCGAAGCTCCTCGAGGACGGTTCGGAGACGGTCTCGCGCGAAGAGCTGCTGGCGGTGCTCGTCACCCGTTCGACCGAGGAGACCTGTGCCCCGGTGCGCGCGCAGGGGCTCGCGGCGCTCAGAGGCGCGGGCGAACCCGCAGTGCTTGCGCGGCTGGTAGAGGCGGCCGAGAAGGATCCCGAAGCCTGCGCGCGCGTCGCGGCGCTGGATGCGCTCGCCGCGCTGCCCGCGGACCCTGCGCGCGCTGCGCTGGCCGAGCGTGCTTTCGAGCAAGGCTTCAGCTGGAAGACGATGGCGGCTGCGCTGCGCCTCTCCGCGCATGCAGCCCCCGGCGATGCGTGGGCCGTGCTCGAGCGCGCCTTCGCGCTGGCCTCACCCCATGACGTGCTCGCAGCCCAGGTGCTCCCGCTGATGGTCGAGAGCGGCGACGAAAGGGCGCGCGCGATCTGCCTCGCGACCGCAGGCGACCGCACGCGTTCCGCGGGGCTGCGAGCCGCCGCGGCGAAGGCGCTCGCCAGCTACGGAGCCCGGGATCACGAAGCCTCTTCCGCGCTCGCAGGCATGCTCTCCGATCCGGCCTGGGTCGTCCGCCGCAGCGCGATCGAGGCCTTGGCCGAACTCGGGGACAAGACCTCGCGGCAAGCCCTCGCGGCGCGCTGGCAGGCCGCGTCGCTGCCGCGGGAACGGCGCGTCATCGAAGCCGTCTTCGAGAAACCCAAGGCTCCCTGAACCCCGGGCCTGCTGCACCGGTCACGGCGGCCGGTTAGGCTGGTGCCCCCCAAGGAGAATTCCCATGTCCGAAACCACCCAGAACGGAATCCCGCGCATCGGCGATGTCGCGCCCGATTTCACGCAGAACAGCACGCACGGTCCGATCACCTTCAGCACCTGGCAGGAGGGAAAGTGGGTGCTGCTCTTCAGCCACCCGGCCGACTTCACGCCCGTCTGCTCGACCGAGCTGGGCGAGTTCGCCAGGCGCTCGAAGGAGTTCGATGAGCTCAACACCAAGCTGATGGGCCTCTCGATCGACTCGATCCACAGCCATCTCGCCTGGCGCGAGAACCTGCGCGAGAAGCTCGACGTCGTGATCGGCTACCCGATCGTGGCCGACCTCGACATGAAGGTCGCGAACCTGTACGGCATGCTGCATCCCGGCGCATCCGCCACGGCGACCGTGCGCGCGGTCTTCGTGATCGATCCCAAGCGCACTGTGCGCGCGCTGGTCTACTACCCGATGAACGTCGGACGCAACATCGACGAGATCAAGCGCCTCGTGACCGCGCTGCAGACGGCCGACAAGAACGGCTGCGCCATGCCGGTCAACTGGAAGCCGGGCGAGAAGGTCATCGTGCCGCCGCCCAAGACCGTCGACGAGGTCGAGGAGCGCAAGAGCAACAAGACCTACGAGCGCATCGACTTCTACCTGAGCAAGAAGGCGCTCTGATCAGCCGCCTGCCTGGAGCAGGTGGTGCTCGAGGTGGCCGAGGTAGTCCTCCATGAACCACGCCAGCGTGACCGGGGCGCCCTCGTCGAGCGGCTTCCAGGCGCGCAGGTGCAGGTTGTGGCGCGTGTGGACGCGCAGCGCGAGCTCGCTCGGCGTGCTCTCGATCAGGTGCGCGAGGTGCAGGTTGAAGAGCCGCCAGAGCTCGAGCGTCTCGCGCCAGGGCCGCTCCTGCCAGCGCTGCGCGGCTACCCAGTCGTCCTGCTCGTAGCCCGGGAAGACGAGGTCGTCCTGGAACCGGGCGCGCACGAAGCGCTGGTGGTTGTTCGAAGCCGAGTCGACGAGATGGCCGAGGATCTCCTTCTTCGACCACTTGCCCGGCGCCGGCCGGCGCGCCGCTTCGGCCTCGGGGACTGCGCCCAAGACGCGCGCGGCCTGCTCGACCCGCGCTCGCAACCGCGCGCCTGTCTCGCTCGTCCCCAGCGCCACCCTCCGCTCAGAACTTGAGGTCGCGGATGTCGTTGATGGCGAAATCGATCGAGACTTCCTGGTCGATGTTGATCACCCGCCCGGTGCCCTTGAACGGATTGAAGATCAGCGCGCCATGCACGACGCGGCCGTCCTTGAAGTGCAGCGTCACCTTGTCGGCCGTGCGCGCCGAATGCAGCGAGTCGTAGATCTTGCCGGGAAGCATCTCCCGGTTCTTCTTGCTGGTGGTGCTCATCAGGGTTTTGGTTTGCCGCTGCAACGGAATGGTGATGGGCGAGACTCAGGTCGAGACGGCCAGCGGGGAAAGGAGCAGCCCCTCCAGGTCGGGGAGGAGCAGCTTGGTCCAGGTTTCGAGGTTCGCGCCGCGCTCGGCGATCTGGCGCAGCTCGGCGGGTGTGACGAGCCGTCCCTCGAGTTGTTCCCGCTCGCGCACTTCGACCGAGCCCTCGACGCGCAGCACGTGGACGACGCCGAGGTGCACGGCGCCCACGGAGTTGGAGTCGTCGTTGAGCAGCCCGACGGGGCGCAGGTCCTGCGTGCCGCGCACGTCGAGCTCTTCGGCGATCTCGCGTCGCGCACCGGCCGGCAGCGGGTTGCGCGTCTCACCGGGCCGTGCACCCGCTTCGAGGTCGATCGGGTTGATGTGGCCGCCGATCCCGATCGAATGCTTGTCGTGCAGGCGCGCTTCGCCGCCCTTCTTCGTGCGGCGCGTGAGCAGGATGCGCTCGCCGCATTGCACGAGCGTGTAGGGGATGATCTGCTTCCAACTCGGCGTGCGCTCCGCGATCGTGCGCTCGACGAAGAACCCATCGCGCGCGATCGCAGCCTCGAATGCGAGCCGCGAAACGCAGCTCGATTCTGCGCCAGGCCCGTCCTGGAACCGGATCAACCCGTGCGGGTAGAAGTCCGGGAACAGGGCGGTTCGGGGAACAACGAAAACGAACTCCATGTCCTGGTGCGGTCTCCGAGGGGGGCTTTGCGGGATCGAGGCAGCCCTCGGCGCTCGAGCTATGCGGTGCTGAACGGGGAGCAAGGAGCTTATCCGAGGTCTGCAAAACCGGCAACCTTTGGCGTTATCGAAGCCCTGGACCCACCAGATATTGTGGTTCGAGGCCCATCCCAGCATGAAACTGCCAGACCTGCAGGCCGGAGGTGACAGGAGAGGCCCTCTAAGCCGGATTCTGTACCTCCCGTAGGGGAGGTGGCGGCCATTTCTCTGGGGCCGCAGTCGCCTGCGACCTCGAACGACCTACCCGGAAGGCATGGTGCGGGTCATCACCAAGCGCCTTCCCTATTTGGCCTTTCTCCGGGTGGGGTTTGCCTTGCCGGCGCCGTCACCGGAGCCGCGGTGCGCTCTTACCGCACCGTTTCACCCTTACCTCGTGCCCGAAGGCACGCGGCGGTTTGTTTTCTGTGGCACTTTCCCTGGCCTCGCGACCGGTTGCCGTTGACAACCACCCTGACCCGAGGAGTCCGGACTTTCCTCCCCGCGCGGCAGAACCGGCGGAGCGGCCGCCCGGGCCTCTCCTGTCGCGGGCCATCCTAGCATAGGCTGCCCGCTCATGAGCGTCGGCGAGCCCTTCGTCACCTATCTCGAGCTGCGCGAGTCGACACCCGAGGGCGAGCAGGGCGCCGGGCTTTCGCACAGCTCGTCCGGTCTCGTGCTGCTGCACGTGCTCGAACTCGCCGCCGCGGGCGAACCGCGCGGCGCCGTGACGGTCGTCCACGAGGCGGGTGAGCACGGCGGCCGCTACCTCGAACTCGCGCGGGGACTCGCCGCGGCGGGCTGGGCCGTCGCGCTGCCCGATCTGCGCGGACACGGCCGCTCGGAGGGCCCGCGCGGGCACTCGAACGGGATCAAGGAGATCCTGCGCGACCTGGGCGATGTGCAGGATCACGTCGCCTACCGCCAGCCCGAGGCTCCGAAGGTCCTGCTCGGCCACGGGCTCGGCGCACTCTGGGCGCTGGCCTACGCCTGCGAGAGGCCCGGCGACCTCGCAGCCCTGGTGCTGCTCGAACCGCGCCTGCAGCCGAAGTTCGAGTTGCCCGCGAAACCGAGCGGACTGCTGAAATCGTTCAAGAGGCTCGCGCCGGGAGCGCCGGGGAAGCTCGGCTTCGGAACGGCCGCGGATCCCTCCGACCCGCTGCGCCACGACGTGATCACGCTGCGCGCGGGCGAGCAGGCGATCGAGGCCGCGGCGAAGTACGGGCCGCGGCTCTCGCAGCTCTCGATGCCCGCCCAAACGCTGGCCGCGGCGGGCGAAGTCGTCGCCTGGCTCGAGCGCGCGCTGCCGCGCTAGAAGCGCACGCTCACGAGGCCCTCGGGCCTCAGCCGCACGGGCTGGCGCTCGACTTCGACCCCGTTTTTATGCAGCACGACCTGCTCGGCGTTCTCGGCCACGAGCAGCACCTCCGACTTGCCGTCGCGGATCGGCTGCGTGAGCGCGAACGAACTCGTGTTGCGCTCCTCGACCCACAACTCCAGTCTCCGGCCCTGGCCGTCGAGCACGAGCACCGAATCCGCGAGCGCGGGCCGGTCGGCGAGGTCGACCTGCAGCTGGCAGCGCCGCGCCAGTCGCACTTCGAGCTCTGCCAGATTGCCGCCCTCGGGCGCCTTCCAGCCCATCAGCGGCTGGAACCCGGCCCCCATCACCTGCACTGCGAGTCCCTCGGTTGCGATGACCCCGAAATCGAACCGGCCCTCGGCATTCGTGTGGCGCATCTCGCCCTGCAGCGCCCCCAGCGACGGCACGAGCAGCACGCCCGGCAGCGGAGCGCCGCCCAGCGAGAGCACGCGGCCTGCGACGCGCTCGCGGCCCGATTCGGCGGGGAAGCGCAGCTCGGCCGACTGCAGCCCCGCGCGCAATGGCGGGCTCTCGACCGTGCGCAGCGAGCGCGGGTCGAAGGCGCGCAGCACGTAGTCCCGGTCGAGCAGCCCGTGCAGCACGAACTCGCCGTTGCGGTCGCTGGAGGCCGGCGTCTCCATTTCGTCGCTGCCTCGCGCGATGCCCTCGAGCGTGCGCGGGTAGTAGAAGTCCCCGACGCCCGAGCAGACCATGCCGAGAAGGTGATCGTTGGCGACGCGCACTTCGATGCCGGCTGCGGGCTTCCCGTCGGCGTCGAACAGCTTGCCGCGGATCGAGAGCGGCTCGCCGCCGAGCACGAGCGTCACGAACTCGGGCCAGCCGCCCTCGGGCTCGTGCATATGCGCCGGCAGACGCCCGCGCTTCGTGGCGCCAAGGACCTTCGAGTGCAGGCGCTCCTTCATCCCCGGGAAGAGCGGGTCGAGCTCGATCAGGAAGCGGCCCTGGGCGTCGGTGCGCGTCGACATCTGGGCCATCCCGACCAGCGCATCGGGCACGGGCTGTCCGTCCGGGCCGCGCACCTCTCCGCTGAGCAGCTTGACCTCGCGCCCGGCGAGCACGAGGCGCAGATCGCGCTTCGAGCTCTCCGGCAAAGTGATCGACGCATTCGTGTGGCGCGGATGCGCGGCACAGAGAGTGGCCTGAGCGACGCCGGGAACATCCTCGAGCGCGAATCGGCCCTGCTCGTCGCTGCGCACCCTCCAGGGGACCTCGACCGCAGTGTCCGAGGGGATGCCGAGCGCAGCCCGAACCTCCTCGCCCGCCGCGACGCGCACTTCCGCGGCTTCCACGGCATGGTCCTCGGCGTCGACGACCACACCGGCGACGTCGATCGGAGGTGCCATCACCACGAGCAGCTCCTTCGACCCGTCGGTGCTCCAGGTGTCGCAGGCGAGCAGCGTGACGAGTCCAGCGCGTTCGCCCATCAGGATGTTGACCTCGACGAGCGGCTGGAGCTTGAAGCGCCCGTCCGCGCCGCTGGTCGCCACCGTGGCGAAGTCGCCGGGTCTCGCACCGGGCAGGCGCAGCGTCAGCGCCTGCTCGGGCTTGACCAGGAAGAGGCGGACGTCTGCGAGTGGGAGCCCGTGCGGATCGACGACGCGCCCGGCGAGTTCGATCTTCGGGTACGGAAACGGACAGACGGCAGGTGCGGGAGCAGCGCCGGTCGCGACGCTCGCGTGCGCTGCATTGCGCGTTCCGGCCGTCGCCTCGGCCGTGGAATCCAGCGCGGCGGTGGGGGGCGCTTCGAAAGCCCCCGCTGCGACGGGTTGCACGGGCGAGCTCCCGGCTCCGTCGCGCAGCACGGCCCAGGCGCCGATCAAGACCAGTCCCGCGGCGAGACCGACGAGCTTCAGGTTCATGGCGATTCCTCCGAGGAGCAGCCGAGTCTTCGAGTCGCGCAGCAGCGGAAGGCAGGCTGCGACCCAGCCGTCGCGCCGGCCGTCGTGCAAGCGATCGAGCCGTTCGCGCAGCTTCTCGAGCCCGCGCGCGAGGCGCGACTTGACCGTCGCGAGCGGGATGCGATCGAGCTCGGCGATGCGCCGCGGCGTCAGGCCCTCGTAGTAGCGGCGGAAGATCGCGCTCTTGTAGGGCTCCTCGAGTTGGCCGACGGCCTCGGCCAGCTTCCGCGCCAGCTCGAGCGTCGCCTCCAGCGCGTCGGCGGGGGACTCGGGTCCGCGCGCGCCGGCGAAGCGCTCGCGCTCCTCCCGCCGCGCAGCGCTGCGCTGCTCCGCTCGCGCGAGGTTGCGCAGCACGGCCGCGAACCAGCGCCGCGGCGGGCGGTCCTGCGCGGGCGGGGACTGCAGCGCGCGCAGCCAGGCCTGCTGCACGAGGTCATCGGCCTTGGTGGAATCTCGCACCAGGCTGCTCGCCAGCGCGCGCACCCAGGGTCCGTGGGCGAGCAGCTCCTCGAGTTCGTGTGCACCCGTTCGCATGTGCGCCTGATCCGATGCCGCGGCCAGGCGATCGGCGGCCGGATTCTCGCAGAAATCCGCTCAGCCGGGCGTTTCGGCCCGGACCCAGTCGCGCAGCACGACCAGGGCGCTGAAGCTGTCGCGCAGGGCCTTGGCCTTCAAGCCGCGCAGGCCGCTCTCGCGCAACAGCTCCTCGGCCTCCTTGGTCGAGAGGCGTTCGTCCGCGAAGGCGATCGCGACGCCCGGGAAACGCGCGCGCACCCGCTCGGAGAAGGCGCGCACCTCGGCCGCGCGCGGCCCCTCGGAGCCGTCCATGTTGAAGGGCATTCCGATCACGAACGTGCCGACATCGCGTTCGCCGAACAGTCGCGCGAGGTGCTCGAGCAGCGCCGGCGCGTCGCCCGGTCCTTGGAAGGGCTCGAGCGCATTGAGGCTGATGCGCAGCGCGTCCGCGTAGGCGAAGCCCGTGCGCTTCGTGCCGTGGTCGATCGCCAAGGCGCCGCGCCGGTTCACAGGAACTGGCCGCCCCGTCGCTCGAGCTCGGCCACCAAGAGGCGCACGTCCTGGGCGCGCTCGCGCGGGCAGACCAGCGTGACCTTGCCGGCGTGCACCACCACGAGGTCGCGCACGCCGAGCAGCGCCACGAGCTCGCCCGCGCCGGACCAGGCGATGCAGCCTTCGCTCTCGAGCGCCAGGAGTTCGCCGCCACCACCCCGCTCCGCGAGCGCGGTCCACGAGCCGACGTCGTTCCACTCGAAGTCGACCGGGACCACGCGCACGTTCGCGGCGCGCTCGAGCACACCTTTGTCGATCGAGAGCGGCTCGAGCTCCGACCAGCCCTTGAGCGAGCCGCTGCGCGCGAAGCGCCGCGCAGCCGTGAGCGTGCGCGGGCAGAAGCGCTCGAGCGCCGCGAGGATCGCCGACGTGCTCCAGACGAAGATGCCCGCGTTCCACAGGAAGCGGCCGCTGCGCTGGAACTCTTCGGCGCGCGCGCGATCGGGCTTCTCGACGAAGCGCTGCACGGCATGCAGCGGCGGGGCGAGCGACTCGCCGCGCTCGATGTAGCCGTAACCCGTGGCGGGGTAGGTCGGCTGCACGCCCAGCGTGACCAGCACGTCCTCCGTCGCCGCGGCGCGCAGCGCGGCGCCGAGCAGTTCGCGGAAGCGCGTCTCGGGACGGATCAAGTGGTCGGCGGGCAGGACGACCTGCACGCTGCCCGGCGCGCGCGCCTCGATCACGCTCGCGGCCCAGGCGATGCAGGGCGCCGTGTTGCGGCCCTGCGGCTCGAGCAGCACGTTTTCCGCGGGCAGTTCGGGCAGCTGTTCGCGCACGAGCTTCTTGTGACCCTGGTTGGCGACGACCAGCACGTGATCGGGCTCGACCAGGCCCGCCAGGCGCTCGAAGGTCTCGCGGATCAGCGCCTGGCGCGTCCCGATCGGCAGGAATTGCTTGGGCTTCGCGCGTCGGCTGGCGGGCCAGAAGCGCGTGCCCGAACCGCCGGCCATCAGGACCGCGAAGATCTCGGGGGAGCTCATGCCGGGAGTGTACGGCAGATCAGAATCGCGCCGGAAGCGGAGAGTAGGGCGGCAGCGGCAAGGCGCGCTTGTGCTTGCCGCCGCCGAAGAGCGCGGAGATCGGGTTCTTCATCACCACCGACGGCCGCGCCATGTCGCCGCGAATCGAGACCGAGAGCAGGCGGTTCTGGATCCAGTAGATCAGGCGCGCGATCGGTCCGAGCTTGTCGACCGTCTCGTAGCGCAGCTCGAGGTCGAAGTGCATGTCTCCGGCCCCGTCGATCCAGCCGTGCTCGCCGCGCAGCTTGACCAGCGAACTGCCCACGGCGATGTCGCTCAGGTCCAGGCGCCCCTCGTGAACGTGCATGTTGGCGAACATGCGGTCGAACACGGCGGCGTTGTTCAGGCCGATCTGCGAGAGCAGCTCGCGAAACACGGGGATCGACCACAGGCGCGACTTGCTCACGTCGACGGCCCCCGACCCGTCGATGTCGAGCACGTTCTCGGTGTTGCCGCGCAGGCGCAACTGGGCGTCGAGGCTGCCCTTGGCCGCGAACTCCGAGTCGAACATGCCGCGCAGCAGGCGGCCGATGTCGACGCCTGCGAGGTTGAGCGCGAGCTGGAAGACATAGGGCTTCTCGAGGCCGATCGAGAAGGCCGTGCCGCTGCGCTGCGCGCCGGCGCCGAGCGAGAACAGCTTGCCGCCCTCGAGCTCGGCATCCAGGTCCTCGATCGAGAGCTGCGGTTCGACGTAGGTGAGCAGCATGTTGCCGTGCGACAGTTCGCGCCCGGCCAGCGTCCCCTCGAGGGCGCGCACCTGGGCCACGGCGCGCAGCCTCCCGCCCTCGAGCAGCAGGCGCTCGATCGACGCCTTGGCCGAGCGGATGACGCAGGGCAGGCCGAGCTGGAGCGAGGTGTCCTTGAGGCTGACGTCACCTTGGAACACGAGCTGGCTGTCGCGCGCCGATTGCCCCTGGATGTCGACCCGTCCGTGATCGAGGTCGAGCCGGCCTTCGAGGTGCAATTCGTCGATCAGGGGCGCGAGCGTCTTCTCGTCGATGAAGCCCGAGAGGTGTTCCTTGTCGAGCGGCAGTCCGTGCGACTCGAGCTCCAGCCCGAGCTCGAAGCGTCCCGCGAGCGTGCGGAAGGCCACGTTGCGCAGCACGACCTCCGTGCGGCCGAGGACCGCGTGCAGCTCCGGGCCGCGCACGACGCCGCCCGTGAGTTCGAGCCGTCCGCGCAGGTCCTTGAGCACGAGCGCATGCGGCTCGGTGCGGAAGGTGTTGCCGCGCAGGAAGATCTGCGCCTCGAGCCCGACGCCTTCCGGCTGCGCCAGCGCGATCTGGATCCTGCCCGCCAGGTCGACCGGCCCCTGCACGCCGAAGCCGCTCATGTCGAAGCTGTTCGCGCCCTCGCCGAGCGCCCCGCGCACGTTCTTGTCGTCGAGGTGGATGCCCGCGGCCCACAGATCCACGTGCTCGCCCGGCAGACGGCCGGCGAAGGCCATCTGCCCGATCCCCGGAGCGACCCCGAACAGCGGCGCGAGCGCGTTGTCGACCTTGGACGGCTGTGCCGGATCGCGCGGCTCCTCGACCGTCACGATCACGCGCCCGCGAACCTTGGACGTGTTGACCTTGAAATTCTGAGGCTGCAGCAGCACGTCGCGCGGCGAGAGCTCGGCGCGCCAGCGCGCGGGCGCGCGCGCATCGGATTGCACGCGCTGCAGCTCGAGATCCGCGAAACCCTTCGGGGCCATGCGCTCGAGCGCCGTCTTGACGTCGGGATAGCGCTTGACGAGCGCCTGCTTCTCGTCGCCCGTGAGCGGCAGATTGCCGACGCGCGCCTCGACGCACGAGATCTGGTCCAGGTCCTTCCCGCCCGGTCCGCGCGGCTCCGTCGGGTCGGTCTGGTAGCGCAGTCGCAGAGCGAACTCGGCGCCCTGCGACGGGGGCTGCGCGTCGAAGTGCGCCGCCAGCCCGCTCTCGCCCTTGCCGTCCGAGCGGAACATGAGCTGCCCGTGGACGTCGCTGAGCGGCAGCGGCAACTCGCGCCAGTCGAGCGTGGTGCCGTCCAGCCCCAGCGCGAGATCGCAGGCGGCGAAGGGCATGTCGACCTTGCGCACGAGGCGCAAGCGTTCGATCGTCACCGTCCCGCCCTGCGGACGGTAGGGGCGCCACGTGCTCTCGGAGGGCACCGCCTTGCCCAGGCCCTCGAGCGCAACCTCGAAGGGCTGGTTGTGGGCGAGCTTCTCGGCCTGGAAATGCAGCTCGAACTCGCTCGATCCGTGGCCCGGCAGGAGCTGCGGATCGTCGATCGCGTGCGAATGCACGAGCCCCTGTGCGTGGATCGCGCCGCAGATCGAGTTGCCGGACAGATCGACGAGGCCGAGCAGGTTCGGCCGCTTGGCTTTCGGGTCATGCGCGAAGACCGCGGCGCCGCGCAGCTCATCGAGCGGCAGCGGGAACCCCGCGTCGCGCTGGCCGTCCGCCTGCGGCCAGCCCAGGTAGGCCAGGCCAGCCTTGCCGTCCATGCGCGCTTCGCACGCGAAGCGCAGATCGGAGAGCGCGGCGCGCGCGCCAGGCGGCGGCTCGGGGAGCTCGAAATCCGCCCACAGCTCGACCTCGCCTTTCGGTGTGAAGGCATTCCAGCGCGACTCGAGCCGCGCGCGTTCTGCAGGCTCCTCGGCGAGCAGCTCGACGATCCTGCCGTCCAGCGGCAGCGACGGCAGGTGCACGAAGCCGCGCGCGCGCGCACCGGCGGCCTGTGCGGGGCCGAGGAAGCCCCAGCCCTCGAAGCTGCGTCCGATCCACGTGCCGCTCGCCTTCAGCGAGCACTCCCAGGCGCCCGGATCGAGCGCCTTGCCGATGTCGGCGGCTTCGACGTGGCCGTCGAAATCGAGCGCGAGTTGCTCGATGTCCTGCGTGCCGCCCGCGATCTTCAGGCTGCCCTCGGAGAGCGAGAGCCGCAGGCTGCCAGTCGCCTGACCCTCGGGCCGCAGATCGGCGTCGACATGTCCCTCGAGCGCGAGCATGCCCCTCGGCTCGTAATCGCGCGTCGCGTCGAGGAGCTCACCCTCCGGCAGGTAGGACTGGCTCACCGGCACGCCTGTCGCGAGCATCTCCAGCGCCAGCCTGCGGTCGGCTCCGAGCGAGCCGTGGATGTAGATCTCGCCCAGGGGCCGGTGCAACGCACCTTCGCCCTCGATGCCGCCGTTCAGGCCGCGCGCGCGCAGATCGAGCGAACCGAGCAGGATCGCCCGGCCCCAACGCTCGCTCAGCGCCTCGAGCCGCAAGTCGCGGATCACGACCGGCGGGATGTCCCGGCCGGGCGTTCCCGGCTGGGCGCCGGCGCGCTGCTCGAAGGCCTGTACGAGCTCGGGCGTGATGCGCGCCCGACCGCCGCGCACCACGAGTTCGCGGAAGACGAAGCCGGCGCTGGTGTCGATGCCCCAGTGGACCTCGACCTTCTCGAGGCGCACGGCGCCCTCGCCCTCCCCGAGTTGCACCCCGATCAGGTCCACGCGGGTGTCGAACCAGGCGAGTCGCGCGCCTTCCAGGGTCAGTTTGAGCCCGCCCGCGTGGGCCTGAAGCCGGTCGCGCGCGAAGCCGGCCAGGAGGCCGCTGTGCTCGAGCGCCAGGCCGAGCAGCACGAGCACGAAGGCCGTCCATCCGGCGGCGAAGGTGAGTCGCCGCAGGAAGCGGCCAGGGAATCGGGCGTTCGCGCGCATGCGCGGCTAGTTGCCGAGGAGCTCCCGGCGCGCGAGGATCGTCGGCGCAGGCGAAGCGGGGGTCATGGCCGGCGTACGCGCGTCGCTCGCGCGCTGCGAGGCGAGCTCCAGGTTTTCGCCGCCCAGGTACAGCCGCTGCACGCGCCGGCCGACCGAGCAGGTGATCTCGTAGGCGATCGTGCCGGCCTTCTGGGCGACTTCCTCGACGCTGATCGTCTCGTGCCCGTCGCTCCCGATCAGCGTGGCCGTGTCGCCGACGGCCGCGCCCGGGATGTGGCCGACCTCGACGGTGATGTAATCCATCGTCACGCGCCCGACGATCGGCGCACGGCGCCCGCGTATCAGGACTTCGCCGCAGTTCGAGAGTCGCCAGGGCACGCCGTCGTGGTAGCCGACCGGCAGCGTGGCGATGCGCGTCGCGCGCTCCGCGCGCCAGGTGGACGAGTATCCGATCGGCGT
>Ga0315912_10004475_pt1 | contig 13251 bp, 8 predicted proteins | sample VfabasoilMG_FD_204469 | JGI IMG/M metagenome (GOLD analysis project Ga0315912, IMG submission 204469) | Garden soil microbial communities collected in Santa Monica, California, United States - V. faba soil | ecosystem: Environmental > Terrestrial > Soil > Garden | place: USA: California... | reverse complement strand
GCGCCGGCGATGTGCGCGGGGCCGGTGTCGACCGAGATCATGCTGTGCGCGAGCGCCGTCAGCCCCACCAGCCGCTGCAACGTCGGCTTCATCGCCGCGATGTTGACGACGCGGCCCCCGGCCGCAGGCGCTGCGGCGGCGTCGACGATCTCCTGCACCAGCGGCGCTTCGCGCGACGAGCCGCAGACCAGCACCGCCACGCCCGGCACGTCGGCCAGCACGGCGCGGATCACGGCGCCCCAGCGTTCGGCGGGCCAATGCTTGTCGTGCGTGGCGGTGGCGATGCGCCCGCGCTTGTGCGTCTTCTTGTGGCCCGGCTGCACCAGCACCAGCGGCCGATCGTTCAACGCGTGCTGATGCAGCCACTGCCGCGTCTGTGCATGCCACGGCTCGGGCACGTGCAGGCGCGGCCGCGCCGCCACCTGGGGACGCCGCGCCGGGCCGGGCACCGCGCGGGCGTCCAATTGCGCCACGTCGAGCCACCAGTCGGCCCAATGGATGTCGTTGCCCGGCCAGTGTTGCCAGGCACGCACCAGCCGATCCTCCGGCACGCCGGCGCGCTGGATGATGCGCTCGGCGTAGACGTCGGGGTCGCACAGGTAGATCGGCCCGCGGTGCGCGCGCAACCAGGCCTGGGCCGACCAGCGCGACGGCGTCATCCAATACGGCGTGCGTCGGCTCCACACCAGGCGCAACTCCGACACCGCCGGGTCGGCCTGCAGCAGCAGCGGCGTCCATGCGCCCGAGGCGAGCAGGTGCACCGGCTTGCCGTAGCGCTGCCACAAGGCCTCGAGCAGCACGGTGAGCAGCACCGCGTCGCCCACCGCCGGGAAGCGCAGCACCACGGGTGCCTCGGGGTCGGCGGTGCGCGGCGAATGCAGGTCGTCGCTGCGAAACGGCATGCTCGGTGAGGCTCGGCGGCGTCAGCACCGCGGTGAACACGAAGACGGAAGCGCCGCAGTCTAGCCGGGCACGGGCAGACCTGCGTCGCGGCGGCGGCCGCGCAACGCCAGCAATTCGTTGCCCACCAGCGCCGCCAGCACCAGGCTGCCGCCAAGGAGCGCCACCGCTGTGGGGGCCTCGCCGGCCCACAGCCACGCCCAGGCGACACCGAAGATCAGTTCGAGCACGGCGAGCAACGCGATCTCCGGCCCTGGCAACACCCGCGTCAGCCACACCGCAAGCAGGCAGGGAATCGCCAGTTGCACCACGCCGAGCAGTGCCAACAGCGCCAGGTCATGGCCGGAGCTGCGCAACGGCCAGGCCAGCGGCAACGTGGCCAGTGACGACAACACAGCGCCGATCCACACGGCGGGCAGCATGTCGTGCGCGGGCTCATCGGGGTCGCCGCTGCCGTGCGCGATGTGCTGCAGCAGCGTCCAGTTGGTGGCACCGGCCAACGGCACCGCCAGTGCCACCGCCATGCCGCCCAACGCACCGCTGCCCAGCTGCATCTCGCGGCCGAACATCCACGCGATGCCGGCGCCTGCCACGGTGATGGCCACCCAGGTGCGACGCGGCAGCCGGTGATGCAGCACCACGCGGGCGAACAGCGCCGTGACCAACGGCCCGACAGACAGCGTGACCAGCACGTTGGCCACGGTGGTCAGCGTGATCGCCACCATGAAGGCGGTGAACATGATCGACCAGCACAGCCCGGACAGCCACACCGGCCAGCGCGCGTGCCGCAATTCGCTCCACCACTGCGCGCCCCGCATCCACGACAGGCCGACCGACAGCGCCAGCATGCAGAACGCGCTGCGCCAGAAGTTGATCTCGAAGGCCTCGGCGGCTTGCAGCTGGCGCGTGACGACGCCCGCGATGCTCCACATCAACGTGACGAGGACCATCAGGAACACGGCGCGCGAGTGGCTCATGACCGGCATTCAGAGGGCCGCGCAGCGGCCCGGGCGTCAATCGAAAAGGAGCCCCCGCTTGGCGGGGGCACGGGGGTGCGAAACATTCGCCGCTTGCGGCGAGTGAGGCCGCTATGCGGCCTCGCGAGCCGCCCGTTTGCGGTCGTGCTCCTTCAGGAACCTCTTGCGCAGCCGAATGCTCTTCGGTGTGATCTCCACCAGTTCGTCGTCCGCGATGAACTCCACCGCGCTTTCCAGCGTCAACTCGATCGGCGGCGTGATCTTGATCGCGTCTTCCTTGCCCGAGACGCGGAAGTTGGTGAGCTGCTTTTGCCGCACCGCGTTGACCACCAGATCGTTGTCGCGGCTGTGGATGCCGACGATCATGCCTTCGTACACCGGGTCGCCGGCCTTGACGAACATGCGGCCGCGGTCATCGAGCTTGCCGAGCGCGTAGGTCACGATCTCGCCATCTTCGTGGCTGATCAGCACGCCGTTCTTGCGGCCGCCGATGTCGCCCTTCAGCGCCTCGTAGCCGTCGAAGATGTGGCTCATCAGCCCGGTGCCGCGCGTGATGTTGAGGAACTCGGTGGAAAACCCGATGAGCCCGCGCGCCGGTACCCGGTAGTCCAGCCGCACGCGGCCGCGGGCATCGCTTTGCATGTCGGCGAGTTCGCCTTTGCGGGCGCCGAGCTCCTGCATCACGGCGCCCTGGTGCTGGTCTTCGATGTCCACCGTCAAGAGCTCGATCGGCTCTTGTTTTTCGCCGTCCACCTCGTGCAGCACCACGCGCGGGCGCGACACCGCGAGCTCGTAGCCTTCGCGGCGCATGTTCTCCAGCAGGATGGTCAGGTGCAGCTCACCACGGCCCGACACCTCGAAGACGCCGTCCTCGTCGGTATCCTTCACGCGCAGCGCCACGTTGCTCTGCAGTTCGCGGTCGAGCCGGTCGCGGATCTGCCGGCTGGTGACGAACTTGCCTTCGCGGCCGGCCAGTGGCGAGGTGTTGACGCAGAAGTTCATCGTCAGCGTCGGCTCGTCGACCTGCAGCAGCGGCAGCGGCAGCGGCGTCTCGAGGCTGGTGATCGTCATGCCGATGCCGATGTCCTCGATGCCGTTGACGAGCACGATGTCGCCGGGCCCGGCGCTGTCGGCCTGCTGGCGCTCGAGCCCCTCGAAGGTGAGCACCTGGTTGATGCGGGCCTTGCGCGGCACGCCGTCGACACCGTCGCAGACCGCCACGTCCATCGCCGGGCGGATCGTGCCCTGGTTGACGCGGCCGACCCCGATGCGCCCGACGTAGCTCGAATAGTCGAGCGACGCGATCTGCAGCTGCAGCGGTGCGGTCTCGTCGCCGGCGTGCGCCGGCACATGCTGCAGCACCGCCTCGAACAGCGGCGCCAGGTCGGTGCCCACCTCGCCGGGTTTCATCGTGGCCCAGCCCTCGAGGCCCGAGGCGTAGACCACCGGAAAGTCGAGCTGCGCCTCGCTGGCACCGAGCTTGTCGAACAGGTCGAACGTGGCGTTGATGACCTCGTCGCAGCGCGCGCCCGGCCGGTCGACCTTGTTGACGACGACGATCGGCTTCAAGCCCAGGGCCAGCGCCTTGCGCGTGACGAAGCGCGTCTGCGGCATCGGGCCTTCGACGGCATCGATCAGCAGCAGCACGCCGTCGACCATCGAGAGGGCCCGCTCCACCTCGCCGCCGAAGTCGGCGTGGCCCGGCGTATCGACGATGTTGATGTGGGTGCCCTGCCAGCGCACGGCGCAGTTCTTGGCCAGGATGGTGATGCCGCGCTCGCGCTCGAGATCGTTGCTGTCCATCACGCGCTCGGCCACCTGCTGGTTCTCGCGGAAAGTGCCGCTCTGGCGCAGCAACTGATCGACCAAGGTGGTCTTGCCGTGGTCGACGTGCGCGATGATCGCGATGTTGCGGATCTGGGTGTTCATGTCGGTGCCCGCCCGGCCGCCCGAAGGGCACCGAAGCCCCCTCGGGGGGCAGCGAACGGAGTGAGCGTGGGGGTGGTCATCTTGTGCTGTTCAGGCCGCGATCGTCGCGCGCACTTCGAGGGGACTCAAGAGCCGGTCGGCGATCAACTCGCCGGCGGTGATGTGGGCGCTGCCGAGAAAGGCCTCGGGGTGTGAACCGTAGACACGCACAGCGTCGGCGTCGGCGCCGTCGATGCGGCGGCGCAGGCCCGACAGGAAGCGGCCCGCGTCGTCGGCATCCAGGTGCACCGCGGGCCAATCGGTGAGCAGGCAATCGGTGGGTCGCAGCAGCGCATCGCGTGCGGTCTCGCCGAGCGCCTCGAGCGCATCGGGCGTCACCGCGTTCCGCACGTCGAGCCGGCCGGCGCCGGTGCGGCGCAGCGCCGCCAGGTGGGCACCGCAGCCAAGTGCGCGCCCGATGTCTTCGGCCAGCGCCCGGATGTAGGTTCCCTTGCTGCAGTCGACATCGATCACCAGCTGCGAGCCGACGAACTCGACGACGCGGATGTGCATGATCGTCACGCGACGCGGCGAGCGCTCGACCTCGAGGCCCGCGCGGGCGTAGTCGTAGAGCGCCCTGCCGTCTTTCTTGAGCGCCGAATGCATCGGCGGCAGCTGCTCGATCACGCCGACAAAGCTGCGACAGGCGGCATCGACGGCGGCGCGGTCCGCGTTCACCGGCCGGCGCTCGATCACCGGGGTCTCGCGATCGCCCGACACCGTGCGCTCGCCGAGCGCGAGTGTGGCGCGGTAGCGCTTGTCGGCATCGAGGCAGGCCTGCGCGAACTTGGTCGCCGCGCCGAAGCAGATCGGCAGCAACCCGTCGGCCAGCGGATCGAGCGTGCCGGTGTGGCCCGCTTTTTCGGCGCGATACAGGCGCTTGGCGCGCTGCAGCGCCTGGTTGCTGGTGAGGCCGACCGGCTTGTCGAGCAACAGCACGCCGTGCACCGCACGACGAGGCTGACGAACCGCCTGGCCGCTCACGATTCGTCGTCCCGCGAGCGCTGCTCGTTGGCCTTGCGGATCAGCGCGCTCATCTCGGCCGCGCGCTCGGTGGTCTTGTCGAAATGGAAATGCAGCGTCGGCACGGTGTGGATCGCGAGCCGCTTGAACAGCCCGTTGCGCAGGAACCCCGCTGCCTCGTTGAGGCCGGCCTCGCATTCCTGCGGGCTGCCCACCAGCAGCGAGAAGTACACCTGCGCATGCGCGTAGTCGGGCGACACCTCGACCGTGTTGATCGTGACCATGCCCACCCGTGGATCCTTCAGCGTGCGGATCAGCTCGGCCAGATCACGCTGGATCTGGTCGGCGACGCGAAAGCCGCGGTTGGGGATCGATTTCTTGTGACGCATGGCGGGGCGGACTCGACAAATCAGCCCCGCTCCAGCGGGGCTTCCCCAAGGTCACGCGCGGATCCGGCTCCGCCGGTCCGCTGCGTGCGCCCCCTCGGGGGGCAGCGACCGGAGGGAGCGTGGGGGCTAAAGCGTTCTGGCGACTTCCTTGATCTCGAAGAACTCCAGCTGGTCGCCCTCGGCGATGTCGTTGTAGTTCTTGATGTTGAGGCCGCACTCGAAGCCCTCCTTGACCTCGCGCACGTCGTCCTTGAAGCGCTTGAGGCTGTCGAGCTCGCCGGTGAACACCACCACGTGGTCGCGCAGCACCCGCACGCGCGCGCTGCGGCGCACGGTGCCGCTGGTGACCATGCAACCGGCGATGGCGCCGATCTTGCTGATGCGGAACACCTGGCGGATCTCGGCGTTGCCGATGACCTCTTCCTTCTGTTCCGGCGCCAGCATGCCGGCCATCGCCGCCTTCACCTCGTCGACCGCGTCGTAGATGATGTTGTAGTAGCGGATGTCGATGCCGTTGTTCTCGGCGAGCTTGCGCGCTCCCGCGTCGGCGCGGGTGTTGAAGCCGATGATCACGGCCTTCGATGCGATGGCCAGGTTGACGTCGCTCTCGCTGATGCCGCCGACCGCCGCGTGCACGACCTGCACCTTGACTTCGTCGGTCGACAGTTTCACCAGCGACTGCGCGAGCGCCTCCTGCGAGCCCTGCACGTCGGCCTTCAGGATCAGCGACAGCGTCTGTGCGGCGCCCTCGCCCATGTTCTCGAACATGTTCTCGAGCTTGGCGGCCTGGCGCTTGTTGAGCGTGACCTCGCGGTACTTGCCCTGGCGGAAGGTCGCGATCTCGCGCGCCCGGCGCTCGTCGGACAGCACCATGAACTCGTCGCCCGCCTGCGGTACCTCGGTGAGGCCCTGGATCTCGACCGGAATCGACGGCCCCGCTTCATTGGTGGGCTTGCCGTCTTCGTCGAGCATCGCGCGCACGCGGCCGTAGCTGGCGCCGGCCAGCACGACGTCACCGCGTTTCAAGGTGCCCGATTGCACCAGCACGGTGGCCACCGGACCGCGACCCTTGTCGAGCTGGGCTTCGATCACCAGGCCCTTGGCCAGGGCGTCGGCCGGTGCCTTGAGCTCCAGCACTTCGGCCTGCAGCAGCACCTGCTCGAGCAGGTTGTCGATGCCCTGGCCCGTCTTGGCCGACACCGGCACGAACGGCGAGTCGCCGCCGAACTCCTCGGGCACCACGCTCTCGGCCACCAGCTCGTTCTTCACGCGCTCGGGGTTGGCCTCGGGCTTGTCGATCTTGTTCATCGCCACCACGATCGGCACCTCGGCGGCCTTGGCGTGGTGGATGGCCTCCTTGGTCTGCGGCATCACGCCGTCGTCGGCGGCCACCACCAGGATCACGATGTCGGTGGCCTTGGCGCCGCGCGCCCGCATCGCGGTGAACGCGGCGTGGCCCGGCGTGTCGAGGAAGGTGATCATGCCGCGTGGCGTCTGCACGTGGTAAGCGCCGATGTGCTGCGTGATGCCGCCGGCCTCGCCCGCCGCGACGCGCGTGGAGCGGATGTAGTCGAGCAGCGAGGTCTTGCCGTGGTCGACGTGGCCCATCACGGTGACCACCGGCGCACGCGGCGTCTGCTCGCCGGCCTGGCCGGCGGTTTCTTCTTCGGTGAACGCCTCGGGGTCGTCGAGCTTGGCCGCCAGCGCCTTGTGGCCCATCTCCTCGACCACGATCATCGCGGTCTCCTGGTCGAGCTGCTGGTTGATGGTGACCATCTGGCCGAGCTTCATCAGCTGCTTGATGACTTCGCTGGCCTTGACGCTCATCTTGTGCGCCAGGTCGGCGACGCTGATCGTCTCGGGAATGTGCACTTCCTGCGTCACGAACTCGGCCGGCGCCGTGAAGGCCGGCGAGTCGTCGCTGCGGTCGCCCTTGCGCGCGCCGCGCGGCGAGCGCCAACCGGCGCGCCCGCCGCCGCTGTCGCCACGGGTTTTCAGTGCGCGCTTCTTGGCGGCGTCGTCGGCCCAGCTCGACGACAGCTTCTCGGACTTGACCGACTTCTTGTCGCCCGGCTTGGCGACGCTGCTGCCGGGAGCGGCGGCGCCTGCGGCGGCCTTCGGCTTGTGGATCGTGCCCTTGATGCCTTCCTTGCCGGCTTCACCGGGTTTGGCCTCCTCGGGCTTCTTGGCCGTGAGCACCTTCTTGGGCGCGGCCATCATCGCGCGGATCGCGGCGGCTTCGGCCTCGGCCGACTTGCGGCGGCCATCGGCCTCGGCCTGCTTGGCCCGCTCGGCCGCCTCGACGCTGCCCGACTTGACCACCCGCAGCGCGGGCTTGGCCGGCGCGGGCGCGGCGGCGGCCACCGGCTGCGCCGGCGGTGCTTGAGGGGTCGCGGCGACTTCAGGTGCCGCCGCGGCGGCCGCAGCTTGCGCGGCGACTTCGGCCGCAGCGGCCTCGCGTTCGCGGCGCTCCTGTTCTTCGCGGGCGCGGCGTGCGGCGTCTTCGTCCTGCCGGCGCATCAACTCGGCCTGCCGTGCGGCCTCGGCCTCGCGGCGCTGCACCTCGGCCTCGTCGATCACCGGTGCGGCGGGCTCTTCGACGACCGCGGCGGCGGGCGTCTCCTCGCGCTTGACGAAGACGCGCTTCTTGCGCACCTCGACCTGGATGGTGCGTGCCTTGCCGGAGGCATCGGCCTGCTTGATCTCGCTGGTCGACTTGCGAGTCAGCGTGATCTTCTTGCGCTCGCCGCCGGTGGTGCCGTGGGCGCTGCGCAGGAACTCCAGCAGGCGCTCCTTGTCGGCGTCGGTCAGCTTGTCGTCGGGCGACTTCTTGGCCACCCCGGCGGATTGCAGCTGCTCGAGCAGCGCCGCACTCGGGCGGTTCAGCTCGGCGGCAAACTGGGCAACGGTGGTCACGGCCATTGCTGCGATTCCTTGGGCTTTCCGAAGTCTCGGTTCTGTGGTGGATGGGTCAGGTGCTGAACCAGTGTTCGCGTGCCTTCATGATCAACGTCTTGGCCTGCTCGTCACCGACACCCGTCAGCTCCTGCAGCTCGTCGACCGCCAGGTCGGCCAGGTCGTCGCGCGTGTTGACGCCGCCTTCGGCCAGCTTGCCGATCAGCTCGGGCGACAGGCCTTCGAGGTCGCGCAGGTCCTGCGAGACTTCTTCGACCCGCTCCTCGCGGGCGATCTCCATCGTCAGCAGCGCATCCTTGGCGCGGGTGCGCAGCTCGTTGATCGTGTCCTCGTCGAACGACTCGATCTCCAGCATCTCTTGCAGCGGCACGTAGGCGATCTCTTCCAGGCTGTTGAAGCCTTCGGCGATCAGGATGTTGGCCACTTCCTCGTCGACGTCGAGCTTGTCGACGAAGATCTTGCGCACCGAATCGGACTCCTGCGCCTGCTTGGCGCTGGACTCCTCGGCCGTCATGATGTTGATGCGCCAGCCGGTGAGCTCGGAGGCCAGGCGCACGTTCTGGCCGCCGCGGCCGATGGCGATGGCGAGGTTCTCCTCGTCGACCACCACGTCCATCGCGTGCTTTTCTTCGTCGACGACGATCGACTGCACGTTGGCCGGCGCCAGCGCGCCGATCACGAATTGGGCCGGATCCTCCGACCACAAGACGATGTCGACCCGCTCGCCGGCCAGTTCGTTGGTGACCGCGTTGACGCGCGAGCCGCGCACGCCCACGCAGGTGCCGATCGGATCGACCCGCTTGTCGTGCGACTGCACCGCGATCTTGGCGCGCGAGCCGGCGTCGCGCGCGCAGCTCTTGATCTCGAGCAGGCCCTGCTCGATCTCGGGCACCTCTTGCGCGAACAGCTCCTTCATGAACGCCGGCGCCGAACGCGACAGCAGGATCTGGGCGCCGCGCAGCGTGGGGTCGACGCCGAGGATCACCGCGCGCACGCGGTCGCCGCTGCGCAGGTTTTCCTTGGCGATCATCTCGCTGCGCTTCAGCCGCCCCTCGACGCGGCCCGACTCGACGATCAGGTCGCCCTTGTCGGCGCGCTTGACGGTGCCCACGAAGATCTTGTCGCCGCGCGACAGAAAGTCGTTGAGCAGTTGCTCGCGCTCGGCGTCGCGAATTTTTTGCAGGATCACCTGCTTGGCCGCCTGCGCGCCGATGCGGCCGATCGGCACCGAGTCGATCGGCTCCTCGATGTGGTCGTCGACCTCGATGTCGGCGATCTGTTCCTTGGCCTCGAACAGCAGGATCTCGGCGTCGGGAATCTGCAGCCCCGCCTCGTCGGGCACCACGTGCCAGCGGCGGAAGGTTTCGTAGTCGCCGGTGTCGCGGTCGACCGCCACGCGGATGTCGACCTCGCCGCCATGGAGTTTCTTGGTTGCCTGGGCCAACGCAGCTTCGACGGCGCCGAAGACGACGTCACGCTCGACGCTCTTCTCGCGCGAGATGGCGTCCACCAGCATCAGCATTTCCCGATTCATGGCTTGTTCAGGCCTTTCCTCTATCCGTGCCGCGCGGGTCATGACGCGGCCTGCCGTGCGCGACGGCCCTTGAAATCCAGTTGTGGCACCAGGCGCGCCTCGCGCACCTCGTGCAAGTCGAAATCCAGCGCCTCGGTCGGGTTGCCCGCGTCGCGTGGCAACACCAGCCGCCAGCCCGCCTCGCGCGGCTGCAGCTGGCCGCGCCAGTGCTTGCGGCCCTGCAACGGCGCGCGCAACGTGACAGCGACTTCGCTGCCGGCGAAACGCTCCCAGTCGGCCGCCTTGCGCAGCGGGCGGTCCAGGCCGGGCGACGACACCTCCAGGCGCGCATAGTCGACATGGTCGACCTCGAGCGCGTACTGCAGATGGCGCGTCACGCGCTCGCAATCGTCGACGGTCACCGAGTCACCCGGACCGGACTCGTAGCTGCGCCCGGCAACGCGGTCGATGAACACGCGCAGCAAGCCGCCCGCCGAACGCTCGACGTCGACCAGTTCGTACCCCAGCGCGTGCACCCCGCGCTCCACCGCTTCCTGCCAAGACATGGCCATTTCAGTGCTGTGTCTATCCATTTCCCACGCCGCGCGCCTTCCACGAGCCGCGATGGATCGCGGCAACCCGTCACGAGCCGCGGCGGATCGCGGCAACCCGTCACGGGCCGCGGCGGATCGCGGCAACCCAATTTGACCGACGGCAAAAAAAATGGGCTGGATGAATCCGCCCATTTCCCTGCGCCAGCGAAAACGGGATTCTACTCTGCAAGACCCGTACCGGCAAGGGTTGGCGCCCGGGGCGAGCCCAGTGCATGCGAGAATCCGCCGGCTCCGCACCGAGCGCAACCGTAGCCCGCGTCGACCATGGGATTTCTCTCCGGCAAGCGCCTGCTGATCACCGGCATCCTCAACAACCGCTCGATCGCCTATGGCATCGCCCGGGCCTGCCACCGCGAAGGCGCTGAGCTGGCGTTCAGCTACCAGGGCGAGCGCTTCAAGGAGCGCATTGCCGAGTACGCAGCCGAATTCGGCTCCAAGCTCACCTTCGACTGTGACGTCGGCGACGACGCCCAGATCGCGCGGCTGTTCGGCCAGCTCGGCGAGGCCTGGGACGCCTTCGACGGCTTCGTGCACGCCATCGCGTTCGCCCCGCGAGAGGCGATCGCCGGCGACTTCCTCGACGGCATGACCCGCGAGAACTTTCGCATCGCGCACGACATCTCGGCCTACAGCTTCCCGGCCATGGCCAAGGCGGCGTTGCCGAGGCTGCGCCCCGGTGCGGCGCTGTTGACGTTGACTTACCTGGGCGCCGTACGCTACGTGCCGAACTACAACACGATGGGCCTGGCCAAGGCGTCGCTGGAGGCCAGCGTGCGTTTCCTGGCACACAGCCTGGGCGCCAAGGGCGTACGGGTCAACGGCATCTCGGCCGGGCCGATCAAGACGCTGGCGGCGTCGGGGATCAAGGATTTCGGCAAGCTGCAGGCCGAGTTCGCGGCGAATGCGCCGATCGGCCGCAACATCACGATCGACGACGTCGGCAACGCCGCGGCCTTCTTGCTGTCGGATCTGGCGGGCGGCATCAGCGCCGAGATCGTGTACGTCGACGGGGGCTTCAGCCAGATGGGAATCGGGTCCGTCGGGTCTTAAGAGCCGAGGTACTGCGGCCATCCCTCCACGCCCGGGCCTGCAGGCCCGGGCGGTTCGTCAGGCGCGCGCGAGCCAGTCCGCAGGGACTGGCTCACGTCCTGACTCACCCACGGACACAGTCGACGTAGTACGAGCGCCGAAAGCCCTCGGTCTCGTTTTCGACCAGACCGTGCACGTCGGTGTCGAAGCCCGGGAAGCGGGCGTTGAACTCCTGCACGAAGCGCAGGTACTCGACGATGCGGCGGTTGAATCGCTCCCCCGGGATCAGCAGCGGGATGCCGGGCGGATACGGTGTCAGCATCGCGCTGGTGATGCGGCCCTCGAGTTCGTCGATCGGCACGCGCTCGGTGTCGCGGTGCGCGATGCGGGCAAAGGCCTCCGACGGCTTCATCGCCGGCTGCAGGTCCGACAGGTACATCTCGGTGGTCAGCCGCGCGATGTCGCCCTTGGCGTAGGTCTCGTGGATGGACTGGCTCAGGTCGCGCAAGCCCATGCGCTCGTACTTGGGCTGATGCTGGCAGAACTCGGGCAGCACCCGCCACATCGGCGCATTCTTGTCGTAGTCGTCCTTGAACTGCTGCAGCGCGGTCAGCAGCGTGTTCCAGCGGCCCTTGGTGATGCCGATGGTGAACATGATGAAGAACGAATACAGGCTGGTCTTTTCAACCACCACGCCGTGCTCGGCCAGGTATTTGGTGACGATGGCCGCCGGTATGCCCGTCTTGGCGAACCTGCCGGTCACGTCCAGGCCCGGCGTGACGATCGTGCTCTTGATCGGGTCGAGCATGTTGAAGCCGGGTGCGAGGTCGCCGAAGCCGTGCCACTTGTCGTTGGCGGTGAGCATCCAGTCGTCGCGCTTGCCGATGCCCTCGTGGGCCAGCCTGGGGGGGCCCCAGACATGGAACCACCAGTCGCGACCCCAGTCCTTGTCGATCTTGCGCATCGCGCGGCGGAACTCCATCGACTCGAGGATGCTTTCCTCCACCAGCGCGGTGCCGCCGGGCGGCTCCATCATCGAGGCCGCCACGTCGCAGCTGGCGATGATCGCGTACTGCGGCGACGTCGAGGAGTGCATCATGTACGCCTCGTTGAACAGGTGCTGGTCCAGCCGCCGCGTCTCGGAGTCGGCCACCAGGATCTGCGACGCCTGTGAGAGCCCGGCCAGCAGCTTGTGCGTGGACTGCGTGGAAAACACCAGCGACGTCTTGGTGCGCGGGCGATCCTTGCCGATCGCGTGCATGCCCTTGTAGAAGTCGTGAAACGTGGCGTGCGGCAGCCAGGCTTCGTCGAAATGCAGCGTGTCGGTGAAGCCATCCTGCATCGTCTTGATCTGATCGACGTTGTAGAGCACGCCGTCGTAGGTGCTCTGCGTGATGGTCAGCACCCGCGGCTGCTTCTTGCTGGCGCCGTTGTCGGCCAGCAGCGGGTTCTTGGCCATGCGCCGGCGGATGGCCTCGGGCTCGAATTCGGCGCGCGGGATCGGGCCGATGATGCCCAGGTGGTTGCGAGTCGGCGTCAGGAACACCGGAATCGCGCCGGTCATGATGATCGAGTGCAGGATGCTCTTGTGGCAATTGCGGTCGACCACCACCACGTCACCCGGCGCCACCGTGTGGTGCCACACCATCTTGTTGCTCGTGCTGGTGCCGTTGGTGACGAAGAAACAATGGTCGGCGTTGAAGATGCGCGCCGCGTTCTTCTCGCTGTCGGCCACCGGGCCGGTGTGGTCGAGCAGCTGGCCGAGTTCGTCCACCGAGTTGCAGACGTCGGCGCGCAGCATGTTCTCGCCGAAGAACTGGTGGAACATCTGGCCCACCGGGCTCTTGAGGAATGCGACCCCGCCGGAGTGCCCCGGGCAGTGCCACGAGTACGAGCCATCCTGCGCATAGTCGACCAGCGCCTTGAAGAACGGCGGCGCCACGCCGTCGAGGTAGCTGCGCGCCTCGCGGATGATGTGGCGC
>Ga0315912_10004474_pt1 | contig 13254 bp, 9 predicted proteins | sample VfabasoilMG_FD_204469 | JGI IMG/M metagenome (GOLD analysis project Ga0315912, IMG submission 204469) | Garden soil microbial communities collected in Santa Monica, California, United States - V. faba soil | ecosystem: Environmental > Terrestrial > Soil > Garden | place: USA: California... | reverse complement strand
GGCAGGGGGCGTCGCCGCGAGGCCGTTCCATGGGCCGCAGCAAGACGCCCCCTGCCATGCCGCCCCAAGGGCCCGGCACGATCTCTACCGACAGCAGACCCGGTGCACGCGCTCCCGCATCGCCACGTCCGCACCGCTGCGCCCGGTGCACGCACTCGGATTCACGGGCGGCTGCGTTAGGATCCGCGCGCCATGCCCGCCCGTCGCACCACGTCAGCCGCTCGCCCCGCGGCCCCCGCCGCCCGGCGCCTCGAGAAGGTGCTCGTGGCCAACCGCGGCGAGATCGCCCTGCGCGTCATGCGCAGCTGCCGCGAGATGGGCCTGCGCACCGTGGCCGTGTACTCGGACGCCGACCGTGCGGCGCTGCACGTGCGCGCGGCCTACCAGGCGGTGCGCCTCGGGCCGGCGCCGAGCAGCGAGAGCTACCTGCGCGGCGACCTCATCGTGCAGGCGGCGCTGGACACCGGCGCCGACGCCATCCACCCGGGCTTCGGCTTCCTGTCGGAGAACCCCGACTTCGTGCGCCAGGTGGAGGCGGCCGGCCTCACCTTCATCGGGCCGACGGCGGCGGCCATGGAGGCCATGGGCGACAAGATCGAGGCGCGCCGGCGCATGATCGCGGCCGGCGTGCCCGTGGTGCCCGGCACGGCCGACCCGGTGGAGGACGACGCCACGCTGCAGCGCGAGGCGGCGCGCATCGGCTTCCCGGTGATGATCAAGGCCAGCGCGGGCGGCGGCGGCAAGGGCATCCGCATCGTGCGCACGCCGGACGAGCTGCTGCCGGCGGCGCGGCGCGCGCGCAGCGAGGCGCAGAACGCCTTCGGCGACGGCACGCTCTACCTGGAGAAGTACCTCGAGGAGCCGCGCCACATCGAGGTGCAGGTGTTCGGCGACATGCACGGCAGCGTGGTGCACCTGGGCGAGCGCGAGTGCTCCGTGCAGCGCCGGCACCAGAAGGTGATCGAGGAGCGGCCCTCGCCGCTGCTCGACGAGGAGCTGCGCGCGGCCATGGGCGCGGCCGCGGTCAAGGCCGCCGCGGCCATCGGCTACCACAACGCGGGCACGCTCGAGTTCCTGGTCGACCGGCACAAGCACTTCTACATGCTCGAGATGAACACGCGCCTGCAGGTGGAGCACCCGATCACCGAGCTCACCTCGGGCGTCGACCTCGTGCGCTGGCAGCTGCTCGTCGCGCGCGGCGAGCGCCTGCCGCTGCGCCAGGAGCAGATCGTGCACCGCGGGCATGCCATCGAGTGCCGCCTCTACGCCGAGGACGCCGACCACGGTTTCCTGCCGGCCACCGGGCGCGTCGATCGGCTCGAGCTGCCCGGCGGCCCGGGCGTGCGCGTCGACACCGGCCTGTTCGAGGGCATGGAGGTCGGGCTGCACTACGACCCGATGCTGGCCAAGATCTCGGTGCTCGCCGACGACCGGCCGGCGGCCATCGCCCGCATGGCGCGCGCGCTGACCGAGATCACGATCACCGGCGTCACGACCAACCTGCCCTTCCTGCGGCGCGTGCTGCGCAGCGAGCCCTTCACGAGCGGGCGCTACGACACGAGCACGCTCGAGAGCCGCCCCGAGCTGTTCGCGCTGCAGACCAGCCCGCGCCGCGAGCGCGACGTGGCGTACATCGCCGCCGCCCTGGCGCACGTGCTGCGCCGGCGCCGCGGCTTCGTGGTGCAGCGCGGCGGCGCGCCGGCCGCCGGGGCGGGCACGGGCACGGGTCTGGGCGGCACGGGCCCGGCCACGGGGGGCGCGGGCCAGTCCGGCCGGCGCTGGGTGGACGCCTTCCGCCCGGGTGGCACGCCGTGAAGTACCACGTCATCAGCGGCGGCGCCGAGGTGGCGGTGGACGTCGACCGGTCCGGCGCCGGCCTGCGCGCGACCATCGAGGGCGAGGCGCGCCAGATCGACATCGCCGTGCTGCAGGACGGCAAGGCCTACTCGCTGGTCATCGAAGGGCGCTCGGTGGACGTGAGCGTCGAGGAGCACGGCCAGGAGCTGCACCTGCTCATCGGCGGCACGCGCTACGTCACCGAGGTGCTCGGCGAGCGCGAGTACCTGGCGCGCAGCATCCAACGCGCGCCCGAGGGCGGCGAGAGCTCCGTGCGCGCGGTGATGACCGGCATCGTGCGCGAGGTGCGCGTGGCGCCGGGCGACCCGGTGCGCACCGGCCAGGTGCTCTTCATCCTCGAGGCCATGAAGATGGAGAACGAGGTCAAGGCCGCCGTGGACGGCACGGTGTCCGCCGTGCACGTGCAGGCCGGCGCCACCGTCGAGCGTGGCGTGCTGGTGGTCGAGATAGACCCCGCCTGAACGGCTGGGCCAGGACGGCGGCATGGCCCTTCGTCGCCCCGCGCGACAAGGGACGAGTGCGCACTCCGGGCGGCCGCTGCGGGCGTGGCGTCGCCGAGGCTCGCTGCGCATGGCCCGGAGACGGGGGAGCGAACCGAGGACACGGGCGGCATGAGGAAGTGGCGATCTGCGCTGTCCGCCCTCCCCGCACGGTGAGCCGGAAGGCCCGACGGCGCCATGGCGAGGGGTCTCGTCGCAGCGACTTTGGGGCCCGCACAGTGCGCGCTCCGGGTTACCTCACCGACGTCGGGCGGGCCGCCGCGGAGCCAGACGAGACCCCTCGCCATGCCGCCCCGAGGGCCCGCTCATCCGCGCGTGACGTGCGCGGTGCCCGGCAGCTCCGACACGTGGCCGATCACCTGGCCAGCGGCGCGGCCCCGCGGCTCGCGCGCCTCAGCCCTTCAGCGCCGCCGCGATGCGCGCCGGGATGTCCTCCTGGTCGGCCGGATCCAGCGGGGCCTCCTGCAGGCGCTTCACGGCGCCGGCCGTGTCGCCGTCGAGGGCGAGCTGCAGCGCCTCGACCAGCAGCGGGTAGCGCGTCAGCTTGAAGAAGTGCTTCTGCGCCTCCTGGGCCCGCGCCAGCGCGTCGGCCGTGCGGCCGAGGCGCAGCAGGGCCTCGATCGAGTGGTCGAAGAAGGGCGGGCTCTCGCTCGAGGTGAGTTCGCGGCCCTCGGCGCACAGGGCCTCGGCCTGGCTGGCGTCGAAGAGCGCGCCGCCCGGCCGCAGGAACAGCTCGGCGCGGTAGTGCAGCAGGTTGGCGCGCAGCTGCGGCGCCAGCTCCGACTTCTTGGGCAGCTCGGCGATGGTGGCCTCGAGCGCCTCGAGCTGTCCGGCGGCCTCCACGTCCTTGCCGAGACCCATGAGCGCGCGCGCCCGGTTCGCCGGCAGGTAGGGGTCGCGCGTGCCCTCCGGGTCGGCCGCCAGCAGCGTGCCCTGCTGCTCGAAGGACGCGAGCGCCTCCGCGTACTGCCCGAGGCGCAGCTGCAGCAGGCCCGCCGTGCGCCAGACGCGGGGCACGGCCGCGTACTCCGGGCTGGCGAAGGCCTGGTCGAGGATCTTCAGCGCCTGTTCGACGTCGCCGACCTGGTCGTACGAGATCGAGCGGTTGAGGATCATCTCGAGCGGCTGCTTGTCCTCGGCGCGCAGCTTGGCGTGCACCTTCTCCATGTTCTGCAGGTCGCCCAGCTGGAAGTAGGCCTGCGACTGCAGCGCCCAGACGCCGATGCCGGGGTTGATCTTCTCGAGCACCGCCAGCGTCTGCAGCGCCTCGGCGTTGAGGTTGAGCTGCACCTGCGCCAGCGCCTTGAACATGAGCGCGCCCGGGTGCTGCGGCGCGCGCTGCAGGGCGCGGTCGTACTCGATGATGGCGTCGTTCAGGTAGGCCCGGCCGCCGACCCGCTCGGAGATGTACCGCCCGCGGTAGAAGTAGGGCGTGGCGAGCTGCGGATCGAGGTCGATGGCCTGGTCGAACTTGTCCATGGCCTGGCTCTGCAGCTTCTCGTCGTGGTCGCGGTAGCCGCGCTCGTAGAGCGTCTCGCCCTCCATGGCGAGCGCCAGCGCGCGGCCCTCGGCCGATGGCGAATTGCCGAGCTGCGCCAGCGACTGGTCGAAGGTGGCCTTGTCGCCCGTGAAGGCCGCCGCGCGGCAGAGCGCCATCGTCAGCTCGACGTTGTCGGGCTCGATGAGCAGGGCGTTGCGGATGACCGGGATCGACTCGGCCCACTTCTCCTGGCCTTGCAGCAGGCGCACGAGGCGCACGTCGGCGCCCGAGCCGGCCACGCCCAGGCTGGCGGCACGCTGCAGGTCGGCCGTGGCGAGGGCCAGGTCGCCCTTCTGGCGGTGGGCCTCGGCACGCCGCGTCAGCACCATGGCCTCGACCGCGGTGCGTTGCTGGGCGCTGCCGCCCAGGCCTGAGATGCCGCCCAGCACGTTGGTGAAGGTCTGCAGGGCCATGTCCCAGTTCCCGTCGGCGCCGTAGACGTCGCCGAGTTGGATCGCCGCCTGCAGGAAGTTGTTGTCGCACTCGAGCGCGCGGTTCAGTTCCTCCACCGCCTCGGCGCCGAGGCCCTGGTTGTGGTTGAGCGTGCCGAGCTGGAAGTGCACGCGCGCGCTGTCCGGCACGACCCGGGCGGCCGCCTCGAACAGCTTGGTCGAGCTCTCGAAGTCCAGGTTGCGGTTCCAGGTGCGCGTGGCGAAGCCGCCCACGAGCAGCACGGTGAGCAGCAGGCCGAGAGGGTGCAGGCTCGCGCTGCCCTTGGCCGGCTGCAGCAGGCGGTCGAGCAGCACGGCCAGCGCCAGGCAGATGCCGGCGCTCGGCAGGTACATGAGGCGCTCGGCGAACACCGTGCCGAAGGGCACGAACATGTTCGAGAAGAAGGTCGTGCAACCCAGGAAGAGGAGCAGGCCCCAGGCGATGGCCGGCGAGCGGCGCAGCTTGACCAGCCCGAACAGCAGCATCGCGCCGCACAGGATGAGCCCCGAGAGCGGCTCGGCCGACTCGAAGCCGGGCGAGACCGGGATGGCCGCCTTGCTGTAGTCCACCGACAGGTTCTCGGGCCACAGCAGCAGCCACAGGTACTTGGCGATGAGCTTGAAGGCGTTGGCCACGCGCACGTCCGTGGGCACGTTGATGAGCACGTTGTCCAGCGCCTGGATCAGGTCGGTCTTGGGCTTGAGGAAGCCCAGCACCTGGTAGCGCATCAGCAGGTGGGCGCCGAAGGTGACGGCGAGCCCCATGTAGACCGCCAGCCGCGTGCCGGCGGCCTGCGCGCGCCCGCGCAGGGCGAGCGTCAGGTCGGTGAGCGCCACGATGGCCAGCAGCAGCACAGCCAGCTCCTTGGCCAGCAGCCCGAGGAACAGCACGAGCAGCATGCCCACGTAGGGCCCGACGCGCAGGCGGCCCGGCGTGCGCGTGGCCGAGTGCCAGAGCAGCAGCCCGAGCAGCACGGCGGCCGTGGCGAGCAGGTCGGAGAGCCCCGCCACGTAGGCCACCGCCTCGCTGTGCAACGGATGCACGGCGAACAGCAGCGAGGTGACGACCGCCAGCCGCACCGAGTCGAACAGCCGGATGACCACCCGGAACAGCAGGTACACGACCCACGTGTTGAGCAGCAGGTTGATCAGGTGGTAGGGCAGGGCGTCGACGGCGTTCTTGTAGCCGTACAGGTGCGACACGGTGGCCCACACGAACAGCGTCAGCGGCCGGTAGAGCGCCTGCGCCGGCACCTTCAGCGCGTCGATGTCCGTGGCGGGGCTGACGCCCGCCCAGTACTCCTTGCCGAACAGTTGCAGGGCGACCGAGAAGTCGTCCTGGATGCCCTTCATGGCGTCGTTCTGCGACGGGTCGATGAGGAACCAGTCGTCGTAGACCAGCTCGTAGCGCAGCGTCGGCAGGTAGAGCAGCAGCGAGGCCAGGCAGACGAGCAGGGCCGGCAAGCCCGAGCGTCGCGGGGCAGCGGCGGCGGACGGAGCGGAACCGGCGCCGGGAGCTGCCGACGAGGGTGCGGACGCAGACGGGAACGAGGTCATGCTCGATAGACCTTCCGGGAGAGCCGGTCGAGGGCCTGGGCGATCACGGGATGGCTGCGTTCGTCGGCCAGGACCGAAGAGGCGAGGAGAATATCCTCTACCATCGCTGAGGGAAAACCGTTGCGCAGCGCGCCCTGGATGTGTGAGCCGAGGGGTGCCGGCAGGGCCGCCAGCGCCAGCGCCGCCACGGCCAGCAGCTCGCGTTCGCCGAGGCTCAGGCCCGGGCGGGCGAGCACCTGACCGTAGGCTGCGTCGAGCACGAGCGCAGCGAGGCCGGGGTGCAGCGCGTCGAGCTGGGCCAGCACCGCGTCCGTCGCATCGGCGTAGATGCGTGCGAAGACGGCGCGGCCGTCGGCCAGGCGCTGCTCGGCCGGGCGCACGTCGGCCGCGGAGGCGCAGGGCCCCGGGCGGCGCACGGCCACGCGCCCCAGCGTGTCGAGCGCGCGCGGGAATCCGCCGTAGGGCGCCACCTGCAGCGCCGCCGCCTCGAGGCGCTCGAAGCCGAGGCCCAGCGCGGGCGCCCGATCGAGCAGCAGCTCGACCGCGTCCACGCGTCCGACGACGGCCGCGCCGTGCAGCAGGGCCAGGCAGCGCTGCGCCGGATCGCCCCCCGGAGCATGCAGCGCTGCGGCGAGTGCGTCGGCCAGGACCATGGGGCGGCCGAAGCTACGGCGCGCTGCCGACCGGCGCAAATCGCCGCCTTGACAGGCCTCCGGCCCCTATCCTTTGATCTGCGGCCCCTTCCGCGCGACGGGGCGGCCGCCAACGTCCGGCACCGACCGGCGTAAGGGGCCCCTCGCGGCACCCGGAGTCACCCCATGTTCCGAAACCAGTTGCAGTCCCTCGGCGTCCTGCTGGCGCTCGTGCCCTTCGGCGTGCTCGCCGCGCAAGATGCGCCGGCGCCCGATGCCCATGCCGGCCACGAACACGCGCCCGCCGGCCAGGAGGCACCCGCGCCCGCCGTGCAGGTCGACAACGCCGCCGTGCAGGTGCAGCCGTCCATGGGCCAGCAGGGCTTCGGGACGGCCATCGAGGACATCGACCTCTACCGCATGGAGCGCCCGCGCTACGTGCGCCGCCTGGCCGACCGCGTGCCGCTCGACCTCGGTCCGATCGACCTCGAGGCCGACGTGATCATGACCGTCGACGGCACGCCCATCACGCGCAACGACTTCCGGCGCCGCGCGGCGATGTACCTGGGCATCAACTTCATCGAGGACGAGCTGACGCGCCTCGTGACCGAGATGCAGGTCGATCGCCTCGTGGCCGCGGGCGCCGACCGCGCCGCGCTCGAGGTGACCGAGCAGCAGATCGACGAACGGCTCGACATGCTGATCGAGTTCTCGGCCATGCAGGCGCGCGGCCAGGCCCAGGCCGCCGGCGGCGAGGAGGCCGCGAAGGCCGCCGAGAAGCAGGCGCGCGAGGACTTCCTGCGCTCGATCGAGACGAGCATCGGCATGGAGAAGTACCGCAAGACGTTGCGCGCGGAGGCGGCCTTCGAGCGCGCCTTCCTGCCAATGCCGACCACGCCCCAGGACTACGAGGTCTGGGACATGGAGAAGGGCCCGATCCCGGAGGACGACCCCAAGCCCGACTGGATCCCGCAGATCACCTGGGACGCGCTCAGCTCCAACGAGGCCGGCCGCAACCTGCGCTACTTCGTGAAGAAGGCCGGCAAGGACGGCAGCGAGATCCCGGGCTTCTTCCGCTCGCAGATCACCAGCGCCATCCGCCACGGCGTGGTCGACCTGATGGGCAAGAAGTTCTTCTTCGACGAGCAGCTGCCCGATAGCGCCTTCATGCGTCTCGGCGACCACGAGATCTCCACCGAACACGTCTGGAACATGGTCAAGGACGAACTCTGCGACGCGGACGTCGAGATCATCCTGCGCGAGATGCTCACGCTGTACGGCGTGCGCAAGACGCTCTCGGACGCCGGCGCCTGGATGGACACGGCCACCACCGAGGCCGGCTTCGCCGACCTGCGGCGCGGCTTCGAGGGCACGCTGTTCCCCCTCGAATCGATCATCCTGCTGCGCGGCTACCCGTCGGTGGACCGCTATCGCGAGCACTGGCGCTACAAGGAGTCGTACAACCGCTGGCGCAAGAAGCTGCTCACCGAAGAGGAGCTGGAGGCGCACTACCGCACCTCGGGCCGGCTGTTCTTCGAGCGCGGCAGCGTGGGTATCGACCTGGCCTTCGCGGGCATCGATCACGGCAAGCCCTTCGAGCAGGCGCGCTTCGACGAGGCCGTGGCCAAGCTGCAGCAGGCCTACGCCGACAGCCCGGTGGACGACCAGGACCTGCACGACTGGTCGGCGGTGCGCGCGGTCTACCCGCCGTCGCCCACGCGGCAGTCGCTGCAGGACCCGAGCCCGGAGGCCGACCGGCACTTCCAGCGCAACCCGCTGCGCATGCGCATCACCGAGTCGGAGCTGTCGATCTTCCTGCTCGGCTACAGCATGGCCGACGACATGGTCTACAACGGCAGGCCGGGCGAGGTGTTCGGGCCGTTCCCGCAGTCGTGCCGCCGCCATGCCTGGGGTGCCGAGCTGAACGCCGGCGCCTGGATGGCGCGCGTCGCCGACTTCACCCGCAGCCGCCCGTTGCCGCCCATGCAGGGTGTCGAGCGCGACCAGGCGCTCGAGGACTTCCTCGACCTCAACTACTGGTACTGGTCGCAGGAGTGCCTCGAGTCGGTGCTGCCCAAGGTGGTGGTCACGCGGCCTTCCTGAGCGGTCGCACGAGCGGCCGGCGTCCATGACGGCCCGCCGGCCGGCACCGCGGGGGCAAGGCGCCGGCGAGGCACCGCGGGGGCACGCCGACGTGGAGGTGCCGCGGGGGCACGGTGACGGCGAGGCGCCGCGGGCGTGGCGGCTATTGCGCAGCGGCGCCGGCGCGCCGGACTGGAACCTCGCCTGCGACGAGGCGCTGCTCGACTCGGACGACGCGCGTCCGCTGCTGCGGCTCTACGCCTGGGATCCGCCGGCCCTCTCGCTCGGCTGGTTCCAACCGCGCGAGCCCTTCGAGGGCCTCGCGCGCTCGGCGGGCCTCGGCCTCGTGCGCCGGCCCACCGGCGGCGGGGCCATCCACCACGCCGACGAGCTCACCTTCTGTCTCGTGGCCACGCCCGGGCGGGACGGCTACCCGGCGGGCATCGAGGCGGCCTATCTCGCCGTGCACGGCCTGCTGCGCGAGGCGCTCGCGACGCTCGGCGCCCGGCTCGAGTTCCGCGGCGGCACGGCGCCGCGTTCGGTGGCCCCGCGCAAGGCCACGCTGTGCTTCGACGACACCACCGCCTACGACCTGGTGGACGCCGCCGGCCGCAAGCTGCTCGGCTCGGCGCAGCGCCGGCGCGACGGGCGCGTGCTGCACCACGGGTCGCTGCCGCTGAGCGTGCCCGCGCTCACGCCGGGCGCCGGCGCGCTCGGGCCCTGCCTCGGCCGCAGCATCGGCTGGGACGAGGTGGCCGATGCGCTCAGCCGGGCCTTCGCGCAGCGCTTCTGCGTCGGCGGCCTGCAGCCCGACGCGCTCTCGCCCGGCGAGCTGGCGCGCGCACGCGAACTCGTCGCGCTCCGTGCGGTCGGTCCGCCCGCGCGCTGAGGGCAACGGCTCCGGGCGCCCGGTGCGGTGCCGGTCCACTTCCTGCCGGGGGCGGGCTCGGGAGCGCGTTTGTCTACAATGCGCCCCTCGTTCCTGGGGATCAGCACCATGGCAGCTCTCGCGGCCGTCGATTCGGGGCTCGACGAACTCCTCACGCTCAATGGCTTCCTGCAGAGCCACGCATCCTTCTGGCTGTGGTTCATGCTGCTCACGATGATCGCCGAGATCTTCACCTCGGGCTTCTTCCTGGGAGCCCTGGGGGTGTCGGCCCTGCTCACGGCGGGCGGCGCCTGGCTCGGGCTGCCGGCCGAGTGGCAGCTCGTGCTCTTCGGCACCAGCTCCATCGGCAGCCTGCTCTGGATCCGGCCGGTGTTCGTCAAGCTGCTCTCGCCGCGGCCCGTGACCACCAACGCCGACGCGCTCGTGGGGCAGGCCGGCACGGTGGTGGTGCAGGTGCCGGCCGGCGGCATAGGGCGCGTGCGGCTCAAGAACGAGGAATGGCGCGCCACGAGCACCGCCGCGCTGCAGGTGGGTGACGGCATCCAGGTGCTCGCCGTGCAAGGCAACACACTCACGGTCGGGCGCGTCTGAGCCCATGTGCGCTCGTCGCCCCGTGCGCGCCAGTCACCCCCGCCGAGGCGTCCTGCGCGCGGCCAACGCTTTCCGGAGGACCGATCCATGACCGCCCTGCTCCCCATGCCCGCTCCGCTGCTCGCTGCCGCCCTCGGCGCAGCACCCGCGCCGCTGCTGCCCGACCCCGTGCTGGCCGCCGTGACGCCGACCACCGCCATCCTGCTCTCGTTCCTGGCGCTGGCCGTCATCCTCGTGGCGCGCGGCATCAAGGTGGTGCGCCAGGCCGAGGTGATCCTGGTCGAGCGCCTCGGCAAGTTCCACCGCACGCTCACGCCGGGCATCGGCGTGCTCTGGCCCATCCTGGACAAGACGCGCGACATCTCGTGGATGTCGCCCATCAAGGCCGGCACGCGGGCGGGCACCATCATCCGCATCCAGGACCGCGTCGACCTGCGCGAGGCGGTCTTCGACTTCCCGCAGCAGCGCGTCATCACGCGCGACAACGTGGTCATCGAGATCAACGGCCTGCTCTTCGCGCAGGTCACCGACCCGATGCGCGCCGCCTACGAGGTGAACAACCTGCCGCTGGCCATCGAGAAGCTGGCGCAGACCACCTTGCGCAACATCATCGGCGAGCTCGACCTGGACAAGGCGCTCTCCAGCCGCGACGAGATCAACAGCCGCATGCGCGAGGTGCTCGACGACGCCACCGACAAGTGGGGCGTCAAGGTGAACCGCGTCGAGCTGCAGGACATCTCGCCGCCGCCGGAGATCCAGGTGGCGATGGAGAAGCAGATGAAGGCCGAGCGCAGCCGGCGCGCCATCGTGCTCGAGGCCGAGGGCGAGAAGGCCAGCCGCGTGCTGCGCGCCGAGGGCGTGCGCGACGCGGCGGTGGCCGAGGCCGAGGGCGAGCGCCAGCGCCTGATCCTGTTTGCGGAGGGCGAGGCCGGCGCCATCGGCCGCCTCACCGCAGCGCTCGGCACGACGGGCACCAACCCCGCGCAGTACCTCATCGCGATGGAGTACCTGAAGGCCCTGCGCGACATCGCCAAGAACCCCGGCGGCAACAGCACGGTGTTCATGCCGTACGAGTCGGCCGCGGTGCTGGGCGGCCTGGGCACGCTGAAGGAAGTGCTGGGCGGCGCCGGAGGCGGCAACAAGGCCTGAGACCGGGGCGATCCCCGCGCCAGCGCGCGACCGGCCGCGGGCGCCGGCCGCCGGCGCCGGCCACGGCTCGCGGCCGCTCAGGGCCGCGACGCGCGTGCCGCGGCGAGGCCGGCGGCGAAGGCCTGGTCGAGCTCCTGCCCCTGCGCGGCGAAGCCGGCGCTGATCGCGGCCAGCCGCTCGGCCGGCGTGCCGTGGTGCTGCGGAGCGTTGAAGTCGTAGCCGCCCTTGGCGAAGAAGCTCTGCAGCGCGGGCCGGATGTCCGTCCACGTGCGTTGCATGCGCCGGCCCATGTACCAGCCGGCGAGGTAGTCGGCCTGCAGCTCCATCACCTTCGTCGGCTCGGACTGCCCGCGCTCGAACTGCAGGATGTGCGCGAACTCGTGCGCCATGATCGCGGGGATGGAGAAGCCGGCGCCGCCGTCCAGCGCCAGCTCCTGCGCCATGAGGCTCAGGCCGAAGACGATGGTGCCCGAGGGGCCGGCGGGCCCGAGGCTCGTGCGCGTCGCGAAGGCGTTGGGGCCGCCGGCGTCGTCGAAGTAGAAGCCGCGCGGCTGCACGCCGAAGGCCTGCACGAGCGCCTGCCCCTCCTGGTCGTAGGCCGCGTCGAGGCGCGGGTTGCCCGACGGCCAGATGAGCGTCTGCTGGAAGCGTGCGTCCACGCCCGAGAGCGCGCAGCCCTGCGGCGCGGGCGGCGCGGGCGGCGCGGGTGGCGTGGACGGCGCGGGTGGCGTGGACGGCGCGGGTGGCGTGGACGGCGTGGACGGCGCCCCCGTCGGCGCGCTGTCGTACGGACACGCCAGCGTGCCGTCGGAGCAGGTGGGCATGGGGCAGCGGAACTCGCCCTTGCCCTTGCAGACCCCGCAGCGGTGGGTGCCCCTGCCGGAGCAGCAGCGGCACTTCAGCTCGGCGTCGCCGCCGCAGCGGCGGCAGTCCAAGAGCTCGCCGCCCGCCGTCACGAGGCCGTCGTCGCAGTCCGGGCACACGAGCACGCCTTCGCCGAAGCACTCCAGGCACTCCAGCTCGCCGCCGTCGCAGAGGCTGCAGACGATGCTGTCGCCCAGGCAGAAGCCGCACCCGCCGGCGACTCCGCTGCCGCCGCAGAGGGCGCAGGGCTCGGCGGCCTCGGCTCGCACGTGCACCGGCTCAGGGCACCACGCGACGCCCGCGTGGCAGGCGGGTGCGGGGCAGGGGAAGCGCCCGATGCCGTGGCATCGGGCGCAGGGACGGAGGCCGTCGGCCGGACAGTCCGGGCAATCGGCGGCCCCGCTGCCGTGACACTCCGGGCACTCGTTGCCCGCGTCATCCAGACCGAGGCCGTCGCAGGGCGGGCAGTCGAGGAACCCCATGCTGTCGCAGCGGTCGCAGGAGGTGGTGCCGGCAGCGTCGCAGTCGTCGCAGTCGACGACGCCCGTTCCGGCACAGGTCGCGCACGCGCCCAGTTCGCCGCTCCCGTCGCATGAACCGCACTCCACACGTGCATCCTGCGCCGGCGAGGCCGCCCGCAGCGGCAGGGCCAGGGTTCCCATGGCCAGCAGGAGAGTCAGGGTCCCGATGGACAGGCCGGGACGGCTCGGCTTCGTCGTGCGCATGAGGCGATCTCCCGATCGGACGCTGGGACGACGGAGGCCCACCGAGCCTCGCGCGCCTGCGGGCTCCCAGCTTATGCTTCGCGGGTCATCGGGAACGCCCTGACCCAGGGCCCGGCGTCGGGCACGCACCGGCGTCGCACGGAAAATCTCGTGGAGACCGCCATGAACCTGCTGCCCAGCCCCCGTCATCTCGCGCCGCTGATCGCGGCCGGCGCCCTGCTGCTCGGCGTCGCGACACCTGCCCGCGCGGCCGATGAGCATCCCAACATCGTCATCATCTGGGGCGACGACATCGGGCAGAGCAACGTGAGCGCCTACTCGCACGGGCTCATGGGCTACCAGACGCCGAACATCGATCGCGTGGCCAGGGAGGGCATGCTCTTCACCGACTACTACGCCGAGCAGAGCTGCACGGCGGGGCGCTCGTCGTTCATCAC
>Ga0315912_10004473_pt1 | contig 13255 bp, 16 predicted proteins | sample VfabasoilMG_FD_204469 | JGI IMG/M metagenome (GOLD analysis project Ga0315912, IMG submission 204469) | Garden soil microbial communities collected in Santa Monica, California, United States - V. faba soil | ecosystem: Environmental > Terrestrial > Soil > Garden | place: USA: California... | reverse complement strand
GTATCCGGTGCACGGAGCCCGTTCTTTCCAAGCGCGTGATTGGTCGGCATCGTCGCGGACGTGAAGCCAAGCACTGAAGCGATGTGGGTGGGGCGGATCGAGGAATGGACTCGGAGTGGGCAGTCGGCCGCGGAGTTTGCGGAGGGTAAGCCGTTCACCAGCGGGACGTTGACGTGGGCGGCGTCTCGATTGCGCAATGGGGCCGGTGGCAACGGCAAGCAAGGGGAGAGGCGGAAGCGCCGGCCACAGAAGCGAAAGATTCGGCTGGCGGAAGTGATTCGACGCCCATCGCAAGTGACCTCGACCCAAAAGGTCGTGATCGAGGTCAGTGGCGCCAAAGTCACGGTGGAGCGTGGGTTCGACCGGTTGCTGCTGCGAGATGTCGTGCTCGCGCTGCGAGGTGAGAAATGATCCCGAGCGGTGTTCAAGTGTTCGTCGCGCTCGAGCCGATCGATATGCGCTGGTCGTTTGATCGGCTTGCTGGCGCAGCGCTCGACCGCGTCGGATACGACTCTCGCAGCGGCGCGTTGTTCATCTTCTTCGGCAAGCGGAGAGACGCCGTGAAGGTTTTGTTCTTCGACGGCTCGGGAATGTGCCAATTTTATAAGCGTTTGGACCGTGGGGTCTTTCGCCTTCCGGATCCGACCGCCCCCGGGGCGCGCCACGTCGAGCTCGATGAGAGCCTTCTTGATGCGCTGCTCGACGGAGTGGATCTCGGCGACGCGCCAAAGTCCGCACCGCGCCGCAAGCGGGTGCACTGAGTCGCCACGTCACGCAGGAATCAGTCGACAAGTCGACGTCGCTTCGGTAGAGCGATGTTCGCGTGACCGTCGCTGAATCAGAGTCGCCCTCGACGCGCGAGCAAGCGCTCGAGGCTCTCGTGCGTCGTATACAGGGCGAGCTCGCCGCGACAACCGGTCAGCTCGCCGCAGCAACCAGCAAGCTGGCGAGCATCACCAACGAGCGCGATAACCTGCGTCGGGCATATCGACAGTTGATGGAGCAGTTCGATCTGCTCAGGCGGCGCATCTTTATCGCCAAAGCCGAGCGGGTGGATGCAACACAGCTCGAGCTCGAGTTCGAAAAGACCAAGAAGAAGCTCGACGCGCTCGCTCAGCAGCTCGGCAATGACGCGACCGATGCGGCGGCTTCGGACGACTCCGATGACTCCAATGCGCCGGGCTCCCGCCCGTCGGGGAAACCTCCTGCCAAGGCAAAAACCGGGGGCAAAGGGCGCAGAAACCTGGCCGAGCGCGACGACTTACCTCAGCGGCGGATCGAGATTCGCGATGCGGAGCTCGAGAAGTGCGGTGCCCTCTTCATCGGCTGGGAGCTCAGCTACAAACTCGGCTATCAGCGGCCCGAGGCCGTGCGCGTGGTGCTCGCTCGCGCCAAGTACAAGGCGCCGACAGCGAATGGAGAGGATAAGCCGCTGCCGGATGATGCCACCGTGAGCGAGCGGGACGAGCGCGTCACCATCATCACCGCGCCTTTGCCGCCGTTGCTGATTCGCCGTGGGCTACTCGCTCCCAGCATGCTCGCGCACGTTATCATCCAGAAGTTTCGATTCGGAATGCCCTTCTTCCGACAAGAGGAACAACTCGAAGCCGATGGCATCGAGCTCGACCGCGGCACCATGGCCCGCTCGACCGAAGACATCGGTGCTTGTCTCGGCGCCATCGTGCTCGCTTGCGTCGATGACGCTCGTAAGAATGCCTTCTGTCTTTCGACGGACGCCACCGGAGTCGCGATCCGACCGGAGCCACTTCCAGACGGGCGGCGGCAACCCTGCCGAAAAGGCCATTTCTTCGTCGTGTTGGCCGACAAGAAGCACGTCTTCTTCGAGTTTCAACCGAAACACACCAGCGCCGCCGTGTGCGAGATGTTTCGCGGGTTCTCTGGCTACATCCAAGCTGACGCGCACGCCATCTACGACGCGCTGTTCCGCGGTGATGCGGTCGAAGGCGGCGTCGACCCGCCTATCGAGGTGGCTTGTTGGAGCCATGCTCGACGGCGGTTTTGGGAAGCCGCCGTCTCCGGTTTTTCTGTTGGCCGAGAGGGGCTCTTGCGAGTGCGCAAACTCTACGACCTCGATCAGGCGTGGAGCAAACTGCCTCCAGCGACTCGCCTTCAGAAGCGCAAAGCGATACTTGCTCCGCTCGTCGACGAGTTCTTCACCTGGGTCCACACCCAGAATGACTTGAGCAGTCAGGAGCGCGGGCTCGTCAGCAAGGCGCTCGGCTACGCCATTCGACAGGAGCTCGCTCTGCGGCGCTTCCTCGATGATGGGCGCCTGCGCATGGATAACAATTCCAGTGAAAATGCGCTCAGAATCGTCACTACCGGCAGGAAGGCATGGCTCTTCTTCGGCTCCGACGATCACGCTGAAGCCGCAGCCAATCTCTACTCCCTCATCGCCAGCTGCAAGCTGCACGGACTCGACCCCGAGCGATATCTCGCCGAGATGATCCACGTCATGCCGTACTGGCCGCGTGATCGGTATCTCGAGCTCGCTCCCGCGTACTGGGCCCAAACTCGTGCTCGCCTCGACCCCGCCGAACTCGAGGCGGAGCTGGGCTTCGTCACCGTGCCTCCTCCTTGCCCGGCAGAGAAATCGACGCCGGGCTGAAGTCGCGCGTTCCGTCACGCTGCCAATATCGCGCCGGCGACCAGACCCTTCAAGAACGGGCTCCGTGCACCGGATACTCACCTCGGGCCATAGATCCGGTCTCAACGAATCGGCGAGCTCTGCTCGGTCGAGCAGGAGCGCCGCGCGGGTTGCGATCTCCAGGCGGAGTGCCTCCCCAAGCGTTGCTGGCGACCGCACCGCTTGCTCGCCGCCCTCCTCCCTGCTCCATCTGTTGGCGGCTCCGTCGTTTGCCCAACCAAACGTTTCGTCATCATCTTCGTCTTCGCCGCTCTCGCCCGAAACAAGCGGTGAAACGGGGGGTGAAACGCCATCGTCCGCGCGCGGCTCTGAATCTGGACGATGAATATCTCTTTGATCTTTATGATCTTTCTCAGAATTCAGAGGATCTTGTTTCTCGTCACCGCGCGAGGTTGAAACCCCGAGCGGAACACCAAGTGAAACGGCGTCGGGAGCGGCCGAAACCTCGGGTGAAACACCGAACTGCGCGTTTCGTTCGTTTCGCTTGCGTGCGCGATGTTCGCGCACCCTGCTCGTCGAGGTCTGCCTCTGCTTGGGCTGCGGCTCCGCCACCGCGCTCGGTTCGTCGGACACTGTCGGCAGTCGAGCCTGCGACGCCGGGCGCTCCGGCATCCAAATGGAACGCCCATCCGACTCAAGCACGCCATTCCGAAGTAGTTCAGCGACCGCGTGACGTGCGAGCGCAACCTCCGGCTCGTGCGCGCCAAGCGCGCCGATCAAAGCGTCGACAGGGTCGTCTCGATCGACGATGAGCGTACCATCGGCCTCAGCCCGTGCACGAAGGTACTGGCGCACGGCTCGCTGCATCAGTGGCCAGAGGAGCTCGTCGAGGGGTTCCCGAACGTGCTGCTTGATCCACGGCTCTCTCGACCAGTCTCTTGCTTGTCGCTGGTTCATGGCGTGAACGCCTCCTCGATCAATTCGTCGACAGCTCGAATCGGAGCCACCGGAAACGCTTTGCGTAGCCGGCGAAGCAAGTACAAGCGCGCGAGATCCCCCGGTAGAGAGTCATCAAATACCAGCCGGATTGGCAATCCACGCTTTTCAGCGTACGTGCGCGCAATCGCAAAGGCAGAAGCTCGCAGCGAACTCATCGCCTGGCCTCCGTTTCCGGTTGAACCAACGGCCAAAGTCGGGCGCGGTCGGGCCAGTCGAGCGAATAGGCGATCAGCTCTCGTGCAAAGGGGCGGCACTGCGACTGCAGCGCGAGCAGCAGGGCTCGTATCGCCGCTAGCGCTGCAACCTGTCCCGCCTCATCCGAGACGGAGTACAGCTCCCAGCAGGCGCTAATTGCGTCGAGCGCTCGCTTGTCCTGGCCCGTCAACGCGCCGAGCGTTGGCAAGCGATCCCGGAACAGCGCGACACGCGCCGGGTTCGATGGATCCCGCAAGCAGGCGCGCAGCCACTTTTGCCAAGTCTCCCTAGCCATGATGATCCCCTCGTGTTCGAAGCGCCGAGTTCGACCGCGCCATCGCGGTTCGTCCCCTATTCCGACGATTCATATTGCCTCCTGAGCACCATGCTCCCCGCGAGCTTTTCGAAGGCGCTCGCTTCGAGCTGGCGCACCCACTCGCGCGTGACACCAGACACACGCGCGACTTCTTCGAGCGTGTGCGGACCTTCATTCGCGACGCTGAGTGCGCAGTCTCGCAGTGGCTCCACGTGATGCTCGCCGGGCTGGCGATTGGCCAAGTGGTATCGGCACTCGGTGCGCGTGCACCAGGCTTCACTCGCTGGCGTGGTGCACTCGGTGACCGAGCCAAATCGTGGCAGTCGGACCACCTTGGCATTCATGGCAGCCACGCTCCGAACAGCGCGCGCTGCCGCACGAATGGCGGTCGATGCAGGCTCGGCCCGATGCGCTCGAGAAGGTTGATTTGATTGTCAGGGTGGTGACCCGGCCCTCCCTGCCGTCCGTCGGGGACGGCAGGGCTACCGGCGACTGGTTCGACGTAGTCCGCAACCGATGGCCCGGACGCGCGCCACAGATTGGGCGCAACCCGCGCCTTCCCCCCGAACCAGGGGAAAGGCGCGCGGAGCGCCCTCCGCATGGGAGGGCCTACAAGGCTCCGTCGAAGCCGAAGACTACAGCCTCGACGGATGACCGCCTCGACCGCCTGGCCTGCTCCCAGAGGGCAGTCGCGGCCTCCTCGACGTCATCGGCAAGGGAAGCGTCTGCCCGCGGTGCTGTTTGCCTGGCGGCAAACTCCGCGGCGTGATCGAGGTCTACGCGGCGAATTTCTGTTTCGCCAGTTTCAGTCGTTGTGTCTGATTGCCGCTGATTGCGCTGGAAATCTCCGAGTAGTTGTTCTTCAATTCCCGGCGCCTCCACTGATATAAAGCGAAGACCTCGGCGAAAGCCGGGGTCTTCGTCGTTTGTAGACTGGCCAGATTTCTGGGCAACCATGACCGCGGCGCGCGCAGAAAAGAGAGTGCTGATCCTCGCCGGCCCGAACGGTGCGGGCAAGACCACCTTTGCTCGCGAGTTCTTGCCCGACGAAGCGCAGTGCCCGACGTTCGTGAATGCGGATTTGATTGCAGCTGGGCTCTCGCCTTTCAACCCCGCGGCCGCAGCGATGCACGCGGGGCGGCTCATGCTCCAGCTCATCGCCGGCCACGTATCGCGCGGCGAGAGCTTTGCGTTCGAGACCACCCTGGCTGACAAGGGCTACGCACGGCACATCCCCGTTTGGCAGGCGGCAGGGTTCCACGTGAGCCTTCAGTTCTTGGCCTTGCCGTCGCCCGATATGGCGATTCGTCGGGTGCGCGAGCGGGTCGCACAAGGCGGGCATTTCGTCCCAGACGAGATCGTCCGTCGCCGCTTTGCAGCGGGAAGGGTGAACTTCGAGACGTACAAAGCCTTGGTCGACACCTGGGCTCTTTACGACAGCTCCGGACGCGAACCCATTCTGCTAGACTGGGACGAGAAGCGATGAACCCGAAGCCAATCGAGCATGCCAAATCGCCCGACCTTGCCCTGGCGTTACCAGCGTTGCGACGCGCCCGGAAGCGAGCCGAGGAGATCGCGATCGCGACGAACACAGGTTTGATTCAAGTAGAGAACGGCCAGGTCGTTCGAGTCGAGCCTGGAGCCAAACACGATCCGGGGCGCGTGAAGTAGCGAGAGCAACGCCCGGGCGCGCGAAGTGCGGCAAAACGCGGCGTATGGCCGCGCCCACGAGCGGCGTGAATACAGACGCTTACTTCGCGGCGGTCGAGCTCGCTAGCGCGAAGGGGCAAGCTCTGGCCCTCCCCACAGAACTACTCGACCCCAGCCGAACCGTCGACTTTGCGGCGTGAGCGTCACCGAGCGCTCGGAGATCGAGCGCATTTAGCGGCGAGGACGCCCGGCAAAAAAAGACCAGGCCTCGACCTGTGCCCGAATGAGCTGTTCCCTCACGGCTCCCTGCTCTCGGCTTAGAGGTGCTGCGCCCATCAGCGGTTCAGCAGCTATCTGTAGCGCTTTTTGCGGGATTGGCTGCAGCGAACATTGTAGGGTGGCGACTGAATCACGATGAACCTCCGGGGCGTGCTGAGTTGGCTGTTGATCGCGGGCACTGCTGCGTGCGGTGGCCGCTCGCTCTCCTTCGATGCTGACCTGCCTGGTACGTCTCCGGCGGGAAACGCAGGGAGAACCAGCATAAATCTTGGTGGAGCGGGCGGTGCAGCTGCTTCTAGGGACGACGGAGCGGCTGCTGCTGCCACCGCCGCGGGCGCCGTCTCGAGCAGCACCACGGATCGACTCATCTCATCCGGCAACCAGAAGCTGATCGACGTCTTCGCCGGCACAGTCGAGGTTTACGTGGTGCTCGCCAATGCGATCATCGCCTTCGATCGCGACGGCAAGCTGCTCCAGCGCGTGGAAACGCCGCTCGAGATCACGACGGCGGCGTTCGACGGTGAGCGCCTAGCGATCGCCGACCGGGATAAGCTGACGATTTACGCCCTGGACCTACATCCGGTCTCTTCAGCCCAGACGGTGGAAGCCTGCGCATCGCTGGTGCTGCTGTCGAAACACCGTGCAATTTGTGGCTCAGCGCATGACGTGTCGCACGTCTTTTACACTTACGATGCTTGGAACGGCGCACTGCTCGCTAGCTCGAGTCCGTATACGTACAATGGGATCCCCATGCGGCGTGTCCCGGGCACTGATGATTTCGTGACCACCCCGACCGAGTTGTCAGTACCTAACTATCACCTGTACCGGTTGCACGAAACGGCCGAGGTCGAGCTCATCGCCGAGGCTTCGTACAGAGTCGGGCTCAGCGCTAACTATGGCTTCAACAACCCGCCCGCGACGCACCTGATCAGCGACCAAGGCGTGCTGCTGAAGCTCGACGGTGAGCACTGCACCGCGCAGAACGATTCCCTGATTTCGGACTGCTTCGTCGAAGACGGCTCGCTCGGCACGCTCGCTGCAGGTCAGCGGTTCGCCGCCTTGGACCCGAACGATTTCACCCAAGTCTACGCGCTGGTCGACACCGCCCCCAACGTGGACCCCAGCGACGACGCGCCGATCAGAAATTTTCTGATCCAGAGCATCGACTTTCCGTCGCGCACGGTCACGCAGCAAACGCCCCTGTCCCTACAACTCGGCAAACTGGTCGCTTTTCGTCGGGATGAACCCGGCGGGCGCGTGCTGATCGGATTTCGGAAAGGCCCGCTCTACCACACGGCGAGCCATCGCTACCCGGGCTACGAAGTACGTTCAATCCAGTTCTGAGCTATGCCGCACCGACTGCGCTGCTCGCGTCGAACTGCGTCCCTTCGCTCATCGATGCGTTCAACGGTGGCGTCGTGTGAATGGGGCCGGGCACCGACGGCGTCACGACGTCACTCTGGTCTTCGCTCGCTCCTCGACAACCGGCGACATCACGACGCTCTGGCCCGGGCCGATACAACCGCTCGGTATCGCCGTCGACGACACCAGCGTCTATGTCACCACGAGCGAGCGCTCGGACGATGCGCTCCGAGGGCTCGGCGCCCTATTGGCACTCCCCGCAGCGCGCTGAAGCAGTCGCCAAAAACCGCACGGCGCGAGCCAGAGACTTGACGCTCAAAGAACAGAGAGCTATTGCTTGGTGTACCGTGATTATCAAGAGCTGGCGCCACCTCGTTATGTGCATTTGCCGTGAAGGCGGATGAGGCGCACGCGCGGTCAGCTCCGTATCGCAAGCCCTCTCCGCCTCAGGCCGAGAGGGCTTCCTGCTTTGTGGGCCCGCGGCTGGAACGGAGAGGGCGCCAAGGAACCCCATGGCCCCAGAAGACGACAACCCTCTAGAACCTCCGCCTCCGAAAGCATTGCCGTCGCTCGTGAGCCCGCGCTTTCTGTTGCTGCTCGGGGTTCAGTTCGTCTTCGGGCTGGGTTTCAGTAGCTTCCTTTTACTTCCGAAGTACCTGACTCAGGTTCACGCTGCGAACTCGGAGTTGATAGGTCACTTGATGGCGGCGGGCCCGCTCGCCGCGGTGCTGGTGCTCCCGCTCGTCGCTTCGCGGCTGGATCGTGTGCCGCGGCACTATCTCCTGTTCGGGGCGGCGTTCACGATGATGCTCGGATCGCTCGGCTTCGCTGCACTCCACGGGCTCGGGCTCCCGGCCTACGCGCTCCGCGGTTTGCACGGCGCTGCCTTCACCATCTTCGTGTCGACGACGCTGACATTAACCGTGGATCTGGCTCCTCGAGCGCGCCTGGGTCAGGCGGTAGGGCTGATCGGCGCGGCGAACCTGGCCACCAACGCACTCGGCCCGGCTATCGCAGAGCCCGTGGCCGACGCCTACGGCTGGCGCACGGTGTTCCTCCTTTCCGGGTTCTTCTCGCTGCTCGCGGCCTTTGGTGCCATCGCCTTCCGTGAACGCCGTGTCCCGACGCCACCGGCGGCGCAGGGAACGCTCGAGTTCACGCGACGCTTCCGACGGCTGCTCTATGCAGGCGTGATGGTCGGCGTGTCGTTCGGAACGGTGCTCACGTTCTACCAACCGCTCGCGCTCGAGCTCGGCATCCGCAATCTCAGCCATTGGTTCGTCGGCTACACGCTGTCCGCGCTCGGGATCCGGGTCCTCGGCGGCGTCTTCCTCGATCGCTTCGACCGCAAGAAGCTCTCGCTCTGCGCGTCAGCGCTCTACGCGGTGGCCGTGCTCGCCACGGCGCTGCTTCAACCGGGCTGGCTCTTCGCGCTCGGCTTCACGCTCGGCCTCGCTCACGGCACGCTCTGGCCGGTGCTGACGGCGCTCACCGTCGAGGGCACGAGCAGCAAGACTCGCACGGCACTCCTCACCTATTTTGGCGGCTCGTTCAACGTCGGGGTGACCCTCTCAACGCTCGGATTCGGCACGCTCGCCCACGCCATCGGCTACCGCTCGGTGATCGCGATCGCAGGCGTGCTCGCCGCATCTTCGAGCTTCGTGCTGGCGCGCCTGAGTGAGGCTCCACCGCAACCGGAGTCCGTGCGCTTCGCCGGCTGACCAGCCCCTTGGAGGCATTGCCGGTTCAAGGAACTCTGGATGTCGTTCAGCTTGTTTGGACAAATTGCGCCGAGAACTACCGGAGCGATCATTAGACATTTGATGCCCGCAAACCTGAAACGACTCGTGGTGTACCTTCGACCCATCGACATGCGTTGGGGACCAACGAAACTCCGCTCGCTGTGTCGCGACGAACTACGACTCGAGCCGGACCGATACGGTTTGAAAACACTGGACTTTTGAAATCGGCTTCAGACTGCGGATCCGCTGTTCGACGACCGTTCGCCACTCCGGCTGCCCCTCGACGAGGTAGATGAAGCAACAGGCGTCCAGATAGACGTCAGCCACGCCCGGACCAGCCCGCTCGGTCGTCCGCGAGTTGGTTGTCGATATCGGCCTTGCTACGGGTGCCAGCCGGTAGGCTTGCGATCACTTCGAGTACATCCGGTGGACGTGGGGTGCTGCCCAAGGAGCGAAGGACTACCTCCACGTCTCCATCGAGTTCGTCGACTCTTTCGTCGAGCTCGATATGCCGGCCGCGCAACCTCCCGCGAACTACGGCGCCACGTTCCATGGCCGTAGCATAGCTCAAACTGGGCAAAAAGCCGCTGGACAACGCACGAGGCGACTCCTCGGGCAACTCCTCGAGTGTCCCGACGGGCCGCAACGGATGCCCGAGAACATGGCGGGAAACATCCCGCAATTGCGCCTTGCGCTCGAGCCAACGATACTCGGTGCGGTGGGAATTTCTCGTGTCGTGGTCCTGATCCTAGCCACAACCAGCGTGGCGATCGCGTGCGGCTCCGCCAGCTCGCCTGCAGGCCCTTTGGACTGCATTGGCGGCTGCTGGACGGCGACGCCGGCGGATGAGCAGTTCTTCACCGAGATGTGCACGCTGACGGAAGCCTGCTGCGTCGCCAACGCATACCGGAGCACAACCGATGTCGAGGGTTGCAAGAAACTGTTTCGCCGTGGCGGATTGAGCCACGATGCGAAGCTCCGAGAAGCGTGTCTCGCCGAGATGAAGAGCCTTGCCGCGACCGGCATCAATTGCGTTCCAGAGGCTTGGGATCTCTCCGACGCTTGCATGCGCGTGACGTATGAGCCGAGTGGGCCGCAGGCGCCAGGCGAGCAGTGCGAGAGCAGCGCGGACTGCCAAGGCACACCAGGCAAGGTGACGATTTGCGGGCGGGTTTTTGCCAGTCCCACCTTTGGGCTGTGCCTGAGCCTCACGCGGGGGGTAGCGGGCAGCAATGAGCGTTGCCTCGGCACGATCACTCCCGAAGGCCTGATCCTGGCCGCGGCGAAGGATGTCGCCGGTCAGGACAAGCCAGTGACGACGGGGCCGGTGTGCGAGGCGCGCGCGGGACTCGTGTGCGCGCCGGGGAACGATCTGGCGCTCTGGACGTGCCAGCCGCTCACGGCCGACGGTGCCACATGCAACTACTCGACATACTGCGCTTCGAAGCAATGCCTGAGGAGCGACGGCACCGAAGCCAACTATGACCACGCCGGGACTTGCACGCGCCGCGTGGCCAGCGGCCAGGTCTGCGGAGACAACGTGACCCACGCGCGGTGCGACGCGACCAACTACTGCCAAGACACGAGCGACGACCCTTTCATGCCGGGCGGCGTCTGTGTACCCAAGCTCGCCGCCGGCAGCGCTTGCCGCAACGACGAGATGTGCGTGAGCGGTACGTGCGACCTGAACACGACGAAAGCATGCTCGACGCAGACCGAGGCCAAACAGATCGCGCTATTGGCCTACTGCGCGCGGCTCTAACCTAGCATTCGAGGCCGCATGACGTGCAGCTGCATGCGGTAGCGTCGACACGCTCGGGGACGCTACCAAGTCTGACGTGACTAGCCGGCTCTTTCGAGCAACCGAACGAAGGCTTCCACGTCCTCACGACTGATCGTGTCCGGAACCGGGACTCGCCTGCGCTGCGGCGTCGATGCGCGAGGGTCGCGGGCAGCCTGTTGCTGTCGACGCTGCCACTGCTCCTCCGTTACCAAACCTCGCGGCACGACGCGGAAATCCGTGAAGGTCGTCTTGAGCGGCAACTTCCGCCCGTAGGTGGCAGCCATGAGTTGAAACGCTCCCTCCGCGGTCTCGGGAGCGCGTTTGTGATTTGCTGGCTGCACGAGCGGCGTCGAGGTGCGTCGCTGCACGCGCGTCCCAACGGGAAGCTGGAGATGGTAGGTGATTCTGTACTGACACCCCGGCGGCAACACCCGCAGCTCGTCAACGTCGTCGTCATGGAACGAGAGCTCGGGATCGGTCGCGGTACGCTCGACTTCGCGAAGTTCGCCGACCGGGATGAGCGCGTCGTTGACGCCAACACTCCAGTTCGTGTGTCGAACCCCCCGACCTTCGATCCAGCTCGACACCTCGAGATCAAGCGAAACACGCGCTGCCGACGACATCTGCGCACGAGTATAGCTCACCACCTGTTCAGCTGTGAACAATAGAGCCAACCGCTGGACATTATAAGTTTTTTCGCGACGGTGGGGCTGCTGCGAAATCCTGCGGCCGCGCGTAGGCTTCACGTGCCCGCTTGAGCTCGTTGCGCGTCATAGGCCCGCGCAAGAGCGACATGGCCCAGCGCGGTTGCAAAAGCGCAATGCCGTTCGGCACGTGGGCATTGCGAAGCACGAACCAGCGTGGGCCTAGGCGTTGCACGATGCGTGTGAGGGCGGCGGTGGCGGTGCGGTCGGCGCCGATGCTGGCGCTCAGGCCTTCGATCACTCGGGCGCGGTCTGCGTCTGTTTGTAGGCGCCCGATGCAACCAGACGCCGGCGTTGCTGGGGGCGCGGTAGTCGAGATCCATGGGGTTTTGGGTCGCGATGACTACGCCGACACCGAACGCGCGGGCTTGCTTCATCAGTGATACGAGCGGACCTTTGGTGGGTGGGTTGTGTGGGTGTGGAGGGAGAAAGCCGTACACTTCGTCGAAGACGACGAGGGCGCGGAGGCGTTTGCTGCCGGGGAGTGAGCGCACCCCAGGCCAGCACTTCTTCGAGCAGTACGCCCAGGACGAGTGCGCGTTCTTCGTCTTCCAGGTGGGCGACGCTGACGATCACTGTGGGGGTGCGGCCTGCGCGGGGTTTGAGCCACTCGGCGACGTCGAGCGTGGCGCCTTCACGCCAGCTGGCGAAGCTGGGCGAGGCGAGCAGGGTGTTGAGTGCGGCGGCGAGGGATTTGCGCTCGCTCTTGGGGCCGGGGGTGATCACGCGCACTTCTGACCGGTCATGCCCAGAACCACTGCGTGCGTGACCAAGTGGTGTGCCGGCAGTTTGAGTTGGCTGGGAGCACCCGTGCCGTCCAGCGCGCGCGTGCTGCCTAGATACAGCGCGGGTGCCTTTGCCATGGCTCAGTTCGTTCCTTCCGGGGCGAAGGGGTTGCCACTGGGTAGACCCACGCTCGGAGCGGCTGGCGCTGTTCCGGCCGCGGCAACGCTTGCGGCGGGGCCCGATGCCGCTGCGGTGCCGCTCGTGCCGGGCGTGGGCTTATCGTTTGTGGGCGGGGTGGGTGCGGGCGTCTCCTTGCGGCGGCCGCCACCCCGCCCGGCATAGAACGAGGGGCAGATCTGCTCGATGTCGTCGTCATTGTCCCAGTGCAGATAGGTAATCGCTCTCTTGACCTGATCATAGGAGCGCGCGAACAATGTGTAGTTGCGCTGCCGCTGCGCCTGGACCTGAGCCACGGGCAAATGAATGCAGGACCCCATGACCCTGCCCCGCTCCATTCCCGGCGTGGACTCTGCCGAAGCGCCCCGCGTCATCTTCGAGCGCGAAGGCTGGTTGCTCGTCCCGCGGTTGCTCGATCGAGTAACGCTCGATGCGCTCCTTGCCGCAACGGGTGAGCTGGAGCGCATGGCGACGCACTTCGAGCGCGACACGCACGTGCGCCGCGTCTTCTTCCAGATGCAGTCGGCCAGCGGCAAGAAGGGCGAGCCCGCGATCTTTCCTGGGGCGCTGCGCAAGATCACGTCGCCTTCGAGCGGTCACCCTGCGTTCGATCGGCTGCGCCGCGCTCCAGATGTGCTGGCCGCTGTCGAGAGCTGCGGCTTGGTCGCGCCCCAATGCCTGGTCGACCAATTGAACTTCAAACTGCCGCGAGTC
>Ga0315912_10004472_pt1 | contig 13256 bp, 8 predicted proteins | sample VfabasoilMG_FD_204469 | JGI IMG/M metagenome (GOLD analysis project Ga0315912, IMG submission 204469) | Garden soil microbial communities collected in Santa Monica, California, United States - V. faba soil | ecosystem: Environmental > Terrestrial > Soil > Garden | place: USA: California... | reverse complement strand
GTCCGCTCTGTTCGTGTGCGTGCGCGCCACGGTTTCAGCTCGCGAGCCGCCATCGTCTTGACGCGTTGGAGCAAGGCGATCGCATCGCGCGCCTTGAGCGACGGCGCCTTCTCTTGTTTGAGGTAAGTCCTCATCGCAAGAGCGTCGTGCTCTGCCACGCCGGCGGCACGTGATTCCGCCAGGATGTGGGGCCATCGCCGATCCGGGTAGAAGAGCGCCTTGGCGACGTCGACGAACTGCTGCGCGACACGTTTCGACACGATGCCGTGCCGCGCGGCGGTGGCGCAGCGATCGCGCACGTTCACCATCGCGTCCGACATCTCGCGATATCCCTCGTCGGCTGGTCCATGCACCACCGCAACCTCGTCGTCGTCCTCGAGACGACCACTGGCGTACGAGCGGTAGATCTGGCCGATGCCCTTCATGCCGAACGTGTCGAGCTCGGCGGCGCGGAGTGCGCCCATGCTGGACGCGCCCAGTACGTGCACGCCCGATTCGAGCGCGAGCAGGATTTCTTTATGCACGACCGACGGCACCATCTCGAAGTAGCCGTCGACGATGCCGATGATCTTCGGCCGCTGGTCGAGCAGGCGCAGCACGTCGCCCTGCGACACCGGCGGCAGGTATTCCGCGTCGAGATGACGGCGTGCCTCGCGGAGAGGCAGCGTAGGCCCGAGGAAGACGTAGACGCTCATGACCGGTATGCCTGACTTCGCAGGAGCCGCGCCTCCAAGGCGCGAGCACGTTTGCCGGGGGCAGAGGCCTCCGGCTCGTACCCCTCGAGCCCGGGCACGATAACGCGCGCAAATTTCATGGGCAGGTCGTCGCTCGAGAGATCGACGACGACGACCTCGTGAAGACCGCGAGCGGCGAGCCGCGAGAGGAGCGCCCGCAGGTCGCCCTGAAGAGTGTTGGTGGCGGAGGAGCGAATCGCGGCGAAGTTTCGCTTGCCTCGCTCGCTGGCCGTCGAACGGTGATCGGCGATAACCTCCGACGACTGGTCGTAGGCGACGTCCTTGCGCCTGAAGTCATCGCGAGAACCGGAGATCGTGGTCAGACGGGACTGCGCGGCCTCCGTCAGCGCGCGACAGAGTGCCACGCCGCTATCGAGGTGGGCTCCCGATCCGAGTGCCGGCGGCCAGGGCTTGAGCAGTTCGTCGGTCGTGCGGTCGTAGATCGCCACCAGGAATGCGGCGACACCAATGTCGGTCGTGACGTCCCACGCGCTGACTGCGACGTCTGCCCGCTCGAATTGATCGAGCAGCCGGATGGCACTCGAATCCGTCACGCTCCCGAGGTCGAGCCGGGTGCGTGCCCAGTGCTCGGCCGGCCGCAAGTTCATCAGCCCGGTCGCATCTCGCTCGATGACCTCTGACAGGCCGTGCAGCACGGCCTCCGCCAGCGTGTTGCCTGACGCCAGGCCGTTGCTCGAGCGAAGCAGGACGCTGCCGTCGAAGACGTGAGGCAGCGTAAAGTCGAGATCCACCATCTCGAGCGGGACCCACATCATGCGGCCGGTGACGATATCCTCGCCGGCCGTCCAGACCATGCTCCGGTGCGCGAGATCGCTCGACGCCCGCGATCGTGGAAGCCGCAGCGGGTCCACGACGCCACTGCGCCCGTCATGGCATGACTCGAGCAGTTGTGCGCGCGTGCCGACGCGGCAGGCACAGCGATGGAACTCCGCGTGGTGGCCTTCGAGCGATTCCATGATGGCCGACACCTTTGCCGACGGCGCATCCAGTCCCTTCCCTTGCGACACCGCAAGTGAGCGCGCATTGGGCCGTACGGCGAGATAGACCGGCACGCCGATGCGATCGAGCCCGGTGACGTTGGCGACGCGCGTGATGCCGAAGCGGCGCAGGTGAGGCTCGAGCAAGGTGAGTGTCTCGGCCGGTGAACGCATCCGGTGCGTGCCGGCGCGATGGCGCTTGACGCCCTTCTCGGCGAACAGCCGATCGCGCAACGACGCCCTTCGTCGTTGAAGCACTCTCATAGCGCGATGGCTCCAAGAGAGGGCCAGCGGTGGGCTCGTTTCGAAACTGTCATGGCCTCATTCCAAGACTGGCGTGTGGTGAGCCTGCACCGTGCCTCGAGCAAAAGGCGTGGTTTCTGTCGATTTTGCTGCGGATGTTCATTCCAAGCGATGGCGGCAGAACGTATGCTAAATGACGCTCGAATTGCGGATTCCCCGACGACGTCACAAAGGAGCCCCCCAATGAGCCAGACCGTCACGTTCGTCCGCGCAGCAAGCCCGAAGACCAACAAGAAAGACCTGCCGACGCGAAAGCCGATCAAGGGTGGTCGCGCCGGGTCGAAGCATGCCAGCTAGCCCTCCCTTGGGCCTCGACACCCACGTCACACACAAGGAGCCCCCAATGAGCCAGCCCGTTACGTTCGTCCGCGCAGCAAGCCCAAAGACCAACAAGAAAGATCTGCCGACCCGAAAGCCGATTAAGGGTGGTCGCGCCGGGTCGAAGTACGCCAGCTAGCCCTTCTTAGGGCCTCGACGACGCGAACGATCGGACCGCCGCCCCGAGCCGCTCTGAGGTTCGGCGCGGCCGGTCAGATTGATCGTCCCCCGGCATGACGCCGCCCCGCAGCCACATGGTACCCGGTCCATGTAAGTGGGGAATCGGTAGTCGATCGTCAGTTCCTCACCTTTCGCAATCGCGCGCAGACTGTAATAGCGAATCCGGTTGTGCACCTTCCGTGCGCGAACGTTCGGCTCACAGGAGTGGTTGACGTATTCGGCGCCGCTGCCGCCGATCGCGCCGTCTATCCACTTCCTGTCCAGCGCGAACAAATAGTTGTGTAACGGGTCGGCCCGACGCAATGCCTCGCGCCCGCCGATGCGCTCGCCGGTATATTCGATGATGCGACGGCGGGGAGGAATCGGTTCCTCGGCGAACACGCCGAAGCGGCTGATGGCCGACGGCCGTACGATCAACCGGAATCGCGCCATCTGCGGGTTGATCGTTGCCGTGGCTGCGACCCCCTCGTCGTTGAGGACCTCCATGCGACCGAGGATGCGCTCCGCCCGCCGCGCGCACGCGAGTGCTTCCTTCCGTCGTCCGAGCGTTCGCAGCGCTTCCGCATAGTTCTCGAGGCATCGTCCGACGTTGGGACTGCTCGCCCCGAACGTCTGCCGGAATGTCGAGAGCGCCGAACGAAACAGTTTGACTGCTTCAGTTGCGCGACCCGATGCTGCGAGAAGCACGGCGAGGTTGTTGGTGCAGAACGCGACACGAGGGTGCCCCGGACCGAAGTGGGCCTCGTCCATGGCGAGCGCACGACGATACAACCGCTCGGCCTGCTTCGACCTTCTGCGTGCCTGTTGGATGGCGGCCAGGTTGATCAGGGCGACCGCGATATCGGGATGTGCCGCGGAGGCGGGCTCGAGAATCGCGATCGCCCGCGCATAAAGCCGCTCTGACTTCCGATAGTCTCTCTGCCCATCCAGGAGTGCTGCGAGGGTCATCATGTCGCCGGCCAGCTCCGGGTGACGTGCACCCAGTGCGCGTCTGCGTATTCGAACCGCGGTGCGGGCAAACGGCACGCCGCGCGCCCAATTGCCGGCCGCATGCTCGAGTGCGGCGAGCTCGCGATAGATGGCTGCCGCCGCTGCGCTCTCGCGCCCCGACGCACGTTCGGCAATGACGAGGGCTTGCTGATAGAGCGGTCCCGCTTCGGAAAAACGTGCCAGCGACTTGAGGCAGGTGGCGAGTCGGGTAAGCGCTGTGGCGGCGAGGAGAGTGTTGGCGCTGGAGAGACCCTGCGAGGCACTCACTGCTTGTCGAAACACCCGCTCTGCTTCGCCATAGCGGCCCTGCTCCATGAGCGCTTCGCCGCGCGCCACAAGCGGGCGGGCTTGTGACCGGTTCCTCACCTACTTCAGGTTCTTGTAGACGGCCTCTTCGACGCCGCCATACACCTTCATCGACGTCTCGTCGTAGAAGGGCAGCGTCTGCATCATGACGATGACGCCGAGCTCCTTGCTCGGATCGACGAAGAAGTGAGTGTTGAAGACGCCGGCCCACGTACCGCTGCCCGGTGAGCGGCGATTCGGAAGTTGCTCTGTGGCCAGTTGAAAGCCAAGCCCCCACTTGTCCTTGCCGGCTCCCGACGGAAAGTTTCTCGACAGCGCCAGATTGACGGACTGCTGTTCTTTGACGACGACGCTGCCGGTGTTGGGCGAGAGCATCGTCTTGACCGACTGCTCGCTCAGGATGCGCTTCCCGTTCAGCGTGCCGCGGTTGAGAAGCATGCGGAGGAACATCCCGTAGTCGCCGGCAGTGCCGTAGAGACCCGCATCACCCTGGACGGTGGCGGGCAGTGTGGCCGGCACCGGCTGTTCGACGAGCTTTCCGTCAGCGCCACGCGTATTGATGGCGACGACACGACTGTACTTCGTCGTTGGTACCAAGAAGCTGGTATCGCGCATGCCAAGGGGTCCCAGGATGCGCGACTCGAGAAACGCATCGAGCTTCTGGCCGGAGATTGCTTCGACGACATCGCCGAGCACGCGAGTGCTGGGGCCGTACGCCCAGCTCTCGCCCGGATCGAATTGGAGCGGCAGGTCGAGCTCTGTCTTCTTCGTCTTCGCGACGATCTTCGTGATCATCGGGCTGCCGACCGCGTAACCGATCCCGGACGTGTGCGTCAGCAGATGACGGATTGTGATCGGGCGCTTGGCGGGGCGCGTCTCGTAGGTGGCGTCTGCCTCGTTGAACTTGCTGATGACGAGCGGGTTCTTGTACTTCGGCAAGTACCTCGCCACGTCGTCGTCGAGCTTCAGCTTCCCCTCGTCCACGAGCATCATGATGGCCACCGACGTGACCGGCTTGGTCATCGACGCCATGTTGAAGATCGTGTCCCTGGCCATCGGCGTGTTGCTGGCGGTGCGGCTTCGTCCGAAAGCCTCGTGGTACAGGACGCCATCCTTCCCGACGAGCACCACCACGACCCCCGGGACGTCACCGCGATCGATAACGGTCTTCAGGAAAGTCGAAACGGCGGCTGCGCCCTGTTGCGGAAGGGACGGAGCCGCCGACGTGATGGTGACCAGGAACAGCGGAAGCAGGTACGCGAAGCGCTTCATGAACTATTTCAGGTTCTTGTAGACCGCTTCTTCGGCGCCGGCATAGACCTTCATCGACGCCTCGTCGTAGAAGGGCAACGTCTGCATCATCACGACGACACCGAGCTCACGACTCGGATCGATGAAGAAATGTGTGTTGAAGATGCCGGCCCACGTGCCGCTGCCCGGGCTGCGGCGATTGGGCAACTTCTCGGCGGCGAGCTGGAACCCGAGGCCCCACTTGTCCTTGCCCGCACCGACCGGGAAGTTCTTCGACAGCGCTAGATTCGACGACATCTGCTCCTTCACGACCACACTGCCCGTCGCAGGCTCGAGCATCAGCTTTGCGGACTGTTCGCTCAGGATGCGCTTGCCGTTCAGCGTGCCGCGATTGAGCAGCATGCGCAGGAAGATGCCGTAGTCACTGGCGGTGCCGTAGAGCCCGCCGTCGCCTTGCACGCTCGCCGGAATCGTCGCCGGTACCGGCCGCTCTTCGAACTTGCCGCTCGCGTTGCGCGCGTTCACGGCAACGACGCGCGAGTACTTGGTCGTCGGCACGAGATAGCTGGTGTCGTTCATCCCGAGCGGGCCCATGATGCGCGCCTGCAGATACGCGTCGATCGTCTGCCCTGAGATCGCTTCGACGACCTGGCCGAGCACGCGCGTGCTGGCGCCGTACGCCCAACTCTCGCCTGGATCGAAGAGGAGAGGAGAGTCCAGCTCGTTCTTCTTTGTCTTCTCCATGATCTTCGCCAGCATCGGGCTCGAGAACCCGTAGCCGATACCCGACGTGTGCGTCAGGAGGTGGCGAATCGTGATCGCACGCTTGGCCGGACGTGTCTCGAAGCTCGCGTCAGCTTCGTTGAACTTGCTGATGACGACCGGGCTCTTCCACTTCGGGAGGTATTTCGCCACCTCGTCATCGACCTTCAACTTGCCCTCGTCGACGAGGATCATGATGGCGGCGGACGTGATCGCCTTCGTCATCGACGCCATGTTGAAGATCGTGTCCTTGGTCATCGGCGTGTTGCGGAGCGTGCTGCTCTTGCCGAAGGCCTCGTTGTAGAGGACGCCGTTCTTGTCTACGACAGCGACGACGACGCCGGGGACGTCACCGCGATCCGTCGCGCCTTTGAGGAACGTCGAGAGTGCAGTCGCGCCTTCTGTTGGTAGCGACGGCGGTGCCGCGGTGATGACCGTGACGAACAGGAGCGGAAGAAGCCAAAGCATTCGTTTCATGGGACGAGATACTAGCCGAAACTAGGTCGCTTCAACACCGAGGGCGTCCGCGAGCGCTTCGAGGCTGTAGGGCTTCAGCAGCAGGTGGAACTCGCCGTCTTTCATGCGCGCCGCGGCCTCGACGTAACCGGTTGTGAGGATGACTGGCATGTCAGGGTGCCGGCGCGAGATCTCGCGCGCTAACTCCAGCCCGCTTACGCCGCCCGGCATCATGATGTCGGAGAGGACGACGTCAACGGCGCGATCGTTGGCGAGCGCGCCGAGTGCCGCTTCGGCGCCTGTGACATGCGTGACCGCGAACCCGAGGCTGTTGAGCATTTCGCGCGTGAGCGCCGAAACTTCTCTGTCGTCTTCAACCAGCAACACGTGACCGCGGCGTGCACCGTCACCGCGATGAACCGGTGCTCCCGGTGAATCGGCTGCTTCGGCTTCCTCGCTGGGCTCCCGCAGCGAGCGCGGCAGCAGTAGCGTCACGATTGTTCCGACGCCCACTTCGCTGTCGATCGTGACCTGTCCGCCCGACTGATACGCGAAGCCGTAGACCTGCGGCAGCCCCAACCCCGATCCCTTGCCGACGTCCTTGGTGGTGAAGAACGGCTCGAAGGCTCGTGACAGTACGTCAGGCGGCATACCGCAACCGCTATCGGTCACCGACAGCTTGACGTGTTGATTGCGTGCGCCTCGTTCACCTTCGACGTCCACGTTCTCTGCGGCAATGACGACGGCGCCGCCCCCGGCCATCGCGTCCCGCGCGTTGAGACAGAGGTTCAGAATCGCCAACTCCATCTCGCCAGTGTCGATTTCGACGGGCCAGACACCTTCGGCGAACGCCATCTCGACATGGATGTGGCCGCCCAGCGCTCCATCGAGCATCTCGCGCATGCCATTGAGATGGCCGGCGATGTCGATCGACTCGGGGTTGACTGGCGTTCTGCGCGAAAAGGCGAGCAGATGTCGCGTGAGCCCGGTGCCGCGGGCGACGGCGCGGCGCATGCCGTCGAGGATGCGCTGGCGCTGATCTCCGGCGATGTTGCGTTCGAGCAGTTGCAGACCCGTCGCGAAGACGGCGAGCAGGTTGTTGAAGTCATGGGCCACGCCGCCCGTCAATTGACCGATCGATTCCATCTTCTGCGTCTGCCGCAGCGCGGCTTCGGCGTGACGCAAGCGCTCCTGATCGTGCAACCGCTCGGCGATCGCTTCCGTCACGCGGTGCTCGAGTGTCTCGTTCAACTCACGTAGCTGCGCTTCGCTTTCGCGCATGGCGCTCTCCGCGAGCACCTTCTGCGTCGTCTCGGTGCACGCGCAGAACATGCCGGCCACTTTGCCGCTGTCGTCGCGGACCGGTGAGTACGAAAACGTGAACCACGTCTGCTCGTCGTAGTTCTTGCGGTTCATGACGAGCGGCAGATCCTCGCGGTAAGTCGCGTGCCCTGCCATCGCCGCATCGATAAGAGGACTGATGTCCGGCCAGATCTCCGACCAGATGTCGTAGAAGCGCCGGCCGAGCGCGCGCGGATGCTTGGCGCCAAGAATCTCGGAGTACGGGTCGTTGTAGAGGAAGCCGAGATCGGGTCCCCATGCGACGAACATCGGGAACTGCGACTCGAGGAGGAGGCTGACGACCGTCCGTAGAGACTGCGGCCAGGTGCCGGGTGCTCCGAGGGGCGATCCGGACCAGTCATGGGCGCGCATCAACGCGCCCATCTTTCCGCCGCCCGCTGGGAAATCAAGCGGCTGACTCATTCGTTTGGATCTTATTCGCTGACGTGTTTTGGGGGTAGATCCGTGCCCGGAAGCCGCCTAAACTTGACCGTTGAACCGTGGTGATCCGGGATGCTCACTCACGTCGCCAAATCCTGAAGGCCGCACTCGGCGGTGCCGCCGGGCTGGTTTTTGGTTCGCCCGCCTTCGCCGCTTCGCGGCTTCGGCAGGGCACGCCCGCGCAAGCCGCTTCCGCAACGACACAGCAACTCAGTGACGATCTCTTCGTCGTCACGATTCCCGGTGAAGCCAACGTTCTCGCCCAGACGACCCGTGGCGGTGTTCTGCTCGTCGATGGCGCGTCGGCTGCCGGGTCTGATGCGTTGATGAGAGCCGTGGCTGCGCTTCCAGGTGGCGGCCCGGTTCATACGCTCTTCAACACGCACTGGCATCCCGAGCAGACCGGCTCGAACGAAGCCATCGGCAAGGCCGGCAAGACGATCATCGCGCAAGAGAACACGAAGCTGTGGCTGTCTACCGACGTCACATGGTCGTGGAATCAGAAACAGTTCAAGCGGCTGCCGAAGATCGCGCAGCCGAACAAGACGTTCTATACAACCGGCACGCTCGAGTCGCCCAAGGAACGCCGCGAAGGCGTTCCGGTAGATAGTGTTCAGTACGGCTACCTCCCCGATGCCGCGCACACCGACGGCGATCTCTACGTGTACTTCCCGCAGCAGAACGTGCTCGCGGTCGGTGACGTCGTTTCCGGGGACGGGTGGCCGGTCGTCGACTGGCAGACCGGCGGCTGGATTGGCGGGATCGTCGGCGGCCTTCAGCGACTGCAGACGATAGCCAACGCCGATACGCGAATCGTCCCGGGACGCGGGCCGGTGCTCTCACTCGCCGATATCAAGAAGCAGGCGGACATGTATGGCGAGATCTACAACCGGCTCTCGCAGATGTTGAACAAGGGGCGCGGCCCGAGCGAAGCGGTTGACGCGAAGCCCACGAAGGAGTTCGATGCGCAAATGGGCAATGGCGACGAGTTCGTGCGTCGCTCGTTCGAAAGCCTCTGGGCATACTTATCACCTGACGCGTAGACGATGCTGAATCCAACACGTCCGACCGTTGCGATCGCATTTGCCGCTGCCGTGCTCACGGTCACGGTAACCGCCGTTCTGACGGCCTCGCAGTCAACGCCCGCTGCCGCGCAGCCACTCACTGCTTCGCAGTCGCCTGATGCGCAGCTCGCGACGATCAAGCAGTACTGCGTTGGCTGTCATAACGATCGCGCGAAGATCGGCGGCGTCAGCTTCGAGGGTGCCACAGCGGACAGCATCGGTCAGCGCGCCGAGGTGTTCGAGAAAGCCGTGCGCAAGCTGCGCGGGCGTGTGATGCCGCCGCCCGGGGCTCGCCAGCCGCAAAGCGAAGCGACTGACTCGCTGATCGCGTGGCTCGAGGGCTCGTTGGATCATGCCGCCGGTCAGAGGCAGATCCGCGACGAGCTCGTTCTCCATCGGCTCAATCGCAAGGAATACGCGAACGCGGTTCGCGATCTCCTTGCCGTGGACTTCGACGCGACTGAAGTGCTGCCTGCGGACGATGTGGCGGAGGGGTTTGACAACATCGCGACGGCCCTGCAGGTGTCGCCGTCGTTCATCGAGCAGTACGTCATCGCGGCGCGTGCGGTAGCAGTGAAGGCCGTGGGCCGGCCGGATGCGCGACCCGGCGGATGGACGTTTCGCGCGGGGCCAGGCGCACAGCTGACGCACGTGCCCGGGCTACCGCTTGGGACACGCGGCGGTATCCTCGCCAAAGTGGATCTTCCGTCTGATGGCGAGTACCAGATCGACATCGCCGACATGGCGACGCACATCTGGGGCAACGGGATGGAGTTCGAGAACCCGCTGGTGGTCACGCTCGACAACAAGGTTGTCTACGAGACGGTGATCGGCGGGGAAGAGGACATGAAGGCGTACGATCAGGTGCAGAACGGCGCGCTCGATCGTGTGAACGCTCGCCTGAAGAAGATTCGCTTTCACGCGACGGCCGGGCCGCATCGTATCGGTGTGGCGTTCAAGCGCCGGACGTTCGCCGAGTCCGACGATCAGTTGCAGATGTTCGCGCCGGGCGGCGGCCAGGATCGTCTCTACCGCGTGCAGTCCTTCCAGCTTCAGGGGCCCTTCGACGCCAAGGGCATTGGGTCCACACCGAGCCGCGATCGTATCTTCACGTGCCATGCCGAAGGCGCGGCCGCGCAAACCGAGTGCGCGAAGCAAATCTTCACGTCGCTCGCGAAGCGCGCCTACCGGCGTCCAGTCACTGCCCAAGACGTGGACGAGTTGATGCAGTACTACCAGGACGGCGCGAAGAATGGCTTCGAGTCCGGCATCCGCAGCGCCCTCACCGGTCTGCTGGCGAGCCCGTTCTTCCTGTATCGCGCCGAGCGTGTTCCGTCCGGTCTGCGCCCCGGCGAGACCTACGCCATCGCCGACCTCGAGCTCGCGTCGCAGTTGTCGTTCTTCATCTGGAACACGATTCCCGACGAGGAGCTGTTGCAGCTTGCGATCAGCGGGAAGCTCGATGAGCCAGCGGTGCTCGACAAGCAGGTGAAGCGGATGCTTGCCGATCCGCGCTCGTTGTCGCTGGCCAGCAACTTCGTTCAACAGTGGCTCGACATGAAGCGCCTGGACGAGATCGTCCCGGACTCCGCAGTGTTCCCGTACGCGTCGGGCCGATCCGATCCGCGTGAAGACTTCCGCACGGAGCTCACGCTCTTCTCCGACAGCATCTTCCGCGAGGATCGCAGCGTCGTCGATCTGTTGAGAGCGAAGCACACGTTCCTCAACGAGCGCGTCGCGCTGCACTACGGCATCACCGACGTGAAGGGTGATCGCTTCAGGCGGGTCGAGCTGGCAAACTCGACGCGCTGGGGCTTGCTTGGCAAGGGCGCGGTGTTGATGGCCGCGGCGTACCCGAACCGCACGTCACCTGTTCTCCGTGGCGCGTTCATCCTCAAGCACATTCAGGGTGTCCCGCCTGCGAACCCGCCAGCGAATGTTCCGACGCTGGACGAAAAGGACATCGGCACCACGAAGGCGCTCACCGTGCGCGAGATGATCGCGAAGCACCGGGCGAACCCGACCTGCGCGTCGTGTCACGCCGTCATGGATCCGCTGGGGCTGGCGCTCGAGAACTTCGACGCGACTGGCATGTGGAGAGACCGCGATCGTTATGCGGGTGTGGCGATCGACTCCTCGGGTGAGTTGCCCGACGGCACGCCGATCAAGGGCCCGGACGATCTGCGTCAGGCGCTCCTTCGCCGGCCCGAACAGTTTGCGCAGACGTTTACCGAGGGTCTGCTGACGTACGCGACGGGGCGGAAACTCGAGTACTACGACATGCCCACCGTGCGGAAGATCGTCCACGGTGCGGCGGCGAGCGACTACAAGTTCTCGACGCTCGTGCAGGCTGTGGTGAAGAGCGATCAATTCAGGATGCGGCGAGTGCCGCAGCCGAAGCCGGTTGCGACGTCAACGGCGACGGCACAGTAGGCCGTAAGCGGTAGGCAGTGTGGGGCGGGTCTTGCTCTGTAGACCCGGCGTGACCAGGCGGGTCCACAAATCAGGACCCGCCCTACGTTAGCGGAGAGTCGACATGTACGTATTCAAGAAGCACGTGTCACGGCGTACGGTCCTGAAGGGTGTCGGCGCGACCATCGCGCTGCCGCTGCTCGATGCGATGAACCCCGCGGCCACTGCGTGGGCGCAGACAGCGGCAGGCTCGACGCCGAAGCGGCTCGCGTTCGTCGGGTTCCCGCACGGCGCGATCATGGACCGCTGGTCACCGCCACAGACCGGCACGAACTTCGAGATGTCGCCGATCCTCCAGCCGCTGGAGCCGCTGCGCGAGCATCTGACGATCGTCTCCGGTCTGAGAAACAAGCCCGGCGAAACACCCGAGCCGCACGGCTACATCGAGATGACGTGGCTCACGTGCGTGAAGCCATGGGACCACGGCGTCGGCGGTGCCGACGTGGGTGTCAGCGCCGATCAGTTGGCCGCGCGGCACATCGGCCAGGATACGCGCCTGCCATCGCTCGAGCTCACGACGGCGCTCGGTGGGGCGCGACTGGCATGGCGAACTCCGACGCAGCCGTTGCCGCAGGAAGGCAACCCGCGCGCGGTGTTCCAGAAGCTGTTCGGTCAGGGTGATACCGACAAGGAGCGAGCAGCGATTCTCAGCGAGACCGGCAGCATCCTCGATCGCGTCAAGGCACAAGCCGCTCGATTGCAGGCGAGTCTCGGCGTCCAGGATCGCGTTGTCGTCAGCGACTACCTTGACTCAGTCCGCGAGATCGAGCGTCGCGTGCAGATGGCATCGCAGCAGGACATGTCGCGGCTGGACATTCCGGATGCGCCTGTTGGCACGCCGAACGACATCACCGAGCACTTCAAGCTGATGTTCGATCTCATGGCGCTCGCGTTCCAGGCCGACATCACGCGCGTCATCACATTCTCGATGGACCGCGAAGCGAGCATGCGGACGTACACGAACCTCGGCATCGCCGAAGCGTTCCATCCGCTGTCGCACCACGGAAACAACTCGGAGAAGCAGACCAAGCTGGTTCAGATCCAGCGTTACCACACCGAGGTGTTCGCGAAGTTCGTCGAGCGGTTATCGAAGGCACAGGAGGGCGCCGGCACCGTGCTCGATCACTCGACGATCCTGTACGGCAGCAACATGAGCAACAGCGACAAGCACAACAACGATCCGCTGCCGTCGGCGATCCTCGGTCACGCGAACGGCAAGATCAAGGGCGGTCAGCACGTGAAGTATGCGCAGGACTCGCGCTTCGCCGATCTCCTCGTGACGCTGTTCGATCGCAACAACATCCCGGTGGAGAAACTCGGCGACAGCGGCGGCATTCTGTCGGAGGTCTAGCATGCGGTCACGTCTGCTTCGTGTACTGGCGACGGCCTGTCGATTCGCGACCACCTGGGGGCCGCGACGCCCGCTGTACATCTTCACAGCCGCTCTTGTCGCGGTTGCTGCCGCCGGTTCCATCGCCAGCGCCGCGGAGAGCCCTCTTCTCGACGCGTCGGAGCGTGGCGATCGCGCGACCGCGTTGAAGTTGCTCGCCAAGGGTGCCGACGTCAACGTACCGGGGCCGGACGGGACAACCGCCGTGATGTACGCGGCGGCGAACGACGACCTCGAGCTGGTGCGCGCG
>Ga0315912_10004471_pt1 | contig 13257 bp, 8 predicted proteins | sample VfabasoilMG_FD_204469 | JGI IMG/M metagenome (GOLD analysis project Ga0315912, IMG submission 204469) | Garden soil microbial communities collected in Santa Monica, California, United States - V. faba soil | ecosystem: Environmental > Terrestrial > Soil > Garden | place: USA: California... | reverse complement strand
CAGCCCCGGCGAACGAGCGATCGAGGATCGTGCCGACAACGATGATCGCGAGACCGATGATCATCTGCGGCTCTTCGACCTGCGCGTCGCTCAGGCCGTTGTTGTTCAACAACAGTTGAACCAGCTTACGCGCCGGCGGCTTGTTGTCCGGCTCTTCAGAGTCGCCGCTGAGAATCAGCAGCAGCTTCGCGATCGAGTAGGCGCTGGGCGGTTTGCCTGGAGTGGCGTTCGTGATGCGATCGATTTGCTGGATGATCTTGCTCAGATCGTCGAGACCGATTGTGCCCGCGGCGATGTCGGCGAGGACGTCGCCCAGCACACGCAGTGCAGCGAGCGTTTCACCGGTGACCATCGCGGCGATCGCGAGTGACTGCGCCTCCGCTCGCGTTGCCGAGAACGTCGATGGATCGATCGTCGCGCTGGTTTTATCGAGTTGAAGTCCGAGCTTGGTGCGGAAGATGTCGGTGAGCGTGCCCGACAGATTGAAGCCGCCGCCTGAGGGAAGTTCGGTCTGGAGTTTGTCTACGGCGTCCTTCAACCATTTGAAGGCCCGAAGAAAAACCTTATCCGAGGTTCCCGCCATACGCCGCCCTCCCGCCGAATGCTCCTACGGCGTGCACGTGTCCGACATGAACGTACGTAGCCGTGGAGCAGCGCCGATCTTTCTCTGCGCGTCTCGCTCGTGTCCAGCGATTTCCGACGACTGTTGAGCTCGAAACGGCTACGGCTGAGTCACATTCCAGGGATGAAACGCGCTGTCCTTGCCCTTGAGCGCAGGCGCGAGCTCCGGGAAGTGCCGCTTCAAGACGGTGCTCATCGTGTTGTCTTCCACCCAGTCGATCCCGTCTTTCGTGTACACCTCGCGTCGATAGTCTTTCGACAGGAAGCGATCGCTCTTGAGCCGTCGCGACGCCATCAGCAGGAAGATGCGAAACGCGGTGTCGCTGAACCCCATGCCCTCAGGCAGTGGCTCCGCCATCAGTCCCACCATCAGATCGACCTTCTCGATGTCGTTGTTGTAAACGTGCCGGATCTCCTGCGCCCATTGCGGGTTGTCCGTCATCTCCTCGAACGTCTCGTACGGCGCCTTGTGCACCATGCGACGGAACGCGTTGTAGCGCGGCACGCCGCGCTCGCGATCGCGGAGGATGTCCACGGTGGCGAGATCAAGCCGCTCGCCGTTGTCCTTCACGAGGTTCTGGAGATGCCGCGGGTAGTTGTGCAGACGAATCGCACCTGGGTTCGCGATGCCGAGCGAGTAGAACAGGTCGGCGAGATGGAACTGCTTGACGATCTGACGGCCACGCTGACCGGACATGTCTGGCAACTCGTAGTGCCCCAGTTCGGCGTTGGTCGCGACCGACCGCACAGTGTAATCATCGGGAATCAACGTGTGCATGCGATAGACGGATGCGAACTCCTCGGTCATCGCATAGGGCGCAGTGTGATGCTCGGTTGCAGAACCGGGGATGCCGGCCAGCAGATCGTTGTCCTGAATGCCAGGCAGGAAATTCTGCGCGTCGCCGAGCAGCCCCTTCCAGTTGGCGCGCAGACCGGTTGAGACCAGACGATTGGGCAGGATCGACGTTGACCACTCGATGGTGTGAATCTTCGCGATGAGCGCTGAGACCACCAGGCGCGACTGCTGGAAGAGGCGCTCGTCCGTCCACCCGGGGTTCCGCTGCTTGAACCGATCGCACACCGCGTTGTGCTCGAGGGCAAAGAGCCCGTGCATCAGGCTCATGCCCACCCAGCCGTTGTCGGTCATGCCGGTGATCTCGAGACCGGTGACGGGATCGATCAGCAGGCGGCCGTCGGAGCCGACCTTGATCTTGCCGCCCTGCCCCGTACGAATGGCCGCCTGCGCTGCCGCGTTGGAACCGTACACCTGCGATCCGTCCCACCAGTGTGAGTTGTCGTTGACGTAGGCGGGCGCCCGCGTGGAGCCGGCGACCTTCGCTGGATCGACGGGCGTGATCGGCACGCGCATCGGACGTTCATGCCAGGTATCACCGGCAGAAACCGGGATGTTATGCGTGTAGTTCCACGACCCCTTCTGATGCGCAAACCAGTCGTGTACCTGGAACTGGATCCATGCCGCCGCGAGCACATTCAGAAACGGCACACCCTCGAACTTCGTCCGCGTGAACAGCTCGAGGCTGACGACGCGCGGACTCGGGATCATCAGATTCGCGGTGTCGGGGAACGTAGACGCAATCGGGGTATTGCGCCCGAACCGCGTGCCCGCCTTCCCCATGAATGGGCACGAGAGATCGTTGTTGGACCCATCGGCCGTGCGCCCGGTCACCGCGTCCGCGGGCGCGGACGTCTGCGCCTTCGCGTGCGGTGGCTCCTCGGTGTCGTGGAGATTCTTCTCACGCAGCTCGTTGCGCGCCTCGTAAAGCTTCGGTCCGCCGATAGCCGGAGGAAGCTCGAACCACTCGCGATCGCGAACTTTGTCGAACACCATGGCGCACACTCCTGGGTTGGACGATTGCGGCGTTTTTTGAGTTAACGCATCCGAGGAGTCCAGGCGAACGGGAACTCGTCAATTCCCAACTCCCAATCTGCTTCTCGTCCCAATTCCCAATTGTCGGAACGTAGCGGCCGGCTTAGCCGGACCTTGTAGCCCAATGCCTGCGTCAGCGAATGTTGAACGCGATCTCGAGTGTCACGCGCACAGGCACCGGGGCACCGAGCCGCTCGCCGGGACGAAAGCGCCATTCGCGCGCGGAGGCGATCGCCTGCTCGTCGAGACCGAACACCATATCGAGCGATCGCATCACGCGAATATCCGAGCACTTCCCATCGGGTCGTACGACGCAGTCCAGCAGGACAACCCCCTGAAGACGCTTTCGCATTGCATCGACGGTGTAAGCCGGCGGCGGACGACGCAACGGGATCGGCGCGGACACGCCATTGCCGATTCCATAAACTTCACCGCCACCGCCTGGTCCGCTATCGGAACCGGGGCCAGTGCCCGGCCTTTCTCCATCGCCTGCGCCCGCACGCGGTGCGCGGTTGTCCGCGCCCGATTCCTGGATCACTGGCGCGGCCTCGGCAATCAGTTGGGGCGGCGCCTCTGGGACGATCGCCGGCGGCTCCACGATGGGCGGCACCGGCCTCAACACCGGAACCGCAGGCTTGTGAGGAACTGCGGGCCTCGCAGCTTGCGGTGGGGAGCCGCCTCCGCGAGCAGCGGGCTTGGGATCGGGAATCCAGACCATGTCCGGTACGCGGGCGAGAGAATCTACCCCCGTGTCGTTCGAACGGGTCGACGACTGAAACATGTACCCGAGCACTGCGATGGCAATCGCATGCACTGCGATCGAGATCGCCAGTGCCGGCGGCAGACGACCAGGGCGGGCGGCCATTGAACATTTCGACGGCCGAGGCTGAGCCGTGGTCGTTGGGAGTTGGGAGTTGGTTTCCTTGGGAGTTGGCTTCTTGGGAGTTGGGCTTCTTGGGAGTTGGCTTCTTGGGAGTTGGGCTTCTTGGGAGTTGGGAGTTAACAATGGAGGCCGAAGGCCGACCAAGCGAATAGGTGGAGGGCCTCCAGTATTTCGTGGGTGCCCCCACCGCGCCGGCACGTTGCCCCCGCGTAACCTGCGAAAAATTCGGCGATCTCACCGGACCGACGGCGCTATCCTTCGGTATGCCTCATGCACTCGTGAGCGCCGGATTAGTCTGACAACCGAGGAGGCTGACTGCCATGATGCGGAGTCTTATTCGTCCCGCTTCTGTTGTGATCGTCCTTGCCCTGGGTGCAACGCTGCCCGTGGCCGCGCAGGTAACACTACCGATCCGCATGCGCTCGTTTGCGGTGAACATGAGCAACAACCTGACAGGGGCCAACGGGATCATCCAGATTGTTCTGGACAGATGGTCTACCGAGCAGGAACGCGCGACACTGCTCCAAACCGTGCCCAAAGGCCAGGACGACCTGGTAAGGGCGCTGCAGAAGGCGCCGGTGAAAGGACGCATCAATATTCCAGGCTGGCAGGGGCCGGACCCGCAGAACTATCGCCTCGGCTGGGATCTTCGCTATGCGTGGCACGAACCGCTCCCGGACGGCGGCGAACGGATCGTCATCGCCACCGATCGCCAAATGAGCTTCCGCGAAATCACCAACAACCCGCGGACAGCGGACTACCCCTTCCTCCTGATTCAGATTCACCTGAAGGGTGACAAGGGCGAAGGCAAGATGGCGGCCTTCACGCAGATCCGCTACGACAAAAAGAAGAACGTGATGGAGATCGAGAACTACGGGACCGAGCCCGTGCGCTTGAACAACATCACTGTTGAAAAGAAATAGAAGGCAATGACCCGACGCGCGATCTATGCGTGTCTCCTCTTCACCTCTCTCTCCGTCGCGCTAGCGACGGCGCAATCTCCCGCGCCTGCGGCACCGGCACCGGCGCCGCAGGCGGCTGAAGCACCAAAGGACCCCCTCGGGCGTGACACGCCCCGGGGGACGGTCCTCGGCTTCATGAACGCTGCCCGCGACAACAAGCAGGAAGTCACGCCGCTCTATCTGAACTCGGGGCTCAGCGGCCAGAGCGCCCTCGAGCTCGCGCAAAAGCTCTACGTCGTCCTCAACAGCCGGTTGCCCGTTCGCGTTAACGTCCTGAGCGATCAGAGCGAGGGGTCGCTCGCCAACCCTTTGAAACCCAACGAGGACATCGTCGGCACCATCAACACCGCGCGCGGGCCGCTGGAGCTCATCGTCGAACGCGTTGACAGCGCCAACGGCGCGATGGTCTGGCTGTTCTCTGGCGAAACGCTGCGCGCCATCCCGGATGTGTACGACGAAATCGATCTTGTTACCGTCGATGGCATCCTCCCCGGCTTCCTGGCACGGCCGCAGATTTTCGGCATCCGCCTGGTCGACTGGTTCCTCCTTATTGTCGGCATCCCGCTCCTCTACCGGCTCTTCGGCCTGCTCGGTCCGCTGTTCAACCCGCTGCTCGCCCTTGTCCGGCGTGCGTTCAAGCAACCGGCGGGCGCGAAGATCTCGGAGATTCACGGGTCGGTTCGCCTGCTGCTCCTGGCTGCGACGATCCGCTGGTTCGTGCTCACGATCGATCTCCCCCTCATCGAACGGCAGCTCTACGCCTTCATCCGCGTCGGCTTCATCATCGGCGGGCTCGTCTGGCTGGTGCTGCTGCTCAACGACTTCGCCGAGCGATATGCGCGCCGGCGCATTTCGGTGTCGCACCTGGGGGAAAGCCTCGCGCTCATTCGACTCGCCAGGCGCGTTGGAGACGTGCTCGTGGTCTGCATTGGAGGCATCGCGGCTCTCGCCTACCTTGGCATCGACGCGACCGCGGCACTGGCCGGCCTTGGCATCGGCGGCATCGCCGTCGCCCTCGCTGCACAGAAGACGTTGGAGAACGTGATCGGCGGCTTCTCGCTCGTCTTCGACAAGGCCGTCCGAGTGGGTGACTTCCTGAAGCTTGGAGATGTGTTTGGAACCGTCGATCGCGTCGGCCTCCGGTCAACGCGCATTCGTACGCTCGACCGGACGATCCTGAGTGTGCCGAACGGTCAGATTGCGACAGCGAACATCGAGACGATCTCCGATCGCGACAAGTTCTGGTTCCGCCACGTCATTGGCGTCAAATACGGGACGACGCCGGACCAGGTGCGGGAGATCGTGTCGCGAACGCGAGACCTGCTTCGTGGCCGGACCGGCGTCGAGCTCGACTCGGTGCGCGCGCGCTTCTTTCGCGTCGCCCCTTCGTCGCTCGACATCGAAATCGTGTCCTATATCTTCGCGGCGGACTGGTCGGCCTTCCTCGAGATCCAGGAGGAGCTGCTGCTCCGCATCATGGAGATCGTCGACGAAGTCGGAACGGAGCTGGCCTTCCCATCACAAACGGTGCATCTGTCCGATGACCGCGAGCCCTCGCGGCTGCCGGACTCACTGGTCGCAGAAACGGATCTAAGAGTTCGAACCTGACAAGGCGCGACTGGCCAGCGCCGCCCCTTCAGACAATGCGCGCAACTTGGCCCAGGCAATCTGGGGATGCGTGCGCCCGCCGAACCCGCAGTCGCAACCGGCAATCACATTGTCCGGTCCCACCAGTCTTGCAAACCGCTGAATCCGTTCTGACACCAGCTCGGGGTGCTCGATCAGATCCGTCGAGTGCGTGACGATGCCCGGCATGATCACCTTGCCCTCTGGCAGCTTCACGCGCTCCCACAGGCGATACTCATGCTCGTGCCGGACGTTGGCCGCTTCGAACGAGTAGTACTTCGCTTTCACCGAGAGCATCACGTCCACGATGTCGGCGAGCGGAAGGTCGGAGGCATGTGGACCGTGCCAGCTTCCCCAGCAGAGGTGATAGCGAACAAGGTCCTCGGGGATGTTGCGCAGCGCGTGATTGAGCGCCGCGATGCGAACCATGCAGTACTTCTTGAACGCCTCGAGCCCCATGTCGATGCCAATGCGATCCCACAGCGCCACCAGCCACGCATCGTCAACCTGCAGGAGGAACCCGGCGTAGACGATCGCCTCGTACTCGACGCGGAGCGCCTCGGCAAGCGCCATGACGTACTCGTCAGAGGTCTTGTAGTACTCGTTGCCGCGATACACCTCGAGGCTCGACGGCGCAGTGCTCGTGAGGAAACACCGGCGTGTGTCGCTGACCACCCAACGGAGTGCATCGATCTCGCGAGTCAGCTCGCGCAGGCCGACGTACGACACCGGTGCGGTCGCGACGGTATAACGCCTCGTGAGCTTGATGCGGTCATCCGGCGTGAAGAACAGTGTCTGACGTTCCGTCGCGTACTTATAGAAGTCCGCGTACTCCATGCGATCCTGCCCGCGCGACACCATCGATCCGCCCGCGGGAAACGGGCGCTCCTCGAAACCGCCAAGCCGCCGATCCGCGAACGAGAGCCAGTCGCCACCTTTAGTCAGCTCGCCTTCGTTGATGATGTCGATGCCGGCGGCGCGCTGCTGCTCGACCACCCACTCGACTGCGGCGCGCAATGACTCCTCATCGTGCAAGGCTGTCGCGTCGAAGTCCGGTGGGGCAGGAAGGCTGCCAACGTGGGTCGTTTGAATCCTGATATCAGCCATCGCGTTCTCCGAGTATCCTTCCACGAATCAGAGGAGCCGTCACATGTCCAACGACGATCGAAGCAGACGTGGATTCCTGAAAGGTGCCGGGATGGTCGCGGGCGGTCTGATTGGAGAATCAGTGCTCGCCGATGCCGCCGCAGCTCAAGCGCAGAGCCGAACCGGCGCCTCGTCCATGAGCAAGGGAGCACGATTCCGTGCAGCGCTCGCAACCGGCCAGCCACTGCTGCTTCCTGTTGTCGAAAGCATCATCCTGACCCGGCTCTGCGAGATGGAAGGCTTTCAGGGCGGGTTCATGGGCGGGAGTGGTATGGCCGCGCGAAATGCGTTGCCCAACACCAGCGTCCAGACCGTTCAGGAAGTCATCGACTACGAAGTGCAGGTGATGTCGAACACCGACCTGCCGATCGTCGCCGATGGCGAGAACGGCGGCGGCAGTCCCGTGACGACCTTTCGAACGGTCCAGAAGTTGGAGCGCGGCGGCGCGGCGGTGATCATGCTCGAGGACTCCACCGGGCCCGAGAGCGAGTACGGCGGCAAGGGCGTGGCGATGGCGACCAAGGCGGTGATGGTCGGGCGCATCAAGGCCGCAGTCGATGCACGGCGCGATCAGACCACGATGATCATGGCGCGCTGCGATCGGCCGGCGAAGGGATACGGTGAAGCGGAGACGCTCGATATCCTCAACGCGTTGTCAGAGGCGGGCGCAGACGCGTTCTTCATCAACGGCTACACGCTCGATCAACAGCAGCGCGCGAAAGCGGCGCTCAAGAAGCCGCTGATGATTGGATCGAGCGGCCTTGCGACAGAGTGGCACGCGAAGGGCGTCGATATGGCGTTCTACCACATCGACGACATCGGCATCGGCGCGATGTACATCGCGTTGAAAGAGATGAAAGCCAAAGGCGGCCCCTTCGAAGAGGCCGCGAAAATGCGGCTCCCTCGTGACGTTGCCGCGAAGGTGATCGATCAGGCCGACTGGCTCGCGCGCGCGAAGAAATACGGCGTCGTCACTTAGGCAGCGCGAACACGACGTACTCGCTGCCGGTGCGTCCAGGCGACTGGCCACTGTCGTCGTCTTGCGCGCCGGCAGGGCCCACAGCCACTGCAAGGTACTGACGGCCGTTCATCTCGTACACAGCGGGCACGCCGTTGATCGGCCCGCTGACCGCCGTCTCCCAGATCACCTTGCCGGTGTCCTCGTCGTAGGCACGCAGTTTCTGATCGGGCGTTCCGATGAAGACGAGCCCGCCGGCTGTGACGACCATGCCCGCGCGCGCCTGATGACTGCCCGTTCCACGCACGCCGCGACCAATGAGTTGCATGCTGTCGCCATTCGGCACCTGCCAGAGGATCGTGCCCTTGTTCAAGTCGTACGCCGTGATCTGCGACCAGGGCGGCGTGAGCGGCGGCAATCCGGTTGCGGCGTCACGCATGAACCCATACGGGTTCACCGCGGTATACGCGACGAATCCGGATGGTGCGCCCGGTACTAACTGATTGGGATCGGGCCCGCGATCGTCGGGCTTGTCGCCGGGTTTCATCGCGCGAAGGGTCAGCAGCGCCGGCGCTTCCTTCGACATCACGTACACACGGCCCTTCACTGGATCAGCTGCCGCGAGACCCCAGTTCGCACCGCCACTATTGCCCGGCATCTGAATGCTGCCCTGAAGACTCGGCGGCGTGAACAGCCCCTTGTTGACCGAGTTGCGCAGCAACTGTCGCAGCTTCTCTTGTGCCTCAGGAGGCAGATGCGGGTTGATGTCCTTCTCGGTGAACGACTGCCGCGCAAACGGCGGCGGCAGCGTTGGGAACGGTTGCGTGGCCGACGTCTGCTCGCCCGGCACATCAGACTGCGGCACCGGACGTTCTTCGATTGGCCACAGCGGCTTGCCGGTGTCGCGCTCGAGAACGAACAGAAACCCGTGTTTGCTCGCCTGCGCGATGACGTCCACATCGCGGCCGTCGTGCTTCACGGTCAGCAATTTCGCCGAAGTCGCGAGGTCGTAGTCCCACAGGTCGTGATGCACGGCCTGGAAGTGCCACTTGCGCGCGCCTGTCTTTGCGTCGAGCGCAACGACGCTGTTGGCGTAGAGATTCGCGCCGTGACGGTTGCCTCCGTAGAAGTCGTAGCGTGCCGTGCCCGTCGGGATGAACACGATGCCGCGCGCTTCATCGACGGTGAGCTCGCTCCAGTTGTGCACGCCGCTTCCGGTCTCAAGCGCTGCAGCAGGCCATGTCTCAGCACCCGGCTCGCCGCGCTCCGGGACCGCGTGGAAGACCCACATCAGCTTTCCCGATCGCACGTCGTAGGCGTGAATGTCGCCGGGACTCGCCACGTATCCCGCGCCGCCCGCCGGCAGCGCCACGATGAAGAGGTCCTGGTAGATGCGACCCGGGTTGTTGGTCTGCAACCGGCGAATGTTCGTCAGGTCGCGATGCAGTCCCATGCGGACGTCAACACGCCCCTTGTCCCCGAATGATGGAATCGACGCGCCGGTGCGTGCGTCGATCGCCGTGAGCGATCCAGCGTTGAGATATAGCAGCCGTCGATCGGAGCGATCGCTGCTCTCCCAGTAGTTCACGCCGCGGTCGCCAACGGCACCGTCATTGGGATGCGCCCACTTCTCCTGGCCCGTCACGGCATCGAGCGCCACGATCGAGTTGTTCTTCGCCAGCACGTACATCGTGCCGTCGACCACAATCGGGTTGAAGCGATAGCTGCGTGAGTCGCCGCTCGGGTACCGCCATGCCACCTCGAGCCGCGACACTGTCTTCTTGTTGATCTGATCGAGCGACGAATACTGCGAGGAGTCAGCCCCGCCCAGATACTGCGACCAGTTCTTGAAGGATCGAGTGACTCCCGCGGGCTCGGTGCGAACGAGAGTCGTAAGAGAAGCAACGAGAAGAATGGCAGCCGCGATCGAACGACGCTGAATAATGGTCATGGGGCGCCTCGCGTGATGTGGCGGGAGGATATCGCAAATCGACCTGTTCAGAGCACGGTGCGAAGGGGCGATGGGACGATGGTGCGAAGGTCCAGTGCGAGGTCTGAGGGTCCGAAGGTCCCGAAAACGCTAGCGTGGACGCGGGACCTGAACCATCGCACCATCGGACCGGACCTCGCACCCCGCACCGTCGTGCCCTCGCACCGTGCGACTGGCTTACTCCGCTCGCAGCGCCTTCGAGGGGTCGATACGCGACGCCCGCAGCGACGGCAGGAACGCCGCGACCACTGTGGCAGTGAGGACAATCGCCACACCGAGAACATACGGAAGTGGGCCGAACCTCGGGACGATCTCACTGAGTGCGCTCAACCCGCGAACGACGGCGAACGCGAGAGCGAGGCCCACCCCAAGGCCGACCGCTGCTACCCGCAGCGTCTCGTTCATCATCGCCGAGACAATCTGCCGGACACTCGCACCAAGCGCCATGCGAATGCCGAACTCGGGCGTGCGCTGAGCCACGAGAAACGCAACGACCGCATACGTGCCCGAGAATGCGAGCAGCAGCCCGATCGCGCCAAGCAACGAGGCAGTGGTCGAAAACGCCTGGAACGTCCATGTCATGAGACCCAGCAGGTCCCGCATCGGCGTGATCCGATAGGGTGCATTGGGATCGAGCGCCTTGACCGCGTTCGTAACCGAGGTTTTTACGTCGCCAACATCAGCGTGACTCTGTACGAGCAGCGACATTTCGAGCGGCGATCGCCGGCCCGCAGCGAAGTAGACCAACGTCGCATCAGGCTCGTCGAACAACATATCGCTCGCGACATCCTCAGTGACACCGACGATGCGCACGCTGGTGTGGGCAGGCACGCCCTGCGCTCGCCCATCGGGCCGCCGCAGCTCGAGCGCCTGACCCACTGGATCGAGGCCGGGCCAGAACGTACGCGCGGTCGCCGCACTGACCAACGCAACCGCGGCGCCCTCGTCAGCCTCGCGCGTCGTGAAGGCGCGGCCTTGCACGACCTGAATGTCGAGCATCGGAAAATACTCAGGCGACACGGCCATGAACCCCGTCATCTGCTCGACACGCGTCTCCGACGGCACGACGGCCACCCGTCGCAGCACGCCCGCGAGCGACGGTTGCCATGCCGCGGCGACACGTGCGATCAACGGATCTGACACCAGACGCTCGGCAAGGTCCGCGCGCCAACGCGGTGTAATGCGAACCTCCGCAACTCGCTGGTAGCTCAAGCCGCGATCGGGATCCGCCAGTTGCCTCGACTTTTCGATCAGGCCGATCGCACAGATGAGGAACATCACGCATGCGCCGATCTGCATTGCGACGAGCCCCGTCCTCAACCGCGAGCGCTGCGTATCCAGCGCGGCCTCGCCTCGTGCGGCACGCACGAGATTCGCACGCGTCACTCGAATTGCCGGTGCCAGGCTGACGAAGACGGTAGAGACGACAGCGGCAACGAACAGCACGGAGAGCACGCGCCAATCCGGATCGAGCGGCACCAGGACCGCCTCCACTGGTGCGAGGCCGGATGGAAACGTCGCGAGGATCAGCGCAGGAAAGACCCGCGCCGTTGTGATGGTGAGTGCGAGCCCGACGGCCGCAGCCGGGACGGCCAGCATCAGGCTTTCGATGATCAGTTGACGGACGACACGCCAGCGGGTTGCACCGATGGACAGCCGCACGGCGATCTCTCGCTGGCGGCCGAAACCGCGCGCCAGCATGAGATTGGTCACGTTTGCACACGCGACCAGCAACACAAGGCCGAACGCTGACAGGATCACCGTCAGCATCGTCAGTGTCCCAGAGGTCAACGGAATGAGCCTGGAGCGCGAGTCAACATGAACCGTCACCGGTTCCAACTCGGAGGCGGGCGGGAATCGCTGCCGGAGCCAGAGGTCGAACCAGGCGCGTGCCTGCGCCACCGTGACTCCGTCTCGAAGACGGCCGATGACGGAAAGCGAGACATTAGAATCGATCGCCGGGTCAGCCACTTCGAACGCTCGCGCCATGGTCAGCGGCGCCCAGAACCCCAGGCCCTGTTGTCCCGGCAAGACCATTCCGCGCCGAATCACTCCGACGACTTCGAACGACTGACGTCCCAGCGGAATCGTCTTCCCAACGATGGCGGGGTCGGCGCCGAAGCGTGACCGCCACGCCCACTCCGACAGCACGGCGACTGCATTTCCACGATCGCTGGGCAATAACGTGCGTCCAATGAAGGGCCGAGCGCCGAGAACCGGGAAATAGTTGCCCGTCACGAGCAAACCGGGCAACTGAACGCCGTCCTGCATGACCGCGGCCCCGAGCCCGGCAGACAGATCGAACGCCGACGAATCACTTCGTTCGGCCGCTTCAAAGTCGGCAAGCCTGAAATCTCGATTCCTGGTCGTCGCCGTATCCCAGCTCAATTTGTAGAGAGCCTGCGCATCGGGCAGGTCGATTGGGGCGAACATGTAGGCGTTGAGGATCGTGAAGGACGAACACAGCACGCCGAGCCCCAGGCCTATCGTCGCCGCGACGCTTGCGGCAAAAAGTGGAGAGCGACGGATGCCGCGAAGCGCGTAGCGGAGGTCTTGGAACATCTGTGTCAGAGACGGGGACCGGTGGAGTTCGGTTCCGTCGAGAGGTCAGAAATGTCGGAAAGCCTGGCGCCTCAATCGACAGCCTGGGGTAACTGTCTGCAATGGTACTCGCGAGGCGAGGATCGATCTAGCTTGCCAGTGAGTGAATCAGCGCCAGTTGCTCGAACACCTTGCCGTGAACCTGTTCGCGCGGTGCGCACACCAGGTGCATGACGGCGGGAACAAGGCTATCTGGAGGCAGCATCTTCCAGCGTTGTTCCGGTGGAAAAAGAGGCACCACCATGTCAGTTGCGATCGTGGCCGGACGTAAGGTGGTGATCGTGATGGTGGGAGCTTCGGCAGCGAGATATTCCGAAAGACCTTCCAGCGCGACCTTACTGATGCCATAGCTTGCGATACCTGAATCGCTCACATGGCGTGAGTCCGCGGCGCCGCTCGAGATGTTGAGAATTCGTCCACCGACTGACTGCGCCATCATGCTTCGACCCGCCGCCACCGAGACGTCGAATGCCGCCAGGCAATTGACGACGAGAACTCGCAGCATCTCTTCACTGCTGGTGGACCAGATCGGTTTACGCGCCGGGTCGTGAATGGCCGCGTTGTTGATCACGACATCCAGCC
>Ga0315912_10004470_pt1 | contig 13260 bp, 9 predicted proteins | sample VfabasoilMG_FD_204469 | JGI IMG/M metagenome (GOLD analysis project Ga0315912, IMG submission 204469) | Garden soil microbial communities collected in Santa Monica, California, United States - V. faba soil | ecosystem: Environmental > Terrestrial > Soil > Garden | place: USA: California... | reverse complement strand
TCTGCGCCCAATACGCCACGATGAAGAGGACGAGCGGCAGCGCCTTTCTCCGGCCGGTAGCCACGAACAAGATCAGGCCGGCGGCGGCGGCGAGCAGCATCGGCCAGCCGACGCCATACCAAAGGCTCGTCGTGAAGAGCCCGTTCCAGCCGCGCCCGACGTGGATCCCGGCATGCGGCTTCCCGCCGAACCCACCGAGCTTGTCATCCGCGAGAGTCCCGAAATCCCTCAAGAGGATGCCCGGCTCGGTGAGCACGTAGGGCGTCCCGACCAGCACCCCCACGACCCCGCCGAGCGCACTGACTCCGAGGCGCTTCGGAAGCGTCACGCTGCCCGAGGGCGCGGCGAGGAAACAGCCCGCGACCAGTGACGCGACGAGCGGCGCCGCGCTGTACTTGGTCGAGATCGCAAGCCCTCCGAGCGCGGATGCGACGAAGAAGCGCCGCAGGGTTCCGTGCTCGATCGCACGCTCGTTGGCGAACAGGCACAGCGTGCAAGCGAGCGTCAGAGCGGCGTCCGTCGTCGCGTAGTGCGAGTCGCGCACGTGAAGGTAGGACACCGCGAGCAGCAGCGCGGCGACGAAGCCGGTGCGTTTCGACGCGAGGCGAGCTCCGAGCGCGTAGACGGCGACGACGGTCAGCGCCCCGAAAACGGCGGACGTCACGCGCGCGATGACGAAGAAATTGCTGGGGTCGACCGCCCATTCGGCGGCAAGGTCGCCGACTCCGCCGAAGCGTCCGGTGAGCCGCCCGAGCGCGAAGTACGCGGCGAAGAGCATGGCCAGCACGTTCATGTAGGCGGTCGGATAGCCGAGGCCGCTCGGCGCCCGGTCGCGCAGGATCTCGAGCGTGATCCTCAGCACGTATCCCTCGTCGGCCCTTGCGTCGACGTGCGGCATTCCAAACCCAATGCCGACGATTCTCAACGCGAAGGCTAGCGCCAAGAGCACGCCGATGCCGAGCGCGGGGCGCTCTCGCAGGTTGGCGAGCGCGCGGCGCGCGATGCTTGTCGATGCGGTGTTCCTGTCCAGCGTTCCTGCTCCAGGATGCACGAGCGCGGCGAGCCTAGCATGGCGATTTCGTAACCTCTCCGCGCCCTTCGGTTTGGATGAGAGCGTGTCGTTCGGGTGCGAGCGTCGGTTCCGCTCTTGCTGAACCGCGCGGCGTCTGCGCGTCTCGAGATCCGCTACCAGGTTGCGCTTGCATTCTCCGCCACTGTGGCGGAGGCTCCGGAATCACGCTAGACGACGCCCGCGCGAACCATGCTGGAGCCCTCGTCCGTCACAGCCCAAGGCAAGCCTGCGTCGCCCACCTGTCCCGTGTGCTCGACGGGTCTCGAGCCGACGTTCGTCAAGAAAGGGAAGCATTTCTGGCGCTGTCCCGAGTGCCGGCTCGAGATGCAGTCTCCCCTGCCCACCACCGAGGAGCTCGCGGCCTACTACGACGCGTCGTACGGGAGCGGCCTCTATCGCACTTTCGTCGAGGCCAATGCCATGAAGGTCAAGACCGCCGACGAACGCTTCGGCATCGTCTCTCGCCATTTGCCGAGCGGTCGTTGGCTGGACGTGGGCTGCTCGACCGGCTTTTTCGTCGCGTCTGCGCGCAAGCGCGGAATCGATTGCGAGGGGATCGACGTCTCGACCGTCGCCGTCACGGAGGGCCTGAACCAGGGCCTCCCCCTGAGCGTCAGCACTCTGGAAGCGTGGTATCCGCCGAAGCCTTACGATGCGCTCACCTGCTTCGACGTGCTCGAGCACGTCCTCGACCCAGTGGGATTCCTGGGTCGAGCGCGGGAGCTCTTGCGGCCCGGCGGGAGCATCGCGATCACGGTCCCCAACCTGAGCAGCTTCTCGCGTCGCGTGATGGGCAGCCGCTGGTACTACTACATCCCCGAGGAGCACCTTCACTACTTTCATCCGGCGACGCTTCGGCGCCTCGTGACGAGTCGCGGCTTCGTGGTCCAGCGCTGCTTCCGCGCGTACAAGCCGATGACGTTCGAGTACTCCCTCTCTCAGTTCCAAGAGTACAATCCGCTCATCTACAAGGTGCTCACACGGATCGGGCGGGCCGTGCCCCCACGTGCTGCGAGCGCAGTGTGGCGGTTGCCGATTGGTGAAATGACACTCGTCGCGCAGCGCCCCGAGTGAGGAATGCACATGAGCGCCCGCCACCCTCCGGCCGCCGCGGGAGAAGCCGGCTCCTCTCCCCCGTGCGCAGCCTGTGGCGCCACGACGATCCGCTTCGATTTCGTGAAGAACGGCGCTGGTATTTGGACCTGCGCTCGCTGCGAGCATCGCTTCACACCCGTGGTGGACGGCGTGAGTCACGTGAGCAACGTCTATGCAGACACTTACTTCACGGCTGGAGGTGCCGGCTATCCGGACTACCTCGCCGGCGGACCACTCCTGCGAGCCCACGGGGCGCGCTACGGAGAGATTCTCAAGCGTTACCGGCCCTCGGGGCGGGTACTCGACGTGGGAAGCGCGGCGGGGTTCATTCTCGGCGGCCTCCTGGACGCGGGGTGGACCGGCTCCGGCGTCGAGCCGAACGCGCGCATGGTGGCGCACGCGCGGGAGACGCTCGGCTTGGACGTGGCACACGGGACGCTCGAGGACCTGACGATTGAGGAGCAGTTTGATGCCGTCACCATGATCCAGGTGATCGGCCATTTCTACGACCTGCCGCGTGCGATGCAGGCGGCGGCGCGGGCAACGCGACCAGGAGGTCTACTCCTGATCGAAGCCTGGAACCGCGGGTCCTTGTTCGCGCGCCTGCTCGGATCGGCCTGGCCGGAATACAGTCCGCCCAGCGTTGTTCATTGGTTTACACGGAAAAGCCTGGAGCGACTGGCGAGCGATCATGGCTTCAGGCCGCTCGCTCACGGGCGGCCGCGCAAGTACGTAGGCCTCGGGCACGTGAAATCGATGGCTGCGCACGCGCTCGGTCCGGCCGCGCGCCTCCTTCCGCTCGGGCGCCTGCCGGGTCACCTCGTGGTTACGTATCCTCCGGTAGATCTCTTCTGGAGCATCTTCGTGAAAACGGACGCGGCAGTCAGCGGCGGACGCGGCCCGGGCGGCGACGACCGGGTGGCCCTTGAAACCCGACCGCCGCCTCTGTAGAGGTGAGGTTGCGGCATGTCAGGCAGAATGGTGTGCAGACGGGGCCCTTGCCTCGAGTGAGCCAACACGTGATGCCTGAGGGCGCGCCCAGCATGGATCCGCACGTCGTGGCCGAGAGCGATCCTCGTACGAGGGCTCCCGTCTTCATCGTCGGCCCACTCCGCTCGGGGACGACGATGCTGCGGCTCATGCTCGACCACCATCCGCAGATCAACATCTTCGGTGAGTTCGAGTATCCCGTGATGCACGCGGATCACTGCGCGCAGGACGCGGACTGGCCGACGGTGTCCGCCTACTGCGATTGGCTCGAGACCAACCGCATGTTCTGTGACGCCCGGGTCACCCTGCGCCGAGACCTCAGCTACCCGGACCTGGTTCGAAACTTTTTTTCACAGCACGCGGCAATGACCGAGAAGGCCATCGTCGGCGCGACCGTTCACTCGCGTTTCGACCTGATTGCCAAGCTGTGGCCGAAGGCACGTTTCATCCATACCGTGCGCGATCCACGGGACGTTGCGGGCTCCGCGGTCGCTCAAGGTTGGACCGGGCACGTCTATTTTGGCGCCAAATTCTGGCTGGAACCCGAGCTTCGCTGGGAGGCGCTCGACGACGTGCCTCCCGAACAGAAAATCGAGGTCCGGTACGAAGAGCTCGTAAGAAATCCCCAAGCCGAGCTGGCACGACTGTGTACCTTTCTCGGCCTTGCCTATGATTCGGCGATGCTCACCTACGACCAGCGGAGCACTTACGCCCCCCCCGACCCCAGCCTCATCCAGCGATGGCGGCGCGAGATGCCACCGCGGGACGCACGTCTGGTGGACGGTGTGTGTGGCGAGCTCTTGGTCCGTCGCGGGTACGGGCTCTCGGGGCCGACCTTGGTTCCGAGCTTCATCGGTCTGCTGGCGCTCCGGCTGCGAAGCCGAGTGAGCATGACCCGTTTCGCGGTGAAACGCCTCGGCCTTGCGCTGTGGCTACGGCGCTTTCTAGGCGCACGCCTCGGCTCGCGCGAATACAAGCGCCAGCTCAGGCTCGAGCTGAACGAAGTCGAACGGCGCCACTTGAAGTAGTGCGGAACGCCCGACTCGCATGCTCTTCAACTCGGTCCCGTACCTGCTTTTTCTGCCGGCGGTGGTGCTCGTCCTCTACCGCCTGTCGCTGCGACAACAGCAGATGTTTCTGCTCCTCGCGAGCTACGGGTTCTACTGGGTCTGGAGCTTCAAGTACTCGCTCCTGCTCCTCGTTACGACCGTGGTGGACTACTCGGTGGCGCGTTGGCTCGAAGTCGAGACGCGCACCGGGCGGCGGAAGGCGATCGTCTCCATCTCGATGGGAGCCAACCTACTGCTCATCGGCGTGTTCAAGTATGCCGACTTCGCGTCCGGATCCATCGCTGCGCTCACCGGGGTACGACCTTGGCCCGAACTGCACCTGATCCTGCCGCTGGGCATCTCGTTCTACACGTTCATGTCGATGGGGTACGTGATCGACGTCTATCGTCGCGAGGTCCAGGCCCGCAATTCCCTCCTCGAGATGGCGCTCTTCGTGAGCTACTTCCCACACCTCGTAGCCGGACCGATCCTGCGTGCGCCGAACCTCTTTCCGCAACTCCACACGCTTCGGACCTTCGACTGGTCGAACGTTCGCCGCGGCGTCGCCATCATTCTCTGGGGGATGTTGCTCAAGGTCTACCTCGCCGATTCCGTCGCACACCTGGTCACCGAGGCCTACGCGGCGCCCGATCGGTGTTCGGGGCTCGGCCTGCTGTTGGCGAGCTACGGCTTCGCAGTACAAATCTACTGCGATTTCGCCGGCTACTCGGACATCGCCATCGGCTCCGCCCTGTTGCTCGGCGTTTCACTGCCGGACAACTTCCGACGGCCGTACCTCGCGGTCACCGCGCGAGATTTCTGGCGACGCTGGCACATCTCGCTGTCGACTTGGCTCCGAGACTACCTCTACGTTCCGTTGGGGGGGAACCGGAAGGGGCCGACGCGCACGTACGTGAATTTGCTGCTCACCATGCTACTCGGTGGCCTCTGGCACGGCGCGGGCTGGAACTGGGTGATCTGGGGCGCGATCCACGGGACCCTGCTCGCCGTCGAACGGGCACTCCGCATCGAGCAGGTGACCGACAAGCCGGCCGCATACAAGTTCGCGCGCTGGATCGTCACTTTCCATCTGGTGTGCCTTTCGTGGGTGTTCTTCCGCGCCAGCGACGTGGGAGTGGCGTTTACCGTCGTCCGCCGCATCGCGACCGCCGCACCCGGCGAGTGGTACGGGGGACTACGACCGCTCGCACTGCTGGGCATCGTGCTCGCACTCGACCGGCTCGACGTACGGTCACGCTGGGTTTCGTTCATGGAGGGCCGCGGCACGATCCTGCGGTGGGTGACGGTACCCGCCGTCGTTCTCTTGGTGCTCACCTTCCAGGGCGCCAGCAACCCCGAATTCATCTACTTTCAGTTCTGACCCGCCGTGCGCCGGACCCTCCTCCTCGAGCTCAGCCTGCTATTCGCGCTAGCCGTGGTCGGCGAGCTCGTCCTGCGACACGTCGACCCGCGCTACGGTCATCATCTCTTCGACGACGAGTTCACGGGTGGGTACCCGATCCAGCTGAACGGCGACGGTTTTCGGGGCCCGCCCGTGCCCAAAGCCAAGGAGCCAGGAGAATACCGGGTCCTTGCGCTCGGCGACTCGGTCACCTTCGGCGTGGGCGTGGCGTCCGACGACACCTGGCCGGCGCGGCTCGGCAGCCTCCTCGCACGCGATCGGCGCGCTTCGGTAGTGAACATCGCCTTTCCGGGCACCGGCCTGCGCGACCTGGCCTACGGGTTGGAGCACGGCTGGGCCGATTACCATCCCGACGCCATCGTGCTCGCGCTCAGCAACAATCACGTTTCGCTCGGTTGGATCCAGCGCGGCGAGGCGGCGCGCATGCCGCGCAACCCGACACCACTCGCGAACCGAAGCGCGCGCGAGCGCTTGCTCACCGACGCGCGCCGGGCCGCCAAGTCACTCCACCTCCTGCCGTTCCTGTCCCGAAACTCGGAGACGCTCCTCTATCAGATCGGCCTCTTGGATCATCGCATCAACGCACGCGAGCCGTTCGGCGCAATGCTGGCTCACGGCTACCGGCAACTCGATGTCCCCTCCACGCTGCCCGAAGAAGCTTGGCGCATCGTCGAGCAGCAGGTGCTGGCGATCGATCGGCACGCCAAGGCAATGGGGGCGAAGCTCTTCGTAACGATGGTGCCGTCGCGGTTCATGCTGTCCGACGACTTCAGCGACAACGTCAAGGCGGTTCCGAAAAACCGCCTCGGCATCGTACCCGTGGAACGCGTGCAGGCGTTGGCCGCGAGGCGCGGCCTGGCGTTCATCGACACGTTGGCGGCCCTCAAGGCCGCGCGCACCAAGCTCTCGAACCAGCGCGGCGAGCGTCCGGCGCTCTACATTCAGGGCGACTACACCCACCTGGACGCCGACGGTCACGCAGCGCTGGCCGGCGCGGTCAGTGCCCGGCTCTTTTGAGCGCGCTCCAGCATTTTTCGAGGCAGGAGCAGCGCCGCCAGGAACCGCTGGCGCTTCACGATCTCGAGCAACAACAGCGGTAAGGTGATCGCGATCAGGTAGGCCGCCACCCCAACGCCGTAGTTGCTCCGCGTATGCGTCAGCGCCGAGAGCAGATCGATCGACTTCGTCTGAAACCACTCGTGGAACAGCAGAATGAAGAGGCTACTCGAGCCCACGTAGGTCAGGACCGAGCGCGCAAGCCGAAAGCGCGTGAGAAACGCGGACAGCATGACCACCAGGTAGCCGCCCAACGACGCGGTAGTCGTCGCGATGAACAGGTTTCCGTAGGCCCGGTAGTTCATGCTGATGCCCTCGTCGAACGCGGCATTGAGCACGACGAACGGAGCGAGGGCGAGCGCGAAATGCCTGGGGTTGAAGGTCGTCTGGCGGACGCGGTCGCGCAGCGCGAAGCCGAACAAGACGCACGCGGCGCTGATCGGCAACAGGTCCAGACTGAACGGCAAGCCCGGAAGGTGCGTCTTCGAGCCGAACAGGAACGACCAGCTGCCGAGGGAGCTCACCGGGATCCTCCAGAAAAAATCGATGAAGGTGGCGCCGACGACGAGCAACACCGCACCGACCCCCGCGAGCAGATAGATCCGCGACCCGATCAGCTGCAAGAGCTTCGCCGAGAAGAGTCGGGCCACGAACAGGTGCGGCAAGAACCAGTGGGGGACCCAGTCGACGGTGCTACCGGTCCCGTACAGAACCCCGGCGATGTGCCCGACGACGTCCTGGCCTGCAACGGCTTTCTTGATGGCGAGCCCTGCCTGGACCACGAAATACGGCTTGAGCAGCGAGTCAACGCCCGTCTTGAACGCGCCCGGCTGATAGGGCTTCATGAAGACGCCCGAAAGGAAGAAGAAGAGCGGCGTCCGAAAGGAGAGCACGTTCGTCAGCTCACTCGCCTTGGGCAGGACGATCCAGTTGTGCCCGACCACCACCAGCACGATGCTGATGCCCCGGGCGATGTCGATCGTCAGGTTTCGACTCGGTGGCGCCATGGGCGCGTCGACGGCGCCCCCCGTGGATACGTTTCCGGACATGGGTTGATACGAGGGCGAGACTCCCGCGACGGTACTTCAGACCCGAAGCGCATTCCAGTCCGCCCATGAAAACGCATGCGGCCGCCGCCGCCGGCGAGTCTGTTCAGCGCGCCTGCGGCGCCAGCCGGAACCACTCGCCTGGCTCGATCTCGACTAGGATCGCTCGGTGGACTTTCGTGACGATATCAACGGATTGCGCGCGCTCGCCGTCGTCGCGGTTGTGCTTTTCCATTACGAGGTTCCTGGCTTCGGAGGGGGCTACGTCGGTGTCGACGTCTTCTTCGTGATTTCGGGCTACCTGATGACGCAGGCGATCGTCGATCGCCTCGAGCGAGGCAGCTTCTCGCTGTCGGAGTTCTACTGGGCACGCGCGAAACGCATCGTTCCCGCTCTTTTCGTGCTCTTGCTCGTGATGCTGGTCGTGGGCGGATGCCTCCTCCTTCCACGCGCGTACGCCGAGCTCGGAAAGACTGCGGGCACCGCGATTGGATTCGTCTCCAACGTGCTGTTCTGGAGGCAGCGCGGCTACTTCGACACGCGCCCGGAGGACAGCTGGCTCCTCCACACCTGGTCCTTGTCCGTCGAGTGGCAATTCTACCTGGCTTACCCGTTGCTTCTCGCGCTGCTCCATCGCTGGGGCGGAAGCAAGGCCGTACGCCACGGGACGCTCGCAACCGCCGCCCTCTCGCTCGCGCTGTGCGTCGCGGGAACGCCGTTCCGGTCCGAAGCCGCGTTCTTCCTGCTGCCGGCACGCGCCTGGGAAATGCTCGCCGGAGGGCTCGTGTACCTGCATCGTGACAAGGTGCGGCCGCCCGGCGGTGACCTGCCGGGCATCGCGCTGATCGCCGTCGCGATTTTCAGCTACGGAAAGTTCCTGGCCTACCCTGGGCACTACGCACTGCTCCCGGTGGTCGGCTCGGCATCGATCATCGCCGCGCGCAAGCCGAGCTTTCTCCTGCGGAATCCCGTCGCGCAGTGGCTCGGCAACACGTCCTACTCCGTCTATCTCTGGCATTGGCCGCTCGTGGTCGGAGCGCGGCACTTTGCCATTCCCCTCACCGCTGCTTCACGCAGCGTTCTCGTGGTGCTCTCGTTGCTCGCTGCGTCGGCCTCGTACTACGGGGTGGAGCAAGTGTTCCGCCGCCTGCGCGGCCGAGCTCCACTCGCGTACCTGGCGCGCATCGGCGGCGCGTGCGCAGCGCTGCTCGCGCTATGCGCGCTCGTGGTCGTGACCCATGGCCTGCCACAGCGGGTGCCCCCTCTCGCTGCGAAGAACGACGCGCAGTCGGGCGACTTCTTCTACCCGGCACGCTGCGAGTTCGTGCGCGAACCGTGCAGCCTCGGGCCAGCGTCGGCGGGAAAGACCGTCGTGTGGGGCGACTCCCATGCCGAGCAGCTCTACCCAGTGCTGCTCGAGCTCGCCAACGAGCGCCGAACGGGCGGGCGCGAGCTGCTGCTCGCAACGCATACCGGTTGCCTGCCCGTCCGCGGCGTCGATCACACCGAAAGCCGTGGGAGCTGCGAGACCTTCAACCAACGCGTCTACGAGCTGCTCGGGAACCCAGCCGTCCGCAGCGTCGTGTTGGTCGCGCTCTGGGGGCCCTATTTCCGCGAGCGCGTGTGCGAGGTCACGCCCAACGGCTGCAAGCCGTTCGCCTCGGAAGCCGAAGCTCTGGCGGCGGCGCGGCTCAGGCTGGAAGCAGACGTCCGCGCGCTGAGCAAGGGCGGGAAGAACGTCGTCGTGGTGCTGCCCGTGCCGTATTACGAACGCAGCGTGCCGCGCTATCTCGCGGAGCGTGCCTGGGCACAGGAGGCCGTGCAGCTGAGCCAAAGCAGGGCCCAGCACGAGCAAGCGAACTTGGGTGTGCTCGCCGTGCTGCGCGGGCTCGGCGCGATCCCGAACGTCGAGGTGCTCGACCCAGCCGACGTGCTTTGCGCGGGTGGCGACTGCCGGTTCCAGAAGGACGGTGTTTCGCTGTACCGAGACAACAATCACCTCACGGGCGAAGCGGTGCTCACGCTCGGCCCGCTGCTGCAAGGGGGGCTCGCTCGTTGAGCGGTCCCTGCCTTGAGCAGGCCGCCACCCCATGGTACGCGCTCGAGCGTGAGCGCAGGGTCGACGACGGCCAGGGCAAGCGTAGATTGGCGGGAATGAGGTCACACGCATGAAGGTCGCGCTGCTCACCGTCAACGCGGGCGCAGGGGGCGTGGTCAACGTGGTCTGGCAACTCGCCCGGCTGCTCTCCTCACGCGGGATCGAGGTAAGAGTAGCGTCCGACTCGGGCTCGGACATCCCGCGACTCGCCGCGTGGGGCGTGCCCCACGTGCACGTGCCGTTCAACCGCGGTTTGCGTGAGCTCTTGCCCGCTCGCCGCGCGCTCCGGGAATTGCTCCGCACCTGGCGGCCCGACGTCGTGCATTCGCACAGCCGCTGGCCATCCATGGTTTCGTTCGTTGCGGGCCGAGCGCCGGATGTTTCGACCTTGCACCTGGATCGTCTGACCTCACACGGCTCGATCTTCGATCGGGGCCGCGCTCGTCGGCTACTGAGCGTCTGGGGGCGCCACGTCACGACCCTCGACGATGCGACACGCTCGATGCTCATCCATGAATTCGCGCTCGAGCCAGAGCGAGTTCACGTCGTCCCGAACGGGATCGACCCGAGCGTTTACACGCCTGCGTCCGCCGCCGAACGGGAGGCGGCTCGTGCCGAGCTCGGTCTCGAAGCAGGCGACTCGGTCGCGCTGTTCGTCGGACAGCTGATCGATTGGAAACGGCCCGACTGGGCAGTGCGCGCGCTCTCGCGGACGCTCGCGCGCGGCTCGTCCAACGCACGCCTCGTGATCTGTGGCGATGGACCGTTCCGAGCGCAGCTGACAGCGCTCTCCGACGAGCTGGGCGTCGCTGCGGCTTGCCGGTTTCTCGGGCGTCGCGCGCCCATCCCGGCCTACCACGCCGCTGATTTCGCAGTCCTTCCGAGCTCACAGGAAGGTTTTCCGCTCGTGTGCGTGGAGGCCATGTTGTGCGGTCTTCCGGTGCTTCGGACTCGTGCAGGGGGCTGCGACCTGCAGATCGTCGAAGGCAAGACGGGCTGGGCGGTGGACATCGGGGACGAAGCGTCGTTTCACGAGCGCTTTGCGGCCGCGATCGCCGATCGAGATGCCACGCGCCGGACGGGCGAATACGCGCGAAAGTACGCAGCCGAGAACTTCAACGAGACCAAGTTCCTCGAGTCCACCCTGGACGTCTACGCCGCGAGCCAGCGGCCGTAGCCCGCGAGGCAGTCCCAGGCGGGCAGCCGCTCAGGAGCCGCTACGGCGATCGAAGCGGAAGCCCCCGTGCTGCTCGATGAGCGCGACCAAGCGGGATGCAGTATTGCGGCAATCGAACTCCCGCACGGCGCGCACCCGCGCTGCCGCACCGACGCGCGCGCGAAACTCGGAGTCGCTGTAGAGCTTCACGAAAGCCGCACACAGCCCAGCCTCGTCCTCTTGAGGCACCAATATGCCGCTCACGCCGTCCTCCAGCATGTGGGGCGTCGAGCCGATGATCGACACGACCGAAGGCACTCCGGCGCTCATCGCCTCCATCAACGAAACGGGCCCGGCCTCGCCGAGGCCCACGCTGGGCAGCACGAACACGTCGTGGCTGCGCATCAAGCCGATGATCTGGTTTTCGGTCTGGGTCCCCAGCAGCCGCACGCGCTCGGTGAGTCCGAGCCGGGCGATCTCCGATTCAACCTCGGCCCGGTAAGGTCCCTCGCCCGCAACCGAGTAGCTGAGATCGCAGCCGCGATCGAGGGCCATGCGCATGGCACGCAGGGCGTGCACGTGGCCCTTGGTTCGATTGAGGCGCGCGACCGTGAGTAGCTTGAGCGGCCCCGTTTGCGGTGCCCCGCGCCCGTCTCCAGTGATCGCCGCCGTGTCGAGCCCCATCCAATTCGAAAGGACGCGTTCCGCGGGGTAGTGCAGCTGCTCGACAATCTGGGTCTTCAGATGAGGTCCCGCGCAGGTCATGCATACCGCGTTGCGCGTCTTGCTCTCGTGATCCTTGCCGTACACCGGAAGATCACCGTGAAGGGTCAGGCTGTAGCTCGGACCGCCGAGCAATTGGGCCATCGCCACCACGTGTGCGGCATCGGCACAGGAATGCGCGTGGACGTGACGGATCTTCCGCTGCTCGGCGTAGGCAACGAGGTCTGCCGCGCATGCCAGAAGCCCCGCGCCCCGGGCCCGCTGCTTCCAGGGACTTTCATTCAGGCCGGCAAGGTAGCCGAGGGCTCGCAGCGTTTGGGCAGGGCGCTCGAGGAGTACCTTCGCGACGACCGCCGGTCGCGGTGGATAGACGTAGTGCGTCTCCGCGCGCGCTGCCGGCGCGAACGGGTGCTGGCACGCGTCCGGCTTCGACGCTCGCGTGCTCAGGATCGCGACGTCGAAACCCAGGCGTCGCAACGTCGAGATCTCGCGCCAGAAAAAAATGTGCGTCTGCTGGGGGAACTCGGGGACGAGGATGCCTAACGCGCTACTCACAGCAAGCGCCACCCTAACCCGGTCGGCTTGCTCGCGCAGCTGAGAAGGCTGGGGAGCTGGGGAGCCAGAACCGCGGACGGGGACCGCCGCCCACCTCGACTTTCGGTCACCACGCGACTACCGTTTCGCGATCCAGTCCCGTTTCGTCCGGGCGGCCGCATCCGTCACGATGATCTCCAGGAGCCCGACCAACCCCGCGCTGCCGTCCTTCAGGACGCGCGTGCTGGCTGGCGCCCTCTACACGGTGACTGGCTTCGGCGCGAGCCAGATCATCCGCCTGGCGAGCAACCTCGTTCTCACGCGCCTCCTGTTCCCGGAAGCATTCGGACTCCTCGCGATTGTCACGATGTTCATGACGGCTCTCTTCATGCTGTCGGACATCGGCATCACCCCAGCGATCGTCCAGCACAAGCGTGGCCTCGACGAACCATTTTTGAACACGGCCTGGACCCTGCAAATTATCCGGGGTCTCGGGCTCTGGGTGGCCGTTTCGGCCATTGCCTGGCCTGTTTCGCTGTTCTACAAGGAGCCGCGCCTGGTCTGGATGCTCCCCATCGTCGGGGCAAACGCGGTCATCTCGGCGTTCGGCTCGACCTCGCTGGCCACGCTCAGCCGGGAGCTCAAGCTCGGCAAGAAGACCGTCATCGACATCATCTCTCAGCTGGTGTCGGTTGCCGTCATGGTCGCGGGCGCCTGGCTATTCAGGTCGGTCTGGGCGCTGGTGGCGGGTGGGCTCACGGCGACGCTCGTGACCGTCATCCTCTCCCACGTCATGCTGCCCGGTGTGCGCCATCGGTTCTGCCTCGAGGCCCAGGCGCGCGAGGAAATCTTCCGGTTCGGCCGCTGGATCACGCTGAGCACTGCCTCGGCTTTCCTCGGCATGCAGGGCGATCGCGCGATCCTGAGCACCTTCGTCAGCATGGCGATGGTCGGCGTCTACTCGATCGCCGCCAATCTCGCCCAGATGATGGTCCAGGTGTGCACCAAGCTGACCGGT
>Ga0315912_10004469_pt1 | contig 13261 bp, 6 predicted proteins | sample VfabasoilMG_FD_204469 | JGI IMG/M metagenome (GOLD analysis project Ga0315912, IMG submission 204469) | Garden soil microbial communities collected in Santa Monica, California, United States - V. faba soil | ecosystem: Environmental > Terrestrial > Soil > Garden | place: USA: California... | reverse complement strand
TGTGGAATAGAACGGCTGCCATTTACTGGATCTAAACGATCCCTCTTCAATGACTCTATCCACGTCCTCGTTTAGAAAGGAGGTGATCCAGCCGCAGGTTCTCCTACGGCTACCTTGTTACGACTTCACCCCAATCATGAGTCATACCTTGGGCCGTGGTCTCCTTGCGGTTAACTCACAGACTTCTAGTACAACCCACTTTCGTGATGTGACGGGCGGTGTGTACAAGGCCCGGGAACGTATTCACGGCAGCATGCTGATCTGCCATTACTAGCGATTCCAGCTTCATGCAGGCGAGTTGCAGCCTGCAATCCGAACTGAGAACGGTTTTTTGCGATTAGCTCCACCTCGCGGCTTCGCAGCGCTTTGTACCGTCCATTGTAGCACGTGTGTAGCCCTGGACATAAAGGCCATGATGACTTGACGTCATCCCCACCTTCCTCCAACTTATCGCTGGCGGTCCCCTGATAGTTCCCAACTTAATGATGGCAAAACAGGGCAAGGGTTGCGCTCGTTGCGGGACTTAACCCAACATCTCACGACACGAGCTGACGACAGCCATGCAGCACCTCGACTCCACTCCCTTGCGGGATATCCGTATTTCTACGAACGTTGAGAAGCCGTTCGAGCCCAGGTAAGGTTCTTCGCGTTGCGTCGAATTGAACCACATGCTCCACCGCTTGTGCGGGCCCCCGTCAATTCCTTTGAGTTTCAGCCTTGCGACCGTACTCCCCAGGCGGCATACTTAACGCGTTAGCTCCGGCACGAACCAACTGAATGGCTCACACCAAGTATGCATCGTTTAGGGCGTGGACTACCAGGGTATCTAATCCTGTTTGCTACCCACGCTTTCGTGTCTCAGTGTCAGTAATGGTCCAGAAAGCCGTCTACACCGCAGGTGTTCCTCCTGATATCTACGCATTTCACCGCTACACCAGGAATTCCGCTTTCCTCTCCCATACTCCAGCATCGCAGTCTTCGGCGCACCCTCCCAGTTAAGCCGGGAGATTTCACACCAAACTTACGACACCACCTACACACTCTTTACGCCCAGTAATTCCGAACAACGCTTGCTGCCTACGTATTACCGCGGCTGCTGGCACGTAGTTAGCCGCAGCTTCTTCTGCAGGTACCGTCATTATCGTTCCTGCCGAAAGAGCTTTACACCCCGAAGGGCTTCATCGCTCACGCGGCGTCGCTGCATCAGAGTTTCCTCCATTGTGCAAGATTCCCCACTGCTGCCTCCCGTAGGAGTCTGGCCCGTGTTTCAGTGCCAGTGTGGCCGTGTGCCCTCTCAGGCCGGCTATCGATCTTTGGCTTGGTGGGCTTTTACCCCGCCAACTACCTAATCGACCGCGGACTCCTCTCCCGGCGACTTTCGCCTTTCTTCTCTCGAACTTATGCGGTATTAGCCCAGGTTTCCCCAGGTTATTCCCCACCAGGAGGTAGATATCCACGTGTTACTCACCAGTACGCCACTTTACTCAGGATTGCTCCCTTTCTCGTTCGACTTGCATGTGTTAAGCGCGCCGCCAGCGTTGATTCTGAGCCGGGATCAAACTCTCGTTTGAATCCGTTTTTTACTATCGAATCCTGATCCTTAGACCAGAACTCTTCGTCGCTCGTCAAACTCAAATTATCTGACGTGGTTACTTCAAAACATCCAATCAGTTGTCAAAGAACTGAGTCAGCTCCCACTGCGAACCAGGCTTCCCTAATAGACAGCGTGCCAACCGGCCTCGAAAGGCGCTCCAATCAACCGGTCTCTTACTTCCTACCGGCCACCGGAATTTCGTTCAAATTGTCGAGAGGCTTCTTTTCGCGACTCCAGGTCGCTTTCTCGCTTTCGCGACGACAGCCAGGCCCTCTTCTCTCGCCTAACCATCTACTGCTGCTCTTACTTCGGAGACTTCTTTCAATCGAACCGCTTAAATCGGCTCGCTTCCAGCCTCTCGTCAGCGCGTATGCCCTGCGTCGCAGCGCAACTCTCTCAGAATACCACAGGGAGAATGAAAGTCAAATGGTTTGCATAAAGTTCTTGGATTTCAATGTCCCGAAAGGCGTTCGATTCGAGGTATGGCCAATAGAATCAACAGAAAAGCTAGAACATGGAAAGATCCGGCCATCGCAAAAACGGGCGAATATCCATATTGATGATCCAATACCCAGCCCACAATCAGCCCGAATACCATTCCGCCAATGGCGCCCCCGAAACCCACCATTCCGGCCACGGAACCGACCGAACGCCCCCGCACCAGGTCCGTCGGCAGAATCATAACCAGAGTCGACCACGACTGCTGGCCGAAAAACGCCACGCTGAAGATCGCTATCGCCAGATCTACCGGCGATCGATCCACCAACAAAATAACCGGCATTACCGCGGCGCTGCACCCTAACGCCACTTTCCGGGCTTTATTTACGGACATCCCCTTCCGCAGCAACCAGCTTGAATACCACCCTCCCAACAAACTGCCAACTCCCGCCGCCGCATAAGGAATCCAGGCATAGTAGCCAACTTTCTTCGTATCAAACCCGCGCACATCGTACAAATACTTCGGCAGCCAGAACAAGTAGAAATACCAAGCCGCGTCACTCAGAAACTTTGCGATTACAAGCGCCAACACTTCCTTACGCGCCAATAATCGCAACCATTCGCCGGATGGCGCCCCTTCGCCCGACTCGCTTGCCGGCGGCTCTCCCACCATCGCCAGCCATCCGGCGGCCCATACGAGCCCCACCGCACCCGCCAGGAAAAACACCCATCGCCAATCGGACATTGCAATGATCGCGGCGATCGCCGGCGGCGCCAACACCGCGCCAACCGCAGTTCCGGCGTTGATCACACCCATCGCCGTCGACCGGTCCCGCACACTGAACCACTCGGCCACCGCCTTGGTCGCCGCCGGAAATCCACCGCCCTCCCCCATTCCAAGCAGAAACCGGCTAACCGCCAGAAAGCCAAATCCATTCGCCAAACCGTGCCCCGCACAGGCCAGCGACCACCAGACCATCACCACCGCAAAACCCTTCCGCGTGCCAAGCACATCGATCAACTTCCCACCGCCCGCATACATGAGCGCATACGCCACCAGGAACGCCGCCTGCAACTGCGAAAACTGTGTGTTGTCGATCGGAATATCCCGCTGAATCGCGGCAATTGCTACCGAAAGCGTCTGGCGGTCGAAGTAGCTGATGGCAATCGCCGCGGCGATGAGCAGCGTAATTTTCCAGGGCACGTGGTCGAGCCTACCAGCTCAATTGCACCAGCGAAACAGCCTGCCGGGGCATTGCGAACTTCAACTCCGCTGTTCCGCCCTTTACGGCCACCCATTCCGGCGAGCCCAACGACTGCAACTGGCCCGCCGCTTCCAACTGAGCGTACTGCGCTGGCGTCGGGTTCTGCGGCGAACCCATTGCTTGCCAAGCCGTGTAGGAGTTGCTGTGATTTTTATCGATCCGGTAATGCCGGACAAGCACTCGCGGCACTGCTGCCGGAACTCCCGCCACACGCAGCGCGACAGGAGCATCGGGCGCCGTCACGTCGTCATCGTGATAATTCCACGCCATCACCGAAATCGTCCGTTCCGCCCGTGTCGCCACGGCGTTCACATCCGGCTCGCCCTTCGCACCGGTTTTCAAGACCGCGTCCAATCCCAGTGCGCCGCTGCTCTTAACGGCCAGTTTCTGCCCATCCATCATCCCGAACATCCGAAATACGTTTAATACCGGCTTATCGACCCCATTAGTCGCCAAATCGCGAAAGCCATCGAAATACGGTTGATCTTCAAACTCAAAGGCCCATGTCACTGCGCCTTCGAAGTTAATCCCATGCCGGACCGCCAACTCGTTCTTTCGCGCAAAGGTTGCCGCTGTATAGCTGGAATACATCGTCCCGTTCCGATAAGCATTCTGTGGGTTGAATCGCACCGAACAGGCGGCGCACCCTTCCGGATCCGACTCGCCAATAATAATCGGCAGCTTTTTCAGTTCCGGAAACGACGCCACAATCTCAAATCCCTTGGAAACATCGTTCATCTGCTTCTCGCTGCCCATCCGCACATGCCCTTCGAACACCGTCGGGCGGCCCTTGGCGTGAAAGCTGATGTAATCCAACGGTGAGCCGGTTTTTCCGGTCGCAAAGTTCTTGCCGCGCACTACATGCTGCAGAAAGGCCCGCAGGAACGTCGCAGCCCTCTCCGCTCCGGGTCCGGTCGTCGTAGGCCCCCCGATTCGAATGCCCGGCAAAGCCCGCTTCACCGCATCAGCCGAGTAGTCATACAGCTTGAAATACTCCTCCGGCGTCGACTGCCAGTACCCGATATCGGGCTCATTCCAAACCTCCCAATACCAGCTCTCCACTTCGGCCCTTCCATATCGATCCACCGAGTGCTTCACCCATTGAAAAATCAGTTCCGACCACTTCGCATAGTCCTTCGACGGATGCGCCCAGCCGGTGTAGATGTTCTGATACTTCTGCGCCGGGTCCCAGTTGTGCCGGTACGGCTCCGGCTTCACCGACAGGGCCTGCGGCATAAAGCCGATCTCCACCAACGGCTTCATTTTCCGCTCGACGAAAGTATCGAAGATTCTATCGACGATCTTCCAGTCATAGACCGGCTTGCCGCCGTCTTCCTCGGTGTAGGCGTTGGTCGATCCCCACTTCAATGCCGCGGCTCCATCGCCCGTCGTCAACAGATTGTGCACCCGGACATGAACCGTATGCGGGCTCAGCGCTGCGATCTCCGACAACAACTTCTTGCCGTCTTTCATATAGGTGAAATTCGGCTCGTCATATCCGAAGAACCGCCAGACCGGCCGCCAAGGCCCCTCGGTCGCGGCCCCGACTTCAATCGTCACCGGCTGCTGCGCGAACGCAGCGCCCACTATGAGCAGTCCGAGTAAGATTCGCATGGGTTTCAGAAGGTGTATTTCAGCGCTACCTGCATCTGGCGGGGAGCCGTCGCCGTGGCCGTCACTCGCCCCACAGTGGCGGTATCCAGCGTGGAATTGGGTGCCGCGAAGCTCGGCGTGTTCGGCAAATTGAACACTTCCCAGCGGAACTGCAACCGCCCGCTTTCGGTCACCTGGAAGTTCTTGAACACGGAGAAATCGACGGTTCGCAGAATGTCGGGACTCAGAATCCGCAGCCCCCCATTCCCATAAAAAAAGTTCGGCGCGGCCACAAACGCCGTCGGGTCGAACCACAGCGCCAGGGTCGGGCTGCTCGCCGTGCCATTGGCGATCCGGTTGGGCCTCTGCCCGCCAACGCCGGTATTGGCTACATCGCGTGACATCGTCACCGTATACGGCACACCGCTGCGAAACAGGAAGATGCCCTGCATCTGCCATCCGCCGATCAATGCATCTGTGAATCCGTTCGCGCTGGAAGCAAAGGTTCGACCTTTTCCGAACGGCAACTCATACCCAAAGCTATGCGAGAACGAATGCGGTACCTGATACTCCGACGGCCCGCGCTCAAAACGATACCTGCCTCCGGCGGCCGGTGTATTCGTTGTCCAAAGGCTCTTGGCAAACGTATAAGACGTCAGGAACCATAGCCCGCCGGACAACCGTTTCTCAAACTTTGCCTGCATCGCGTGATACGTCGTTGAAACGTCGGCGGAAATGTACCCAAACCCGGAGAAGCGCGGATAGGGACGCCGCGCCTGCACACCGCCGGGGCCCGGCTCAGGAATATTGAACGGATTGTTTCCTTGAATAAAGGACCCTTTGTTTCCCACGTATTCGATATCGAACATCATCGACTTAGCAATCTGCTGCTGAATTCCGAAGTTCCAATGCTGGTCGTAACCCATCCGCATCCGCGTATATTCCGGCGTCAGGCCCACCACCGTATCGGGCGACCCCAACGGCGCGCCCAGATAAAAATCGGCCAGCGTCCGCCGCGGTACGACCGCCCGGTCATTCACATTGCTATCCGCCAAGAGAAATGGCGGCATGAATAGATTCACGCGCCCATCGGTATACTCGCCCTCATAGAAAATCCCATAGCCGCCTCGAATTACTGTCGATTGTCCGAACGGCCTCCACGCCAGGCCGAACCGCGGCGCAAACTGCTTCTTATCAGGATAGGTAATCGAATAGGGCAGCCCCGCTTCGGAGGAAGTCTGGATCAGACTTTTCAAATACCCATACGCCGTTGGCGCCGCCGGCTGCGCGCCCAGGTCGATGTCCTTCGTCTTGCTGGCCACAATTATCGGCCGTGCCTGTGTACCGTCAAACGTTCCCGACTGCCCCCGGTACGGCGAGGTCCACGGCGTAAATTCATAGCGAAGTCCCAAGTTGATCGTTAGCCGGTTTGAGATCTTGTAATCGTCCTGCACATACCCATGCCACGCATTGTAAGTACCGCCGAAAGTATCCGACGCCACCGCGCGGTTCCCATTCGCCGGCAGGCCCAGCGCCCAATCGGCAAACGAGTCCCCGGTACGTGCCGCGCTCGCCGGATTCTCAGTATTTTGCCCATTAAACGTCCACTGCCCGGCATAGCTCTTGCTGTCCGTACCCAACCAAGAGTAGTGCCGGATCTTGGCGCCGAATTTCACCACGTGCTTGCCCTTGATCCATGTCAGGTTATCGACAAATTCCCGGGCATACCGATCCTGCGTTTTCGGACGCTGATCGAACGCCGACCCGGTCACGCTCGCATACCCGGCCCACGCAAAGTCCGGGAACGAGCCGACGTCGAAGGATCGCTTCGTCTCGTCGAACCCCTTAACTCCAGCCTCCTTGTTGAAGTCTTTGCCCGCTAGAAATGGCTGCAGCGCGATCAATCCGTACAGCGTATTGAAGCGGAACTCATTGATCAGCGAAGGCTTCAGATTGGAATTGATGGACACCGTATAGTTCTGCCCGCGGGTGCGCGAAGGAGCAACGCCTAGCGCCGGCGTCCCGCCCGGTTCGGTCAGCCGGTTATTATTCACGCTGTAGCGGAAGAAAACCTTATGGGCATCGGTAATCGAGTGATCGATTCGCGTCGTTACCTGGTCCAGATCAACGGCTGTAGACGGGGAGAACGTATAGGTCCCGCCCGGAGTGTTCGCGACGGTCAGGTACGGGTTGAAATAGGCCGCTTCCTTGGCGAGCCGATTAGATGGAATCCGGTTACCCGGAAACGGCGTACGCGTGCCGCCCGTTGTCGTCGCCGGGTCGTAGAGCGTGTTCGTAATCCCGCTAAAGTCGCCATTTAGCATCGCCGCCGTCGGGCTGATGCGGTTATTGACGTTCCCCTGCCGCTCCCGCGTGCCTTCGTAATTGAAGAAGAAAAACGTCCGGTTCTTCCCGTTGTAAACCTTGGGTATCAACACCGGTGCGCCCACCGACGCCCCAAACTGATTCCGCTTCAGCAAATCCCGCCGCACACCGAAGAACGTCCGCGCATCCAATTTCTCATTCCGCAGAAACTCAAACAGCGTCCCATGCACCGCGTTGGTCCCGGACTTCGTCGTCGCATTGAAGAAGCTCCCCGACCGGCTATGTTCGGCCGAATATGCATTCTGCTGCACGCTGAACTCCTGCAGCGCATCAATCGATGTCTGAATCCAACTCCCGCCCTGATGTTGCTCACTCGTATCGGCGCCATCCAAATAGTAGGAGACCTGCCGTCCACGCACTCCGGAAATCGTCGTGCCGTTAAAATTCTCTGGCCGCACGCGGTTCACATTTCCGGTTCCCGGCAGCGAAACCACGCCCGGTGTCAACCGCGCCAAATCGTTAAACCCGCGCCCGTTCAAAGGCAAATCGACAATCTGCGAATTCGTCATGACATGGCCCAGATTCCCGGATTCCGAATTCAACAGCGGCACCTCGGCCCGCACTTCCAGCACGGTCGATGTCTCACCGATCGAAAGATCCACGTCCAGTTGCAGATCCTTGCCAACCTGCATCTCCACGCCCGGGCGCGATGTAGTCCTGAATCCCGGCGCCGACACGGCGACCGTATATTGGCCGGGATTCAACGCCAGCACAACGTAAGCGCCTTGTCCATCCGTCGTCACGCGGGTCATCGAGTTGGTCGCATGGCTCGTAACAGTCACGGAAGCGTTCGGCACAACACCCCGGTTTGGGTCGTAGACGGTTCCGGTTAGCCGGCCGGTCTGCACTTGCCCAAAACTGCTAAGGACAAACCCGGCAAAGAAAAGAGCGCGAACACATGGGCGCATAACGGACTCCTGGGTCGATTTGCGAAGCTAAACCTTGAGGAATGGTACTACCAATGTTTACCGATAGCAAGCCGGGATAGTAACTTTTGGCAACAAATACACAACTGCGTGCTAGCATTGGTCGTGCCGATCGGGAAAAGTCGAAAGGAAGACGTCACAGTCAAACTGATTGCCGTCTTCAAACAACTCATCGCCGAGGGAACTCTGGAACCAGGGGGCCGCCTGCCCGCCGAACGCGAATTGGCCGAAACATTCGGCGTCAGCCGCTCTTCCCTTCGCCAGGCGCTAAAAGTCCTAGAGATCATGGGCGTCATCTCCCAGCGCGTCGGTGACGGCACCTATCTCAATACCGGCGCCGGCACGATCCTTCGAGAGCCGATGGAGTTCCTTATCCTGCTCGACGGCATCTCCTCCCACGAACTCATGGAGGCGCGCCTATTGGTCGAACCGGAACTCGCCGCCCGCGCCGCCCTTCGCGCATCCGAAGAAGACGTCGCCGAAATCGGCCGCGAACTGCGCGCGATGGAGTCGGCCCGCGCCGACCACCCAAAATTCGTAGCCCACGACCTGCTCTTTCACCAGGCAATCTTTCAGGCGGCAGGCAATCGTGTCACCAGCCTGATGTTCTCCGTCGTCCACAAATCGCTCGAAAAGCTCATCGAAATCACATCGCAAATCGTCGAACCGGAGCACACCCTTACCCTCCATCGCCGCATCTATCAGGCGATCCGCAAGCGGGACCAGGACGAATCCCGCCGACGCATGGTCGAACATCTCGTCGACGCCCGCGATCTCCTCACCCGTGCCGCCGAAAAGCAGAACCACTTCCAAATGCAGGCTCGCATCCAGACGTTAAATAAGAAAACGAACGCACTCCGGGCCTCCCGCTAAAATAGGAAGGATGTCCCCCGAGCCCGCCGAGCCATCTATAACACCCCCAACCGGCTGGCGCGCCGTTCTCCGCATCGCTTCCGGCATCGGCCTGCTCATCGTCGGCATCATCGGACTGATCCTGCCCGTCATGCCCGGCTGGATTTTCGTCATTCCCGGCCTGGTAATCCTCGCCGACTACTTCCCGCCGGTCAAACGCCTGGTCGATTGGGCCAAGGCAAAATACGAGACCGTCAAAAGCAAACCCAGCTAACCATGCTCAAAAACATCTCCGTCCACGGCGCCCGCCAGCACAACCTGCAAAACGTCAGCGTCGAGATCCCCCGCAACACCCTAACCGTTATCACCGGGCTCAGCGGCTCGGGCAAATCCTCCTTAGCGTTCGACACCATCTACGCCGAAGGCCAGCGCCGCTACGTCGAAACCCTCTCTCCCTACGCCCGCCAGTTCCTCGATCAAATGGAACGCCCCGACGTCGACTCCATTGACGGCCTCAGCCCCGCCATCTCCATCGAGCAAAAGACCACCAACCGCAGCCCTCGCTCCACCGTCGGCACCGTCACCGAAATCTACGACTACCTCCGCCTCCTCTACGCTAATATCGGCGTTCCCCACTGTCCCAATTGCCACCTCCCCATCTCCGCCCAATCGACCCAGCAAATCCTCGATCAGATTCTCTCCCTCCGCCAGGACGAGCGCGTCATGATCCTCGCCCCGGTCGTCCGCGGCCGTAAAGGCGAGTATAAGAAGGATCTCGAAAAATACCTCCGCCAGGGCTTCCTGCGCGCGCGCATCGACGGCGAGCTTCGCGGCCTCGACGAAGACATCCCCCTCGACCGCCGCAAGAACCACACCATCGAAATCGTCGTCGACCGCCTTCTCGTCAAGCCCGGCATTGAAAAACGCCTGGAAGCCAGCATCGATACGGCCATGAAACTGGCCGCGGGCCTCGTCACCGTGGCTGTGGTCAATGGCGAAGAACGGCTCTATTCCAAAAGCCTCGCCTGTCCCGAATGCGGCAACAGCGTTCCCCAGCCCGAACCCCGTAGCTTCAGCTTCAACAGCCCCTTTGGAGCCTGCGAAACCTGCAACGGTCTCGGCAGCAAATGGTCCTTCGATCCCGACAAGTTCATCGTTGACCCCTCCAAACCCCTCTTCGACGGCGGCCTCGGCCCCGGCGGCGCTTCGTCCGTGATGATTCCCCGTGTCGAAGACGCCGCCCGCCGCTTCAAAATCCGCATCGATAAGCCCTTCGACGGCCTCCCCAAAGCCCAGCAAGCTTTACTGCTCGAAGGCGCCGACGGCTTCCCCGGCATCATCAAAATCCTGGACACCATGTATCGCGACGGCCCCACCAGCTTCAGCGAATACTTCATGTCCTACATGTCGCCCACCACCTGCGCCGCCTGCAACGGTCTCCGGCTAAAACCCGCCAGCCTCGCAGTCCGCGTCAAAGGCGTGTCCATAGGCGATTTCACCCAACTCTCCCTCAACCGCGCCCTCGACACCGTCCGCGGGTGGCAGCTCAACGAGCGCGAGGGCCTTATCGGAAGCCGCATCAAAGACGAAGTGGAACACCGCCTGGAGTTCCTCCTCGCCGTCGGATTGGAATATTTGAGCCTCCACCGCTCCGCCGCTACGCTCTCAGGCGGCGAGTCCCAGCGCATTCGCCTCGCAACCCAAATCGGCTCCAAACTCCGTGGGGTTTTATACGTCCTGGACGAACCCTCCATCGGCCTCCATCCGCGCGATAACGATCGCCTGCTCGATACCCTTTGCCAGCTTCGCGACCTCGGCAATACCGTTCTCGTCGTCGAACATGACGAAGACACCATCCATCGTGCCGACTACGTCATCGACCTCGGCCCAGGCGCCGGCCGTCTCGGCGGAAATCTCGTCGCCGCCGGCACCGCCAAACAGGTCGAAAACACCAAAGCCTCCCTTACCGGCCAGTACATGAAGGGGACGCGCAAGATCGAGATCCCCGCGGTTCGCCGTTCCGGCAACGGAACCAGCATCACCATCGAAGGCGCCACCGAGCACAACTTAAAGGAAGTGGACATCACTTTCCCGCTAGGAACTATGACGGTGGTGACGGGCGTCAGCGGCAGCGGCAAATCCACGCTGATCACCGACATCCTCTACAACGCGCTAGCGAAGGAAATCTACGGCAGTAGAGCCGACCCCGGCAAGCACAAACGAATCAAGGGCATCGAACTGATTGACAAGGTCATCGAAATCGATCAATCCCCCATCGGCCGCACGCCCCGCAGCAATCCCGCTACCTATACGGGAACGTTCAGCCCCATCCGTGACCTCTTCGCCATGCTCCCGGAGTCCCGCGAGCGCGGCTACAAACCCGGCCGCTTCAGCTTCAACGTCAAGGGCGGACGCTGCGAAGCCTGCCAGGGCGATGGCCTGAAGCGCATCGAAATGAACTTCCTGCCCGACGTTTACGTCACTTGCGACGTCTGCCGGAAGCGCCGTTATAACGTGGAAACGCTGGCGGTCAAATACAAGGGCTACTCCATCGCCGACATCCTGGAAAGCACCGTCGAACAGGCGCTCGCCATCCTGGAAAACGTGCCCCAATTGCAGAACAAGCTGCAAACACTCGTCGACGTTGGACTTGGCTACATCCACCTCGGCCAGTCCTCCACAACGCTCTCCGGCGGCGAAGCCCAGCGCATCAAGCTAGCCAAGGAACTCAGCCGTCGCCAGACAGGTAAAACGCTCTACATTCTCGACGAACCCACCACCGGCCTGCACTTCGAGGACGTCAACCGCCTTCTCGACGTCATCAACCGCCTGGTCGATCTCGGGAACACGGTCATTATTATTGAGCACAACCTCGACGTCATCAAATCCGCGGACTGGATCATCGATCTCGGCCCGGAAGGCGGCGAGCGCGGCGGCACCATCGTCGCCGCCGGCACGCCGGAAGAAATCGTTAAGGTGAAGAAGAGCTACACCGGCCAGGCACTATCGAAGTTACTGAACAAATAGGTATCATTCTTCATACCTATGCCGCTGCCTTCCGGCAGTAATCTCGGCCCCTACGAAATCCTCTCGCCAATCGGCGCAGGTGGCATGGGCGAAGTGTACAAAGCCCGCGACACTCGTCTGAACCGCATCGTCGCCATCAAAACTTCCGCGGAACAATTCTCCGATCGTTTCCACCGCGAAGCCCGCGCCGTCGCCGCACTGAATCACCAACACGTCTGCACGCTGTACGACGTCGGCCCCAACTACCTGGTCATGGAGTATCTCGAAGGTCGACCGATCCATGGGCCGCAGCCTTTAGACAAGGTGCTCCAATGGGGTGTTCAAATCTGCGACGCTCTCGACGCCGCCCACCGCAAAGGTATCACTCACCGCGACCTCAAACCCGCCAATATTCTGACCACCAAATCTGGCATCAAACTCCTGGATTTCGGCCTCGCCAAAACCAACTCGAAAACGCCCCCAGGCGACCAGACATTTACTGCCATCACACAAGACCACACAATTCTCGGCACTCTCCACTACATGTCCCCGGAGCAAATCGAAGGAAGGGAAGTCGATTCGCGAAGCGATATCTTCTCCTTCGGCGTTGTGTTCTACGAACTGCTTACCGGCGAGCTGCCCTTTGAGGCGAATTCCCAGGCTGGCGTAATGGCTGCGACGCTGCATAATGCAGTAGCACCAGTTTCACCTCCTGATCTCAACCGCGTTCTCCAACGCTGCCTCGCCAAAAGCCCGGATGACCGGTGGCAGTCGGCGCGCGATTTGAAAGCGCAGCTGGAATGGCTCGCAGCTCCAGTCACACAAGAGGCCACCACTCCGAATTCCAAATTCGCCCATACAAATTGGTGGATCGCAGCGCTCCTATTCGTTATTGCCTCGCCGATCGTTTCCTGGCAAGTGTTCAAATCTGCCCCCGCACCTGCAACAAAGGCCCGGTTCACCATATATCCGCCCGACGGGGCCACTTTCACGCGACCGAATAGCGCGTCAGTACCCGTACCGCAGCTCGCTATTTCCCCTGATGGTAATCACATTGTCTTTTCCGCCGCAAACCCGAAACCGATGCTCTGGCTGCGTGCGATGGATGAGCTTCAAGCCCGACCTATCCCCGGGACTGAGGATGCGCTCGGCCCCTTTTGGTCGCCGGACAGTAATTGGATCGGTTTTCATTCTCGCAGCAC
>Ga0315912_10004467_pt1 | contig 13262 bp, 10 predicted proteins | sample VfabasoilMG_FD_204469 | JGI IMG/M metagenome (GOLD analysis project Ga0315912, IMG submission 204469) | Garden soil microbial communities collected in Santa Monica, California, United States - V. faba soil | ecosystem: Environmental > Terrestrial > Soil > Garden | place: USA: California... | reverse complement strand
GACCCAGCCCCCGTCCCCGGTGCTGACTTCCCCGTCGAGCCCGACGCCGACCCGAACGCCGACACCAGCGCCCCGCCCCCGCACCTGCCGCTGTCCGACCTCGAGCTCGCCGAAGGGCTCCCGATCGAGCGCATCGACGTGACCGGCAATCGGCGGGTCTCGAGCGGTGACATCCAGAGCTACCTCAGACAGAAGGTCGGAGAGCCTTTACGGGGCGAGCAGCTCCGTCGCGACGTGCGCGAGCTTTGGCGAGCTGGGTTCTTCGATGACATCGAGGTCGACCTGCGGCAGTCGGAAACCGGCGTCACCTTGCGCTTCCACGTGAAGGAACGGCCGGCCATCCGCGCGGTGGAGTTCGAAGGCAACGAGGAGGTCAAGAGTGACGACCTGGCCGAGGCCATCGAGATCAAGGTCGACACCATCCTGAGCCCGCCCGCACTGCGCCGAGCCATCCAGAAGATCCGCGACATGTACGCGGAGGAGGGCTACTTCCTGGCCGAAGCGGACTACCGCGTCACGTCGGGGCGGAACAACGAAGTCACGGTCAAGTTCATCATCAAGGAGCACAGCCAGGTCTCGGTGCGCCGCATCACCTTCATCGGTAACGAGCAGGTATCGACCGAAGAGCTGCGCAAGGTGATGTTCACGGGCAATCCGGGCTTTTTCGCCTTCGGCTCGGGGGGACCTTTCCGTCAGGATGCCTTCGAGCGCGACATCGCCATGATCAGCGCGCTCTACTACGACCGCGGCTTCTTGCAGGTGGGCGTCAACACCCCGCGGGTGATGCTCACACCCGACAAGAGCGGCATGGAAGTCTCGGTGACCATCGACGAGGGTCCTCGCTTCCGCATCCGCCAGCTGCGCGTGCTGGAACAAGGCGCCAATGGCCAAGAAGTCGAGCCGCTCGGTGGCCGTCGGGCGCTGCGCCTGATGGTGCGGGGTGAAAGTGGAGACTATTTCAACCGCGCCCAGCTGCTCGAGGACCTGGAGGGGATCCGTGCCCTCTACCGAGATGCCGGCTACGCCAACGTGCGGGCCGAGCCGGTAACCAATGTCGATCCCCGCACCAACGAGGTCGACCTGGTCATCCCCGTCGAGCGCGGTCCGCTGGTCCATTTCGAGCGCATCGAGATTCGCGGCAACACCAAGACGCGCGACAAGGTGATTCGCCGCCAGTTCGAGATCAAGGAAGGCGACACCTTCACTCAGACCGGCATCGAGAAGTCGCGGCGACGCGTCACGGCGCTCGGCTATTTCGAACGCGTCGACTTCTCGACCGAAGAAGGCTCGTCGCCCGACAAGCTCACGATCTACGTCGACGTCTCGGAGAAGCCCACGGGTACGTTCCAGGTGGGCGCAGGCTTTTCGAGCATCGAGAACTTCATCGCCACGGCCCAGGTGCAGCAAGCCAACCTGTTCGGTAACGGCCAGAGCCTGAGCCTCAACGGCCAGTTCTCCGGCATCCGCACGCAAGGCACGTTGACCTTCGTGGAGCCCTACTTCCTGAACAGTCGCTTCAGCCTGAGCGCCAATGTCTTCGACCAGATGTACCGCTACCAGGACTTCTCGCAGCGAAGTCAGGGTGGCGCGCTCACCATCGGCTACCCGCTGATCGAGCCCGAGGTTGCCATCGCGCTGACGTACAACGCAGAGCTGGTCACCGTCTCGACCACGACCGGCCCCACCTTCCTCGGTGGAACGGCGGCCCAGTCGAGCAGCTTCTCCCAGCTGCCGCTGGCGAATCTGTTCAACGACGGCTTCACCTCCAGCATCCGGCCGGCCATCACCTACGACTCGCGCGATAACCGCCTGTTCCCGACCTCGGGCGTCTACCTGAGCATGTCGAGCGAGCTTGCCACCACTGCGACCGGCTCGGAAAACCAGTTCGTCCGCACTCGCTACACCGGGCGCTTCTACGTTCGCATGCCCTACGGCGTCCTGAAGCTGAATACGGAGGCAGGCCTCGTCACCAGCCCCCTGCGCGAAGGTGTCCCCATCTTCGCCCGCTTCTTCTTGGGCGGCATTCTGGACGTGCGCGGGTTCTACTTCCGCACCATCGGCCCGCGCATGCCATTGACGGAGAAGACGGACCCGAACAGCCCACCCATCCCGAACGGTGCCAACATCGGCGGCAACCTCATGTACTACCAGAACCTGGAGTACGAGTTCCCGATCTTCGAGCCGGTGGGGCTCAAGGGCGTCATCTTCACGGACCTCGGCAACGCGTGGAACCTCGAGGCCAACTACTGCGAAGCTGCCGGCGGAGCCGACCTCTTTCCCGAGGTGAGCCCCTGCTTCAGCGCCGAGAGTCTGCTCAAAATGCGGGCTTCTTGGGGCTTTGGCTTCCGTTGGTTCTCGCCCATGGGGCCGCTGCGCTTCGAGTGGGGCTTTCCGTTCTACCATTTGCCCTACGAAGAGCCGTTCCGCTTCGAGTTCACCATCGGCAACTTCTTCTGAGGCGGCTCCGGGGCAGACGGAGCAGCTTTCTTGGGGCGGACCTCGTCTGCTATCCTACCTGTCCATGCCGAGCGGCCCTGACCCCTCGGGCGCCGCGCCGTCGACCCCCAATCAGCCGCCGAGCGCTACGCCCCCGTCGCGCGACACCGATCCCACGAGCCTGGTCGCGCACTCGACCCTGCCGCCGTCGCCTCCCGAGCCCGCCTCCGAGGCGTTCGCGCCGGTCTCCGTGGAAGCCCCGTCCACACCGACCACCGCCCGTCAGACTCCATCCGGCCCAGCCGGCGTCTCCCCCTCCGAATCGAGCCCGCTTTCCGGCGACACGGATCACAGCACGCTGCACTCGGCACCTCAGCCCGGCTCCGGCCCAAGTGCCCAATGGGACGAGCGGCGCATCGTGCATCTCGAGCGTGAGCTGGATCAGCTTTCTGCCCGCGAGCGCCTGCTCGAAAAGCGCGTGGCCGACCTCAACCTGCGCCTGCGCACCTTCGCCATCGTCACCACTTTCGTCGTGCTCTCGCTCGTTTTGGCGCTTTGGATCCTCGGCCTTGACTGAGCCTGTCGGCGTCGGCCTCGGCGTCGGCGCAGCGCCCTGGATCTCGCTCCAGCAAGTGCTCGTATTCATGAGCCTTTTCGAGCGTGTAAAACGCTCGTTCGGGGTTGTCAGACAGGCGCGAGTCCGGTAGCGAAAGCAGCTCAGGCCATGACCGACGAAACCACTCCTCCAGGCGGAACCAACCCGGCGGGCGGCTCCCCGCACCTCGTGCCGGTCAGCATCCAGGAGGAGATGCGCGCGTCGTACCTCGACTACGCGATGAGCGTCATCATCGGGCGCGCCATTCCGGACGCCCGCGACGGCCTCAAACCAGTTCATCGCCGCATCCTCTACGCGATGCGCGGTCTCAACCTGACGCCGGGCGGGTCGTTCTCCAAGTGCGCCAAGGTCGTCGGTGAAGTTCTCGGCAACTACCACCCCCACGGCGATGCCAGCGTGTACGACGCGCTGGTGCGCATGGCGCAGGATTTCGCCATGCGGCACGTCCTGGTCGACGGTCAGGGCAACTTCGGCTCCGTCGATGGCGATGCGGCAGCGGCCTATCGCTACACCGAGTGCCGCCTGGCACGGCTGGCGATGGAGCTCTTGACCGACATCGACAAGGAAACGGTCGATTTCGGTCCGAACTTCGACGAGTCGAGGCAGGAGCCGCTCGTATTGCCCGCGCGTTTCCCGCACCTTTTGGTCAACGGCTCGGGTGGCATCGCGGTGGGCATGGCCACCAACATCCCGCCGCACAACCTGCGCGAGATCGTCGACGCGACCATCTTCCTGATCAAGAACCCCGACGCCAGCGTCGAGGACTTGATGCGTTTCGTGCAGGGCCCGGACTTTCCGACCGGCGGCATCATTCATGGCCGCGCTGGCATTTACCAGGCGTACACGACTGGGCGCGGCTCGGTCATGATGCGCGCCCGCACCGAAGTGGAGAAGGTGCAAGGCAGCGAGGGGCGCGAGCAGATCGTCGTCACGGAGATCCCCTACCAGGTCAACAAGGCGCGGCTGGCTGCCAAGATCGGTGAGCTGATCCGGGAGAAGCGCATCGAGGGCATTCGTGAGGTGCGGGACGAAAGCGACCGCGACGGCATGCGCCTCGTGGTCGAGCTGAAGAAGGACGCTTTCCCACAGGTGGTCCAGAATCAGCTGTTCCGCCTGACGGACCTGCAAGCGTCGTTCGGCATCATCAATTTGGCCATCGTTCACGGACGACCCAAGACGATGACGCTCAAGGAGACGCTGGAGGTCTTCGTCGAGCACCGGCGGGAAGTGGTCAGCCGACGCACACGTCACGAGCTGAGTCGGGCGGAAGGAGCACGGGAGATCGTCGAAGGCCTGGGCATGGCCGTGACGGAGGTCGACCTCGTGATCAAGACCATTCGCGCCTCGCGCGATCCGGACGCCGCACGCGAGGCCCTGATGAGCCTCCCGCTCCGAGGCCTGGAGGAGTTCGTTCGACGTGCCGGCCGCCCCGAGGAAGAAATTCGCGTGGCCAAGGAGCGCGCGGACTACCGACTGAGCGAACGCCAGGCCAAGGCCATTCTGGAGATGCGCCTCTCGCGTCTAACCGGCCTGGAGCAGGAAAAATTGGCTCAGGAGTACGGCGAGCTCTGTGCCGAGATTGCGCGCCTGCGCGCCATTCTGATCAGCGAAACCCTGCTCATGGAGCTCATCGTTGGAGAGCTCGAGGAAGTGGTGGAGAAGCACGGCGAGGAGCGCCGCACGACCATCGAGGACAACGAAGCGGAAATCGCGATCGAGGACCTGATTGCGGAGGAGGACATGGTCGTCACCATCTCCCACTCCGGCTACATCAAGCGCACCGCGGCCAGCGCCTACGAAGCGCAGAAGCGCGGCGGCAAGGGCAAGCGCGGCATGCAGGCACAGGATGACGACTGGGTCAGCCAGCTCTTCATCGCTAGCACGCATTCGTACGTCTTTTTCTTCAGCGACCAGGGCAAGGTCTACGTGCGCAAGGTGTTTCAGGTGCCGCAAGCGGCTCCGAATGCCAAAGGCCGCGCCATCGTGAACTTCATCGGGCTCGACGAAGGCGAGCGGGTGACCGCCATCGCTCCGGTCAGCGCCATCGAAGACGGGCGCTACGTCATCACCCTGACGCGCGGCGGCAAGATCAAGAAGACCCCGCTCCTCGACTACAAGAACTTCCGCGAGAAGGGCATCATCGGCGTCCGCATCGAAGACGACGACCTGCTGCTCACGGCAGCGATCACCGACGGAACGCGCGACCTCTTGCTCGGCACGCGGCACGGACAGTGTATCCGCTTCAGCGAGGCTCAAGTCAGGCCCATGGGACGCAACACCGCCGGCGTGAAGGGCATCGAGCTCGACGAAGGCGATCAGGTCGTCGGCCTGGCCGTTTCCGATCCGGAGCGCACGCAAGTGCTTTCGGTCTGTGAGCGGGGCTTTGGCAAGCGCACGGCGCTGGACGACTTCCGCGTGCAGAATCGCGGCGGAAAAGGCGTGATCTTGATCGATGCCTCCGACCGCAACGGACCCGTGGTGGGCATTGCCCTGTGCAAAGAGGACGACGACGTCATCCTGATGACGGACCAGGGCCAAACTTTGCGTACTCGCGTCGCTGGAGTGCGCGAGACGGGCCGAAACGCCCAGGGCGTGCGCCTGATGAACGTTGCCGACGACGAGCGCATCGTCGCCATCGAGACGGTGGCGGAACGCGAGGAGGTGAGCGGAAGCCTGGCGCCCCCAGGCTCACTCAGCCCCGCGGCCCAGGACCCGGACGCGGCGGCGGTCGCGACCCCCAGCGCCGAGCTCGCGGACGATGGAGCGAGTGACCCGGGGTCCGATGGCGACGAAGCGGACTAAGGCAGCGAAGGGCCGCCCCTCGGCCCCGGCGAAAGCCAAGCCGAAGGCCAAGCCGACAGCGAAGGCCAAACCGGCAGCCAAGGCAAAAGCGAAAGCCGATCCCGCCCGCTCCCTAGCGCTCTACCGAGCCCTGGTAGGAGCCCACCCCGATGCCCACTGCGAGCTCGAGCACCGGTCTCCTTTCGAGCTACTCGTCGCCACCGTGCTCAGCGCGCAGAGCACGGACGTCGTGGTCAATCGAGTGACCCCGGGGCTCTTCGCCGCCTATCCCGGCCCACGCGAGCTGGCCCAGGCCGCCCCCGCCGACGTCGAGCGCCTGATCGGAAAGCTCGGCATGTTCCGTCAGAAGACCAAGAGTCTGATCGGGCTCTCTCGCGCGCTCCTGTCGGACCATGGGGGAGCGGTACCGCGCACGCTGGGCGAGCTCGTGCGCTTGCCGGGCGTGGGCCGCAAGACCGCCAACGTCGTCTTGGGGGTGGCTTTTCGCACGCCGGAAGGCGTGGTCGTGGACACCCACGTCGGCCGCCTGGCGCAGCGACTCGGCTTCAGCCGGCACGCAGAGCCAGAGAAGGTCGAGCGAGACCTAATGGCGCTCTTGCCCCGTGAGGAATGGGATCGCGCAAGCCATACCCTGATCTTCCACGGGCGCCGCATTTGCTCCGCGCAGCGCCCGGCCTGCGCCAGCTGCCCCGTGCACGCCACCTGCCCAAGCGCGTTCCACGCCGAGCAGGTGGGGCGCAAGCCCGCTCGTCAGCGCAGCTGATCCGCCTCCGAGCCTCCGTGGCGTCAAGGGCCAATGGCGGGCGGCGGGCAATCGACGAGATCTTGCGGCTGGCCGATGGGTGCGTCGACGTTGGCCCAATACGTAACGATCGCTGCCTGGGACAAGTCCCGCGGCCGATCGGTCGTGAACTCGACGTTTTCTTCGTGCGTGACGAGAATCGTGAGCTGGTTGCAGCCGGGTGGAACGCCATTGCTCGGCGTCCAGGCGACCAGAAGCTCCCTTTGCGTCGCCGCCGCGCCGCCAAGACCACCGTCGACGACCACTGGGCCCGCGGGCAATTCACCCTTGTTCACGATGCCGGAGAAGCCGCTCAGGTTCCAGTTCACCCACAGCCACCAAACGATGCCCTGCCCAGCATCGACGGACGTGAAGGGGATCGTGAAGTTGATCGGAACGCCGCGGGTGATCTGGAGCACCTGGAACACCGGCGGTACCGCTCCAGCCAGGTTCAGGTTCGGACGCTCCGGGCTCGGATCGGCGGGCAACGGCAGGGGCGAAAAGTAGCAGCTCGTGGCGAGTAGGCCCCCTGGCAAGCCCAGGCCGATGGCGGACCGCAGCCAACGTCGAGACGACACTCGAGCTCTAGGCGTGGGATCGGTCACGGCACAGTTCACTATCACGCCTTGCCCAGCCACGAAAAGTGCCCTGCCCTCGCAGCAGCCGCGCCGAGCCACGAGTGTGAGCACAAAACTGCGACGCAGCGGGCCAGAAATGAGCCCTGCGGTCGCTTCAGCCCGCCGGCTTGACCCCGGCGCGCGTACGGTCCTCGGCCAGCGATTGCTCGAGCCGCTCCCGGCGCTCGCGCACGATGCGATCGACGCTCTGGGTGGTCATGCGGCCCGACATCACCTCTTCATCGGCGAGCAGCGCCTTCTGCAGGGTGACGTTCGTACGGATGCCGCCAATGATGGTTTCGTCCAGTGCGCGTTGCATGCGCGCCAAGGCCTCACGCCGCGTCGGCGCATGGGCGATCACCTTGAGGAGCAGCGAATCGTAGGTGGGCGGGACCACCCAACCGCCGAACACGCCTGAATCGACACGGATCCCGGCGCCGCCCGGCGGGTGATACTCGGTGATCTTGCCCGGCCAGGGGGCGAACGTCTCCGGATCCTCGGCCATGATGCGGCACTCGATGGCGTGACCGCGGAACTTCCAGCTCCGGGTGTCCGGCAAGTCGAGCTTCTCTCCGGCCGCAGCGCGGATCTGCTCGATCACGAGGTCCACGCCGGTCACCATCTCGGTCACAGGGTGCTCCACCTGCAGCCGCGTGTTCATCTCCATGAAGTAGAGAGCTCCGGTCGCATCCATCAAGAACTCGAGCGTGCCGAGGCCCACGTAGCCGGTCTCGAGCAGCGCCCGACGAATGCTCTCGCCGACCTTTGCCCGCGTCTCTTCGTTCAAGGACGGACTGGGCGCCTCCTCCACGAGCTTCTGGTGACGACGCTGCAGGGAGCATTCCCTCTCCCCGAGCGTCCACACCTGCCCGTGGGAGTCCGCAAGCGCCTGAAACTCGATGTGCTTGGGCGCCTCGACCAAGCGCTCCAAGTAGAGCTCGGCGCTGCTGAAGGCCTTGGCCGCTTCCGCGGTCGCCGATTCGAACCCGCGCCGCGTGTCCTCGTCCGTTCGCGCAACGCGCATGCCGCGGCCGCCGCCACCCCCGCGGGCCTTGATCATCACTGGGTAACCGATGCGCTTGGCTTGCTCCACTGCGTGATCGGCGCTTTCCAATGCCTCGGAGCCCGGCAAGAGCGGCAGGCCGAAGCGGGCGGCCGTTTGGCGCGCAATGAGCTTGTCCCCCCACGACGTCATCGCCGCTGCCGACGGACCGATGAAGGTGAGCCCGCACTTCTGCACGACGTCGACGAAGCGCGGACTCTCCGAGAGAAACCCGTAGCCGGGATGAATCGCGTCGGCCGCGGTGATCTCGGCGGCGCTGATCAGAGCCGGGATATTCAGGTAGCTGGCAGACGAAGGCGCTGGCCCGATGCACACGGCTTGATCGGCAAATCGCGTGTGCAGCCCGCCCGTATCGGCCTCGGAATGGACGGCGACGGTCTTGATGCCGAGCTCGCGGCACGCGCGAATGATGCGGATGGCGACCTCGCCACGATTGGCGATCAGGACTTTCTTGAACACGGCCGCTCCTAGGCCTTCTTGATCTTGAACAGCTTCTGCCCAAATTCCACGCTCGTGCCGTTGTCCACCAGGACCTCGAGCACGGTGCCCGACAGATCGCTCTCGATCTCGTTCATCAGCTTCATCGCTTCGACGATGCACAAGGTCTGCCCGGGGCTCACCGTCTGACCCACCTCGGTGAACGGCGGAGCGCCCGGTGAAGCAGAGCGGTAGAACGTGCCCACGAAGGGCGAGGTGACGTAGGCGACATTTTCGTCGGCGGCGGCCGGAGCCACGGCGGCGGCCAGCGGCGCGGCGAGGGCGGGTGCCGCCATGAGCGGTACCCCAGCGGCGAACGAGAGACGCACGCGATGATCTTCGTCCTCGTACTCGAACTCACGCACGCCGCCTTCGTCCAGCGTGGAAATCAGGGCTTTGAGCTCGTCCAAATCGATCTTCATGTGCGGTGCGAACGCTAGCCTGGGCCGCGCTCAGTGCGCAACCCGGCGCGCGACGGGCACGGCGGAAAGGGCGCTTTTGCAGCAGCCCGCCACTCGTCGCGCGGCGAGGATCAGGGAGCGCAGCAACAATCAGGGGGCGCGGCGGAGGAGCAGCGCTTCGAGCCCGAGCCGATAGGAATGCGCCCCGAAGCCTGCCACTCGGCCCACGCATGCCGGCGCTATGCAGGACCGACGACGAAAAGATTCGCGCGCGTCGGGATTGCTCAGGTGCACCTCGACGACGGGCAAATCCAGGCCGCGGACCGCATCGTAGAGAGCGTAGGAGGTGTGCGTGTACGCCCCTGGATTGAAGACGACACCGGCAAACCCTTGGTCCCCGGCCGCGCCGATCCACTCGATCAGCTCACCTTCGTGGTTGCTTTGGCGGCACTCGACCTCCGCACCGCGATCGCTGGCGAACTGCGCCAGCTGCTGGTGGATCTGCTCCAGCGTTTCACTTCCGTAGATCGCCGGCTCGCGCCGACCGAGCCGATGCAGATTGGGACCGCTGAGGACGAGGTAACGCAGCGTCATGGACGGCTCTCTCAGGAGAGCTCGGCCTTGAGCTTGGGCGCCAGCACACGGAGAGCGAAGCGCGCCTTGCCGAGATTGCCATCGGGCGCGAGCAGCATGGCCAGGAAGTAGTTGTGATCGATGATGCGCACGACCGTCGTGAGTCGCTCGCTGCGAAAGGAAACTTCCTCCGTTCCGCCGGCGTCGAGCATTTCCGCGGCACGCTGAATCTGCTTGACCAGCACGCTCACCTCGGCGCCCACCACCTCGATGTCGAAGGGAGACTCCCGGGACACGAACGAGTCGACGGGGATGCCCTCGAAGTCCATCAGCACCCCCGCATAGCTCTGACTCCCGTTGACGGCCGCTTCGAGCGCTTCCTTGAACATCGCTTGCTTTCGACTCCTCTTGCCATCGCCCTCGAGCTGCCCAAGCCCTGCCGGTCAGGGCGCGGCGGGGGGCTCGACCCGAGGGGAGATAAGCCCGAGGCACCATGGTACGCGAGAGTCTGACCTTGGCCAAAAAGCCGCTCTGCCTGGTGCATGGAGCCACCCCCACCCTTCGGCTCCGCCGGCCATGCAGCGGCTGGCCATGTAGCCGCCCGGCACACGCAAGAAAGCTGGCGCCTGCTTGCCCACACCCGCCCCGGTTGGCACCGCGGTGAGGCTTGACCATTCGGCGGCGCGGTCGCTACGCTTTTGTTCTGAGGCGGGGCTAGCCCCGCCAGGGGAAGACTCATCGGGGGCGCGCGTCGACGCGTTGCCCCTCAGGTGCGGCGCGTTTGGACCCAGTCGCGTGGGGGACCGGGCGGCCGGGGGGATTGATGAAGGGACGTTCGAAGGACTCCACACGCACGCTCACGGAGCGCATCCTGGCCGGGCACGAGGTCGAGGGCGCTTTCAAGCTGCGCGGTTCGGCCGCATCGGCCGAGGGACGAGCCTTTCGGGTGGACCAGGTCATCTTGGCCCGCACCCCGAGCGGGGCGATCGGCAGCGTCGCCAAAGGGGCCCCGAGAAAGAGCGCGGTGGAGCTGGCCGTGGCCTACCCACCCGAGTGCATCTCCTGGGGCCAGGCGGGCAAAGGCAGCAAGGGCGACTCGAGGGCCGAAGACAGAGCGCCCCCGAGCGGCCTACTCATGGCGCAGCCGGGGGCGGGGTTTGCCCCACTGGTGCACCTGGAGCGCTTCGCCGCTCCTGGCCGACTGGCGGTCGCCGACGATAGCCGGCTCGCGTTGCTGGGGGCGATCGGCATGCTCACCGTGTCCGCCGCAGGCGCCCGCATCGAAAGCGCACTCGAGCTCGGCACGATCGACCTCCCGGAGCCCGTGAGTATCCTGATAGCGCTGAGCGGGCGCCTCCGACCTTTCGTCAACGTGCGCGACGCAGCCTTCCAGCTCTTGAAGAATGGCGCTCGCGAGGTGGTGAGCGAGGTCGCTCGCCGCTCGGGCGCTCCGGTCATCCTCGAGTTCGGCGGACCCGCCACGAAGCAGCTTTCGGTGCCGGATCGAGCCTCATTGGCCTCCCTGGCGCCCCGTCTGGGGGCGCACGGAGCGCTCTTCCCTGCAGACGACAAGACCGAAACCTTCCTGCGCGACCAGCGCCGCTCGAAAGCGTTCCGTGCCGTAGCGGCCGAAGGCGCAGCCTACGAGGTCACCATCCCCCTCGATTTGGCGACGGTCGATCCACTCCTCCTCGAATCGAACGCCGAGGTCCTGCCCGTGCGCTTGTTGGAAGGCAAGCCGGTCGGGCAGGTCATCCTCGGGGGCGACTCGGGGGCCACGCTGCGCGACCTCTACACGGTCGGTAGCTTGCTCAAAGGCAAGCGCCCACCCGGCAATGTCGAGTTCTTGTTCGCGCCCCCTTCCCGGCAATGCCTGGAAGTGCTGGCCCGCGACGGGGTCTTGCTCGATTTGATCGCGATGGGCGCCCGCGTCATCGAGCCCGACCGGCGCGTGCTCACAGGAGACTGTTACCCGCCGAGCGGCCGCGACCTCTCGCTTTCGACCTTCGATCCCCCGGAAGATGACGGCGCCGGTGGGGGTGCGCCGAGCCAGCGGGTCACCGCGTCGGCTGAAACGTTGGCGTTCGCCCTTGCGCACGGTCATCTCGGCGACCCACGGGGCTTCCGACGTCAGGTGCGCGTGGCCCTGCCACGACAACTGCCGACCGAAGACACGCTCTTGCTCGGCGGGACACGCAAGGACGGTAGCCCGCGCCGTAGTCGACCACCGAGTGCCGACGCCTGACTCCGCGGCTCGGTTTGCAACCTCAGGGCGGCGGAGCCTGGAACTGGAACACCACTTCGGTCCGCCGCACGAGGCCAAGCTTGTCGCGGGCCACGCGCTCGACCTCGGACGGATCCCGACGCACCGCATCGGTGCGCGCGCGGAGCTCGTGAATGCGTTTGGCCAGACGAGAAATCTCCAGCTCCACTTCTTCGCGCTCGGCCTCGAGGCGGGTCAATCGCGCGGTGCCGCCGGTCGAAAACAGGAGCCACGGCGTTCCGATCGCACCCAGACCGAGGACCGCGAGTGGAAGGATGCGTTGCAAAAGCGCCCTCCAGCGGCGCACGCCTGCCGAGGTGGAGCGCGGCCTGCTCGAGGAAAGGAGGTCCTGGCGAGCCTTCATCGACGAAGCCCGCACGGTACTGCCGGGGCGCTCTTTCGGCCAAGAATGTTGCGAGACCAGATTTCGTTTTGAGTGGACGACGCGGTATGGTCCGGCGTCGATTCCGACCGGGCGCACGAGCCGCTGCGCGGAGGCGCCAGGGGGCGCCCCGACCCGTCGCTCCACCTACCCCGACTCCCCTCAGACGAACCATGAAGCAACTGGAAAACCTGCGTGCCGAACTCGAGCGCCTGTTCGACAAGGACGAACTGCTGGACCTGAGCCGTGATGTGCTCGGCTTCGATCCCGACCTGGTCGGGGGGCAGACGAACATCGCCTCGTTCGCGGGGGCGCTCCTCGGCTATTGCGAGCGCCAAGACGCCGTCGAGGCACTGTGCGACGCGCTGCGCAACACCGACAAGGACCTGAGCCCCGTGGTGGCCCAGATCGCTGGCGGCGAGCGAAGTGACGAGGACCTGGGCGTGGGCGACGAGGTGGGGCCGTACCGCATTGCACGCAAGCTCGGTGAAGGCCGTCTCGGCACCACGTATTTGGCCAAGCAAGGGGGCCTGGACGTGCGGCTGAAGGTCCTGACCCCAGACGCGACGCGGGACCGCTCCGGCCTGCATCGTTTCCTGACTCAGACCCGTCTGGCCAACCGCGTGGACCACCCTGCGCTACCGGAGCTGCTCCTGGCCGGACAAGTCGGCGAGCACTACCTGGTCGCGCACCGCTACCTCGAAGGGCAGACGATCGGCGCTCGCGTCGCGCGCAGTGGTGCCATGCACATCAACGAGGCCAAGCCGCTCCTGCGGGCGCTCGTCGAGGCCATCGTCGCGCTGCACGATCACCAGATCGTGCACGGCGCTCTGTCCTTGGACAACGTGATC
>Ga0315912_10004466_pt1:2500-13263 | contig 13263 bp, 6 predicted proteins | sample VfabasoilMG_FD_204469 | JGI IMG/M metagenome (GOLD analysis project Ga0315912, IMG submission 204469) | Garden soil microbial communities collected in Santa Monica, California, United States - V. faba soil | ecosystem: Environmental > Terrestrial > Soil > Garden | place: USA... | reverse complement strand
CCGCCTGCAGGTACTTCCCCAACGCGTCCTGTGTCCGGTCCTGAACCTCGTTGATCCGCTGCTGCGACGCCGCCGCAGCCTTGTCCGCATCCGCCTGCGCTGCCACCACCCCTTCAAGCGTCTGGGCCTTCGCGACCGGAATCATGGCCACGGGCACGATCGCGTAAATCGCGGCGGTGAGCGCGAGCGCGACCTTCAGTTTCTTCTGAGCTGGAATCATGTAGGCAGGAACCCCCGGGTTGAACGGCATCGCACGATAAACTGTGCCCGGACCCTGAGTCAAGAAGCCGAAACCCTTGAAAAATCGGGCTCCCGCGCGTTCCGCGCGCAGCGGCGAACGCGCGCGAAATTGACGTGTTCGCACTGTGAAAAGTTGACCCTCCAAGTTGACCGGAAGCGACATCCCGGGGTGCTGCCGCAGCGCCGCAGGGCCGATTCCGGTGCACTTTCCGGACGTCGCGGACGGTTTCAGCCCGCCATGGGCCGCTCAAATTGAAATGCCGGGCATTCCCGCCGACAATCGAACGTCGTTCCAGCCGACGTTGCCCGTCCCTGCCGCAGATGCAGACTCCGAAGGAACCGGTCGGTACCGTAGACGTCGCCCTCGCCCACGCCGAGCGCCTCCTCGGATCCGACCCCGCGCTTGCCGCCCGGCAGGCGAACGAAATCCTCGCCGCCGTTCCCGGTCATCCGGCCGCGACACTCGTGATCGGCGTTGCCGCGCGGCTCACCGGCAACCTCGAATCGGCGCTGCGCACGCTGGAATCGCTGGTTCGCGCGCAGCCGAACTCGGCCGCGGCGCATTACCAGCTCGGGATCACTCAGGGGCACGCGGGACGCGGCGAGGACGCGGTGCGTTCGCTGCGCCGCGCGGTGGAACTCAAGCCGGATCTGCCCGATGCCTGGCGGGCGCTGGCCGATCACCTCGCGGCCATGGGCGATACGGAAGGAGCGGACGCCGCGTACGCGTTCCACATCCGGCATTCGACCCGCGATCCGAGGCTGCTCGAACCCGCGGCGGCGCTGTGCGAGAACCGGATCGCCCTCGCGGAACGGCTCCTCAAGCAGCACGTGACGCAGTTCCCGACCGACGTCGCCGCATTGCGGATGCTCGCGGAAGTCGCTGCCCGGCTGGGGCGCTACGCGGACTCCGAGACATTGCTCACGCGCTGCCTCGAACTCGCGCCCGGGTTCATCGCGGCGCGGCACAACCTCGCTGTCGTCCGCCTGCGCCAGAACCGGCTCGGCGAGGCCTTGAGCGAAATCGATCGGGCGCTCGCGGCCGAACCGCGCAATCCCGGCTACCGGAACCTCAAGGCGGCGATCCTTGTCCGCATCGGCGAGTACGAGCAATCGCTGAGACTCTACGCGGACATCCTCGGCGAATACCCGCAGCAACCTAAGGTTTGGATGAGCTACGGCCACACGCTGAAGACGGCGGGCCGCCAAGACGACAGCATCACCGCCTACCGCAAGTCGATCGAGCTGTCGCCCGAACTCGGCGAAGCCTGGTGGAGCCTCGCCAACCTGAAGACGGTGCGATTTGACGATGCGGACATGGCCCGCATGGAGGCGCAGCTCCAGCGGCCGGACCTGTCGCCGGAAGATCGCTTTCACTTCCATTTCGCACTCGGCAAGGGACTCGAGGATGCCGGGCGGTTCGAGGAGTCATTCCGGCACTACCTCGAAGGCAATCGGCTCCGGCGCGAGGGGATTCGCTACGACGCGGAAGAAACCTCCGAGCATGTCCGTCGCTCAAAGGCGCTCTTCTCCCGCGAATTCTTCGCAGAGCATGCCGGCGTCGGGACCGCGGCAGCGGACCCGATCTTCATCGTCGGGCTGCCGCGATCCGGGTCCACGCTGCTCGAACAGATCCTGTCCAGCCACTCGCAGGTGGAAGGGACGATGGAGCTGCCCGAGATCATGACGCTGTCGCGTAGCCTCGGCGGACGGAAGAAACGATCGGAAACCTCGAAATATCCCGAGGTGCTCGCCACGCTGGAACCCGACGAATTGAAGGCGCTGGGCGAGCGCTACATCGCCGAGACGCGCATCCAGCGCAAATCGGACGCGCCGTTCTTCATCGACAAGATGCCGAACAACTTCCAGCACACCGGGCTCATTCATCTCATGCTGCCCAACGCCAGGATCATCGACGCGCGGCGCCACCCGCTCGGCTGCTGCTTCTCCGGATTCAAGCAGCACTTCGCCCGCGGCCAGAATTTCAGCTACGGTCTGGAGGACATCGGCCGTTACTACCGGGACTACGTCGAACTCATGGCGCACTTCGAGACGGTGCTGCCGGGACGCGTGCTGCGCGTGCATTACGAAGACGTGGTCGACGACACGGAAACGCAGGTCCGGCGCCTGCTCGAGTACTGCGGCCTGCCCTTCGAGCCCGCCTGTTTGCACTTTTACAACAACCCGCGCGCGGTGCGGACCGCGAGTTCCGAACAGGTCCGCACACCGATCTACCGTGATGGAATCGAGCACTGGCGCCACTTTGAGCCCTGGCTCGATCCCCTCAAGCGAGCGCTCGGCCCGGTGCTGGAGGCGTATCCCGCAGTGCCGCGGTTTTGAATTGTTGCGTCGCGCGCATATAATCCAATTGGGGGGGCAAGAACCCAAGGGGAGAGATCATGACGCGCAGTCGTAAAAGAAAGCTGAAGCGCGCGAAAAGCGCATTCACCACCGTTCCGATGGCCTCGGCCATCCTGGCCTGCATGCCTGTAGCGATGGCACAACAGGCGGGACTCGAAGAGATCGTCGTCACGGCGACCAAGCGCTCCGAGAACCTCCAGGACATTCCGCTCAGCATCACCGCGCTCGGCACCGAACAGCTCGAGGACTACAACGTCGACAGCTTCTCCGACTATGTGAAGTTCCTCCCCAGCGTCTCCTGGACCACGCTCGGACCCGGCTTCTCCCCCGTGTACATGCGCGGCGTGGCGAGCGGCGAAAACAACAACCACTCGGGCCCGCTGCCCAGTGTGGGCATCTACCTCGACGAGCAGCCGATCACCACGATCACCGGCGCGCTCGACATGCACATCTACGACGTGGCGCGCGTCGAGGCGCTGGCCGGACCGCAGGGCACACTGTACGGCGCGAGTTCGCAGGCCGGCACGATCCGCATCATCACGAACAAGCCGGATGCCAGCGCCTTCGCCGCGGGCTATGACGTGTCGGGCAACCTCATCGACGGCGGCGACGCCGGCGGCTCTGCCGAAGGCTTCGCGAACGTGCCGCTCACGGACAACATCGCGGTGCGCCTCGTCGGCTGGTACCAGCACGATGGCGGCTACATCGACAACGAATTCGGCGAACGCACCTTCCCGACGTCGGGGATCACCATCGACAACGCGGATCAGGCCGAAGACAACTTCAACCCGGTCGATACCTACGGCGGGCGCGCGCAGATGCGCGTCGACCTGAACGACGAGTGGTCGTTCACGCCCAGCATCATGGGACAGGTCCAGGAGGCGGACGGTATCTTCGCCTTCAGCCGCGACGCGGACGGCATGGACGTGACACATTTCACGAACGACCGCTCCAGCGATCGCTGGTACCAGGCGGCGCTCACCGTCGAAGGCAAGATGGGGAATTTCGACGTCACGTATGCCGGTTCCATGCTGAACCGCGACATATACACGGAATCCGACTACAACGACTATTCCTTCTACTACGACGTGCTGTATGGCTACGGCGCCTACGTCTATGACGACACCGGCGCGCTGATCGATCCGTCGCAGTACATCCGCGGCAAGGATCGTTTCGAGAAGATCAGCCACGAAATCCGGCTCACGTCGCCGCAGGATTTCTGGATCCGCACGACGGCCGGCTTCTTCATGCAGCGCCAGCAGCACAGCATCGAACAGCGCTACGTCATCGACAACCTGTTCACGCCCTTCAATGTCTCCGGCTGGAACGACACGATCTGGCTGACCGAACAGGTGCGCAACGATCGTGACTACGCCCTGTTCGGCGAGGTATCCGTGGACGTGCTGGACGACGTTACCCTGACCGGCGGCGTGCGCTACTTCGATACGCGCAACTCGCTGAAGGGTTTCTTCGGCTACAGCGCCAATTTCAGCAGCCGGACTGGCGAAGCGGTCTGCTTCGATCCGGAAGGCATCAACGACGCGCCCTGCACGAACCTGGACAAGGTCGTGAAGGAAAGCGGCTTCGTCGGTAAAGCCAACGCCACGTGGCGCGTAACGGATGACGCCATGGTGTACTTCACGTGGTCCGAGGGCTTCCGGCCCGGCGGCATCAACCGCCGCGGCACGCTGCCACCTTACGGCTCGGACATCCTGACGAGTTACGAGATCGGCTGGAAAACCGCGTGGCTCGACAACAGCGTGCGTTTCAACGGCGCCGTGTTCCATTCGAAGTGGGATGACATGCAGTTCTCCTACCTTGGCGCGAACGGCCTGACCGAGATCCAGAACGCGGGCAAGGCGCGCATCAACGGCTTCGAGACTTCGATCGACTGGGTGCCGACCGAACAGTTGACACTGACCGGCGGACTTTCGCTGATCGACGCGGAGCTGACGGATGACTACGCGCCCGATCCCTCGGCACCGCCGGCGGCGCCCGATGGGACCAGCCTTCCGGTCACGCCCGACCTGAAGGCCAACCTGACCGGCAGATACACTTTTGTTATCAGCACGTTCGATGCCTTCGTGCAGGGTTCGCTGATCTATCAGGGCGACAGTTGGTCCGACCTGCGGCTCGACGATCGGGCCGCCCACGGCGAGCTGGACGGCTACATGATGGCGGACTTCTCCACCGGAATTTCGAAGGACAACTGGCACCTGTCGGCGTTCGTCGACAATGCCTTCGATACCACGGGAGAGGTGTACCGCTGGGATCAATGCACGGTCTGCGGCGACGCGACCTACGTTACTCCTCGCCAGCCTCGCACCTTCGGGCTCAGGTTCGGCCAGAAATTCTGAGCGGCGACAACTCGACTGCCTGAAAAACAAAAACCCCGGTCAGCGATGACCGGGGTTTTTTATTTCCGGAACTGCCCTTCCCGGGCGGCTACTTCATGTGCGCCAGCGTCTCGTCGATGAGCTGCTTCAGCCATTTCATATAGGGCGTGCCGCCGGTGCCGCGCGGGTCATCCGTCCACTGGTTGATATAGCGCTGCGCCCAGCCGTAGTGCACCTCGCGGAAAATCGCCATGGCATCCAGGATGCCGTTGTAGGCATCGCGATCGGCCTCGTTCCGGAAATCCGGCAGGCTCTCCACTTTCCGGATAAGCGCCTGGTGACCCGCCGGCATGTAGCGGCGCATGTCGGCAAGGTGATTCGTTAAAACGGACGGCTTGTGCGGGATCTTCATGAAGGCGACCAGCATCGGCATGATGCTGCTCTGCGCGCCCGTCTCGCCGCGGTGGTCGATCGGTTTCTGATCCACACCTTCATAGACGACGCTCTCGAAAAACCGGATATAGGGCCTGAAAGTCTTGTAGTAGAGCGCCGGATCCATCTTTTCCGGTATGCGCCGCAGCACCTCTATCTGGCGCTGCAGCGCGTCGCCGATCGTGAGCAGATGCCGCTTCAGGCCCACGGCGTCCCCGGCCGCGTGGCTGCGGCCGACACCTTCCATCGCTCCCAGAATCTCGGCGGCAATCGCCTCGATCTCCACGTGCACCAGGATGAACCAGTGCTCGTCGTACAGATGCACGAAATTCTGCAGCGTGTCGATGTTGCCGAGCGCGATCGGTCCAGCCGGGTCGAAACGCTTCCAGTTGTAGAGGGCATAACCGTCGTAGCTCAGGATCGGCGGACGGCGCAATAGTTCGCAGGCCTTGCTGAGCGGCACGGCGATGTTGGCCGGCAGCACGTGGATCGGCGGTTCGCCGACCTGGTTGATGTAGGCGGAAGCGAGGAACCCCACCCGGACGTAGTACAGGCACAGTTCCCGGAAATCCGCCCCGGCGATCGCGCTCGCGGGCCACTCCGGGACGCGCAGCCCGCGGGCATGTGCGCGGAAGGAGCGGCTCATCAGCAGGCTGGGAAGATCCCGGCCAATCTCATCCAGAACGGCGAACTCGGGATGTCTCTCGAATCGGCGCGCGGGATCCGCAACGGGCAGGAATCCGCGTCGGAATTCACCGAGGTCGCCGAGGATCGATTCAGCATTTCTCTTCATGCGGCGGTTCCGGACCGTGCGAGAAACAGATTCTGCGGATTACGGAGTCTTCGGCGGATCGGTGAAACCGAACTTCTGCAGCAGCTCCGCGCGAGAGAAATGTCGCGGCTCGGCGCCGGGACCGCGACGCGACACGAGTTCGTAGACACCGGGTTTGATCTCGCGGTACCACGGTACGCCGGCCTTGCCGCGCTCGGCGAGAAACGCGAGATAGATGTCGAGGGATTCAAAACTCCGTCCCTGCGAGAAGGGGAGCGGGCGGATATCCTCTTCACTCACCCGGGCGGACTCCGTGATCGCGCCTTCTTGAGCCGGCACCGCCGTCTCCGCAGTACCGCCGCCCAAGGCAGTCGAGCAACCAGCCAGCAGGATGAACGCAAAACGTGCCACGGGACCCCCGTACTTCAGCAGCCATGACGGCCCGCGAGGGAGATTGCCAGCATCCGGTGCCGGAGTCCATCCCGCCGAACACCTTCTCGATCACGGCTGCGGTCATCGGCGCGCCTTACCGCGGCGCGATGAAATCCCCGAACGCGCGGCTACCCTCGCCCGCCTTGATCCTGCGAACGACCTGGAGTGTTTCCGCATCCACGACCGCCACCTCGCCGTCGAACCAGCAGGCGACATATACGTGCCGGCCGTCGGGGTGCATGGCGATGCCTTCGGGATAGTCTCCGATCTCCAACGTGGCGAGCGTTGTTCCCACTCCCGTGTCCAGGATCGACAGCGTATTGTCGTGCTGGTTGGTGACGAATATCCGGTTGCGAACGGGATCGTGGGCAATTGCATAGGGAAAGCTGCCGACGGGCAACGTCCTGATGACCTCGAGCCGTCCCAGGTCGATGACGCTGACATCGCTGCTCTGCACGTTGGCGACAAAGGCCACGTCGCCGGCAGCGGAGATGGTGACTCCGAACGGTGCTTTTCCGGTCGACAGCGTCGCCTGAGCGGCGCCGGTGCCGAGATCGACGATGGACAGCGTATTGTCGTCGCGGTTCGCGACCAGCAACCGGCGTCCGTCCGGGGTCGCGGCCAGTCCCGCCGGCGAATGACCGACCTCGATGGCTTTCACTACACGCAGGGTTCCCGCGTCAAGCACGTCGACACGATGTTCGTACCAGTCGCTGACGTAAATGCTGCGATCGTCGGGGCTGATGGCAATCCCGAGCGGCCCCGAACCGAGCGGCAGTGTAGCAATCACTTTCCGCGCTTCGCCGTCGATGACCGACAGGTCACGACTTTCAGGGTTCGTGACGTAGACGCGCCGGCCGTCGCGGCTGGCAACGACGCCGGCGGGGCGATGGCCGACACCGACTCGTGCGACGACCTGCGCCGTAGCGGTGTCGATGACCGAGACGCTGTCCTCGCCCTGGTTGGTGATCCACGCGAACGGCGCGGCGTTGAGAACCGGGACGAACAGCAGCCCGGCCGCGGCAAGCAGGCCGCGGATCACGGTTATTGCTCCGCCAGTTCCTTCAGCCGGGCAAGGCCGGCATCGACGATGCGCGTTACGGCGGCGACCGCGGCCTCGTCACTCAGCTCTGGCGGGGGGGTCGGTCCCGGGAAAGAACGGTAGAAAGCCGTTTTCCATTCGACGATAGAGCCGCCGCCTTCGCCCTCGCGCACGCTGAGCGTCGTGCCGAGTGTATTGATCGGCAACGCTTCGGGATTGGGCTCCACGAGGGTGTACTGCATGGTCATCGCCTCGGGCTGGTACTTGGCAAGCCGCTCCTGAAGCGCGCCGCCGTTCTTGAGCTTGATGGTGCGGACCGTGTCCAGGGCATTGCCGGCGGGAGCGGTGCACTCGGGCACTTCGGGATTCCACGAGCTGATGGAGCAGAAGTCCTGGATGAGGCCCCACACCTTTGCAGCCGGAGCGTTGATCTGCACCTCCTTGACGACCTTCTGCCGGGAGGGGCCGTGGGCCGAGGCCACCGCAGGCGCGAGGAGCGCCACGGCCAGCAGCAACGTCATGATCCGGTTCATTGATGATGCTCCGCGTTGATGTGGGTGCTGCGCGGCAGTGTACGGCCGGAAAAGGGACGCTGAAAAGAAGAAACCCCGTCCGGTTGCCCGGACGGGGTTCTTTGAATTAAAGCCCTGGCGGTGACCTACTCTCACGCAGGGGAAGCCCTGCACTACCATCGGCGCTGCGTCGTTTCACTTCCCAGTTCGGAATGGGATGGGGTGGTACCAACGCGCTATAGCCGCCAGGAAGACGAAATCTTCGGAGTTCGAGTAATGCGGAATCGCCTGCAACTGCCAACCCGCCTGAAACTGTTTGAAGTTATATGGTCAAGCCACACGGGCAATTAGTACCGGTTAGCTGCACGCCTTACGGCGCTTCCACACCCGGCCTATCAACCAGCTGGTCTCGCTGGGCCCTTCAGGGGACTCAAGGTCCCGGGAGATCTCATCTCGAGGGGGGCTTCCCGCTTAGATGCTTTCAGCGGTTATCCCGTCCGCACTTAGCTACCCGGCTGTGCCACTGGCGTGACAACCGGAACACCAGAGGTGCGTCCACTCCGGTCCTCTCGTACTAGGAGCAGCTCCTCTCAAATCTCCAACGCCCACGGTAGATAGGGACCGAACTGTCTCACGACGTTCTGAACCCAGCTCGCGTACCTCTTTAAATGGCGAACAGCCATACCCTTGGGACCAGCTTCAGCCCCAGGATGAGATGAGCCGACATCGAGGTGCCAAACACCACCGTCGATATGAACTCTTGGGTGGTATAAGCCTGTTATCCCCGGAGTACCTTTTATCCGTTGAGCGATGGCCCTTCCATATAGAACCACCGGATCACTTAGACCTACTTTCGTACCTGCTCGACACGTCCGTCTCGCAGTCAAGCACCCTTATGCCTATGCACTCGTAGCGCGATTTCCGACCGCGCTGAGGGTACCTTCGTGCTCCTCCGTTACTCTTTGGGAGGAGACCGCCCCAGTCAAACTACCCACCATGCACTGTCTCCGACCCGGATTACGGGCCTAGGTTAGAACCTCAAACATACCAGGCTGGTATTTCAACGTTGGCTCCACGATGGCTGGCGCCACCGCTTCATAGCCTCCCAGCTATCCTACACAGGCATATTCGAAGTCCAGTGCAAAGCTGTAGTAAAGGTTCACGGGGTCTTTCCGTCTAGCCGCGGGTACACTGCATCGTCACAGCGAATTCAATTTCGCTGAGTCTCGGGTGGAGACAGAGTGGATGTCGTTACGCCATTCGTGCAGGTCGGAACTTACCCGACAAGGAATTTCGCTACCTTAGGACCGTTATAGTTACGGCCGCCGTTTACCGGGGCTTCGATCAGGAGCTTCGCCGAAGCTGACCCCATCAATTAACCTTCCGGCACCGGGCAGGCGTCACACCCTATACGTCCTCTTTCGAGTTTGCAGAGTGCTGTGTTTTTGGTAAACAGTCGCAACCACCTTTTCACTGCAACCCCTTTCCGCTCCAGCCGCAGGGCCTTCACGTACGAGGGGCACACCTTCTCCCGAAGTTACGGTGTCATTTTGCCGAGTTCCTTCACCCGAGTTCTCTCAAGCGCCTGAGGATTCTCTCCTCGCCCACCTGTGTTGGATTACGGTACGGTCTCTTGCAACCTGAAGCTTAGGGGTTTTTCCTGGAAGCAGGGCATCGACCACTTCGCTCTCCCCGAAGGGAGTGCTCGTCATCACGCCTCAGGATTGTTCTCCCGGATTTGCCAAAGAGAACTCCCTACACGCTTGAACCGGGACATCCAACACCCGGCTGATTTAGCCTTCTCCGTCGCCCCATCGCAGTTGCAGGAGGTACAGGAATATTAACCTGTCTTCCATCGACTACGCCTTTCGGCCTCGCCTTAGGTACCGACTAACCCTGCGCCGATTAGCGTTGCGCAGGAAACCTTGGGCTTACGGCGAGCGGGTTTTTCACCCGCTTTATCGCTACTCATGTCAGCATTCGCACTTCCGATACCTCCAGCATGCCTCGCAGCACACCTTCACAGGCTTACGGAACGCTCCTCTACCACGCACACAATCCGAAGAAAGTGTGCATCCGCAGCTTCGGTACACAGCTTGAGCCCCGTTACATCTTCCGCGCAGGCCGACTCGACCAGTGAGCTGTTACGCTTTCTTTAAAGGATGGCTGCTTCTAAGCCAACCTCCTGGCTGTTTTAGCCTTCCCACATCGTTTGCCACTGAGCTGTGATTTGGGGACCTTAGCTGGCGGTCTGGGCTGTTTCCCTTTTCACGACGGATTTTATCACCCACCGTGTGTCTCCCGTGCTGTACTTCCCGGTATTCGGAGTTTGCAATGGTTTGGTAGGACGGGATGTCCCCCTAGCCATAACAGTGCTCTACCCCCGGGAGTAATACACGAGGCGCTACCTAAATAGCTTTCGAGGAGAACCAGCTATATCCGAGCTTGATTAGCCTTTCACTCCTATCCACAGCTCATCCCTTACCTTTTCAACGGTAGTGGGTTCGGACCTCCAGTGGGTGTTACCCCACCTTCATCCTGGCCATGGATAGATCGCCCGGTTTCGGGTCTACTCCCAGCGACTCAAACGCCCTATTCAGACTCGGTTTCCCTACGCCTACCCTAGACGGTTAAGC
>Ga0315912_10004465_pt1 | contig 13266 bp, 7 predicted proteins | sample VfabasoilMG_FD_204469 | JGI IMG/M metagenome (GOLD analysis project Ga0315912, IMG submission 204469) | Garden soil microbial communities collected in Santa Monica, California, United States - V. faba soil | ecosystem: Environmental > Terrestrial > Soil > Garden | place: USA: California... | reverse complement strand
TCTGGATGGCGGAGCAGCGCGAGCCGGTCAAGCGGCGCGTGGCGCTCAAGATCATCAAGCTCGGCATGGACACCAAGCAGGTGATCGCCCGCTTCGAAGCCGAGCGCCAGGCGCTGGCGCTGATGGATCACCCGCACATCGCCAAGGTGCACGACGCGGGCACGACCGACAGCGGCCGGCCGTACTTCGTGATGGAGTACATCCGCGGCGTCCCGATCCTCGAGTACTGCGACCGGGAGAAGCTCGACACGCAAGCGCGGCTCGAGATCTTCACCAGCGTCTGCCACGCCATCCAGCATGCCCACCAGAAAGGGATCATCCACCGCGACATCAAGCCGTCCAACGTGCTGGTGACGTTCCACGACGGCGTCCCGGTGCCCAAGGTGATCGACTTCGGCATCGCCAAGGCCACGAACAGCGAGCTGACGACCCGCACGCTCTTCACCGAGCACCGCCAGATGATCGGCACGCCGGCCTACATGTCGCCGGAGCAGGCGGAGATGTCCGGCCTCGACATCGACACGCGCAGCGACGTCTACTCGCTCGGCGTCCTGCTCTACGAGCTCTTGACCGGCACGACGCCCTTCGACATCCAGGCGCTGCTCGAGAGCGGCTTCAACGAGATGCTGCGCGCGATCCGCGAGGACGAGCCGCACAAGCCCAGCACGCGCATCTCGTCGCTGGGCGACACCGGCACGCGCACGGCGCTGCAGCGCAAGGTCGACGCGAAGAAGCTCTCCTCGCTGCTGCGCGGCGACATCGACTGGATCGTGATGAAGTGCCTCGAGAAGGACCGCTCGCGGCGCTACGACACGGCCAACGCGCTCGCGGCGGACATCGGGCGGCACCTCGCGCACGAGCCCGTCAGCGCGGGCGCGCCGAGCGCCGGCTACCGGCTGCGCAAGTTCGTCCGGCGCAACCGCGGCAGCGTGCTGGCGGTGAGCGCGGTGGCGACGGCGCTGCTCTTCGGAATCGTCGCCTCCGTGTGGCAGGCGCGCGAAGCCGGGCGGCAGCGCGACCTCGCGCGGGACGCGCAGAAGGCCGAAGCCGGGCAGCGCACGATCGCCGAAGCCGCGCGCACCGAGGCCCTCGCCCAGGAGGCCAAGGCGAAGCTGCAGGAAGCGGAAGCCCGGAAGCAGGCGGAGGAAGCCAGGCAACAGGCCGCGATCGCCGCGGCGGTCGGGAAGTTCCAGACGGACACGCTCGGCGCGGCCGACCCCGACAAGCTGCTCGGCGAGCGGGTGACCGTCGTGCAGGCGATGGAGGCCGCGGTCAAGGTGCTCGACAGCGGCGCGCTCGCGGACCAGCCGCTCGTCGAAGCGGGCGTGCGCGAGACCATCGGCAGGTCGCTGGACCAGCTGGGCCGCTACGACGACGCCGAGCCCAACCTGAGGAAGTCGCTGGAGCTCCGGCGCGCGGCGCTCCCCGCCGGACATCGCGGCATCGCCGAGGGCCTGCACGACCTCGCCGCCCTGCTGCTGGCGCAGAGCCGGCTGCCCGAGGCCGAGTCGCTCGCCCGCGAGGCCCTGGAGATCGAGCGCGCCGCAGTCCCCGCCGGACATCCGGGCATCGCCCTGGTGGAGAGCACCCTCGCTCAAGTCCTGCGGGAGCAGAACGAGTTCGACGAAGCCGGGCCGCTGTTCAAGGAGGCGCTGGAGATCAACCGCGCCGCGCTGCCCGCCGGGCATCCGGACATCGCCTCCTGCCTCGTCAACCTGGCGTACTTCCACCAGTCGCAGAACGAGCCCGCCCAGGCCGAGGCGTTCTTCCGCGAGGCGCTCGACATCCGCCGTGCGGTGCTGCCCGCCCAGCATCCCGATGTCGCCAGCGCCCTGACCCGCTTCGCGGCCTTCCTGCGCGACCAGAACCGGGCCGCCGAGGCCGAGCCGCTCTACCGCGAAGCGCTGGAGATCCGCCGCGCGACGCTGCCCGCCGGACACCCGAGCATCGCCAACGAGCTGAACAGCCTGGCCCTGCTCCTCCACTACCAGCACAGGCTCGACGAGGCGGAGCAGGACTTCCGCGAAGCGCTGAAGATCTGGCGCGCCTCGCTGCCCGCGGGCCATCCGCAGACCGGGATCTGCCTGAGCAACCTCGCGATCCTCCTCAAGGACAAGAACGAGTACGCCGAGGCCGAGCCGCTCCAGCGCGAGGCGCTCGGCATCCTCCGCGCGGCGTTCCCGGCGGGGCACCGCTACATCGCGAGCGCCGTGAACAACCTCGCCGTGCTCCTGATGAGCAAGCAGGACCCTGCCGGAGCCGAGCCGCTGTTCCGCGAATCCCTGGAGATGCGGCGCGCGACGCTCCCCGCCGGACACCCCGACCTCGCGACGGGACTGAGCAACCTCGCGTTCGTCCTGAAGTCGCAGCAGAAGCTCGCCGAGGCCGAGCCGCTCGTCCGCGAGGCGCTCGAGATCAGCCGCGCCGCGCTCCCCGCCGGCCACCCGAAGATCGCGGGCCACCTGACGGCGCTCGCCGTGCTGCTGAAGGAGCAGGGCAAGCTCGGCGAGGCCGAGCCGTTCCTGCGCCAGGCCGTCGACATCCTGCGCGCCGCGTACCCTCCCGGCCATCCGGACATCGCCAACGGACTGACCAACCTCGGAGCGCTGCTCCAGGCGGCGAAGAAGCTCGGCGAGGCCGAGCCGCTGCTGCGCGAGGCGCTGGAGCTCGGTCGCACGGCGCACCCGCCGGGGCATCCCAGGCTGATCACGGCCATCCGCAACCTGGCCGACCTCGAGGCCGAGCAGGGCCAGACCGGCGACGCGGCCGCCCTCTACCTGGAGGTGCTCGAGTCGAGTCGCGCGAAGCTGGGCAAGGAGAGCTCCGAGCTGTCCGCGCTGCTGGCCTCGCTGGGACAGAGCCTGCTGAAGGCGAAGGCCTGGGACGACGCCGAGCCGCTGCTGCGGGAGTGCCTCGCGATCCGCGAGAAGATCGCCCCGGACGGGTGGACGGCCTTCCACGCGAAGTCGCAGCTCGGCGCGGCCCTGCTCGGCCAGGGGCAGCTCGCCGAGGCCGAGCCGCTGCTGCTCGCCGGCTACCGCGGGATGGAGCAACGCGAGGCGAGCATCCCGCGGCAGAGCGCGGCGCGCGTGCCCGAGGCGCTCGAGCGCCTGGTGCAGCTGTACGAGGCGCTGGGCAACGCGGGCGAAGCCGCGGCCTGGCGCAGCCAGCTCGAAGGCGCGGAGAGGGTCAAGCGATGAGCGAGGCGATGACGACCGGTTCCGGCGAGCAGGCCGGCGCACAGATCGGCCGCTACAAGCTGCTCGAGCAGATCGGCGAGGGCGGCATGGGCACGATCTGGATGGCGGAGCAGCGCGAGCCGGTCAAGCGGCGCGTGGCGCTCAAGATCATCAAGCTCGGCATGGACACCAAGCAGGTGATCGCCCGCTTCGAAGCCGAGCGCCAGGCGCTGGCGCTGATGGACCACCCGCACATCGCCAAGGTGCTCGACGCCGGCGCGACCGAGACCGGCCGGCCGTACTTCGTGATGGAGTACATCAAGGGCGTCCCGATCCTCGAGTACTGCGACCAGTCGCGGCTCGACACGCGCGCGCGGCTCGAGCTGTTCACGAGCATCTGCCACGCCATCCAGCATGCGCACCACAAGGGCATCATCCACCGCGACATCAAGCCGTCGAACGTCCTGGTGACGCTGCACGACGGCGTGCCGGTGCCCAAGGTGATCGACTTCGGCATCGCCAAGGCGACCAACAGCGAGCTGACGACCAAGACGCTCTTCACCGAGCACCGCCAGATGGTCGGCACGCCGGCCTACATGTCGCCCGAGCAGGCCGAGATGTCCGGCCTCGACATCGACACGCGCAGCGACGTCTATTCGCTCGGCGTCCTGCTCTACGAGCTCTTGACGGGCACGACGCCCTTCGACACCAAGGCGCTGCTCGAGAGCGGCTACGCCGAGATGCTGCGGGCGATCCGCGAGGACGAGCCGCACAAGCCCAGCACGCGCATCTCGTCCTTGGGCGACACCGGCACGCGCACGGCACTGCAGCGCCGCGTCGAGCTCAAGAAGCTGAGCCTGCTGCTGCGCGGCGACCTCGACTGGATCGTCATGAAGTGCCTCGAGAAGGACCGCACGCGCCGCTACGACACGGCCAGCGGGCTGGCGGCCGACGTCAAGCGGCACCTCGCCGACGAGCCGGTCAGCGCCGGCGCGCCGAGCGCCTCCTACAAGCTGCGCAAGTTCGTGAAGCGCAACCGCAGGCACGTGCTCGCGGCCTCCGCCGTGCTCGCGGCGCTGCTGATCGCGATCGTCGGCTCGTCGTGGGGACTGGTGGAGAAGAACCGCGCTCGCTCCGCCGCGCTCCAGCGCCAGCTCGAGGACGAGCAGCGCAGCACCGCGCAGGAAGCGCGCCTCGCCCGCAGTACCGAGGCGGTCAGCACCTTCCTCGGCCAGTGCGAGGAGGCCCTCCGGGCGGGCGACGAAGCCAAGGCGCAGACCGCGCTGGACGCGGCCCGCGAGCAGGCCCTCGAAGGCGGCGCCGAACACGAAGCCGCGCGGCTGGAGCGGCTGGCCGCGGACCTCGCGCTGGCGATCGAACTGGACGACATCGATCAGTTCCTCTGGACCTGGGCCGAGAACCGCTTCGGAGACCCGGCGCTGGCGGCGCAGCGGGCGCGCGCCGCGCTGCGCATCTACGGCGCCGAACCGGAACCGCTGCCGGTCGCAGCGGCCGTCGCGCGCGTGAACGCCTCGCCGCTCCGCGAGCGGATCGTGCTGGCCATCGATCGCCAGCTGCGCTACGACGTCGCCGCCGGGCTGCTCGCCGTGCTGCACCGCGTGGACGACGATCCGTACCGGAATGCGTACCGCGAGGCGGTCCTGGCCAAAGACGAGGCGCGCCAGGCGCAGCTGGCGGCGGAACCCGCCGCGCTCGACCAGCCGCCGGAGTTCGCGGCCAGCATGGGCGCCGACCAGGCGGTGCCCGTCGCGCGGCGGCGCGAGCTGCTGCAGCTCGCGGTGTCGCGCCAGCCGTCGAACATCGTGCTGCTGATGACGCTCCAGGGCTCGTACTCGGGCACGCCGGACTCGCGCGACGAGCGGCTGCGCTGGCTGCAGGCCGCGATCGCCGCCGACCCGCAGAATTCCGGGGCCTACACCAACCTCGGGCTCGCGCTCCGCGACGCGGGCCACGAGGCGGCGGGGCTGGCGTGCTACCGCAGAGCGATCGAGCTGAACCCGCGCAACGCTGTCGCGTGCAACAACCTCGGCGCCGGCCTGGTCGACCTGGGTGAGTGCGCGGAAGCCCTGCACTGGCTCGACCGGTCGATCGAGATCTACCCGCGCCGGGCGGACGCCCACACCAATCGGGCCCGGGCGTTCTACAAGCTGGGCCGCGTCGACGAGGCGCTCGACATCTATCGGCGCACGCTCGACGAGTTCCCCGACGATGCCGTGACCCACGGCCTCCTAGGCGACGTGCTCAAGGAGCTGGGTCGGGTGGACGAGGCGATCGCGAGCTACCGCAAGGCCATCCTGCTCGACCCGCGCTGGCCGCACGCCTACGCATCCCTGGGCGACCTGCTCCTGCCGCGGGGCGAGCTGGACGAGGCCGCCGCCTGCCACCGCAAGGCCATCGAGCTCGAGCCGCGCCGCGCCTTCCATCACGCCCGGCTCGGCGATGCGCTGCGCGGGAAACGGCGCTGGGACGAGGCGATCGCCTGCTTCCGGCGGAGCATCGAGATCGATCCGAAGTACGACGCCTACTGCGGCCTCGGACTGGCCTTGAAGAGCGCCGGCCGGGCGGCCGAGGCGATCCCCTACCTGCGCAAGTCCCTCGAGTTCCGCCCGGACTACACGCCGACCCTGGAGGCGCTGAGCGGGGCGCTGGTCCTCCAAGGTGAGACGGACGAGGGACTCGCGCTGGCACGCCGTTCCGTCGAGCTGGCGCCGCAGGAGGCCGCGGCCCATCTCGCGCTCGGCAACGCGCTGCACGGCGCGGGACAGGAGCAGCAGGCCATCGCGGCCTACCTGCAGGCCATCGAGCTCGATCCGCAGGAAGGCAGTGCGCTGCACAACCTGGGCGCCACGGCGTTCAACAGCGGGCGGACCGAGGAAGCCCTGAGCTGGTACCGGCGCGCGACCGAGGCCGATCCGGAGCTCGGGCAGTGGCAACTCGATCTCGCCCTGACGCTGCACAAGCTGGGCCAGCACGCCGAGGCGCGCGAGCGCTTCGCGAGGTCGCTCGAGCTCGATCCCAACCTCGCCTGCGCTCATTACAACTTGGGCTGCTACCAGCAGGAGGACCGCCTCTGGGACGCGGCCATCGAGAGCTACGGCCTGGCCCTCGCGCTCCAGCCGGTGTACGCCGAGGCGAGCTGCAACCTGGGCGGCTGCCTGCAGAACAAGGGCCGTTTCGTCGAGGCGCTCGCGAGCTACCGGCGCGGCCACGAGGCGGCGTCGACGCGCACCGATTGGAAATACCCGTCCGCGGAGTGGGTGCGCATGGCCGAGATGCGCGCGGCGATCGAGGTGCAGCTGCCCGAGATCGTGGCGGGCCGGGTCCAGCCGCGCGACAACGCCGAGCTCCTCGAGTGGGCGACGATGTGCCAGATCAAGGAGCTGCACTGCACGTCGGCGCGCTTGTTCGCCGACCTGTTCGCGGCGGATGCGGAGCTCGCCCAGCGCCCGGGTGCGTACTTCGACTCGGCCTACAGTCCGGCCCTCGCCGCGGCGGGCCGCGCCAAGGACTGCACGCAGCCCGACGACGAGCAGCGCTCGCGCCTGGGCCAGCAGGCCATCGGCTGGATGCACGCGGACCTGGCGCTGCAGGCGCAGCGGCTCGCGACGGGCACGCCCGAGGCCCGCGCGGCGGTGGTCAAGGCGCTGCGCGAGTGGCAGGCGAACGCCGAGCTGGCCTGCGTGCGCGACCCCGCGGCCCTGGCGCTGTTCCCGACGCAGCTGCGCGACGGCTTCGCCAGCTTCTGGAGCGCGGTGGCCGAGCTGCTGCGGACGGCGGAGGCTGCGGCGGAGACTCCGCGCTGAGCACGACCGGCCGGGCACGGGACGGGTGGCGGGCCGGGAAAGCCGTCGACGGGGTGCAAGCGACGGTCGGTCCGAGGACATCAGCGCTGCCCGCGAACCTCGCCGGGTCCGCGACACCGGGAACAGGACTCCAGCATGCTTCGCCACCCCCGCGGGCTCGCGCTCGCTCTCCTCGTCCCGCTGTCCGCCTGCACCGGCGCGCCGGATGGAGCTCCCCGGGTCGAGATCGCACCCGACCCCGCGCCGGTCGAACCCGCGGACCCGATGGCGCCGTTCGCGCGCCTGATCCCGGGAGCGTGGCAGGTGACCTTCGCCAGCGGAGCGATCGGCGTCGACAGCTGGCACTGGGGTCCGGGGCAGCACTCGGTGCGCTCGGGTGAGCTGGAGGTCTACTACTGGCACCCGGGGCGCAAGGAGATCCGCATGCTGAGCATGCACGCCGACATCCCCGGCGTCGGCAGGGGCGTCGGCGAGGGCACGATCCGTTTCGACGGCGACGTCGCGGAGGGCGTCTTCGATCTCTACCAGCCGCGCGGGCCGCGCAAGCTCGGGCTGCACTGGCGCTTCGAGGGCCCGGACAAGTACCACGACACGCTGCTCGAGCAGACCGGCCCCGAGGGTCTCCGGCCCGCCAACGGCTGGGTCCGCGTGCGCATCCCGCGGCCCGAAGGGATGCCGCGAGGCGCCGCGGAGGCGCGCCCGCCGTCGGAAGCGCTCCAGGCCTTCGGAGCGCTCGTCGGCGGCACGTGGGAGGCCGACGGCGCGGCGGCCACCGGGAACCTGCCCCGCACGCGGACGACCTTCGAGTGGATCCCCGACTACATCCACGTGCGCGCGCACGCGCCGGGCAGGGACGGCGAGCCGGTGCTCCTGCTCGAGGCGTACGTCTACCAGCACGTCAAGACCGGCGCGCTGCGCTGCCTCGCGCTCTCCGAGTCCGGCGGCGTGTACGAGGGCGACTTGAGCGTGCTCGAGAGCGGTGCCCTGCAGTTCGACATGAAGGGCTGCGAGCGCGACGAGGTCGTCCCGCTGGTCGTGCGTCTGGACCTCGATCCGGACGCCACCCTGCGACTGCGCGTGGAATCGAGCGCAGGCGGCGCGCGCGCGCTCGTGCTCGACGCGCGCCACCGGAAGCGCCCGCCGCAGGACCGCTGAGCGCCCTGGGGCACCTCGAGCAGGCGCTCCGCGCGCCGTCGGCCGCGCCGACGCACGGGCCGCTAGCTGCCCTCGCGCTTGAACTCGAAGCGCTGGGGCTTGCCGCCCTTGGCGTCGCCGATCGAGGCGCTCAGGCCGCCGTCGGCCGAGAGCTCGTACACGATGCGCTGCGGCGAGTCGTGGCGCGGGTTCTCGAACACGGCGCGCTTGGCGCCCAGCTCCGTGAGCACGAACTCGGTCGGCGGGCGGCCGTTGGGCTGCGCGACGTAGACCAGCCCGCCGTCGCGCTCGACGATGCGCAGGTACTCGAAGGCGCTCATCGCGCCCTTCGAGTTGACGGTGCGCGCCACGGCCAGCATCGCGCCGCCTAGATGCGGGCTCCAGCGCTCCTCGATCGACGACTTGCCGCGCGTCCCGACCCACGCCCCGGCCAGCCAGCCGAGGTCGCTGATCGCGGCCTTGGCCGGCGCGGGCAGCGCGATGTCTTGGGGATGGCGGTAGAGCGCGACCGACTTGAAGCCCGTGGGCGGATCGACCGTGAAGCCCGCGATCAGCCCTTCGGCCGTGGCGCGCAGCTCCCAGCGGATCAGCCCCTTGGGCGGATCGCCCGCGGCGCCGGCGGGCACGCTCTCGATCGTGTACACGCCGTCCTTCCACGCGCCGCGGTAGCGCGAGGTCGAGCCCTCCGAGCTGACCTCCGTGGTCGAGCCGTCGAGCGGCAGGCGGATCTCGCGGGTCTTGCTGCGCACCCAGACGACCGCGGCCTCGTCGACGCGCAGCGTCAGCTTCCCGTTCATGCTGGGCTGGTGCTGCTCGACGGGGCGGCCCTCGGTCCGGTCCTCGACGTAGATCCACTCGCCGTCGAGCGCGCGCACGCCGTCGACCTTCGCCAGGGGCGCCTTCGAGTCCGGGGGTTTCTGGGCCGCTGAGACCGCGCCGAAGGTCGCGAAGAGTGCGAGCGCGGTCGCGAGCTGAATGTGCAGATGCATGGCGGAGTCCCTTTCGAGTTGCGAGCCGTGCGGGCGCCCGGAGCGCAACCCAGGATAGCCGTCGGCCCGTCGTCGACGTCGTCAGCAACCGCCTAGGACGCCGCGAGAACTGCCTTCCCGCGCCTCGCGCTGCGCGGCGTGCGTAGAATCGGGCCGGTCCCGTCGGTCCCAAGGTCGCGCCAACAACTTCGGGGGCAATCGAGATGGAGTGGAGGGGTCGCAGGGAGAGCGGGAACGTCCAGGACGCGCGTGGCCGCCGCGCGGCGGGCGGGGGCGCGGGCCTGGGGATGCTCGTGAACCTCGTGCTGCGCACCTTCGGGCCGAAGGGCCTGCTCGTGATCGCGGTGCTCGGCGTGGTCGGCTGGCAGCTGGGGATCCTCGATCCCTCGGTGCTCGGCGGCGGCGGCTCGACGGAGGACGTCGCGGTCGAGTCGAGTCCCGAGGAGGCCGAGCGGCTGGCCTTCGTGAAGGTCGTGCTCGCCGACACGGAGGACGTCTGGACGAAGGAGTTCCAGCGTCTCGGACGGAGCTACGAAGCTCCGCAGCTCGTCGTGTACCGCACCCGGCACCCCACGGCGTGCGGGACCGGGGACGCGCGCATGGGGCCCTTCTACTGCCCCGCCGATCAGAAGATCTACATCGACCTCGGCTTCTACGACGAGCTGGAGCGGGAGCTCGACGCGCCGGGCGACTTCGCGCAAGCCTACGTGCTCGCCCACGAGGTCGGGCACCACGTGCAGCACCTGTTGGGCTTCACCGGCAAGGTGCAGCAGGGCTCGAACGAGGACTCGGTGCGCCTCGAGCTGCAGGCCGACTTCCTGGCCGGAGTCTGGGCGAAGCACAACGCGCGCTACATCGACCACGGCGACATCGAGGAGGCTGTCCGCGCCGCGAACCAGATCGGCGACGACACGCTCCAGAAGCGAGCGCAGGGCCGGATCGTGCCGCACGCGTTCACGCACGGGACCTCCGAGCAGCGCATGCGCTGGTTCCGGCGCGGCCTCGACAGCGGACGGATCGAGGACGGGGACACGTTTCGCGTGCCCTACCGGGAGCTCTGAAGTCCGGGCGGAAGTGAGGCCCGGCGCCGCGGCTGGAACTCAGCCCTGCACGATCGTCTTGAAGCCGCCGTGCGCGACGCGCTTCGGCTCGAACGGCATCGACTTCGGCATCTTGTGCTTCCGCACCTCCGCCATGACCTTCTTGTTCACGGCATCCCGGTGCGCCTTGTTCTTGTAGATGATGAACGAGAACCAGACCGTCTCGCCGCGCTTGAGCTTCACCAGGCCGTCGAAGCTGCCGCAACCGGGCATCGCCTCGAGGTCGTCGGCGAGGCACTCGAAGTACTGCAACGCTCCGTGCTTCATCCACAGCTTCTTGCCCCAGATCGCCATCTTCTTGTAGGCGGCGACCTTGCTCTTCGAGGTGGGGATGACGAATCCGTCGACGTAGCTCATGGGCGGGTGCCTCTGTGTGGAGGGTGGAGTGGGTCGAAGCCCCTTCCGAGCCGCGGAAGTTCGCCGAAGGGTACAGCGGCCTCCCAGCCCGACGAAAAAGGGACCCGCGACGCTTCGCGAGTCCCTTCTGTGCTTGGTAGCGGGGGCAGGATTCGAACCTGCGACCTCCGGGTTATGAGCCCGACGAGCTGCCAGACTGCTCCACCCCGCGATCCAGGGCGGCATTGTGCGGCGGGCTCGGGCGGGAATCAACCCCCGGGTGCACGTCCTTCGAGCAACCAGCGCTGGATTTCGAGCGCCAGCTCGCCCGGGGCGCGGTTTCCGCAGTCCAGCGGCAGGTCGGCGACCTCGGCGTAGAACGGCGCGCGCGCGGCGAGCACCGCTTCCATCTCCGCCGCGGGGTCGGCGCCGGTCAGCGTCGGGCGGAAGGTCGTGTCGCCGCGCAGCCGGCGCGCCAGCTCCTCGGGCTCGACGCGCAGCCAGATCGTGCGCGCGTGCGCGGCGAGCAGCGCGCGGTTGCGCGGCGTCAGCACCGCCCCGCCGCCGGTGGCGACCACGCGCGGGTCGCGCACCTCCAGGACGTCGCGCAGCACCTGGCTCTCGAGGTTGCGGAAGGTGTCGTTCCCCCACTGCAGCAGCACCTCGCCCGCGCCCTGGAAGCGCAGGGCTCCGGCGCTGGCGTTGGCGGCCTGCACCAGCGCCTCGTCGAGGTCGATCAGCGGCACGCCGAAGAGCTCCGCCAGACGCCGGCCGACGCTGCTCTTGCCGCAGCAGCGCGCGCCGACCAGCGCCAGGTGTCGGCGGCGCGGACTCACGCCGCGTCCTCGGCGAGCGCCCGCTCGAGCTCGCGGGCGAGCACCCCGGCGAACCTGCCCGGCTCGACACCGGTGAAGAGCTGCGCCTGCGCCACGGCCTGGGCGGCGAACCACGCGCGTCCGGAGACCACCGCCGCGCCGCGCTCGCGCGCCGCGCGCAGGAGCGGCGTCTCGGGCGGCCGGTAGGCCGAGTCGACCACCAGCGTGCCCGCGCGCAGCAGCGCCGCGTCGACGGGCGAACGTCCGGGGTCGGCGCGCGAGCCGATCGGCGTGCAGTTGAGCAGCACGTTCCACTCGACCCGTGCGATGTCCTCCCACGGGATGACGCGCAGGCCCGGCCACGCGGCGCCCCAGGTGACGCGCGCCGGCTGGCGTGCGGCGACGGTCACCGCGGCACCCACCTGCGTCAGCGCATAGGCCGCCGTGCGCGCCGCGCCGCCCGCGCCCAGGATCAGCACAGCGAGCTCGGCCGCGTGCCCCAGGCTCGGCAAGACGCGCTGGCCCTCGATCACCGTCGCGACCAGCGCGAGCAGGTCGGTGTTGTGCGCGTCCCAGGTCGCGGCGCCGCGCACCAGCGTGTTGGCCGCCGCCGTCTCGCGCACGCTCTCGGAGTTGGCCGTGCCCGCACGCGCGGCCGCCTCCTTGAAAGGCGCGGTCACCGAGAACCCGTCGAAGCGCCAGGCACTGGCGCGCGCGAAGAAGGCCGCGAAGTCGTCGGGCTCGCAGGCGACGTAGAGCTTGTCCTGGCCCAGCGCGGCGAAGGCCGCCGTGTGCAGCCGCGGCGACCAGGAGTGCGCGACCGGGCTGCCGACGACGGCGTAGAAGCGCGTCGAAGCCGCGTTGCGCGCGTGGGCGGTCTGCTGCGCCAGCGCGCTGGCGTCGAGCTGGCCGGGTGCTGTCGCGGCGCCGTCGAGCGAGGCGTAGACCGACTCCGAGCCGCAGGAGCGGGCGAGGAGGCGAGTGAAGCTGCCGCGCTCGCCCGAGCAGAAGGCGATGCGCGGCCGAGCGCTCGCCTCGAGCGCCTGCAACAGCCGCAGTCCGTCCTCGGCGCAGCGCGCGTGCGTGACGACCTTGACCAGGTCCCCGGGGCTGGCGCGCTCGTCGACGCTGCGGAACAGCGCCGCGAGATCCGCGGGCGTGCCGTCCTTCTCGTGGTGCGACACGATGCGCCGCACGCCGGCCGGCAGCGCGCCGAGCTCGCCTGCGAAGCGCGCGTCGACGTCGACGAAGGCCGCGCCGGCGTGCGCGGCCTCGCGCAAGAGAGCGCAACGCTCCGCCGAGCTCCCCTCGAAGCTGCCGAAGCCCTCGGCGCCGTGCACCGCCGCGATCACCGGCCGGTCGAGCGACGCGATCAGCGGCCCGAGCTCCGCGCGCGTGGCGCCGCGCAGGGCGTCGAGCCGCAGCTCGATGCGCCCGGCCGCGCGCGGCGCGGCCCGCGCCAGGCGTGCCAGCCCCTCCAGGTCCGGCGCCAGCACCGAGGCGACGATCGTCATCGCGCGTGAGCCTAGGCTCGCGGCGCGAGGCGTGCCAGGACCGCGCGCGCGCGGCGCTCGTCGAGCCGGCCGTGCTGGCGCGCCAGCGCGACCAGCGCGCGCGTCAGCTCGCGATAGAGCACGGCTCGCGGCCCGCGGCCGAGGACGCGCAAGTGCTGCGCGACCAGCCCGGCCTCGCCGCGCGCCGCGGGCCCGGCCAGCGCCGCCGCGGGACCTCCCTCGGCCAGCCTTCCGGCCTGGCGCAGCAGCGCGGCCCCGAGCACCGCGCGCCGGGTCGCCGCGGCGCCGCCCGCGCGGGCGAACGCGGCTTCGGCGGCGTCGAGGAGCGCGATCACGCCGGTGAGGTTAGGCGCC
>Ga0315912_10004464_pt1 | contig 13269 bp, 8 predicted proteins | sample VfabasoilMG_FD_204469 | JGI IMG/M metagenome (GOLD analysis project Ga0315912, IMG submission 204469) | Garden soil microbial communities collected in Santa Monica, California, United States - V. faba soil | ecosystem: Environmental > Terrestrial > Soil > Garden | place: USA: California... | reverse complement strand
GTAGTGCGCGAAATACAGAGCCATCGCAAAATATTCTTCGCCGTCCGGCGCCGAGTTTTCGTCGCACTTGGCGCCACTCGTGCTCACCGCCCAAGCATAGAAGCGGTAATTGGGGTGCGTTGAAGCACTGTTGCGCATGTTGGTGTGGGCAAATTTCCAAAGCTTGTTGAACTTTGCCTGGTCGTTCATCTGGACCGTGATCATCATGCCGTACGACTGCCCCTCGCTCCGAATATCCGGACTCGACGGGTTCAAAACGTACGCCATGTCCGTGCCAGTCTCGTAGTACAAGCGATTGGCGTCGGTGGTCGAGAAATACGTATTGTAGACGCCGTTGACTTTGGCATCGATCGCTGACTGAGTTTTGCCGCGCTCGAGGAACACGTTGCGGTAAGTGATGACCCCCGCGCTCGAACTCCCCACCGCCTCGTCGCCCTCGTGGTCGAGCGCAGAGGCGCAACCAACGGCCGCGAGCACCAAGAAAACCGTTCCGACGCAAATACGGGATGTGCGGATTCTCATTCGACCCTTCCTCTGTTCACCTGAGACTCGTGAACTCCTGCGCCCTGTGCAGGAGTCAGCGCTTCTCACGCGAGTTGGGTTCTCATACGCAATTCACGTGCCGCGTCCGGCGAAATCCGTCACTCGATAGCAACCGCAGAAACTGTGCTGATTTTGCGAAGCGCAACCGTGCTGATGCGCTCGAGGGCGTTCATGAGTTTGCACAAGAGCTACCGACTTGCGCAATTGACGCGAGCAACTTGTGCAAATCGATGAGAGCTTGCACTGCGCGATCTGCCGCGGTCAAAGCTCCTCGCGCGAGTGTGCTTACTGTGAGCAGGCTTTGTCATGCAACGACATGTGCGCCGCGCGACCTACAACGGAGCGCTTGGTGCGCGACGTGCACGTCGCGCGACACACACATGGCACCATGCTGTGAAACCATGTCGTGAGCCGTGTCGAGCGCTTCAGGTGAAGTGCCGCGTCGGGAGTGGCGGAGCTGGATAGCGATCGATCTTCAGGTTCCAGTACGCCCACGAGCGCGGGTCGAAGATCCCGGGCGGTGCATGCTCAATCGCCTCGCGCAGCTCTTCATTCGTAATGTAGCGACGTAGGATGGAGACGTCCTTGTGCGTCCCGTACGTCAGCACATACGCGATGAAGCGCACGACGTCTTGCAATGCCTCGTCCGGCGCCTGGAACCATACGGCGCGACCGGCGACATCTCGCAGCTCCGCGGTGCTGGGGAGTGCCTTCATTACTATTCTCTACTGACGCGATGCCCCAGATGCAACGCAATCGCAGTTCCACCGTAGAGTACGAACTCCTCAGGCACCTCGCATAACTCCAACCACAGCCTGCGCTGGGCCAGAGGAAGGGTCTGAAGCTTTGGTTCGAACATGGCTGAATGTGGCGTTCCGGAGCTAACGCGATTCTACTTGAAATGCGCGGCGTCGCTAGCGCCGAAACCAGACCGCAGCGCGCGTGCAGCGGGAAAACTCACGACCGCAAACTCGTCAGGCGGATCTATTCCGTGATCGGTGCGCCACGGCCGTCGCACGAATAGAAGGCGTCGTAGTCGCCGTCGGTGCGGAGGCCGCGGCCCGAGACCCAGTCTTTGGACGCGCAGGAGGGCCGGCAGCAGTCCTCCATGGTGGTCGTTTCATAAGGCCGGCCGCTCGACGACTTGCTGCGGAAGCCTGGGTTCTTGGGAGGTTCGCCCGAGTTGGTCACGTTGCGATCGACCTCGGGGAGTCCCTGTGGCGCGAGCTTGCAGCCGGTGACTTGCGTGAGGTGCTGCGGGCATTCGATCTTCATCGCATAGACGGCCCAGTTCATGTGGTACTGCGACGAGGGGTCGGTGGACGCGAGACAGGAGCGTCGGGCTTGTTCCGTCAGGCCTGGGATATCCGACGTGAGCTTGGAGCACGCGCTGCTGACCTTGTTCCGACAGGCCTCGGAAGACAGAGACTCCGTGGTGACCCATTGCTTGTCCGTCTTGCACTCGGAGTAGAGGCTGACTGGCTTGACGCCGCCTTGGCTGGGTTGCCCGTCCGCCGGGTACGACGTGTACAAATACTTACCTGAGCGCGCCTGCGGCTGGAGGTTCGGCGCGCAAGCGTTGTTGGCGCCAAATCCCCCGGCGGCCATGTATACGTCGAAGGTGGTCGGCGTGGCCGCGGTGTTGAAGCTCTGGACGATCAGCGGCTTGGGGAGTGCAATGGCGGAACTCGGCGGGTCGGGGTGGTCCGGATCCGAGAGCACCTGCCGCTCATTGCTCGGGCTCGGATAGGCGTAGACGAGCTCATAGCATTGGCAGCAGGTGCTGCTCGCATCGCCGTCGATCCCGCCGCGATCGGCGTCGTGGCCCACGACCGCATAGTTGAAGTTTGCGTTGCCGTCGTCGCTGGCGGCTTGCTGCATCTCCGCGCTGAACAGCATGAAGCGCGGGCAGATGAAGGTCACGTCGGCATGAGGCTTCTCGGCCGCGCTCTCCTGGCAGGCGTTGATGGTGTTGCATTTGCCACCACAGACACTCGTCGCATCGCCGTCGATGCATCCTTCTTGAAAGTCGATGCAGTCCTGATTGTGACAGCGACTCGGCGGCGGCAGGGCGTAGGTTCCCGGCCCCTGCAAGGTCCCGGCGCTGCCAGCGCTATCAGCTCCGCCGTTGCCCGCAGCAGAGGGCGCTCCGCCAGCCGCAGAGGCGCCCGCAGCCACCGCGCCCTCCCCTGCCGCAGCTCGCCCGCCGCTGCTCACGACAGCTCCTGAACCGCTCGCCCCCGCAACGCCGCCGACGAACCCCGCTTGTCCGTTGCTGCTTCCCGCGCGGCCAGCATCGAACCCCGACTGGCTCGTGCCCGGCGAACAACCAAGAGCCAGCGAATAGCCAAGAACCAGGGCAAACCAGCGGCCAGCGCGAAGCAATGCGAACGTCACGGGGGTTGAGTGTAGTCTGACCGAGTCGCTCGTTCACGGCCAGTTCTCCCTCGAGCACGAGCGAACTGATCGGCGTCATCGGGCCGACATTTCCGTTGGACCTAGGGCAGGCTCTCGACTACGCGCCCGCTCGGCGGCTTACTTATCGAACCCCTCGAGCACGATCTTTCCGAGCACGTGCCCTGCCTCTAGGGCCGCGTGCGCGCGGCGCAGGTTCTGGGCGTTGATTCGACCGTAGTGCTCGCCCAGCGTGGTCTTCAGCACACCGCGGTCGACTAGCGATCGAACCTCGCTGAGCGCGCGGTGCTGCTCGATCATGCTGGGGGTTTCGAACATCGGGCGTGTGAACATCAGCTCCCACACGAAGGTGGCGCTCTTTGCCATCAGCGTGCCGAGGGGAAACTCCGCCGAAGTTCCGGCGACTCCGCAGATCTTCCCTTCGGGTCGAATCCAATCGACGAGCGCGGCAAAGTGTTGCTCGATGGCGTTGAAGCAAATGATGTAGTCAACCTCGCTCAGAGCGAGCCGCTTTCGCTCTTCGACGAGCGAGCGACTGTGGTCGACCACCTCGTCTGCGCCCAATTCCTTGGCTCGAGCGGCCGATTCCGGACGCGATGCCGTCGCGATGACACGCAGCCCGGCCACTCTCTTCGCCAATTGGATCGCCATCGAACCCACACCGCCGACGCCGCCGAGCAAGAGCACGCTTTGACCTGCATTCTTGCCGGTGCTGGAAATCTGGAGCCGGTCGAACAATGACTCCCACGCGGTGAGCGCCGTGAGCGGCAACGCGGCCGCCGCGGCGAAGTCGAGACTCGCGGGCTTCGAGGCGACGATGCGCTCGTCGACCGCGTGCAACTCCGCGTTCGTTCCGGGGCGCGTGATGCTGCCTGCGTAGTAGACTTCGTCTCCCGGCGCGAACAGCGTCACGTCTGCACCCACCGCGCGGACCACGCCAGCCGCGTCCCAGCCGAGGATTTTGGGCTGCGCTTCGAGCTGCGGCTTCGGCGAACGCACCTTGAAGTCTACGGGGTTCACCGAGATCGCCTTCACTTCGACCAAGAGATCGCGTGGCCCCGGTGTCGGAGCGGGCGCCTCGAAGTCGAACAGGGATTCTGGGTGCTCGATGGGCAAGTAGCGGTTCAAACCAATCGCTTTCATGATCGACTCCTCACGTCGTGCGGATGCGGGCATCTCCCGCATCACGTGGGTTCGAACCTAGGCACCACCCTCTGATCGAACAAGTACGCACAATTTATGCAAGTAGTACCCATTTGGATACTATTGGGCTAAACGCCTAGAACGAGAGCGATGGCCAAACACGCGAGCTACACCTGCGGCGGCGGCTGCCCAGTCGAAGCCACCTTGGACCTGATCGACGGAAAGTGGAAAGGCGTCCTGCTCTTCCATTTGCAAAGTGGCACGCAGCGCTTCAATGCGCTCAAGCGCAACCTGCCGAACATCACCCAACGAATGCTGACGAAGCAGCTGCGCGAGCTCGAAGCTTCGGGCTTGGTGCTCCGCACCGTGTACGCAGAGGTGCCGCCCCGGGTCGAATACACGCTCACTCCTCTCGGCGAAAGCTTGCAGCCGATCATCGGCGCACTGAAGCACTGGGGTGAGGGATACCTGAAACGCAGCGCTGAAAGCGAAGTGCTGCCGCGGCGCAATGGGCGATCGCTGCCGATCTCGAAGGCGAAATCCGAGGCGCGAGGCGCGCAGGGCGCGCGCGCCGCACGTCGCTGAGATGCCTGCCAGCGCACTGAAACAGCGAAGCTTCCTCACGCCTCACGCTTGGCACTCGCTTGCCGCGAGCTTGCTCGCCTGTGCGTCCCCCAACTCGCCCTCGCCGAATCCCGTTCAGTCACCCAAACCAGTGGCGACACGGACGGCGTCCATGCCCACACCGCCGCCGCCTAGCCCGCCCCCCAAACCCGACTCGCCCCACGAGACGACAGCCGTGCCCGCACTCGCGGCGCTGGAAGAACGCATCCGGAACCACTACGCAAAGTACGTCGACGGCACGCGCTTCGACTTCTTTGCGGCTGATTTCGCGCCGCGCGTGGAGCGCTACCTCAGTTTGCGTGATATCGACGTCTCGGCATTGCAGGCCGAAGCGCGGCGCTTCTTTCGCGACAAGAAGAGCCTCGCATTCACGCCGAAGCCCGGTTCCTTCGTGGCCAAACCCGAAGGCTCACGCAACCGTGTCGAGTTCCAGCTCAACATCGCGCGGCGACAGAGCATGTCGCCGAGCTTGCGCATCACGGACTTCAACTCCGGGCGCGGCGCAGGCTGCCACCAGCATGCGATGGGTCACGCCTGGGAGCGCTACATGGACGCGGGCGCGGTGCCGGCGCTCGGCAAGCAGGCCAAGCGCTTCTTGAACTGGGACATGAACACACTTTGGCGAAGAACGACGACGGCACGCCTATGCGCAATTGGTGGGTTTATCTGTTCTACTGAGCCGGAGCGCTCTCGGTCAGTGTCGGTCCGTGCCTCGACCCGTCACGCGGTGAGGCTCCGGCGCGCGGCTGGGGCGTATTGAACCCCAACAAGAAGCGCAATTGGTGTGTGCGGTCGGCCTCAGCCGGCGGCACGCGCGGCCTCGGAGCGGAGCTCCTCGACCTTCACGCCCGGCGCCGTGAAATAGATCGAGACGCTTCCGTCTTCGTTTGGCGCAGTGAACGATTCGTTTTCGAAGGGAGGCAATCCGAGCAGCTGAACGACATCCGGCTGGGTGCCGTCTTTGCTGAAGATCGTCACGCGGCCGAACCGGTCTCCACACTCGACGGCTTCGACCTGGAGGCCGCCCGGTAGCGCCGAGAGTCTCTGCTTGATCTGAGTCTCCGCCTGGCGTGTCCAGTCGCGGTTGCCGTTGCGGCGCAACTTGTCGAGCATCCAGTTGCCCAGGGCGTCCTCTTTCAGCAGTTTGGACCCGTCCGCGAGCTTGATCGAATCTGAGTCGGCCACCTCTTTGGCCGCCGCTTCCTCGGCGCGCGCTGCTTCCAGGGTGCGCAGCCGCTGCTCCAAGGCCTCGAGCTTTGGATTCGTGAGGTCCGCGCGGGCCAGCTGACTTGCCACGAGCTGGTTCATCGCCGCAGCCGTGCTCGTGCCTTTCGCTTCCGCCACCTCCGTCGTGCGCGGCTGCACCTTCTCGCGCTTGGCTCGTTCGAAGACGCCTTCGCGCAAAAGCACGCCGAAACCCAGCGCGACCGTGGCCACGATCGCTACGCTCACTATGACGATTTTACGCATGTTGCACCCGATACTGGAGACCCGACCTTCCCAAAAAGATTCGTAAAAGAAGACGAGAGGTGAGAGACCGTTGCCGAGGTCTCCCACCCGCTCGTTGGGCGAGCAGCACAGCGCCTGATCTTGCGGCTATGTGCCGTCAGCCCCTGTCCACGCTACTGATAGCAATGCGCTTCGCATTCGACCGCTGCGCCGGCATTCACAACGGTGGCGTTCAAGCGCCATTGGCCGCCGACGTTCACGAGGCGACACTCGGCCGCCTGGGTCGTGGAGGTGAGGGCGCGCACTTTGGTGAGTGCGCATTGCACCGTCCCGACGGCTCCAATATTGCCCGATTGGCTCGTGCCCACCACCCCGCCCCGATTCATGGAGGCACTAAACAGTAGGGTATCTGCGATCGCCGGGCTGGCCAGGCCCACGAGCCCGAGGCTGAGGAAACCGGCGGTGGCGAACTTACGGATTGAGGTCTTGATCATGATGTTACTCCCTTCGTCGATTGTTGTTGTTCGTGATTGGTTCGGATTGAAATTCTCGCTTGAGAGCAGCGGACAGAGTTGTGCCGTTGCCGCGCTTGCGCGGCTGCTTCCCACGCACGTCGAAATTCCCCCCGTCGGGGATCGCGAAGCGCGTCGATCCAGTGACGGATCTCGACATACCCTCGCCTGCTGAGGCTCGAGTCGCTGCCTACTGAGCTACTAATACGCAGGGCCCGAAAAACCTGGACGCACTTTTTTCAGCGGGGCGCAGTTGCATTTCTGCGCCCCGCCGCCCCGCTACGACTTGGTCCGAGACCGACAGCACTGACAGGTTGTCGCATCGACAAACGAGCTCGGGCGCCAGTCACACGTGAAGTGTGGCCGGCGCCCGATGTCCGTCACGCGCGTCAGCGCTAAATCATGGCGGATTGACGACGATCGAGACCCGCTTCAGCGTGGTGCCATTGAGCGTCGCTTGCACGGCGAACTGCGCTTGGGAAGCGGAGGTTGCGCCGATTTCCGTTGGGCTGAACCTCACGACGGGCAAAACGCACGATCCACCACTCACGACACCCGCCAAGGTCTTGCTCTGCCGCTTGCGCGGGCTCTGACCGTTGTCGTAGTACACCGCCGTGACCCGCGCGTTCGGGCACTGCGCCAAAGTGACCGAATCCGAGAAGGTGACGTTGACGCGTGCCGTGTGGCTGCCGCCCGGAACGCGCAAGCCATAGATGTGCGCTTTCGTGCAGGAGGCCGAGCCGTACGAAGGCGACTTGCTCCTGACGATCTGAGAGCCGGTGAACGTGAGAACCTCGTTCGGTAGGTTCGTTCCGCACGCGGCTTCGCCGATCGCCTGCTCGACGTCACCCGCCGCCTCACTCTCGTTCTCGAGCTCAGCGGACTCCATACCCTGCCCCGAGCATCCCATCAGCGCAGCGGCAGCCAAAATCCCGAAAATACCTATTTTCATTGCATGACCTCTTGCTTGTCTTGTGTCGTCGCGACGCGGTGTGCGTTGCGTGGACGCCGCTGTTCGCAAGATCGATGCCGCGACGACGCTACGGGACTTCGGCGCGCGATTGTGCACGCTTAAAGCTGATTCGCGCGTGTTCGTCGGCGCGACAAGCGAGCCAGACAGCGCCCATGCGTCGTAGTTCAGTGCTCACCTGCGAGCTCGAGTGCGCAGCGAGCTGCATGGCGGATGTCGTCAGGCTGGGTGTTGATAGCGCCACGCCACGTCAACGTGGCTTCGCGCAGACGAATGTGAACCCCCAATAGGCCCCGACTCGGGCAACGCTGCAGCCTTCGAGGCACGGGGTATCTTTGGGGAAGCAATCACACGACGCACTGGCGGTGGCGATTTGCGCGAGGCACGCAGGCGGGAGCAAGTGCACGTTGAAATCCGCCACGCCGTCGCTGGCGCTCCGACTTACTTCGCAATACGCGAGCTCTGGATTCGCAGCACTCATGCCTCCGCAGCGCACCCATAAGTCACCCGCCTTCACCGGATCAGGCACACAGGCGCCATTGGTCGGGATGTCTGCGCCGGACGCTTGGGCAAGACAGCTGTTATCGTACAGCTGTCCATCGCAGGCGCAGACCGGCATATACCTGTGGGAACACGCGCTCGGGCGACCGACACACCAACCCGAGTCCGCCGTGTTTCGACAGCCGCCCAACGGGTACTCGCAATATTCGGATCCCAGACAGGCAGCGCTGTTCGGACCGCAAACTCCAGCGACCGGCATCGTCTGCGTTTGACCGCCGACTCCCCCCAAATTCCCAGCAGCAGCGCTCGCGCCCTCCCCACCACTTTCCACGGAGTTCCAGAGGCCGTCGCGAGCGCCGCATCCCCCGAGCAAGCTGACCACTGCGCTGACACAAACGAGCTCAGTGACAGTCACTGAGCGACAATACAAGCCCCGGTCGAAAATGCCAGCGCTTTAGACCAGCCCAACCCCGACCAACATTCGCAACATCAAGACAAGGGTACATCACACAGGCCCGACGACGTGCGCAATATCTTTGCGCTCCATTCGACCGAGCGCTCGGACGCCCGTGCGGCCTGCTGCACCTAGCTGGGTAGGGATCGCCCACGGAGCGCAAGTGCTCCGCCCACGCGAACTGTCGCGCACGACATGCCCCTCGCCCGCGAAATGCGTATAGACAAATCTATTCACATTTGGACGCGTGAAGGGGCCGCTGGCGAAGGCATGCGGAGTTCACTGCGGGGGGGCATCACTCAGGCACTCATCCAAGCGGATCTTGGATGGGAGCAAGAGGGGGGCGATCGCTAGGCCGCTCAGCACCTCACAGCCATCGCAAAGCAGCTCGCTGTGAGTTTGCGCTCAGCGGCTCAGTGCGGCGATGCGAGGCGCGGCTCGAAGCGCTACACGGCAACGCCGCCGGAAACTCACCTGCCTCAGCGTGAGACGACCGCCGCCGATCCGGTGAGCGTGGGTACCGGCGTCAAAGTTGCATCAGGCGGCTGGGCGCTTCGGAAAGTCGATATTTTATCGCCTGAGCACTAACGAAGAGGTCGAATCCACCCGTTGCGAGCTCGGACGTTTCGTCACGGGAGCCGCGCTTCATGTTGTTCAATTGGTTCGGGCATTCGCGATCAGCGGCGCTCGTCTGTGGGCTACTGTTTTCGCTATCGACCGCTTGCGGGTCCGCACCGGAAGTGCCCACACCCATTGCTGAATTGACTGCGGGTGGACAGGGCGGAAACTCGGGAACGGTCGCGGGTTCAGGCGGTCGGTTCGATCTCGAGACGGGCGGCTCAGCAGCTGGTGGCGCCGTAGCGGATGGCGGTGATCCCGGCTGGGGTTCCCCCTGCGGAAACGGCAATTTGGACTCGGGCGAAGAGTGCGATGACGGCAACCAGACGGATGGTGACGGTTGTGCGCAAGACTGTTCGAAAGAGGCGGGCTGGAACTGTCCCATCGTCGGAGCGAGCTGTGAGCAATGCGGCAACGGGATCCGCGAGAGCTCCGAGCAGTGCGACGATCGCAACACCCGCTCCAATGACGGGTGTAGTGCGACCTGCGAGCTCGAGGCGGGGTGGGTCTGCCCGCCGGGTCAGTCCTGCAACCAGTGTGGCGACGGCAAGCTCGAGGGCGTTGAAGCTTGCGACGACGCCAACCGGGTGGACGGCGACGGTTGCTCCGCCGATTGCGGACAGATTGACTCTGGCTACTCGTGTACTACCCCGGGTGCCTTCTGCGACAAGTGCGGCGACGGGGTTCGGGCCGCGCTCGAGGCGTGCGACGACGGCAACCAATATTCGAACGACGGTTGCTCGTTCAACTGTTCGCTCATCGAGCTCGGCTACAGCTGCCCGGCCACGGGCGGGCAGTGTCGACAATGCGGCAATGGGGTGCTCGAGGGCAGCGAGCAGTGCGATGACGGGAACACCGTCGATGGCGACGGTTGCGCTTCGGACTGTGGCAGCGTCAATCCCGGCTACCTGTGCGTACTCGCTGGGCGTCCTTGCTACGAGTGTGGAAACGGCATTCAGGAGGGCGCGTTCAGCGGCCCACACGAGCAATGCGACGACGGCAATCAGCTGGACCACGACGGTTGCTCCGCGAGCTGTCGGCTCGAACCAGGGCAGTGGGCGTGCCCAGTACCGGGACAGCCCTGCCTACAGTGCGGGGATGGCGTCATCGAAGCTGGGCTGCTGCTCAAAGAACAATGCGACGACGGCAATCAGCAAGACAACGACGGTTGTTCCGCGAGCTGTCAGTTGGAGCTCGGCGCAGCGTGTGCGACGCCCGGTCAGCCGTGTGTGTTGTGCGGCGATGGGGTCGTGACGCCTGCGGCGGGTGAGGTCTGCGACGACGGCAACCACTACGACAAAGACGGCTGCAGTAGCGCGTGTGCTCTGGAGGCTGGTTGGACGTGTCCGCAAAGCGGTGGGCCTTGCTACAAATGCGGCAATGCGGTGCTCGAAGCCAATACGAGCGAGCAGTGCGATGACGGGAACGACAGGAGTGGCGACGGCTGTTCTCCGAGCTGCCAGATCGAGAGCGGCTATACCTGTCAGGTCGCAACGGGGACGCTCCGCAGTTCTTGCGACGCGTGCGGCAACGGGCGCAAAGGCTCGAGCGAGGGCTGCGACGATGGGAATACGCGGAACGGCGACGGCTGCAGTGCGCTCTGCCAAATCGAAACCGGCTGGACGTGCCCCAGTCTGCTCGGAGTCGCCTGCTACCAATGCGGCGATGGGCTGCTTTCTAGCATCGAAGTTTGTGACGCGGGCGCTGCCAACGGTGTGGGATGCGCCGCGGACTGCCTGAGTCGTGCCCCCAACTATGACTGCCCGGTTCCCGGTCAAGCGTGCGAATTGTGCGGCAACGGCGTGAAAGAGGCCCATGAGGCCTGCGACGATGGCAACGCGCTGAGCGGAGATGGCTGCCGGGGTGACTGCAAACTAGTCGAGTCCAGTTGGTTGTGCGCCTCTGCCGGCAGCGCGTGCACCCGCTGCGGCAATGGCATCTTGGACCTCGGCGAGACCTGTGACGATGGCAACGCCTTCAGCGGCGACGGTTGCGCTCAATGCAAAGCCGAAGCCGGCTACAATTGCTTCGCGTTGGCGAACGATCCCACGCGCAGCAGCTGCGATTCGTGCGGCAATGCCGACCGTCGCGGTACGGAAGCGTGTGACGACGGTAACCTCACCGCGGGCGATGGTTGTACTGCGAAGTGCGCGCTGGAGGCGGGCTGGACCTGTCCAACGAATGGTGGAGCTTGCCACCTGTGCGGCAACGGCAAACTCGAAGGCGATGAGCGGTGTGATCCAGGGGCCAGCGCGGGCCAGGGTTGCGCCGCAGACTGCTCGAGCATTGCAGCCAATTGGTCGTGTCCGATCCTCGGGCAGCCCTGCGAAAAATGCGGCAATGGCGTGAAGGACGCGCACGAAGCGTGCGACGACGGCAATGCCGCGAGCGGTGACGGCTGCCGGAACGACTGCAAACAGATCGAGACGGGCTTCATCTGCCCGAGCGCCGGCGCATGCACGCGCTGTGGCAACGGGCTGCTCGATGCGGGCGAACAATGCGACGACGGCAATCGAGTGAGTGGCGACGGCTGTTCCTCGAGCTGCGTCGCGCAGGGCGCTCCCTATCTGTGCGCAACGCCTGGGCAACTCTGCGAAAAGTGCGGCAACGGGCTGAAAGAGGCGCACGAGGCCTGTGATGACGGCAACACCGCGAACAGCGATGGCTGTTCGAGTTCTTGCGCTGCCATCGAGTCCGGTTTCAGCTGCCCCATCCCAGGCGTTGCCTGCAGCCGCTGCGGTGACAAGACTCTGCAGGGCAGCGAGCAATGCGACGACGGGAACACCAAGAGTGGCGATGGCTGCAACGGCGCCTGTCAGCTCGAACCCGGTTGGAACTGTGATCTGACCACCAGCACCTGTTCCGCAAACAGCTGCGGGGACGGAATCGTCGCAGGTCAGGAGAAGTGTGATGACAGCAATCGTCTGAGTGGGGACGGTTGCAGCATCAACTGCCAGCTCGAAAATGGCTACGTTTGCCCGACGGGAGGCGGCCAGTGCCTCGCCACGGTGTGCGGTGACGGCATCGTCGGCGGCAGCGAGCAATGCGACGACCACAACAAGACGAACGGCGACGGTTGTTCGAGCAACTGCATCATCGAGACGACGTGCGGCGACGGCATCGTCGGTGGCACGGAGCAGTGCGACGACAAGAACAAGCTGAGCGGGGACGGCTGCAGTTCCACCTGTACCTGGGAAGCCGGCAAATCTTGCACCGGCACCGCGCCCAACTACTCTTGCAAAGCGACCACGTGCGGTGACGGCATCCGCGGCAACGTCGAAGCTTGCGATGACGGGAATGCCGCGAACGGAGATGGTTGCACCTCGGCCTGCGGCATCGAAAGCTTCTACAAGTGCGCGGGCAGCGTGGCTCAAAAGAGCACCTGTTCTCGATCGCTGCAGTTCGTCGAAGTGCGCGCGTTCAATGTTCAGAACGTCGACCCCGAATCGCTCACCTACGACCCGCTGACTCGTTCGTTCGTTGGCTACAAGAAGGCGACGTCGCAACCGCCGATCGAGCTGTGCATGGATGGCACGATGATCGGCCATCCCGCCAGCACCGCTGCAAACGGCAACATTTGCGCTCCAGGCGTCGCGCTCGGGAGCTCGCAATGCACCACCTTCCCCGGCACGAGCAAGATGGCGCGTGGCTATCCGGTGGCTCAGCAATGGGTCGGAGCGACCTACGACCCGTTTGCCAGCAATTGGCTCTACTTCACGGGCAGCAATCTGTACCGCATCAACGACATCCGCTGCGGCGGCGGCATCCTGAGCGGCGGTGCGGCGTGCGTCACTGCGACAGCTGGCCTCACGGGTGACGACGTGGCGATCGGCGACGACGGTCGCTTGTACGTGACGAACAACGGCAAAGTGCAGGTCTACGCCCGCGACGCAGCGAAGGCCACCGGCTTCAACGTGACGACGAGCGTTCAGAGCTGGAGCGTCAGCGGCACGCCACTCGACGCTGACTTCAATGTGCCCGGCTTCGGTTGGATCGGAACGTTTACGATCAGCGATCAGTTCGCTTTCTACAATCAATCG
>Ga0315912_10004463_pt1 | contig 13269 bp, 4 predicted proteins | sample VfabasoilMG_FD_204469 | JGI IMG/M metagenome (GOLD analysis project Ga0315912, IMG submission 204469) | Garden soil microbial communities collected in Santa Monica, California, United States - V. faba soil | ecosystem: Environmental > Terrestrial > Soil > Garden | place: USA: California... | reverse complement strand
GCCCGCGCGGTCACCCTCCCCAGCGTCGTCGGCAGAGCTGCAGACACTGCTCCGCGATCGCTTTGGCTTCGATGCGTTTCGCGCGCACCAGCAGGCGGTCTGCGAGGCGGCTGCAGCGGGTGAAGATGTCTTGCTGGTGATGCCTACGGGCGCCGGAAAATCACTGTGCTACCAACTGCCGGGCCTCGCGCGCGGCGGCACCACGCTGGTCGTGAGCCCGCTGATTGCGCTGATGGAAGACCAAGTGACGCGCTTGCAGGCGCTCGGTCTGCGCGCCGAGCGCATTCATTCAGGTCGTTCGCGGCCCGAATCGCGGCAAGTGTGCGCGGATTACCTCGCGGGTGCGCTGGATTATTTGTTCATCGCGCCCGAGCGCCTTTCGGTGCCGGGCTTTCCGGAGCTGCTCGCGCGCCGGCCACTTGCGCTGATTGCGATCGACGAAGCGCATTGCATCTCGCAATGGGGTCACGATTTTCGGCCTGATTATCGCTTGCTCGGCCAGCGCTTGCCGCTCTTGCGCCCCGCACCCGTGGTGGCACTGACGGCGACGGCGACGCCCGTCGTGCAGCGGGACATCGTGGCTCAGCTCGGCTTGGGCGGGCGAGCGCGGCTGTTCATCCACGGTTTTCGTCGCCACAATTTGGCGCTGGAAGCGCTGGAAGTACCGCCCAAGGATCGGCCTGGCCGCGCGCTGCAATGGCTTTCGGGAGCAGGACGATTGCCGGCGATCGTGTACTCGCCCACGCGCAAAGCTGCCGAGCGCGTGGCTCAGGTGCTGGCTTCGGCGCACCGCACGAAAGCCTATCACGCGGGGCTATCGGCCGAGCAGCGCGAGCGCGTGCAAGCCGATTTTCTCGCCGGCAAGCTCGACGTGGTGGTGGCGACGGTGGCCTTCGGCATGGGTGTCGACAAGGCGGACATCCGCACCGTGCTGCACTTGGCGCTGCCGGGCAGCGTCGAAGCCTATTACCAAGAGATTGGTCGTGCCGGGCGCGACGGCAAGCCTTCACGAACCGTGCTCATGCATCACTTTGCCGATCGCAAGACACACGATTTCTTCCTCGAGCGCGACTATCCCGAGCCCGCCGTGCTCGAGAAGCTATGGAAGGCGCTCGGGCCAGCGCCCGTGACCGCGGCGACGCTGCGCAAGAAGACGCGCGTCGCCAAGCAAAGCTTCGAGAAAGCCCTGGAAAAACTCGGGATCCACGGCGGCGTTGCGGGCCTTGGTGAGGAGAAATTGGTACGCGGTCACGATGGCTGGCGCGCGCCCTATCAGGCCCAACGCGCGCTCCGCGGCGAGCAACTCGAGCTCGTCGCGCGTTTTGCCCAAGGCCGACAATGTCGCATGATCGCGCTCGTTCGCCATTTTGGTGACAGTGAAGACCCGGGGCAGCCGTGCGGCAGCTGTGATGTGTGCGCGCCCGCGGCGCGTCTTGCTGGCAGCTCACTCGGGCCTCCGCCCAAAGTCAGCGTCCAGCCCGAACGACGCGGGCGCAAGAGCGGCAAGCGCGCGCGCAAGGGAGCGCGCACGACGGCGGTCACTCTGCCGACGAACGGTGCTGCCGCGAACTTGGTGGCAACGCTCCGCGCTTGGCGCCTGAGTGAAGCCAAGAAGAAGCGCGTGCCCGCGTTCCGCATATTGACCAATCGCGCGCTCGTGGCAATTGCCGAAGCTCGGCCGACGAGCGCGGAAGCCTTGCGCAGCGTCAGTAGTGTCGGCCCCAAGGTCGTGCAGACGTACGGAGTGCAGCTGGTGCAGCTGTGCGCACGCGGATGATCTACGACCTGCATTGGCTACAATAGCGGCGGGTGTGCGCGGCGTAATTGTGCAGAAACACCCCAAGAAATAGCGGGTAGGTGCTGCGCCCTGATCGGCATCGGTGATCCGTGGCTGCGGGTTAAGTTCCAACGCGAGCTGCCGTTCGTGCGAGCGTGTCCGAATCGCCGAAAAGCACTCTGCTGAGTGATGAAAACGCCCCACCGTGCGGCAGTAGTTTGAATCGGCGAGTCGACGTTGGCGATTGCACGTGAAAGCCGTGGCGTGCTCATAGTGTGAGTTTCAGTTGCGAGCTCGCGCGCCGTGGTGCGGCCGCGTTCGTAGAGATGTCAAAGGGAACTAGATGCGATCTCATCGATTGAAGAGCTGCCTGCGCGGAGCGTGCGTGCTCTCCTTATTGGCCCTCACCAGCGCTGCCCACGCCGAGAGCATGGCGTTGAATCGCTTCGATCCTGCGCCAGCCGGCGATCGCATGTTCGGTGTGGCTTCGCCCTTCGCCGCGGGCCACCTGACGCCGCACGTGATGTTGCTCGGCGACTACGCGCACAACCCGCTCAAGCTGCACTCGGTCCCGGACGACGCCGACCGCGGCGCGGTCGTCAAAAATCAGCTATTTTTGCACTTGAACGCGAGCCTCGCGCTGTGGAACCGCGTCAACCTGGACATCAGCGCCCCGCTCGCGGTGTTCCAAAATGGCGACGACCCGAGCGCGGGTGGTCAGGTGTTTTCATCGCCCAGCTCGGCGCAGTTCGGCGATCTGCGCTTCGGTTTGCGAGTGCGCTTGTTGGGTGAGTACCACGATCCGTTTCAGCTAGCCGTCGGTGGGTACGTGTGGGTGCCGACGGGCGCCAATGATTCATTCGTGAGTTCAGGTGAAGTGCGTGGGCTGCCGCAGCTGATCTTGGGCGGTCGCATCGATGAGCGAGTGGTTTGGTCTGCCGCTGCGGGTCCGGATATCCGCGGCAAGGACACGTTCGCCAACGTCGACCAGGGCACGATGTTCAAGTGGGGTGCCGGTCTCGGTTTCCTGTTGCTCGACAATCGCCGCCTGCAAATCGGTCCCGAGGCATATGGCGCGGTAACGCTGCGCGACGTGCAAAAGCGCACGACCAATGCCGAGATCCTGTTCGACGTGCGCTACCGCATCGTCGACGATGTGGAGGTCGCGGCTGGTGCGGGGCCGGGCCTCTCCTCCGGCATCGGTACGCCTGATTTTCGTGGGCTGCTTTCACTTGCCTACACGCCCGAGCAAAAAAAGCGGGAACCCGTGGTCACGCCTGTCGCGCCGCCTCCGCCGCCCGCGGACCGCGATCACGACGGCATCCTGGATACCGTCGATGCCTGTCCCGATGTCGCAGGTGTGGCCGACGAGGATCCGAAGAAGAACGGCTGTCCGCCGCCAAAGCCGGTCGATACGGACGGCGACGGCATCTTCGATCCGGAAGACGCATGCGTGTCGGTCAAAGGCGTACCCGACGAAGACCCGAAGAAGAACGGCTGTCCGCTGCCTGTCGACACGGACGGTGACGGCATCTTCGATCCCGAAGATGCATGCCCCGCCGAGAAGGGCGCGCGCGATGACGACCCCACCAAGAACGGTTGCCCCAAGTCGGTACGCGTCGTCGAAAATGAAATCGTGATCTTGGAACAGGTGCAGTTCGACACCGGCAAGGCCACAATCAAGAGCGCGAGCAACCCGCTCTTGGATGAAGTGGCGCAGGTGCTGACGCAACACCCCGAGATGACGAAGGTCGAAGTTCAAGGCCACACCGATAACCGCGGCTCTGCCGCCCTGAACAAGAAGCTCTCGCAAGCGCGCGCAGACTCCGTGCGCAAGGCGCTGGTCCAGCGCGGCATCGCGGCCGAGCGGCTAGTGACCAAGGGCTACGGCCCCGACAAGCCAATCGATGAAAATAGCACCGACGAGGGGCGCCAAAAGAACCGCCGCGTGCAGTTCGTGATCCTCGAAAAGCAGCCCAAGGAAAAGCTCTGATATGCGCATCTCTTCTCGCTTGATCTCGTGTTGTCAGGGCTTTGGGCTCGCTTCGCTGCTGTGGCTAGCTGCGTGTACGCCCGGGTCAGGGCCTGCGGATGAACCGGTAGGGACCGCACAGGCCCCGGTGTTCGTGAATGGCGGCTTCGAGACGGGCGCCGCGGGCGTGGCGCCGCCGTCCTGGACCGTCAACACCTACATCAATCCCAACAACACGGGCATTACGGTACAAACGCCGCAGACGCGCGCCGGGCTGAATCTAGGGCCGGGCGGCGATCCGTTGACCACGCAAATGAGCGGTACCAATCAGTCCGACCCAGACCTGGGGATTACGGCGTCCCTCCGCTACTGTCGCTACGGCGTGCAGTGCGCGCTAGTCAATCATGGGAGTAGCAACGCCGACGGTCACGGCCGGAACGTCAACGGTTTGGTGCAGACCATGACCATCGCTCCGGGTGACGTCGACCCGAGTGATAATCAGGTGCATATCCGCTTCGCCATCGCACCCGTGCTGCAGAACCCCGCCCATCCGCAAAATCAGCAGCCGTACTACTTCGTGCAGGTGCGCAATAATACCAAAGGCACGATTCTTTATACGGATTTCAACTTGAGCGCGCAGGCGGGCGTGCCTTGGAAAACGATCAATGGTGGCACGGCGAACGAGATCGATTACGTCGATTGGTCGCTCGTGGACATCGCGCCTGGTGTGTCGAAACTGGCGCAGGGCGACAGTGTCACGCTCGAGATCATCGCGGCCGGTTGCTCGCAGGGTGCCCACTTCGGTGAGGTCTATGTCGACGGCGTTGGCTCGACGGTCCCCGGCTTGTTCGTCAGCGGCGTGGGTCCCGCGCAGACGAACCCCGGTACCGTGGTCACCTACGACATGTCGTACAAGAACGGCTCGGCCGCAGCCGCAACTGGCGTGGTGATCAACTTCCAGACGCCGCCCAACACGACGTTTCAAGCGCTCACTCCGCCAGCGGGCGCCGTCTGCATTCCCCCGCTGGTCGGCAGCGCCGGCACCATTACCTGTACCTTTGCGTCTGCGATCGCCGCAGGCGCGGCTGGCACCTTCCAGGTCAAGGTCAACCTCTCGGCAGCCGCGACTGGCAGCCTCGTGTGCGGCCTGTACGACATCCGTTCGGCCCAAGAAACCACGCTGAACGGCGCCAAGATCGTCACCAGCATCGGCTGCGCGGCGGACACGGACTGCGCCAGCGGCAATTGGTGCAACATCAGCGGCAACAAGTGCACGCCCACGCTCGCCAACGGCGTGAGCATCCCCACTGACGCCCCGCACGCGAACCCGACTTTGAACGGCGTTTGCAGCGCTACGGCTGGCGCTTTGGTATGTCAGAGCGCGGTCTGCGATACGGGCGACAACAAGTGCGGCAAGCAGAACGGCAGCGGCACGTGTACCGTGGCGAACCAAGCCACGGTTTGCCGATCCGGCGTGTGCGACGCGGATGGTTCTTGTGGCTACGCTGCCAATCACGGCCCCTGCACCGCGGGTAACGCCGCCACTGTCTGCCGCTCGGGCCTGTGCAGCGCCAACCTGCTCTGCCAGCCCGCTGGTGGTTGTAACGTCGACGCTGATTGCAGCGGCGGCCAATGGTGCAATCAGACCACGCAAAAGTGCACGGCCAAGCTGAGCAACGGCAGCAGCATGCCGGTCGATGCGCCACACAGCAACCCAACCCTGAACGGCAGTTGCACCACCTCCGCCGCCACGCTCGTCTGTCAGGCGGCTGTGTGCGACGTGGACAATAAGTGCGGCTACGACGTGAACGGCGGTCCGTGTAGCGCGGGCAACGCGGGGACGGTCTGCCGCTCGGGCAGCTGCAGTAACAATTTACTCTGCCGCCCCGCGGGTGGCTGTAACGTAGACGCGGATTGTGCGAGCAACCAATGGTGCAACGTGGCGAATCACGTCTGCAGCGCCAAGCTCAGCAACGGCACCTCCATGCCCTCGGATCCGCCGCACACCAACCCGGTGTTGAACGGCAGCTGCACGACTGCGGCCGCGAGCTTGGTTTGCCAGGCCGGCGTGTGTGAGGTGAGTGACAGCAAGTGCGGCAAGCTGAACGGCAGTGGCACGTGTACCGTGGCGAACCAAGCCACGATCTGTCGCTCCGCCGTGTGCGACGCTGCTGATAGCGCATGTGGCTATGCCACCAATCATGGGCCATGCACTCCTGCCAACGCGGGGACGGTCTGTCGCTCCGGCTCGTGCAGCTCCAACGGGCTGTGCCAGCCCGCGGGCGGCTGCAACGTGGACAGCGACTGCAGCGGCGGCCAGTGGTGCAACGAAACTAGCCATATTTGCAGCGCCAAACTCACGAACGGCACCAACATTCCGACGGATGCTCCGCACACGAACCCGACTCTGAACGGAGTCTGCTCGACGGCGGCTGCGACGTTGGTCTGCCAATCCTCCGTGTGCGACGCGAGCGATGACAAGTGCGGTTACGCGGTCGACAACGGGCCGTGCAACGCCGCCAACGCGGCGACGGTTTGCCGCACGGGTTCGTGCAGCACCAATGGCAAGTGCCAACCCGCGGGCGGCTGCAACGTGGACGGCGATTGTACCGCCGGTAACTGGTGCAACGTGTCGCTGCACGCTTGCACTCCGACGCTGGCCAACAACACGGCTATCCCGAGCGATGCGCCGCACCAGAACCCCACGCTGAACGGCGTGTGTACCAGCGCGGCGGGCACCTTGGTTTGCCAGAGCGCGGTGTGCGATGTCGCCGACGACAAGTGCGGCTACGACACCGGTCACGGCCCGTGTACGGCCGCGAATGGCGGCGTGGTTTGCCGCTCGGGTGCCTGCGGCGCCGACGGCAAGTGTCGCCCTGCGAACGGCTGCAACCTGGATGCGGATTGTGCGACCGGGAAGTGGTGTGAGCAGAGCTCGCACACCTGCACGCCCAAGCTCGAAAACGGTAGCCCTCTGCCGACCGATGCTCCGCACACGGACCCGACGCTCGACGGTAGCTGCACGACGGCCGCTGCGACGCTGGTCTGCCAAAGCGCAGTCTGCGACAGCGCCGACAGCAAGTGCGGCTTTGCTACCGGCCATGGCCCATGCACGAGCGAAAATGGCGGCGTGGTGTGCCGTTCGGGAGCTTGCAGTGCGAACGGCCTGTGTCAGCCTGCGGATGGCTGCAACGTCGACGCGGATTGCGCCACGGGCAAGTGGTGCAACATCGCTACGGGGGCTTGTTTGCCGCAGCTCGGAAACGGCACTCCGCTCCCGAGTGACGCCCCGCACAAGAGCCCGACGCTCGACGGCAGCTGCAGCGAGGCCGCGGCGAGCTTGGTGTGCGTGAGCGGCGTGTGCGACACACGCGACGACGAATGCGGCTTTGCCACGGGCATCGGACCGTGCACCACGGAGAACGCGGGCAGCGTTTGCCGCTCGGGTCGCTGCGCGGGTAGCGGCGCCGCCAAGGGCACTTGCGTCGATTGCACCAGCAACGCGCATTGCTCGGGCGACACGCCGGTTTGCGACGCGAACACGGGCAGTTGTGTGATGTGCACCTCGTCCGAATCGTGCCAGGGTAAGACGCCGATCTGCGATCGGGGGCAGTCGACGTGCGTGAAGTGCAACGGCGACAAGGGCTCGTCCGCGAGCAACCCGTGCGCCGCGGCTGACGCGCCGTTCTGCTTCCTGTCCGGCGCGAATCAGGGCGCTTGTGGGAAGTGCGAGTCGGACGCCGACTGTGGCGGCCACACGGGCGACATCTGCGATACGAAGAGCGGCCTATGCAAGAGCGGTTGCCGCGTCGATACGGATTGCTCGTCGAGCGAGTGGTGCAACGAAAGCGTGGGCATGTGCGCGCCGAAACTCGATAACGGCACGCCCTTGCCGAGCGATCCGCCGCGCGTCGCGACCTGTTCCGCCGAGGTCGGTCGTGCCGTGTGTCAGTCGGCGGTCTGCGATCCGGTCGACAATCAGTGCGGCCTGGCCGCGGGTGACGGTCCTTGCTCGGATCACGACCAGTGCCGCGTTGGTGCGTGCAATGCCGACAGCATGCTGTGCAGCAGCGGCTGCACCAGCGACGCTGATTGTTCGGCGAGTGAGTTTTGCAGCGAAGCCTCCGCGTGCACCGAGCGTTTGCCCGTGGGCGCCCAGTGCAGCACGGACAATCAATGCAAGACCCACGATTGCAACAACAAGGTGTGTAGCGGCGTGATCGCCTCGGGCGCCGGCGTGGCCTGCGCGACGCGCTCCGTTGGCGGCTCGGGTGCGCCTTCGGGTGCTGGGCTGGTGCTGGTGCTGGTCGGCGCCGCGGCGTTCGCGCGGCGCCGGCGGGCCGCGCGTGTTACGCGGGCAGCCGCGTAGCCGCGAGCTTCATCAAGTTGCCGATCACTTTGAACAGCTCGCCCTGGTCGAACGGTTTTCGCAAGTGCATTTGGAAGCCCGCCTCCAAAGCCCGACGACGATCTTCGGCGTGGGCGTAAGCAGTCAGCGCGGCCGCTGGGATCGAATCCAGCTTCGGGATGCTGCGGACGGTGCGGATGAACGAGTATCCGTCCTGTCCGGGCAGCCCGACGTCGGACAAAATCACGTCGATCGGTTGTCGGTCCAGCACATCGAGCGCGACCTCGGCGTTGTTGGCGCTCGTGACCACGATGCCCGAGTCTTCCAGAATTGCGGAGACGACCTCGCTCGAGTCCAGGTCGTCTTCGACGAGCAGTAGTCGAAGGCCGCGCAGCCCTTGCACTTCATGGCTCGAGGCCTGCCGCTGAACGGCCGAAATCGGAGTGCCGGCTCCTTCTGCGTCCGGCTCTGCCAAGGGCAAGCTCACGGTGAAGGTCGCGCCCAGGCCAGGTCCGGCGCTGTCTGCGCGGATTTCTCCGCCGTGCAACTCGACCAAGTGCTTGCTGATCGAAAGGCCTAGCCCGAGCCCGCCATGACTGCGGCGAATCGAGCCGTCTTCTTGGGTGAAGCGCTGAAACAGCCGCGCCAAAAATTCGCGCTTGATGCCGACACCGTCGTCGGACACCGCGAGCTCGATCTTGGCATCGACTCGTTTGACGCTCACCCGGATATGGCCGTTCTTGGGTGTGAACTTCACGGCGTTGCCGCTCAAGTTCCAAATGATCTGCTGGATGCGCCCCGAATCTGCCAAGAGCGTGCCGGCATGGCGGTCGATATCGGCGCTGACTTCGATGCCCTTGGCCAGCGCCGCGGGGCGTATCGCGTCGAGCGCGGCTTCGACTGCGTCAGCCGGGTTCATCGGCATCGGTTCGATCCGCATTTTGCCCGAGATGATCCGCGAAACGTCGAGCAAATCATCGACCAAGCGCGCTTGCGCCACGGCGTTGCGCTCCACGGAGGCCAGCGCTTTTTCGCGTTGTTCCGGGGCGAGGGTACCTGTCACGAGCACGCGCGACCAGCCCAGGATCGCGTTCAGCGGCGTGCGCAGCTCGTGCGAGACCGTGGCCAGGAATTCATCCTTCATGCGCGCGGTGTGCAACGCTTCTTCGTGCAATAGCTTGCGATCGTGGATGTCGGTGCAAGTACCCATCCAGCTCAGTACTTCGCCTGCGTCGTCGAGCAGCGCGACGGCACGCACCAAGAACCAACGGTATTCACCGTCCGCTCGTCGGAACAAGGCTTCGCCCTCGAACGGGCTCTTGGTCTTCAGCGCTTCCGTCCAGCCAGCGAGCAACGCCCCGACGGTGTCCGGGTGCTGCACGGCTTGCCAGCCGACGTCACCGGAATCCAAGTTCAACCCCGTGTACTCCTGCCAACGCTTGTTCCGAAACGTGATGTCGCCATTGGGCCGAGAGATCCAGGTGAGTTGCGGCATGGTCTCGACCAGGGAACGAAACTGCTCCTCGCTGGTCGAGGCGCGCCGCTGAGCTTCGCGTTCGCGTTCGGCCAGGCTGTGATTGGCTTTTTCCAGTTCGCGGTGCGCCACCTCCAACTGTTCCCGGCGATCGAGTGAGAGCCGTGCTGCCTCCGCCAAACTGACGGCTTTGGGCACTTGGGGCACAATCAGCACGGCAGTTGCCACTGAAGCCGCGGCCGTCACGACGCGCACGCCCGCGTCAGCCCAGTAGATGGGATGCCAAACGGTGATGATGTCGAAGAAGTGGGTCAACCCACAGGAAAGGATGAAGGTGCCGAACGCCAGATAGATCCAGGCAAAGGGGATGTTGCGGATCTGACGCACCAAGATGACGAGCGTGGTCGCGATCGACGCGTAGGCCACGCCGATCAGTAGGTTTGCCGCCACTTGGGTCCAAACCATTTCTGGCGACCACAGGTAACAATGCCCGTGCGGCATGAAGCCCAGGCCAAATAGTCGCTCGAGCCATTGCCACATGCGTATCAGGGTACGCGGCGTTCAACGCTCGTGGAAGGGGGGCACGGGTAGCTATTTTTGCGTGATTTAACCCAATTTGCGAAGGGATCCGACCGCCTGGGCGAGTGGATGCAAAACGCCACGGAGGCGGATCACTCCGGCGGATGGAGCCAAATTCCTCGCTACAGGCGCCGTGGGGTGCTCGGCACGAAAGTTCAGTGGCGTGGCGTGTCGTCGATCAGGCACAGCGTCGGGTCGAGGAGTTGCCACTTGCTACCGCTACCCGCTGGCGCCTTTTGCAGCCGTCCGCGGGCGACCACGGCTTGCCCCTCGGTGGGCACGCTACAGCAGAGCAGCGAATCGTCTCCGGAGCAGGTGAGCCCACGCAGTGGCAGTGAGCCCGTGGGTTCACCGACGAGGACGATCTGCATCCGTAGTTCGTGGCAACAAGCGCCGGGCGCGCATACGCCCGAGCCGGTCTTCTTGATCAACGACAGGCCGAGCGTGCCGCTGACTTCGACCTCTTTGCCCAGAAACACATCGCTCTGCGTCACCACGTCGACCCAGGGTCGTTGCGGCACTCGTGCGTCGCAGGTCGGGATCGGCTTGGGCTCCGGCGTGCATGCCTGTTGGATCATGCAGTCCGCTTGCCAGTCCTGCTTAGCGCGCGGCTTGGGGCGCGGCGCGTGATCGATACGCGCTAGGCTGGTCTCGGCGACGGTCAGCATGTCGGGCGTCTTGGGGACGTCAAATGCCGGGTGGGGTTTGACGCTCGAGGCGGGCCGCGGCGCTTCGGAAGCTCTACTCGATTCACAGCTCAAACAGAGCAGGCAGAGCAGGCTGAAGAGGCAGAGCAGGGCAGCAAACTTCATCATTTTGGAAAATTGTCGTCTGATTTCGCGCGGCAAGGAGTTTCGCGTTGCCGGCTCTGTGTGGAGAGCTCACGCTCTCACGTCTTCGTTTCGAAACGATTTACACATGCCGCTCACCACGTTTCACGCCGCCGTTCGAAGTTGGTTCAGCGAGCGCCTCGGCGAGCCGACTGCTCCGCAACGCGAAGGCTGGCCCGCGATTCGCTCCGGCAAACACACGTTGATTGCCGCTCCGACCGGCTCCGGCAAGACGTTGGCCGCGTTCCTTTCGGCGCTCGATCAGCTGCTCTCACGCGGTGCCGAGCTCGAGGATCGCACGACGGTCTTGTATATCTCGCCGCTCAAGGCGCTCGCTTCCGACATCCAGAAAAATCTCGCCGGGCCGCTTTCCGAGATCCGCGCGCTGGACCCGAGCTTGCCGGAGGTACGCGTTTCGGTACGCACTGGCGACACCTCCGCGAAACATCGCGCGTCGATGAGCAAGCGCCCTCCGCATATTCTGGTCACCACTCCGGAGTCCGCATACATCCTGCTCACCAGCGAGGGTGGGCGGCAGATGCTGCGCTCGGTGCGCACGGTGATCGTGGATGAAATCCACGCTCTGGCGCGCGATAAGCGCGGCTCGCACTTGGCGCTCTCGCTCGAACGGCTGGAGGCGCTCACGCTCGGCCCGCTGCAGCGCATCGGCCTATCGGCGACGCAGAAGCCGTTGGAAGAGGTGGCGCGTTTCTTGGTCGGTGTCGATCGAGAATGTGTGCTCGTCGATGCCGGGCACTTGCGCAACATCGATCTCGGCATCGAGCTGCCGCAATCCCCGTTGACCGCGGTCTGCTCGCACGAGGTGTGGGAAGAGATCTATCAACGCATCGCCAGCTTGGTGCGTGAACATCGCACCACTCTGGTCTTCGTCAATACGCGCAAGATGGCCGAGCGCGTGGCGGCTCGGCTGGGCAACCTGCTCGGTCAGGAAGAAGTGGCCTGCCACCACGGCAGCTTGGCAGCGGCGCGGCGTCATGACGCCGAACAGAGGCTGAAGGCCGGGCAGCTGAAGGTGCTCGTGGCCACCGCATCGCTCGAGCTCGGGATCGACATCGGAGACGTCGATTTGGTGATTCAGCTCGGCGCCTCCCGTTCGATCGCGACGTTGCTGCAGCGCGTGGGCCGCGCCGGCCACGGCGTCGCGCGCACGCCCAAAGGCCGAGTTTTCCCGCTCACTTTGGATGAGCTCGTGGAGGCTGCCGCGCTGGTCCGCAGTATTCACGCGGGCCTGCTCGATCGTACTCCCCAACCCGGTCGCCCGCTCGATATTTTGGCGCAACAGGTGGTCGCGGCCTGCGTAGCCGAGACGTGGCAGGAAGACGCGCTGTTTCAGTTGCTGCGTCGCGCCTGGCCGTACCGGGATTTGGCGCGCAGCGAATTCGACGAGGTCGTGAAGCTGCACCTCGAGGGGCGCTGGGCGCTATTGCATCGAGATGGCGTGGGACAACGCTTGCGCGCGACCCGCCGCGCGCGGCTGACGGCGATCACTTCGGGCGGCGCGATCGCAGACAACGCGGATTACCAAGTGATCTTGGACCCCGAGGGCACCCTGGTTGGCACGCTGAACGAGGATTTCGCGATCGAATCCAACGGCGGAGATATCTTTCAGCTCGGTACCGCCTCGTGGCGAATTCTACGCGTCAGCGGCGGCGTGGTACGCGTCGCCGATGCGGCAGGTGCGCCGCCGACGATCCCGTTTTGGCTCGGTGAAGCGCCCGCGCGCACACGCGAGTTATCCGCCGAGATCTCCCTGCTGCGCGAGCAGGCGGCCAGCGGTTTCGAGCCGCTGGCAAGCGAAATTGGCGAAGCCGCCGCACGCCAGATCGCCGACTACGCGGGCGCGGGCAAGAGCGCGCTGGGGGCGGTGCCTACGCAGCAGTGCGTGATCTTGGAGCGCTTCTTCGACGAGAGCGGCGGCATGCAGCTCGTGGTGCATGCGCCGTTCGGCGGTCGCATCAATCGCGCTTGGGGGCTCGCGCTGCGCAAGCGCTTCTGTCGTGGCTTTGGCTTCGAGCTGCAGGCCGCAGCCAACGAGGAAGCGATCGTGCTCTCGCTCGGCCCTCAGCACAGCTTCCCCTTGGAAGAAGTGTTCGATTACTTGCACCCAGAGACCGCGCGTGAGCTGTTGGTCCAAGCCCTGTTGCCCGCGCCGATGTTCAAGACGCGCTGGCGCTGGAACGTCTCGCGAGCGCTGTTGGTCGAGCGCATGCGCGCTGGCAAGCGCACGCCGCCGCCGCTCGTGCGCATGCGCGCCGATGACTTGCTGGC
>Ga0315912_10004462_pt1 | contig 13269 bp, 10 predicted proteins | sample VfabasoilMG_FD_204469 | JGI IMG/M metagenome (GOLD analysis project Ga0315912, IMG submission 204469) | Garden soil microbial communities collected in Santa Monica, California, United States - V. faba soil | ecosystem: Environmental > Terrestrial > Soil > Garden | place: USA: California... | reverse complement strand
GCATATCGCGAGGAAGAGGCCGGCAATGGACGACGCAACGGAGAAAATCGAGATTCATCGCGGGCTGAAGGGCGTGTACTTCGACCGCTCGCGGGTGTGCTATATCGACGGCCGCGTCGGCGAGCTGCGCTATCGCGGCTATTCGATCCATGACCTTGCCGAGCGCTCGAGCTTCGAGGAAACCTGCTACCTGCTGCTGAAAGGCGAACTGCCGACGCGCGCGCAACTCGATGCGTTCGCGACGGAACTGAAATCCGCGCGCGCGCTGCCCGAGGCGGTCTACGAAGTCATCCGCACCATCAAGAACGCGCATCCCATGGACGTGCTGCGCACGGGGGTCTCGGCGCTCGCGGCATTCGATCCCGAGACCGCGGACAAGTCGCCCGAGGCGACGTTGCGCAAGGGCATCCGCCTCACCGCGCAGGTGCCGATGATCATCGCCGCACATGAACATATCCGCAACGGGCGCGATCCCGTGGCGCCGAACCCGCGTCTCGGCCACGCGGCGAACTTTCTCTACATGCTGAAGGGCCGCGAACCCAGCGCGGACGCGGCGCGGCTGATGGACATCGACATGCTGCTGCACGCCGAACACGGCTCGAACGCTTCCTCGTTCGCGGCGCGCGTGGTCGCCGGCACCGACGCCGATCTGCACGGCGCCATCACGGCGGCGGTGGCGGCGCTCGCCGGCCCGGCGCACGGCGGCGCGGCGGAGAACGTGATGCGCATGGCCCAGGAAATCGGCGATGCCGCCCAAGCCGCCGAATACGTGCGCTCGAAGCGCGCCGCCAAGGAACCGGTGATGGGCTTCGGCCATCGTGTCTACCGCGCGGAGGATCCGCGCGCGCGCCACATGCGCGCCGGCGTCGAGAAACTCTCGCGCGAGATGGGCCAGCCCCACTGGTACCGCATCCTCGAGGCGGTGGTGGAGGCGATGAAACCCTACGCGCGTCACGGCGTCAACGTGAACGTGGATTTCTACGCCGGCGTCGTCTACTTTCTGAACGGCATCGCCGAAGACCTGTTCGTGCCGATCTTCGCCGTCGGCCGCGTGCCGGGCTGGACGGTGCAGGTGCTGGAGCAGATCGAGAACAACATCCTGCTGCGCCCCCTGACCCAATACAACGGTCCCGCCCCCAGGCCCTACGTGCCGATCGAGGGCCGCGAGGGCTGACGCAGGTCGCGCCGCCCGCTACGCCCGGGCCAGCACCAGGGCGGCGGTGGCGACGATATCGTCGATGCTGGCGCCGCGCGAGAGGTCGCTGATCGAACGGGCGAAGCCCTGCAGCACCGGGCCGATTGCGCGCGCGCCCGCCAGGCACTGGGTCAGCTTGTAGCCGATGTTCCCGGCGTCGAGGTCGGGAAACACCAGGACATTCGCTCTCCCGGCGACGGGGCTCGCGCCTTTCACTTTCTTCGCGGCCACCTGCGGCATGAGCGCCGCATCGGCCTGCAACTCGCCGTCGATGGCGAGGTCCGGCGCCCGGGCGCGCACGAGCGCGAGCGCGCGGGTCACCTTCTCGACGCGCGCATGCTGCGCGCTGCCGCGGGTGGAGAACGACAGCAGCGCGACGCGCGGCTCCTCGCGCAGCACGGCCCGGCAGCTTGCCGCCGAGGCGAGCGCGATGTCGGCGAGCGCTTCGGGGTCGGGATCCACGTTCACCGCGCAATCGGCGTAGATGAAGTTCGCTGCGGCCCCGCCGTCCCGTCCGGGAACGACCATCAGGAAAAAGCTCGACGGCGTGCGCATGCCGGCCGCGAGACCCACGGTCATCAGGCCAGCCTCGATCACGCGGCCGGTGGGATGCGCCACACCCGCGATCATCGCATCCGCGTCGCCGGCCTTGACCATCATCCCGGCGTGAAACAGCGGCTTGCGGGCGAGCCGCTCCGCGACCTTGGCGCTCGCATTCGGTCGGTCGGCTGCATAGAGGGCGGCGTACGTTTGCAACCTTGCGCTTTTCTCGGGGTCGAGCGTGGCGATGCCTTCGAGCGACACGCCTGCGCGTGCCGCCGCCGCCGCGGTTTCCCCGGCCGCGCCCAGCACGGTGGGGCGCGCGATCCCCGCGTCCTTCAGCCTTCTTGCGGCAGCGACGATGCGCTCGTCGTGCCCCTCGGGAAACACCAGGCGCCTGCAGCTCGCGCGCGCCTGCGCGACGCACGCGTCAACAATGTCGCTCACATCCCGGCTCTAGAACGGAATGTCGTCGTCCATCTGATCGAATGCCCCGCCCTTCTTCGCCTGCGGCTTCGCGCCGCCACTTTCCGCCGGGGCGGGTGCGGGTTCACGCGCCATCGGTTCCGAACCGCCGCCACGCGAGCCCAGCATCTTCATCTCGTTCGCGACGATCTCGGTGGTGTAGCGGTCCTGGCCGTCCTTGTCCTGCCATTTGCGTGTCTGCAGCCGGCCTTCGACATAGACCGGGCTGCCCTTCTTCAGATACTCGCCCGCGATTTCGGCGAGCCGCCCGAAGAACGCGACGCGATGCCACTCCGTGCGCTCCTGCTTTTCCCCGCTCTTGTCCTTCCAGGTATCGGTCGTGGCCACGCTGATGTTGGTCACCGCGCCGCCGTCGGGAAGATAACGCGTTTCCGGATCGCGCCCCAGATTGCCTATCAGTATCACCTTGTTGACCGATGCCATGTCAGCTGTCCCGTGCGATTAACTTGCGTACATTCTCTTCGTCAAAGCGCGCGCTGTCCACCCTTAAGCGCGCGCTGTGCTCGGCCGCGACCACCAGTGCCTCGTGCACCCCGGGCAGGGCCTGGAGCCGCGCCGCGAGCCCATCCGCCTGACGGGGATCGAGGGCGGGAATGACATAGACCCGGGTGCTGAGGGCGGGCGGCACCGTCATTCCCAGCGCCAGCACCAGCCAGGCCGCGAGCAATCCGCCGTTCAGCGCGACGATCCCCGCCACGCCCCATGCGCCGTAGGCCCAGCCCCCCGCCGCGGCGCCGACAAAGGTACCCAGGAACTGGACGCTGGTGAAGATCCCGACGGCGACGCCCTTGGCGCCCGCGGGCGCAAGCCGCGTCGCGAGCGCCGGCAGCGTCGCCTCCAGCACGTTGAACGCGGTAAAGAACGCGAGCAGCAATGCTCCCAGTTGCCATGCGCCCCCCGCGCCCCACGGCAACGCCGCCTGCACGGCAAGCAGCAGCGCCACCGCGACGACGAACGCGGATTTCACCTGCCGCCCCGAGCGCGCGCCGATCAGCACCGGCACCATCAGGAGAAAGGAACCGAGCAGGGTCGGCAGATAGACCATCCAGTGCGCCCCAACCTCGAGCCCGCCGCTGCGCAGCGCAAACGGCACGGCGATGAAGAGCGACATCAGCACCGCGTGCAGCACCAGGGCACCGAAATTCAGGCGCGCGAGTTCCCGGTTCGTCAGCACCTCCAGGAATCCCGCTGGCGGTTGCTGCGCGCCATGAGGCGCGACCTCGGCCACGTCGGGCACGATGCGATAGACCACGAGGACGGCAGCCACGGCGAGCACGCCGGTCAGCGCGAAGATGCCCGGCACGCCTATGAATTGATTGAGCCACGGCCCGGCGACGAGCGACAGGGCGAACGTCGCGCCGATCGTGGAGCCGACCATCGCCATCGCCTTGCCGCGGTTCTCTTCGCTCGTCAGGTCCGCGACCATGGCGATCACCGCGGCCGAGATCGCGCCCGCCCCCTGCAGCACGCGCCCGAAAATCACCATGTAGATGTTGCCCGCAAGGGCTGCGACGAAACTGCCGACGGCGAAAATGGCGAGCCCGGCGTAGATCACGGGCTTGCGCCCGTAGCGGTCGGACCACCAGCCGAACGGGATCTGCAGCAGCGCCTGGGTGAGCCCGTAGGCGCCGAGCGCGATGCCCACCAGGGTCAGATTCGAGCCGCCCGGCAGCGTTTCGGCATAGATCGCGAACACCGGGAGTATCAGGAACATGCCTAGCATGCGCAGGCCGAAAATGCTCGCGAGGCTGATGCTGGCGCGCAATTCGAGAGCGCTCATGCGGGCGGCGGGGGGCATGACGACGGGAAAACCTGGGAACCGCTTGAGAAGTGCGGTATCTTAACAGGTTTACGCACGCCGGGACTCTCCATCGTGGCCGCGCCGCAACCCAATGTCCTGAAACTCCATTCCTCCGCCGCGCCGGACGCGCCGATTCGCGCCGGCGACTTGATTCGCATCCGCGGCGCGCGCACTCACAACCTGAAGAACATCAGCCTCGACCTGCCACGCAACCGCCTGGTGGTCATCACCGGACTGTCGGGGTCGGGCAAATCCTCGCTCGCCTTCGACACGCTCTACGCCGAAGGCCAGCGGCGCTACGTCGAGTCGCTGTCGGCCTACGCGCGCCAGTTCCTGCAGCTCATGGAAAAGCCGGACGTCGATCTGATCGAAGGCCTGTCGCCGGCGATCTCGATCGAACAGAAGGCGACCAGCCACAATCCGCGCTCGACCGTCGGCACCATCACCGAGATTCACGATTATCTGCGGCTGCTGTTCGCGCGCGCCGGCGATCCGCATTGCCCCGAGCACCGGCGCCCGCTCGCGGCGCAGTCGGTGTCGCAGATGGTGGACCACGTCCTGCAGCTGCCGCAGGACACGCGCCTGATGATCCTCGCGCCGCTCATAGTCGGGCGCAGAGGCGAGCAAGTTGAACTTTTCGATGAGTTGCGCGCGCAGGGCTTCGTGCGCCTGCGCATCGACGGCAAGGTGCACGAGATCGACGAACTGCCGCGCCTCAAGAAGAACGTCAAGCACACCGTGGAAGTGGTGGTGGACCGGCTGAAGGTCAGGCCCGAGGTCAAGCAGCGGCTCGCGGAATCGTTCGAGACGGCGCTGCGGCATGCCGACGGCCGGGTCATCGCGCTGCAACTGGACGCCGAAGCCGCCCCCGCGTCCGACGCTCCGCCACGAGATTCGAATCGCTCACGCGATCAAAATGGGATCGAGCACCTGTTCTCGGCGAAGTTCGCCTGCCCGGTTTGCAGCTACTCCCTGCCCGAACTCGAGCCGCGGCTGTTCTCGTTCAACAACCCGATGGGCGCCTGCCCGCGCTGCGACGGGCTGGGCGCGATCGAGTTTTTCGATCCGCGGCGGGTGGTCGCCTTCCCGGAACTCTCACTCGCCTCGGGCGCGGTAAAGGGCTGGGACCGGCGCAACCAGTTCTATTTCCAGCTGCTGCAGGGACTCGCGGCGCATTACGGTTTCGACATCGAGATGCCGTACGCGGAACTGCCGGAGGCGGTGCAAAAGATGGTGCTGGAGGGTTCGGGACGCGACAAGATCCGCTTCACCTACATCGGCGAGCGCGGCAACAAGTTCGTGCGGGAGCACGCGTTCGAGGGCGTCATTCCCAATCTCGAACGCCGTTACCGCGAGACCGACTCGCTGACGGTGCGCGAGGAACTCGCGAAGTTCTTGAACACGCGCATCTGCCCCGACTGCGACGGCACGCGCCTGCGGCATGAAGCGCGCAACGTGACCATCGCCGGCAGGACGATCTACGAGATCAGCACGCTGCCGCTCGCGCAGGCGATGCGCTTCTTCGAGAGCGTCAATCTCACCGGCACCAAGCAGGCGATCGCCGGCAAGATCGTCGGCGAGATCGTCAACCGGCTGCGCTTTCTCGACAACGTCGGGCTCGACTACCTGTCGCTCGATCGGGCGGCCGATACGCTCTCGGGGGGGGAAGCGCAGCGCATCCGCCTCGCGAGCCAGATCGGGTCGGGCTTGACCGGCGTGATGTACGTGCTGGACGAGCCTTCGATCGGGCTGCACCCGCGCGACAACGCGCGCCTGCTCGCCACGCTCGCCTGCCTGCGCGACATCGGGAACTCGGTGATCGTCGTCGAGCATGACCGCGAGGCGATCGAAAGCGCCGATCACGTCGTGGACATGGGGCTCGGCGCGGGCGAGCATGGCGGCCGGGTGATCGCGGAAGGTCGTCCCCCGGAAATCGCCGCCCATCCAGAGTCGCTTACCGGGCAGTACCTGAGCGGGCGCCGTCGCATCGAGCTGCCTGCGCTGCGCCACCGCGCGAACCCGGCGCGCCAATTGACGATCCGGGGCGCCGCCGGCAACAACCTCAAGCGCGCCAGCGTCAGCCTGCCGGTGGGGCTCTTCATCTGCGTGACCGGCGTTTCCGGTTCGGGCAAGTCCACTCTCATCATCGACACGCTCCACAAGGCGGCCGCGCGCCAGCTCTACGGCAGCGCGGCTGATCCCGCCACCCACGACGCGATCGACGGACTCGACTGGTTCGACAAGGTGGTGAACGTCGACCAGAGTCCGATCGGCCGCACGCCGCGCTCCAATCCGGCGACCTACACCGGGCTCTTCGCGCCGATCCGCGATCTCTTCGCCGGCGTGCCCGCGGCGCGCGAGCGCGGCTACGGTCCGGGGCGCTTCTCGTTCAACGTCAAGGGCGGGCGCTGCGAATCCTGCCAGGGCGATGGCGTGCTGAAGGTCGAGATGCATTTCCTGCCCGACATCTACGTGCCGTGCGACGTCTGCCGCGGCAAGCGCTACAACCGCGAAACGCTCGACATCCAGTACCGGGGCAGGAACATCCACGAGATCCTGCAGACGACGGTCGAACAGGCGACCGAATTCTTCGCCGCGGTGCCGGTGATCGCGCGCAAGCTGCAGACCATGGTGGACGTCGGCCTCGGTTACGTCACCCTCGGCCAGAGCGCGACCACGCTTTCAGGGGGCGAAGCCCAGCGCGTGAAGCTCGCGCTCGAGCTCTCCAAGCGCGACACCGGCCGCACGCTCTACATCCTGGACGAGCCGACGACGGGATTGCATTTCCACGACATCGACCTGCTGCTGCGGGTGCTGCACCGCCTGCGCGATCACGGCAATACGGTGGTGGTGATCGAGCACAACCTCGACGTGATCAAGACCGCCGACTGGATCATCGACCTCGGGCCGGAAGGCGGCGACGGCGGCGGGCAGGTGATCGCCGAAGGCACCCCCGAGGATGTCGCGAGGACCGACGCGAGCTACACCGGCCGCTATCTCAAGACCGTGCTGGCGTGAACGCGTGAAGTCGTGAACCTGTCGCCGCGCGATCTGCTCCTCGGCAGTTTCCAGGCCGCATTGTCCGCCGCCGATCCGCTGCAGATCGTGCCCGGACATCTCCCCAATCCGCCGAAGGGGCGCACGCTGGTAGTGGGTGCAGGGAAAGCCGCGGCGGCGATGGCGCTGGCGGTGGAGCAGAACTGGCCGGCCGACGCGCCTCTCGACGGGCTGGTCGTCACGCGCTACCGGCACGGCCTGCTGACCAACCGCATCACGGTCATCGAGGCCGGGCATCCGGTGCCCGACGAGTCTGGAGAGACGGCGGCGCGCGAGATCGTGCGCCGGATGAAAGCGCTCACGCCCAACGATCTGCTGCTGGTGCTGATCTCCGGCGGCGGCTCGAGCCTGTTATCGCTGCCCGCCGACGGCATCGACATGCCCGCGCTCAAGGCAACGACGCGGGAGCTCCTGCGCTGTGGCGCACGGATCGAGGAGATGAACACGGTGCGCAAGCACCTGTCCGCGATCCAGGGTGGCCGACTGGCGGCGGCGTGCCGGGCGCCGCTGCTTGCGCTGATCGTGTCCGACGTGACCGGGGACGATCCGACCCACATCGCCTCGGGCCCGTGCGCGCCGGACCCGACGACCTATCAGGACGCCCTGGATATCTTCAGGCGCTATGCCGTGCGGGCACCGGATAGCGTGGTTGCCCACCTCGAGCGCGGCGCCCGCGGCGAACTGCCTGAAACGCCCAAGCCCGGCGACCGGATCTTCAGGCGCGTCGAGAACCGGGTGATCGCCACCGCCCAACGCTCGCTCGCCGCCGGGGCGCAATTTTTCGCGGCCCAGGGCGTGCACACGGCGATACTCGGCGATTCGGTGACAGGCGAAGCACGCGAGGTGGCCAAGGCCTATGGCGCGCTCGCGCGGCAGATCGTGCAGTATCGCACGCCGTGGGTCCCGCCCGTGGCACTGGTGTCGGGCGGCGAGTGCACGGTGACGGTGCGCGGCACGGGCCGGGGCGGGCGCTGCTCCGAGTTTCTGCTCTCGCTCGCGCTCGAGCTGAACGGGCTCGACGGCGTGCACGCGCTCGCCTGCGACACCGATGGCATCGACGGCTCGGAGGACAACGCCGGAGCGATCCTTACGCCGGACGCGCTGCGCCGCGCCGAGCGGAAGAAGCTGCGCGCGGAGCGCCTGCTCGACATCAACGACGCCTACGCCTTTTTCAGCGCGCTCGGCGATCTGGTCGTCACGGGACCGACGCGCACCAATGTCAATGATTACCGCGCGATCCTGATTCACTGACCGGCGCGTGACCGGCACGGCGCCAGCCTCGGTCGCCGCGCAGTTCCCCGCATCGCAACGCAGGCGCCGCCCGGCGGCCGATACCGCCTGCAGCCCCGCCGCATGCCGCAGCACCCTGCCGGCGTGCGCCGACTCCTGCACGCGCCGGGGCAAGGGAGTATCCTTCAGTCCATGCGCCCGGCAGAACATACCGCCAGCTTCCGTCCATGAGCCGCGGGCGCAGGCTGCTTTTCGTATCGCTTCCTCTGGCGATTGTTCTGACGGCCGCGTGCCGTTTCATCCAGCACACCGACAGCGAGTATGGGTTCTGGGTGCAAACCTATGGCGAAACCGCCGCCATGCTGGAAGCGCGTTGCGCCGCGCTCGCGTCGCCCGCGGTCTGTGCCAGGGCAGTCGAACGCAGGTCGCTCGCTCGCGAATTCCAGACCTACCATGACGCCGTGATGGCATGGTGGTGGCCCGCGTTGCTCGCCACGCTGGGCGCCTGGCTTGCGGCATTGGGCGCCGGGGTGGCGCTCGCGGTCGCGGCGTGGCGGCGGCAGGGGTTGAACCGTGCCCCGCCACGGGAATCCTCCACGGGCTGACCGGCTTCGCTCGCCGCGCCCATGAACGGGGCCTGTGACGTCGTTGTCATCGGGGGCGGCATATCGGGGCTCTCCATCGCCTGGCGCCTGCAGGGCTCCGGGTATTCCGTAGTGCTGATCGACGCGGCGCAGCGGGCAGGCGGCACCATCGGCAGTTCGCGTCACGACAGTTGCCTGATCGAAACCGGCCCCAACGGCACGCTGGAAACCACGCCGCTCGTCAGTGAACTGCTTGGCGAAGTCGGCATAGCGGCCGAGCGCATCTACGCCAATCCGCTCGCGGGGAATCGCTACATCCTGCGCGAGGGGCGAACCATACCGTTGCCGTTGTCGCCGGCTGCCCTCCTCGCGACGCGGCTTTTTTCGTGGCGCGCCAAGCTCGCACTCGCCCGGGAAGCGTTTGTGCCACGCGCCGCGGCCGAAGCCGATGAAAGCGTCGCCCAGTTCGTCGGGCGGCGATTGGGAAAAGAAGTCCTCGATTACGCCATCAACCCTTTCGTCGCCGGCGTGTACGCGGGCGATCCGGCGCTGCTCAGCGTGCGCGCGGCGTTTCCCCGGCTGCACGAGCTGGAGCAGCGCTACGGCAGCCTGATCCGCGGACAGATTTTCGGCGCGCGCGCGCGCCGGCGCAGGCTCGAACCCTCCCGGCAGGCAGCGTCCATGCTCTCGTTTCGCGACGGCATGCAGACGCTCACCGATGCGATCGCCCGGCGGCTGCAGCGCGTCGAACTGAACACCGCTGCCACGGCGGTCGCGCGCGATGCCGGCGGCGCATGGAGGGTCACGGCCGCCGCGCCGAGTGGCGAGATCGAACTCCATGCCCGTGCCGTGGTCACCGCCACGCCGGCGCACGCGGCGGCACGGCTCGTGCGTCCGCTTGCGCCGGCCGCCGCCGATGCGCTCGACGCGATACCCTATCCGCCGGTGGCCGCCGTAGTTGCCGCCTACGACCGGACAGCGATCCGGCACGCGCTCGACGGCTTTGGCATCCTCGTGCCGGCGCGCGAGAAGCGCCGCATTCTGGGGGCGATATTCTCGAGCACCCTGTTCGAAAACCGCGCGCCGCAGGGCATGGCCCTGCTTTCGAGTTTCGTCGGCGGCATGCGCCAGCCCGAACTGGCGCTGTCCGAAGAGCAGGCGATCGCCGACCTGGTGCAGGAAGAACTCGCCGGCATACTCGGCGCGCCGCCGCGTGCACGCTGGGTACGCGTGACGCGCTGGGCGCGCGCGATTCCGCAGTACACGCTGGGTCACCTCGAGCGCATCGCGAGACTCGAGGCCGCCGAGCGCGCACTGCCGGGGCTCTACTTCTGCGCCAACTACCGCGGCGGCATCTCCGTTGCAGACTGTATCAAGTCGGGATACGCCATGGCGCAACGCGTGGCGGCCGCGCTGTATGCATCGCGCGCAGCGATTGCGGACCGCGTATCCCGATGATGCGCCCCTGGCACAGGCGGTCTCTGCCAGCGCAGCATCTTCCTGCGGCTTCCTCGAAATGGTCCGCGCCGGCGCGCAGACAATGGGTCAGGAAGGGGGGATAATCCACCCCGTGAGCCGCAAGATTTCGTGCCGAGCGGGCGGGCAGGATCGCCGCCGCCTCTCAGGGCTGGGTAGTTCCGGCGCGGCCCCGGGAGGCGACAGACCGTGAATCCGTTACGCCATGAAAGGAACCGACATGCAGTGGTGGGGCTATAGCAAGGAACATGGGTGGGTGGTGCTGGACCGGAGCATTCCGCAAAACGTGCCGGGTATCAAGGACGATCTCCTGTTTTTTAGCTGCAGGAATACCAAGACCTACCTCGAGGCGCGCGAGAAGTGGAACCGCCCGCACTACACTTACGCTCCGGTCTATCTGAAGAGCCTGACCGGCACGGAAGCCATTGAAGCGGCCGCCGAGCTTGAATCGTTCCAGGCCTTGTGGCCCGACTTCGAGCGCGAGATACAACGCGTGCACCAGGAAGCCGTGGACCGTATCGAGGCGCTTCGCATCGAAGAAGAAAAGAAGGCACGACAGGCCGCGCGCGACCGCAAGAAACTGGCGACGGCGGTCGGACTCTGACCGCGCGCCCGCCCGCGGCACGAGCGGGCGGATCGCCGGGCAAGTTCGCAGCGGCCTAGCCGGCCCGGCGGCGGCTTCCGAGAAGTGCTGCCGGTGGCGACCACCGGCCTTCGCGTGACGCGCGCGGAGCAGCCGGCGCGTGGCGCGACTGGTTTTGACCAAAGGTCTTGCCCGACGAAGGATACAACTGACCGGCGTGGGAGGCGGGCTGCCGTTCGCGTTCCCCTTCGCGCCCGCCGTTCCCGGATTCAGGCGGCGGATTCGGCAGGCGACGATGGCTCGGTGCTTCCGCCGCCGGGTTCGGCCGGCGGCGCCGGCTGGAATCGCGGCCGGCATATCGTGCGGGCGGAGTCGGCCGCGCGCGCTCCTGCGCTGCCGGCGCCGGCCCCGATTCGAACCCCGTCAGGACATGCTGCTCGATGCGACGCCCAAGCAGCTTTTCGATGCCGTTCAACAGGGGCCTCTCTTCGGGCGCCACCAGCGAGATCGCCTCGCCCGTGCTGCCGGCGCGGCCGGTGCGGCCGATGCGGTGCACGTAATCCTCGGGAACATGAGGGATGTCGAAGTTGACGACATGCGGCAACTCCTCGATATCCAGACCGCGCGCGGCTATGTCGGTCGCAACCAGCACGCGCACCGTCCCGGCCTTGAAATCCGCCAGCGCCTTGGTGCGCGCGGGCTGGCTCTTGTTGCCGTGGATCGCGGTGGCCTGAATCCCGCCCCGGCAGAGCTGTTCCGAGAGCCGGTTGGCGCCATGCTTGGTGCGCGTAAACACCAGCACCTGCCTCCAGTCTCCTTCGGCTACCAAGTGCGCCAGCAAATCACGCTTGCGCGTCTGCCCGACCGGATACACTCGCTGCGCGACCAGTTCGGATTCCGCATTGCGCCGCGCGACCTGGATCAATGCCGGCGCACGCAGCAGTCCATCGGCGAGCCTGCGAATTTCCTCGGTGAAAGTCGCGGAGAACAGCAGGTTCTGCCGTTGCGCCGGCAGCAGCGCGAGAATGCGGCGGATGTCACGGATGAATCCCATGTCGAGCATGCGGTCCGCTTCGTCGAGCACGAGGATCTCGACCCGCGACAGATCGACCGTTTTTTGCTCGACGTGGTCGAGCAGGCGCCCGGGCGTGGCAACCAGAATATCCACGCCCCGCCGCAGCGCCTGGATCTGCGGATTGATGCCGACGCCGCCGTAGATCAGTGTGGATTTGAGCGGGAGGTACTTGCCGTAAGTACGCACGCTCTCTTCGACCTGGGCCGCCAGCTCCCGGGTCGGCGTGAGGATCAGCGCGCGCACGGGATGCCGGGCCGGTGAATATGAAGCATTGGCCCGCGCCGTCAGGCGCTGCAACAGCGGCAGGGTGAACCCGGCCGTCTTGCCGGTGCCGGTTTGCGCGCCGGCGAGGACGTCGCGGCCTTCGAGGATGACGGGAATCGCCTGCGCCTGCACCGGCGTGGGTTGCGTGTAGCCCTGATCGGCGACAGCGCGCGTGAGCTCGGCCGACAAGCCGAGACCTGCAAACAACTGGTTCAAGAAAATCTCCTGAGATCGGCCTGCTGCGGCTATACGCCGTCAGAACCGGTTCAGGCAGATACGACTGAGTGAATGAATTCGGGGAAGTTTGAGGACAACCGCGAGAGGCTCGAGCCACAGACCGGATGATGCGATGCTCGAAGCTTGAAGCGCATTATACACGATCTTGCCCTCCATGCCGCTCCGGGTCCTTCAAAGGACAGGGCCAGGGCGCGGACCGTGAACTTGAGGCGCCGGTAACCCCATACGATGCGGTCCTGCGTTTAATGGCACCAAGCGGGATGCCGTGATCCGATGCGCAGGCCTCGGACGGACTGGCGGGGCTGCGTGATCGGCCCCGGGGCGAACCGCGCAATACGCTTGATCCGGAGGTTGAACATGTTGAAACGACCGCTTGCTGCGATACTCGCGCTGGGAGCCGTGCTGGCATGGAACGCCGTTGCGGCCGTGGCTCAGTCCACCGCCCCGCGCAAGACGCTCGCGGCCTTCGCGAACGAGCAGGAACTCGCGAACCTCTTCGAGAAATGGCACGACGAACACCAGCGCAGGATGGAGGAAGAACGGCGCCGGCGCGAAAAAGCGCGGGCGCGTCGGCAGGGACCGCAACTGGGCGACCTGCAGGCGTCACCGGCACCCGGCGCAAAGTCCGCCGCCCCCGCGCTCGCCCAGTCATCCGCATCCGGCGCGGCGGAGTCCATCACCAACGTCCAGCACGCCGGCGTGGACGAAGGCGGCATCGTCAAGTTGCACGGCGATCACCTG
>Ga0315912_10004461_pt1 | contig 13274 bp, 9 predicted proteins | sample VfabasoilMG_FD_204469 | JGI IMG/M metagenome (GOLD analysis project Ga0315912, IMG submission 204469) | Garden soil microbial communities collected in Santa Monica, California, United States - V. faba soil | ecosystem: Environmental > Terrestrial > Soil > Garden | place: USA: California... | reverse complement strand
TGTTCGGGCTCGGCTTGGCGGCATTTCTGTTTCACCGTCGCATCGCGGAGGTGGGCCTGGACGGAATTCGAGGCGGATACCTCGTGCCGCTCACCGACATGGGCACGTTCGCCATCTTCCTCGGCGGTGCCTGGTGGACGCGGAAGCGCCCGGAATACCACCGCCGCTTCATCCTGCTCGCCACCAACACCATTCTCATCGCCGCGGTCGGGCGGCTCTTCGGCGGCACCCGATCGATCGCCGCGAGCGACGTCATCCCGTTCCTGCTCATTTGGCTGTCGCCCCTGTGGCTCGCCATGGCCTGGGATGGCATTCGCCACCGGATCGTGCACCCCGTGTACTTGTTCGGCGCCTTTCTACTTATCGCGCTCCGGTACCGGCAGATCCTGCGCGAAACGGACACTTGGATGGAGATCAGCCGCTGGATCATGGAACGGCTGGCCTGAGAGCCTTGACGCAGGCGCGAGCCCTTGGCGATACTCGCCGCCCGATGAATAGCACCCTGATCTGCAAAGGCTGGTGGTGGCGCCTCCAATAAGGAGTGGGCCTTCGGGATGCTATTGCGTATCTGATTTCAGAACGAATTCCAAAAGAACCCATCTCCGGCATCCCTGGGATGGGTTTTTTGTTGCCTGTTTGAAATAGACGGAGAAAACGCGGTGAATCCGCCATTCGACATTGCCGGCGACCTCGACACCCCCGTGTCGGCGTTCGCCAAACTCGGTGCCTTCAATCCCCGCTTCCTGCTGGAGAGCGTGGAGGGCGGCGAGCGACTCGCGCGCTACTCATTCATCGGCTTCGGCAATTGCCTCGAAGTTCGGCTCGATGCGGGCGGCCTCACCGTCGGCAAATCGAAGTTGCCGCGCCCCGCAAACAAGGCGGAGTTGTTAGACGCACTTCGCAAGGCGCTGGCCGCCGCACCCAAGCCACTGCCCGAAATGGCCGGGGTGCCGCTCGCCGGCGGGCTCGTCGGTTATTCGTCATACGACGTCGTCCGCTATTTCGAGCGACTGCCGTCGAACGCACGCGCCGACAATCCGGTGCCCGACCTGCACTACGTTGCGCCCGAGTCCATGCTGGTGTTCGATCACCTGACGCGCGGCATCGCGCTGCTGCATGCCGGCACCGAAGCCGAGCGCCAGTCGCTGCGCCGCGAAGTCATCGGCGCGCTGCGTGGAGGAATCGCCAACTACGTGATTCCCGGCAGCGGCGCCGCGGAGCGTTATTCGCCTGCGGTCGGTTCCCTGTCGCGCGACGAATACATGGCAGGCGTGAAGCGCACCCAGGAATACATCGCGGCCGGCGACGTCTACCAGCTCGTGTTGTCGTCGCGCTTCTCGGGCCGTCATTCGCTCGACCCGTTCGAAGCCTATCGCGCGCTGCGGCTCATCAATCCCTCTCCTTATATGTATTACTGCAAGCTCGGCGACGTGACCGTGGTCGGTTCCTCGCCCGAAGCGCTCGTGAAGGTGAATGCGGGCGGCGAAGCACAGCTGCGCCCGATCGCGGGCACACGGCCGCGGGCCGACGACGTCGCCACGGACATGCAGAACGAACTGGATCTGCTCGCCGACGTGAAGGAGAACGCGGAGCACGTGATGCTGGTGGATCTCGCGCGCAACGACCTCGGCCGCGTGGCGCACGCGGGCAGCGTGCACGTCGATCCGTACCGTGTCATCGAACGCTACAGCCACGTGATGCACATCGTGAGCGGCGTGAAGGGCCGGCTCGCGAAAGGACGCGATGCCTTCGATCTCTTCGCGGCCACGTTCCCTGCGGGCACGCTGGTTGGCGCGCCGAAAGTGCGGGCCATGGAAATCATCGATGAACTCGAGCCGGTGCGCCGCGGCCTCTACGGCGGCACCGTCGGATATTTCGGCGCACGCGGCGACATGGACCAGGCCATCACGATCCGCACGCTGGTATTCCGCGGCGACGAGTACAGCTACCAGGCGGGCGCGGGCATCGTGGCCGACAGCGTGCCACTCACCGAATACGAAGAAGTGCTCGCCAAGAGCGGCGCGATGGCTCGCGCACTCAAGCTCGCGGCGGAGGGCCTATGAGCGTACGTCTGCTCCTGATCGACAATTACGATTCGTTCACCTACAACCTCGTGCAGGCCTTCCTGATCCTCGGCGCGGAAGTCGACGTGCGCCGCAATGACGAGATCACCGTGGATGAAGCGCGCGCTCTCGGCGCGACACACCTGTGCATTTCCCCCGGCCCGGGCACTCCCTACGACGCGGGCGTCAGCATGGACATGATCCGCGCGTTCGCGGGCACGATGCCGGTCTTCGGCGTCTGCCTCGGACATCAGTCCATCGTCGAGGTGTTCGGCGGCAAGGTGGTTAGAGCGCCGCGGCTCATGCACGGCAAGACGTCGCCCGTGACACACGACGGCAAGGGTTTGTTTGCCGGGCTGCCGCAATCGGCTGAAGTTGGTCGTTACCACTCGCTGATCGCGAAGGCCGATACCCTGCCCGCCGATCTTGAAGTCACGGCGAAAACGCCTGAAGGCGAAATCATGGGCGTCCGGCACAAGACGTTGAAGGTCGAAGGCGTGCAGTTCCATCCCGAAAGCGTGCTCACGCCCGATGGTCCCGCGCTCATCGGCAACTTCCTCAAGATGACGGGCGGCCGGCAATGAGCCTGCGCGACACGCTCGAACACCTGCTCACCGGCAAGTCGCTCACCGAGTCCGAAGCGGCTGACCTGCTGCGCGCACTCACCAGCGCCGACATGCCGCCGCCGCTCGCTGGCGCGTTGCTGGCGGCGCTGCGCTCCAAGGGTGTGAACGCCGACGAAGTGCGCGGCTTCGCGCGCGCGATGCGTGCGTTGGCGCGCCAACCGGCGATCCCGGCGGGGTCGCGGGCCATCGACATCGTCGGCACGGGCGGTGATTCATCGGGCAGCTTCAATCTGTCGACAGGCGCCGCGCTGCTGACCGCCGCCTGCGGCGTGGACGTGGTCAAACACGGCAATCGCTCGGTGTCGAGCAAGTCCGGCAGCGCCGACGTGCTCGAGCAGCTCGGCCTCAAACTACCGCTCGATGAAGCCGCGGCCGGCGCATGCCTCGCCGCCACGCGTTTCACGTTCCTGTTTGCGCCTCACTACCATCCGGCGATGAAGGCCGTCGGGCCCATCCGGCAAGCGATGGGCGTGCGCACCGTCTTCAACATCCTGGGTCCACTGACGAATCCCGCCGCGCCGCTGTTCCAGCTCACGGGCGCGTTCAACCTGCCGACCGCGCAGCTCATGGCCGAGACGCTGTCGGGCTTGCCCATCGAGCGCGCATTCGTGGTTCACGGCGCCGAAGGCTGGGATGAGCCGACACCTCTCGGGCCGTTCACGGTACTCGACGTACGTCCCGGCGAAATCAAGGCGGAAATCCGCAGTCCCTCGGACTACGGCCTCGCGCTTTGCGGCGCACACGACCTCGCGGGTGGCGATTCCGCGACCAATGCAAAGGCGCTGCGCGCGGTTCTCACCGGCGAGCATCGCGGACCGCACCGCGACGCGCTGTTGTTAGGCACGGCGCTCGCGCTCGAGATCGTAGGCCGTGTCGACCAGCCGCGCGATGGCGTGCGCCTGGCGCAGGAAGCGATCGACAGTGGCGCCGCGAAGCGCACGCTCGACAAGCTCGCGGCATTCAGCGCGGGTGGTGCATGAGCGCCGATTTCCTCACCACCATGGCGGCCTCCAGTCGCGCGCGTTCGGTCGCCGCGCAGGCGCAACGGTCCGAGCGCGAGCTGCGCGCACGGGTCGCCGACTTGCCGGCGGCGCCGGCGCTCAAACTCGGCAGTTTCGATCTCATCGCCGAGGTGAAACTGCGGTCACCCGCCGTGGGGCTGCTCAGGCAGGCGGGCGAAGGCGAGGTCGGCGCACGCGTGGGCGCCTATGCCAACGCCGGTGCCGCGGCCGTCTCCATCCTCACGGAGCCGAGCCGTTTCGATGGCTCGCTCGCGGATCTCGAAGCCGGCTCGCGCGCGCTCGCGCCGCTCGGCGTGCCGGCGATGCGCAAGGATTTCCTGGTCGATGGCTACCAGGTGCTCGAAGGACGCCTCGCGGGTGCAGGCGGAGTGCTCGCCATCATCCGCATGCTGCCGAGGGCGGAACTCGAACAGCTGATCGACACCGCGCTCGCGCTCGACATGTTCGTATTGCTCGAAGCCTTCGATACTCCCGACATCGAACTCGCCCACGCGCTCGTGGACGCGCGCCGTGCTCACCGGCATCTCCTGATGGTCGGCGTGAATTCGCGCGATCTCGCGACGCTCAAGGTCGTGCCCGGGCGGCTCGATGCGCTCGCGTCGCAGTTGCCCGCCAGCGTGAAGCGTGTGGCCGAGAGCGGTGTCGCCACCGCTGAAGATGCGGCGCGCATGGCGGAGTGCGGCTATGACCTCGCGCTCGTCGGCAGCGCGCTCATGTCGGCGCCCGATCCGGCGGCGCTCGCGCGCGCCATGCTTGCACGCGGTCGTGCGGCCGTGGGCGCGCGTTCCGCAATGGCAAGTCGCACATGAATTCCCCGCGACGAATCTTCATCAAGATCTGCGGCATGACGACCGAGGTCGCCGTGAACACCGCCATGGCTTGTGAAGTCGACGCGATCGGTTTCGTGTTCGCGAAGTCCGTGCGGCAGGTGACGGCCCAGCGTGCCCATGAACTGGCGGCGCCTGCGCGTGGAAAAATTGCGTGCGTGGCCGTGACGCGCCACCCGACGCGTGAGCAGGTCATGGGCATCCTGCGCGACTTCAAGCCCGACATCCTGCAGACCGACATCGACGACATCGCCGCGCTCGATTTGCCGGCGACGCTGCCGGTGCTGCCGGTGATGCGTCCGGGACCGCAGGCGGCCTGCCAGCTTCCGGGCCGCGTGTTGTTCGAAGGTCCCGTGAGCGGCAGCGGCCAGACTACCGACTGGGACGCCGCCGCCCAGCTCGCCCGCCGGTGCGAAATCATCCTCGCGGGAGGCTTGAACCCGCTCAACGTCGGCATTGCGATCCGGCAGGTGCGTCCCTACGGCGTCGACGTGTCGAGCGGCGTCGAACAGGCGCCTGGCGTCAAGAGTCCCGAAATGATCGAGAAGTTCGTGGCCGCCGCACGGGTGGCGGCCCTGGAGTTGATATGACTACGGCTGACATGACTACGATTGATGCTCCCCAACTACTGGCCGACGAGATCGCCGGAAAGTATCCCGATGCCCGCGGCCGCTTCGGCCCGTTCGGCGGCCGGTACGTTCCCGAAACGCTGTTTGCGTCGTTCGAGAAGCTCGAAGCCGGCATGCGCCAGCACCTGCACTCGGCGGAATTCCAGGAAGAGCTCGCGCGCGAATTGCGCACCTGGGTCGGCCGGCCGACCGCGCTCACGCATGCGCCGAAACTTTCGAAGGCCTGGGGCGCCGAGGTGTGGCTCAAGCGCGAAGATCTCGCGCACACCGGTGCGCACAAGATCAACAACGCACTCGGCCAGGCCATGCTCGCGAAGCGGCTCGGCGCGCGCCGCGTGGTCGCCGAAACGGGCGCGGGCCAGCACGGCGTCGCGAGCGCCGCCGCCTGCGCGCGCATCGGCCTGCCCTGCACCGTGTACATGGGCGCGGTGGACATGGAGCGCCAGGCGCCCAATGTCGGCCGCATGAAGTTGTTGGGCGCGACCGTGGTGCCGGTGACGAACGGTGACCAGACTTTGCGCGCGGCGATCGACGAGGCGTTTCGCGACTGGGTCAGCAATCCGAACGACACCTTCTACATCATCGGTTCGGCCGTCGGGCCGCACCCGTATCCCTACCTGGTGCGCGAACTGCAGACCGTCATCGGCAGGGAAGCCCGCGCGCAGATGATCGCGCAGTCGGGTGGTTTGCCCGATGCGGTGATCGCCTGCGTCGGCGGTGGTTCGAATGCGATTGGCATGTTTCATCCCTTCATCGCTGACAAAAACGTGGAGATCGTCGGCATCGAAGCGGGCGGCAGTGGCGCCGAGCTCGGACGCAACGCCGCCACGCTCGCTTACGGCCGGCCGGGCGTGCTTCAGGGTGCGTACTCGCTGCTGTTGCAGGACGCCGAAGGGCAGATCCAGGAAACCGAATCGGTGTCCGCCGGTCTCGACTATCCAGGCGTGGGTCCCGAGCATTCGCTGCTCCTGTGGGCGGGTCGCGTGCGCTACGAGGCCGCGACCGACGACGAGTCACTCGAGGCGCTGACCGAATGCTGCCGCACCGAGGGCATCCTGCCCGCCATCGAATCGGCGCATGCTTTCGCCGGCGCGAAGCGCTGGGCGAAGAAGCACCCTGGAAAGAAACTGTTGATCGGTCTTTCCGGCCGTGGCGACAAGGACATGCCGACCCTCCAGCGCACTGTGTTAGCCGAGCAAAAGAAATGACTCCCAGCGAAAAGATCAGCGCCGCGATCCGCGCGGCCGAAGGCGGCACCGCCATCGTGGCCTTCATCACCGCCGGATATCCGAAGCGCGAGAAATTTCGCGAGCACTTGACACAGGTTGGCAACGAGGCCGACGTGGTCGAGATCGGCGTCCCGTTCACCGACCCCATGGCCGACGGCATGACGATCCAGCGTTCGAGCCGGGAAGCCCTGCGCCAGGGCGTGAGCCTGCGCTGGTTGCTCGACGAGCTCGCCGCGATGGAGCGGCCCAAAGCACCGCTCGTGCTCATGAGCTATCTCAATCCGCTGATGGCCTTCGGTTACGACAAGCTGGCGAGCGCGTCGGTCAAGGCGGGCGTGTGCGGCTTCATCATCCCCGACCTGCCGTATGACGAAGGCGAGGAATTGCGTGCCGCGCTCGCGCCGCATGGCCTGGCGCTCATCCAGATGGTGACGCCCGTGACCACGCCCGCGCGCATGGCCAAGCTCTGCGCCGCGAGCCAGGGATTCGTGTATGCGGTCACCATGACGGGCACCACGGGTCGAACCGCTTCCGTGCCGGGAGAGGTCACGCACTACCTGCGCGAGGTGGGTGCCGCTTCCAAACTACCGGTATGCGCGGGTTTCGGCATTCGCAGCCATGAACAGGTGGAGCAGCTGCGGGGACACGTGGCCGGCGTCATCGTCGGCTCCGCGCTGGTCGAGGTTCTCGAGAGCGGAAAGGATGCCGCGGCGTTCCTGAAGACGCTGCGCACGGGTTAGCTTGCAACACAAACTACCCGGATACGCGATGCTCGCCGTGCTCATCGGCGGGCTGTCGATGGTGAGTCCGTTCTCCATCGATACGTTCTTTCCTGCGTTCCACGCGATGGAAAAGGCGCTCGACGTCGACGCCTGGAAACTCCAGCAGGTGATCACCGCGTACATGGTGCCGTTCGCATTCGCGTCGCTGGTGCATGGACCGTTGTCGGACGCGATCGGCCGGCGCCCGGTGATGATCTGGGGCATGGTGCTGTACACCGTGGGCTCGATTGCATGCACGTTCGCAACCACCTACGAGCAACTCATCGTCTCCCGCATGTTGCAGGGTGCGACGGCGGGTGTCGGCGTGGTCATCGGTCGCGCCATCGTGCGCGACCTGTATTCGGGCGCCAATGCGCAGCGCCTCATGAATCTCACCACGATGATCTTCAGCATCGCGCCGGCCATTGCACCCATCATCGGCGGGTGGGCCCACGTCGCATTCGGCTGGCGTGCCGTGTTCGCGGTCATGGTGATCTGCGGAATCATCTTCGCGACCGCCTCGTGGTGGAAGCTGCCGGAAACCCATCCCGTGAACGCGCGCATCCCGTTCAGCGCGCGCAATCTCGTCTCCACGTCGTGGACCGTGCTCACGCACCGCGAATTCCTGTTCCTCGCGCTGGCCGCGGCCATCAACTTCTGTTCGCTCGCCTGCTTCATCGGGTCGGCTCCGGCGATCATCGAGCACCACTGGGGCATGACCGAAACGTCGTACGCCGCGCTGTTCCTGCCGGTGATCACGGGCATTCTCTGTGGTGCGATGTTGTCGAGGCGCATTGCCGGGCACATGGATCTCACGCGCCAGGTGAATCTCGGGCTCGCGATCACGTTCATCGCATCCCTGATACGCGTGGTCCTGCATTTGACGGTGACTGACCTGCCGATCCCGCTGCAGCAGGCGTTGCTGTTCTGCGGCGCCATCGGCGCGCAATTCGCATTTCCCGTGCTCACGCTGCGCATGCTCGATCTGTTCCCTGCCGCCCGCGGCACGGCGGCGTCCGCGCAGTCATTCGTCGCGCTGCTGGTGACGGCGTGCACGCTCGGCATCATCTCGCCCAAGGTGTTGCCGCATCTCGAGTGGATCGCGTGGACTTCACTGGTCCTGACGTCGATCGCATCGCTCTGCTGGTTCCTGTCGCTGCGCGCACCGCCATCGGCGGCGGAGTCGCCCTAGCTCTCAGCCGCCGTCGTTCGGCCGCACCAGTTCTTCGAGCGTGCTGCGCAACTCCGCCATCTTGGGTGGCTTGGAGAGCACGCGATCGACGTGCTCCGGCTTGTCGTTGGTGGCGAGCATTCGATGGCCCCAACCCGTCAGCATGATGATCGGCACCTGCTTGGCGATCTGGCGGATTCGCCCCGCGACCTTGCGTCCATCGACGTAGGGCATTCCGAGATCGGTGATGACGGCATCGAAGCGCGCGCCGGCGCGCGTTTCCGCGGTGAACGTGTCGATGCCCGCCTGGCCGCCTTCCGCCGTGACCACCTGGTGTTCGTCGAGCTCGAGCGCATCGCGCAACGAGGTGAGCAGCAGCGGATCGTCGTCGATCAGCAGCAATCGCAGCGGCCGCGTCGTCGGGGTGTAGGAATAGTCGCCGGAGCTCATTCCCGTGGGCGCGGAGGGGAAGGTAAGGCGCATGGTCGTGCCGCGGCCGAGTTCGCTGTCGATCTCGATCTCGCCGCCGTGGCGCTGGACCATGCCGAAGACCATCGTCAGTCCGAGACCGGTGCCGCGCTCGCCCTTGGTCGTGAAGAAGGGCTCGAGACATCGGCTTCGCGTGGTTTCGCTCATGCCGATACCCGAGTCCTGCACTTCGACGATCACCTGGTCGTTGCGTGCGCGAGTACGCAGCGTGATGGTGCCGCCCTCGGGCATCGAGTCGACCGCGTTCAGCAGCAGGTTGGTCAACGCGTCGCGCACTTCGTTTTCGGCGCCGAGGATTCTCGGCAGGTTTGGCGCAAGATCGCTGGTGACACTGATCACGATGCCGCGCTCCTGCGGGATGTTGCTCCAGCGCGCACGCGTGAGTTCGATCACCTGCGTGAGAAGGTCGTTCACGTCCACGGGCGCGAGCGTGAGCTCCTGGCCGCTCGGCAGATAGAACGCACGCATGCGCTGGACGGTGCGCGAGACATCGTCGATGGCGCGCTGGATGACGGCGAGCTGCTCTCGTGACCGGTCGGAAAGACCCGCGTCGTGCGCAAGCATGGACTGGGCGTACAACGCCGCCGGCGACAAGGCGTTGTTGATGTCATGTGCGATGCCACTCGCGATCTGGCCCAACGCCCTCAGGCGTTCCTGCTGCATGACCGTCTGCTGCGTCTGGCGCAGGTCCTGGTATGCGTTCTGCAGCGCGCCGTACAGGCGCGCCTGGTGCGCGGCCAATGCGACGTGCGACGAAAGCTGGCGCAGGAATTCGCAGTCGTCGCTGCTGAAGGCTTCGGCCTGCTGTTTGGCGACGAACATGACACCGAACGCTTCGCTCTCGACGACGAGGGGAGCGGCCACCAGCGAGCGCAACCCGCCTCGCGCCAGGCGTGCCGGGAACGGAAGCTTCGAGGCCCCGATGTCGGGCTCGTACAGGAGCTCGCCAGTCACGCAGCGGCCGAGGCCGTTTTCTTCAACGACGATCTGCGCCTGCTCGGTGACACCGAGCTCCGCACCGCGAGCCGCGCTGCGGCTGCCGACACAATTCACGATGAGCACTGGCGGGTCGGATTGGTAGACGCAGATGAAGGCGAAATCGATGCCGAGGGCGTCCTCGAGACTGCGCAGTACCGTCTCGAATACCTTGCGCAGATCCTGGTGGACGCCGATCGCGTGCGTGATGCGATCGAGGAGCTGTGTGCGTTCGAGCTGGACCTTGATCTTGGAGTTGGCGAGAACGAATTCCTCGATGTCGGTGTTCGAGCCAAACCACTTGAGGATGCGCCCGGCCGGATCCCGCAGTGGCACCGCGCGGGTCTTGAACCACCGGTACACGCCGTCGACTCGCCGGATGCGGAAGCTGATGTCGTACGTGTCTCCGGAGCCGACGGCTCGAGTCCACTCTTCATGAACCTTGACGCGGTCTTCGGGATGCACCTGCTCGAGCCAGCCCCGGCCGAGCTGCTGCGCTTCACTGCGACCGGTGTAGTCGAGCCACTGGCGGCTCAGGTAGTCGCAGTACCCGTCGCGCTGGCAGGTCCAGATCATCTGGGGCAGGGACTCGGCCAGGGTCTTGAAGCGTGCGCGACTCTCGCGCAGCTGTTCGACGGTTTCGCGATGCTCGGTGATGTCGATGCAGGTGCCGATGAAACCCACGAACTCGCCGCTCGGACCGAAGTGCGGTGTGCCGCGCTCGAGCAGCCAGCGCCACGCACCGTCATCGCGCTGCAGGCGGAACTCCATTTCATACGAGCGCCGCGCATCGAACGCGGCGTGGTAGGTATCGAGCGCGCGATCGAAGTCGGCCGGATGCACGTTGTCACACCAGCCGTCGCCGATTTCCTGCTCGATGTTGCGGCCGACGAAATCGAGCCAGCGCTGGTTGAACCAGGTGCAGCGCTTGTCCTGGCCACTCATCCAGATGAGGACCGGCGCCGAGTTCGCGGTCATGCGGAAACGCTGCTCGCTTTCGCGCAGGGCTTCCTCGGCGCGCAGGCGCCCGGTGATGTCGCGAATGAAAGCGCTGAACACGAGGTCGTCGCCGAACCCGATGGCGGTGATCGCCAGTTCCACCGAGAACTCGCGCCCATCGCGATGCAGTGCCGGCATCTCGATGCGCTTGTTGAGCACACGCGCGACACCCGACTCCAGGTAGCGAAGCATCCCCTTGCGATGTTCCTCGCGCATTCGCTCGGGGAGGATGAGCTCGGCGAGCTCACGGCCGATGACCTCGGCGCGAGCCCAGCCGAAGAGCTTCTCCGCTTGCGTATTCCAGCCGGTGACGAGGCCGCGTGCGTTGATGGTGATCACGCCGTCGAGCGCGGTCTCGACGATGAGCTGGTTGCGTTCCTCAGAGAGCCGAAGACCGCGTTCGGCGGCGCGGCGCAGCCGGTCGGCGCGTTCTCCGCGCGCGGCATTGACGAGCACGAAGGCGACAAACAGGACGATGCTCGTCAACGCGAAGATCGAGGTGGAGAACTCGAAGCCGAACACGCCGCGACGCTGGAAATGCAGGGTGATGGCGCCGGCCACGAGGGGTACCACGATCGCGGCCGGCAACAGCCGCCGCGCCATGCCGCCGCCCACTCCCTTGCTCGCGAGCAGCCGGGCCACGCCCGCGTCGCGGCGCAACGTGAGTGCGCCCGACGAAAGCATCACGAACAGGAAAGCCGTATGCACCGCCATGTTGGTGTAGACGAACAGGGGCCCGCCGCCGAACACGAATCGGGACAGGCCCACCCAGCCGATGAGCAGCACGAGCGTCGCGAGCAACTGGTGCAGAACCGCCGTGCGCTGTCGTTGCGCGAACCACAGTGACAGCCCTAACAAGGTGAAGCTGGACGCCGTGGCGAAGGCCATGCGCGGCGGCAATCGTCCGTCGACATTGAGGGGCAGTGGCGCGAGCGAGAACTGCTCGATATGGACGTCCCAGCCGAAGAGGTCCCGGAGGAGCATCGTGAGCCCGATGAGCACGAGCAATGCCGCGAACGCCATGGCCGGCACGCGGGCGTCGATGGTGGCGAGCCAGAGCGCCACTCCCGAGAGTACGAACGACACCGCGGTGAGCTTCACCATCTTCGGCCAGGTCGGCGCGATGTTGGCGAGCTGTTCCATGTCGAACGCCCATCCGAACAGCACGAACAGGCCGACAGCCACCGCGACGAAAGCGGCGAACTGTGCGAAATGCCGGCCAGGTTCAGCGCCTTCGGGGACCATGAGCATCAAACTACTCCCCTGGTCGCAGTGCCGCAATTGGATGGAGCGGCCCTAGGGCGGCTACGTAGAATCCGCAGTCAGCCGCGCAGCACCGAGATCAGCCAGGCGACGCCGACACTCGCCATGCTCCAGCCGGCCCATGCGGGTTCGCGACCGAGCGCAAGCCACACGATGCCGCCTAACAAGACAACGGCCGCGATGGTGACCTTGTCGCGGCGGCGATTGGTGCGCTTGATCTCGTTGCGCAGCGCATTGATTTCCGGTGCCTCGACGGCGAGTCGCAGGCGGCCGTCCTGGGCACGCTGCACTGCCGAACGAACCAGCGGCGCGAGCGTCTGCAGGCTGGCGAGGATCTCGGGCAGCTGCGCACGCGCATTTTCGATGATGGCGCGGCCGCTCATCTTCTCCCGCACCCAGTCGCGCATGATGGGACCCGCGGTCTTGAAGATGTCGAGATCGGGATACAGGTCGCGGCCCAGGCCTTCGATGTTGAGCAGCGTCTTCTGCAGCAGGATGAGCTGCGGCTGGATGACGACGTCGAATCGCCGTGCGATTTCGAAGAGCCGCAGCAGCACGGTTCCGAAAGAAATTTCCTTGAGCGGCTTGTTGAAGATCGGTTCGCACACCGTGCGAATCGCCGATTCCATTTCATCGACGCGCGAGCCTTCCGGCACCCAACCCGATTCGAGGTGCAGCTGCGCGACCTTGCGATAGTCGCGATCGAACACCGCCAGGAAATTCTCGGCGAGGTAGTACTGGTCGCGCGGATCGAGCGTGCCCACGATGCCGAAGTCCACCGCGGCGTACTTGGGCTGCGCCGGGTTATCGATCAGCACGAAGATGTTTCCCGGGTGCATGTCGGCGTGGAAGAAGTTGTGCCGGAAGACCTGCGTGAAGAATATCTCGACGCCGTTCTCGGCGAGCTTGCGGATATCCGTGCCGGCTTCGCGCAGCCGCGCCATGTTGGAGATCTGCACGCCGCGGATGCGTTCCATGACCATGACGCCGTGGCGGCAGAAGTCCCAGTGCACCGCCGGCACGTACAGCAGCGGGGAGCCTTCGAAATTGCGACGCAGCTGCGAGGCATTGCCGGCTTCGCGCATGAGGTCGAGCTCGTCGAGAATCGTCTTCTCGTATTCACTCACCACTTCCACGGGCTTGAGCCGGCGGCTGCCCTCCCAGTTTCGCTCCGCGAAACGAGCGAGCTCGCGCAGCACCTCGAGATCGCGCGCGATGAT
>Ga0315912_10004460_pt1 | contig 13274 bp, 8 predicted proteins | sample VfabasoilMG_FD_204469 | JGI IMG/M metagenome (GOLD analysis project Ga0315912, IMG submission 204469) | Garden soil microbial communities collected in Santa Monica, California, United States - V. faba soil | ecosystem: Environmental > Terrestrial > Soil > Garden | place: USA: California... | reverse complement strand
CGTCAAGACCATCACCACGGAGACGGGCCCCGTTCAGGTGCGCGTCCCGCGCGACCGCGAAGGCACCTTTGAGCCCCAGCTGGTGAAGAAGCGCCAGACGCGCCTGGACGGCTTCGACGAGAAGGTGCTGGCGCTCTACGGCCGCGGCATGAGCACGCGCGACATCCAGGCCCATCTGCGCGAGCTGTACGGGACGGACGTTTCGCACGAGCTGATCTCGAAAGCGACCGAGGGCGTCATGGAGCTCTTTCGAGAATGGCAGACGCGCCCGCTCGACGCCATCTATCCGATCGTCTACCTCGACGCTCTCTTCGTGTCCGTGCGTGATGGCGGGCAGGTCGCGAAACGCGCGTTCTACATCGCGCTGGGCGTCGGCTTGGACGGCAAGCGCGACGTTCTCGGCATCTGGTCGGCGCCGACGGAGGGCGCCAAGTTCTGGCTCAGCATCCTGACCGAGCTCAAGAACCGGGGCGTCGAGGACATCTTCTTCGTCTGCGGAGACGGCCTCAGCGGGCTCGACAAAGCGGTGGAGGCGGCCTTCCCGACCGCGGTCATGCAGACGTGCATCGTGCACCTCATCCGCGCCGCCCTGCGCTTCGTTTCATGGGCAGACCGCAAGGACGTGGCGGCCGCCCTCAAGCCCCTGTACACGGCAGAGAACGAGCAGGCAGCCCTCGGCGAACTGGAGAAGCTCGAGCACAAGCACGGCGACAAGTACCCGACCGTGATCCGCACCTTCCGAGGGCGCTGGGAGCAATTTGTGCCGTTTCTTTCGTACCCGCAGGAGATCCGGCGTATGCTCTACACGACGAACGCGGTAGAGTCGCTGAACTCCCAGCTTCGCAAGGTGCTACGCAATCGCGGCCCCTTCCCGAACGAGGACGCCGTCTTCAAGGTCCTCTTCCTCGCGATCCAGAACGCCAAGACGAACTGGCGAGCCAACAAGAACTGGAATCGCGTACTCTCTCAGCTCGATATCTTTTTCGAAGGACGTCTGCCTGCGTGAGTCAAATTACACGGAAGATCTGACACGCTCGGTGGTAAGCACAAGCCGTTTAGCGCCCGTCGGCATAACGGCTGAAATTCAGCTGCAGGCGCCCGCCCGAGCGCAGCGACCGAGGGCCTCGTCAGCTTCAATGTCTGAGTTATACTGCTCTTGGCTCCGTCGTCTCGTTCCGCGCCGATCCTAGAGCGATACCCGATAGGCCTCCTCGAAGTAGCTCTTGACGGCTTTCCATTCGTCGGGAGTAGCAAGCTTCGCGACGTGGCTCACCGCCATCTTCTCGCCGGTAACGATCTTGGAGAAGACAGGGTCCGCCACTCGCCGACGCAGATGTATCACCAGCCGAACGCAGCTGGTCATCACCGTCAAATCGGCAAAGATGCGCGCGCTTCTAAAAAGCGCATAGCGTTGCCGCGTGACAATCTCGACTGGTCCGAGTGTCTTGGCATACGCCTCGATGAGCTCATAGATATGCACCAGCACCGCGGGCCGATTGCGAAGCACCTCCTCGCGAGATCCAGTGCCGCATGCATGCCGTTGGTTGACCTGGGTAAATACACGATGACACTTGGGGCAACTCCAGGAATCCTTGGTCATACGGCTCGGGCGTCCTGCCTTGGATTCACCGTCGGGCCGCGCAGCTCAGCAGATAAACGGGCGTGTGCCGATCCAAGCGTCCTCCTCCGGAGAACGTCCGATCGAGCTCTCACGCGCAGCTCAGAGCTAGCTCCGGGCACGTCTGTGGCATACTGCACACGCGGCCTCCCGTCCACGGTCGTATTCCGGGAGGAAGCCCGAACCGCGCAACGCCGCTGCCTTGGGCGCAGCCAACAGGGCAGTGATGCTCGATCGTCCAGGTCTCACTCCGGAGTACGCCCACGCCAGACCGCCCTTTCAGAACACCGTGAAGGTTCCCGGCGCCGTTCCGGCCTTACAGACACGCGAGCTGCCACTCGGGATCGGGCTCGGGCCCGCGATACGCGCAATACCGCTGCCTTGGGCGCAGTCAACAAGGCAGCGATGCTCGATAGCCCAGGTCTCCGCTCCAGAACGTCCACGCCAGACCGACCATCCAGAACGGCACAAGTGCTCGCGCCATTGATGCGTACGGCCCGCGCGGAGACCCGCCGAGCTCGCCGCGTTCGGCTCACCAGGCCGCCAAGAACGCTCCCTCATGAACTCAACATCAACCGTAATCCGTGGCCAGTGCGTCCGCGGCCCCGTGAGGCTCCTGGTCGACACTTGGCTCTGGATCTCAGGCAGACGGCCCACCGCCAGGATCGTTCGTTGGCGCTCATCAGTCAGTATAACTCTCAATTAGCCCGCGCTGCGCGCGGCCTCTCCGCCGCGCAGTACACAGCGAGGCGGTCGTGAAATCCGCTTCGCTGGGGCGCCAACGGTCCGCGCGTTAGGCCGTTCTGTCTTTTCCCGGAATCGCAGGAGAAAGGCAGCAGAGGTGAGCAACGCTGGCAGAATTCTGTCCCCTCGGTGCGAGTCGTAGGAGATGGATACAGTGATCGCTGCTCATGATAGGCGGTTTCTGGCTTTGCTCCGCAACGCCGGCAATAGGCTGCGCGCAGGGGTCGCGGCGCCGCGGCTCGAGCCCCCGCTCGCCGTGCTTCAGCGAGGGCAAGTGCGGCGAGGCCGCGCCCACGTCCTCAGAGTCGACACCTCGCGGCGTGCGCCCCGGAGGCGACGCCCGGGCGCGGCCCACTGGGGGTCGTCACTGCACCGCGAGGTGTGCCCCTCCCGCGTCCGCCCGCAGCGCGTTGCGCGCGAGGACGGCGTTAGGGAGGGGCCGTGCGCGCAGCCCTCTGGGGCGAGCACACGGGGGGTGGGCATCAAGCCCTGAGCTTCAATCCCAGGTGTTCAGATCGGTGATCACGCCCATGCTGACGAGGCGGATGTAGAGGTCGGTGAAGGCGACCCAGCCGAGGCTGCACCAGGCGAAGTTCATGTGGCGGGCGTTGAACCAGGAGGCGCCCTTCCACGCGGAGAGCTTGGAGGTGGACTGGCCCTTGTCGGACATGCGATCGGTACGGCCACCGATCAGGTGGCGGAAGGAATGGCAGCCGAAGGTGTAGGACGAGATCAGCGCGGTGTTGATGCAGATCACGAGCGTGCCGACACCGATGCCGAAGTGGCCGTGCTTGAAGAAGGCCATGACCGCGTCGTAGGTGAGGATCACGACGTAGATGAGCGCGATGTAGAGCGCGTAGCGGTGCAGGTTCTGGAACACCCAGAGCCCCGTTTCACCCTTGTAGGTGGGGCGTACGCCCGGGCTGACGGCACAGCCGGGGGGGGAGCCGCCGAAGGAGCGGTAATACGCCTTCCTGTAGTAGTAGCAGGTGAAGCGGAAGAGGGCGGGGAACGGTAGGATCAGAAAGCCCGGGGACGCCGGCAAGAAGGCCAGGGCGGGCCACCAGCTCGGCCAGGCGCCAAACAGGGAGTGCTCGAGCGGGGCGGAGCCCGGCATGTCGAGCTTGGTGAAGAGCACCGGCGAGTAGATCGGGCTCAGGTACGGGGCGGTGTAGTAGTGAGCGCCCTGAAACATGGCCCAGGTAAGGTAGGCCAGGGCACCGCTGATCATGCACACGGTAGCGATCGGACCGATGCGCCAGTTATCGGTGCGAAGTGTGCCGCCAAAGGTGGTCGGATGGCCTCCAATCACGGGCAGATGTCGTGTAGACATGGCCCCTCCTCTAGCCGGCGGCCCAGGCCGAGTCCACCCGCAAAATCGGTCCCGGCACCGGCGCCCGGTCTTTCCGAGCGCGACAACGCTCGCCCCGCTTCGTCCCCGTCTGCTGGCCCTCCTGCGCGCCTCTGGGCCCGGAGGCTGAATCGCCGGCTTCGCCTGTCTCGAGCCATCATGAAACATCCTCGCCGTGCTCGTTTGTGGTCGCGGGCCCTTCCGGTCCTGCTGGCGCTGGCCCCCGCCTGCTCCGAGGACGAGCCCGCGGACCCGGATGCGCTGCTCGGCGAGGCCACCGACTGCGGCGGCTACGAGCTCGAGCCGTGCGACGTCGTCGAACCCGCCTGCTGGGAGCGCATCGCGGAGATCGCCGCCTGCCAGTGGGGAGGTCCCGGCACGCCGCCGCTCCTGCCGGAGGTGAGCACGCTGACGGAAAGTGAGTATCGCGCGTCGCTCACGACGGATGCGAACGCAGAGGCGGACGTCGAGCAACTCGGCGCCTTCGACGATGTGCTCGTGCTGCTCGGGCTCGCCGATCCGGCGGACGCTTCGGTCGAAGCCAGCGTCGATCGCAGCGCGGACGCCATTGCGGCCTTCTACGATTTTACGAGCAAGACGATCACCGTCGTCGACCACGGTGAGGAGGTGGACCTCGCCTCGGCGGACGCGACGCTGCTGCACGAGCTCATCCACGCGCAGCAAGATGCCGCGCACGATCTGGCAGGCGTGCTCGACGACACCCAGCCGACCACGGATGCTCTGACGAGCGCGCGCGTCTTGTTCGAGGGGGAGGCGCAGTTTCAGCAGACGGTGTTCGAGGTCGGCCTGGCACGCATCCCCGTCGACGCGAGCTCGTTCGAGCGCGGGCTGGACAGCGTGCGCCGGGCGGCACAGGACGACCTGTTCATGGGTCCGAGCGTCCTGTTCACGACGCTGCAGTTCCTGCCCTATACGTATGGTCCAGAGTGGATGTATCGGCTCTGGCTCAACGGGGGCACCGGGGGCATTCAATCGCAGTACGAAAAAGTGCCGACGAATCTGCTCGGGGTGCTCGCTGCCGCCTGGGATAAGCCGGCACCGAAAGTGGCGCTGACCGCCTTTCCGATCGCCAACGTCTTCTACACCGGCGCGCCGCCCAGCGAAGGCAGCGAGCTCATCCCCATCGGAACGGACCGCCTGGGCGCCTGGACGGTGTATGTCGCGGCACGCCTCGCCGGTGAGGAGGGCCTGGCCGAGGATCTCGCGCTCGGCTGGCGCGGTGACCAGCTCGACGTGTATCAGCTCGATGCCGGCGGCAACGCAGGCCGCTGGCGGCTCCAGTTTGACAGCGAGGCCCATGCGGACACCTTTGGGCAGCTGCTGTCGAAGAACCCCCAGATCACCGCGCGCACGCAGGGCAAGACCGTCGTCGGCGTGGTGAGCCAGGGCGCCAAGCCCGAGTGGCTGTTTGCGCTGATCGCGGGGGACTGAGCGCGCCGCTACGCCCCTCGCCGGCCACAAAGGCCGAAGGCGGCGCCCCACTTGCGTGATGCACCGCCTCCTGACCTACCTCTCAGCCGCCCGCCGACCACTCGCTCCGGCGCACGGCAACCACACGCTGCCGGATCCCGCGACCCGGCAGCGCTAAGACCTGTGTCAGCGCACCTGGCTGAGATCGATCACCTCGACGCCGCGTTGGCCGACGGCGCAGTAGGCCGTGTCCCCGCCCACTTCGAGCGAGTTGCAGCCCCAGCCCGGGATCTCGTGCGTGAGCCGGCGCGGAGCCATCGGGGCCTGGGTATCCACGACGGTCACCGTCTGGTCGTAGATGCTGAACGCGCGCTCGCCGCGAGCGTACAACACGCCGTAGTCGTAGTACTGGTTCTGACGGCGCAGGTCGACGGACGGTAGGCGGGTGAGCGTACCGTTCTCGAGGTGCAGGGACTCGAGGGTGACGGCGCTGATCGGCGTTTGCTCGCTGACCGCGCTGTCGCTGCTCGACACACCGACGCTGTCGGTGACCGCGCCTCCGTAGTACGACGGGTACGACGGGAAGTTCCCGGTGGTGTAGAAGATGCGGCTGTCGCTGACCGCGATGTTGGTCGTGCGGCGCGTGCGATCGAGCTCGAGCTGGCTCTTGCGCACCGCCCGATCGCCGGAGACGACGAGCGAGTTGATGCTGCGGCGCATCACGTTACATTCCCGGGTGCTCTCGATGTATTCACCGTAGTAGCCGCGCTGGTAACAATCGTCCCAGCTCGTGCCGGGCTCACGCTCCAGCGCGTAGTCCACCGTGACCAACTCGCCCGTGCCGGAGTTGAAGTGGACCGCGGTCCCGGGGATGTTGACCTTGGGCAACATCTCCGGCGCGTACGGGTCGCTGACGTCGATGCGATCCAGGTAGTACTTCACCAGGTAGTCGCTGCCGGGCACGCGCTCACTGTGCTGGCTCACGACCAGGTCCCCGCTCGAGAGCGCCACATTGCCCGAAGCGTAGTAGCCGCCGTACCAGCCCCAGCCCATGTCCATCGAGCAGCCGCCGATGAAGCGGCCCCAGCCGCCACCGGTGATCAACTCGGGCACCTGGAAGGTGCTGGCGAGCGTCGGCGCGGTCGGATCGGACAGCTCGAAGACATCGTAGTAGAAGCGCGGGCTCGCCAGCAGCTGGCCGTTGATCTGGCTGTACTGGTACTCGCCCTCCGTGCGCCCGATCAAGAGGGCGTCCTCGGTCTGCACGATCTCGGAGCTGCCGTAGCCGTTGGACTGGGAGGCGGTGAAGCTGCCGATGGCGCGCGGGGCGCTCCGGTCCGACAGGTCGACGATGTAGAACGTGAGCTTCTGCGTGTAGTTCTGGTAGCTCTGATCGTAGCTGTAGCTGTAGCGGGGCACGTAGGCGTAGTCGCCGCGCGTGAAGACCTGGCCACCCCAGTAGGATCCGCCCGCACACGACCAGGCGTCCTCACCAAACACCGCCGACAGATCGATCTCGGCCTCCGGCTGGGCCGCGTTGGCCTTGGCCAGTGGTGTCATGTCCAGAATGGTCTGGTTGGTGGACCAGTCGTTGCCGAAGCGCAGCAAATGATCGTCGATCACGCGCACCGTGCCGACGTTGCGTGCCACATCCAGCTTGGCGGTGGCCACCGGCGCGTCTCGGTTCGCGATGTCGAACGTCTGCACGGTGTTGTCGCCCACGCCGATCAGGTGATCCCGATGCATGAAGGCACGGCGCGAGTCGCCCACCTGCGGTGCTACGCCGCGGCGCACGAGCGTGTTTTGCCCGATGTCGATCAGCTGAATGCCGCTGCCGTATTCGTACGCGCAGTTGTCTCCCGTGGACGAGCCGCCGCTGAACGGTACCAGGATCAGGCCCTGATCTTCCAGGATGGTGAAGGCCTTGTGGATGCGGTTCTGGTCTTCGGCAAAGCTGCCCCAGTCCCCGCCGAAGGCGACGCGGCTGAGCAGCGCCGGAGCGGCCAGGTCCGTCACGTCAAACAGGCTCACGTTGAGCGCGCCGTCCGGGTTCTCGGAGTCGAAGCCGAGCGCGTACACCAGGTTGCCGCGGGGCTCCATGTGGTAGACAAAGCCCGGCATCTCCAGTTCACCCATCTGGCGCGGCTGGTCGGGATTGCTGAGATCAAAGGTGAAGAGCGGGTCGCGCCGCTCGGCGGTGATGGCGTAGGCGCGCGTGCCGTCAAAGCGCACGCTCTGCAGCACCTCGTTCGGCAGCGGCAACTGGATGGGGAGGCTGGCTGCCGGCTGAATGTCGGAGGAGGAGTTCACACGGAACGTCTGCACCACCGGCGGCTGGTTCGTGCCCCAGCCGCCAGGCTGGCTCACCACGCGGAAGATGCCGTCATACTCGTCCATCTGCCAGCGGCTCTGGATCGGACCGGCAACGCCGAAGGTCGCGCCTCGCTCGAGCGCCCCCGACGCGTCGGAAATGTCGACCACCTGGATCTCGCCGGGCTGGACGCCACCGTTGTTCGAGTACACCTGGCCCGAGATGTAGATGCGCTGATCGGTGACGCTGATGCTGCGCTCACCGGCGTAAGCATTCACGGGCACGGGCAGCTTCAGCTGGTCCGCCTGCGTGATGCGGGACGGGGTCGCGACGTTGAACGAGGTCAGCATCGTATTTTGGTCGGCCTCGCACATCCAGCAATAGTTGTACTGCTGGGTGGCCACGTACACGACGTCTCCGACGCGCCGCGAATCGGCGATGTTGCCCGGAATCACGGTATCACTGAGCAGCTGGATGCTCTCCGGGTCACGCGTATCGAGCGCCTGCATGCGGCTCGAGGTCTGCCAGGTGCAGACGTTGGCCTCGTCGCACTCGTAGGAGTACCAGGCGTTGAACATGGCGAAGACGATGCCGTCCTCGATATACATCTCGAACGGCTCCGCTGCCGTCGAGTACGCGCCCTCCAGGCGCAGTGCAGCCGGGTTGGACACGTCGATGATGGTCAGGCCGTTGTAGCGAGAGAGCGCGTACAGGCGATCTCCGGAGAGTTGCAGAATGTCTGCCTCGCTGATGACCCGCGCGGCCTCGCCGCCGCCGCTCACGGCGCCGTTGTCGCTGGGAGCCTGCGGAGAAGCCACCGACCCCGAACCCGCGCTGCCGCCCGCTGCCGAGGCGTCCGAATCGGCGCCGGAGAGGGCGCTGCGGCCGCCGCCGCCCGCCTCACCGACGCTGGAGACGAACTCGCTGTCGCCGTCCCCCGGCACCGTGGCCATGGTATCGATGGGGCCGTCCCTGCCGTCCCCGTCGGTGACCTCGAGCGGGGTGCTCGCACCACCACTGCTGCAAGCCCCGAGCACGAGAGTGCCGAGCAGCGAACCGATACCCAGGGTGCGGGAACGCCAGCGCGCCGGAAGCGCGGCGCTGGCAAGCGAGCGAGCCTGTAGTCTTTGCATGAGGCCACCTGTGTGCAAGCCTCGAGCCAAGCCCTGTGCCGCGCCGCAACGAGCGCGCAACCCGGGGCAATTGCGGCGGTTTGTCGCTGCCGAGAGAGGCCCCTGCAGGCCTGCGGCAGCCCTGGCACACGCTGGCACAAGTGCGTCGCGCCGGCGCACGCGACGGGCGCCGTTGCCGTGGTGCAACTGGCACCCAGCCCGGCGCTGCCGGCGCCGGGCTCCCTCGGAGGCGTCAGCGCTGGACGCCGCGCACCGGCAGCCCCGCTGCGCGATACACGGCGTCGATCAGCCGCATGTTGTGGATCGAATCCGCGCCCATGGTGGGCAAACGCTTACCTGTGCGCACCGCATCCACGAACGCCACCAGCTGGTGCCGGTACGTGCTGTCGCCGGCCACCTTCTCGCTGTGATCCTCGCCGCGTAGCTGCAGCACGAGCTCGTGACCGTTGTGCGGTGCCAGCGGGTTGTGGACGATGAGAGTGCCGTTCTGCCCTTCGATGCGCAGCAAAGTGTGGAACTTCTCGTGGTCCGCCATGGAGGTTGCCATGTGCCCGGTGATGCCCCCCGGGAATGCCAGCTCCGCCTGCATGACGACGTCGACGTTCGGCGCGCCTTGCTCGGCGCGAGCACTCAGCACGCGCGGCTCGGTGCCTGCAACCTGGCGCATCCAGTGCAGTGGGTAACAGCCGAGGTCCATCGTGGCACCGCCTGCGGTGTCAAATCGGTGACGCAGATCGTCACGATCCTTGATGGCGACCTTGAACACACCCTCCATGTGACGGATCGGCCCGAGCTCTCCCGATTGAACGATCTGCAGCACGCGTTCGAAGAGCGGGTGGTAGCGGTAGTGAAAGGCCTCGACCAGCACGCGCCCCGTCTCGGCCGCGACCTGCACCATGCGCTCCGCTTCACTGGCGTTGGCAGCGAACGGCTTTTCGCACAACACGTGTTTGCCCGCGCGCAGCGCCTCGATGGTCCAGTACTCGTGCAGGTTCATCGGCAGCGGGTTGTAGATGACGTCGATCTCCGGATCGTTGACGACGTCCGCGTAGTCGCGGGCCACGCGGGGAATGCCATGCTCGACGGCGAAGCGCCGGGCGCGCTCCGGATCGCGGGCGGCCACGACATCCACGCTGGCCTCAGGCCCGAGACGAGCGGGTTGAATCAATGCCCCCGGCGCAATTTTCGCAGCGCCCAAGATCCCAAATCGCAGCGGACGAGTCATGGCCCGCCCTGGTAATCGAGATCGTCCCGAGGGTCCAGAGCCCTCCCCCGCGCAGCGGGTTGACCCTGCGGCGGATTGGCTCATAACCGTGGGATGCGTGGCCACCGCTTCTTCTTCATGGGGTTGTGCGGTTTGGCCGGCGCTTGCGCTGCGCGTGCCGTGCCCCCCTCCGGCGACGGGGCCGCGAGCGCGCGGCACTATATCGTCGAACATCGCGCGCAGCTACAACGGGAGATCGAGATCGGCAGCGGTGCTTCGCTGCGCGATCTCGCCCGAGTGGTGGACTGCCGCGAAATTGCAGAGCTGGGCCGTACGCTGCACAGGAAGCGCGCCAGCATCTTTCCGGTGCCGGCGCCGAGCGACGACGAGGTGGCCGATCGGGTGCTGGCGATCCTGACGGACGAAACGCAGCTAGTGTGCCGGGATCTGGAGCTGGGGCCCAACCGGCCCTTTAACGCGGGTCGGCGCCACGTGCTCACTGCCGGCGACTAGCCGCTCAGCGTGAGGCGACGCCTGCCGACGTCTGCGCGCTAAAGCTCACGGGGAAGGTGTCCGCCGGCGCGAGTGCGGCGCGCAGACTCGCCAGCTGTTGCATCAGCGGGCCCGACGGGCGCAAACACGAGTCGTTCACCACGTCCATCTGCAAGGGGCTCTCGGGCATCAGGCCTTGCATCAACGTCACGTACTCTTCCACGGACGTGACCTGCAAGCGTGGGTTGAGGCGCCGCTCATCGGCGATGCTGCTCACGTGCCGGCCGTTGTAGTCGTGCGCCGGATACACCAGCGTGCGCCCCGGCAGCGTGAGCAATTTGCCGAACAGGCTCTCGTATTGCACGCGCGCATCGCCGCCCTGATCGGTCCGGCCGGTGCCGCGGATCAACAAGGTGTCGCCGGTGAACACCCGATCGTCCATCACGAAGCTGTACGAGTCCTCGGTGTGACCCGGCGTGTGCAACGCCGTCAGCTCCAGCCCATCGATGTCCAGGATCTCCCCGTCACTGACCGAGCAGGCAAAGCTGTCGGCCGGGCCGCCCTCCCCCCGGGCCGCGATGCATCGCGTCTGCTCGCGCAGCACCTCCAGCGCGGACTCGTGATCGGTGTGGAAGTGCGTGTCGAGCGCGAACGCCAGGCGCAGCTCGAGCGCCTCGAGCAGCCTCAGATACAGCTCCACCTGCTCCGCGACAGGATCGATGAGCAGCGCCTCCCCGCCGGGACGGGAGGCGATCAAGTACGTGAAGGTGCTGGAGGGGCGATGCACCAGCTGCCGGAACAACATGATGCGCCGGAGCATGCGCCCAGCACAGGTCCCAGGCAAGGGTCACTCCCGTGAATAAATCTGGTCTCACTCGATGATTTCATGTCAAAGCCGGCGCGGACCTGGCGTTTTGGCGGCGGCAGCCCTGCGGTTTGTGGCTCATTTCGGCGAGCCCTCGCAGTACTGTGCGCGCGATGGAGCTGTCGCTCTTCCAGGCCAGCTTGGGTTCCGACGCACCTCCCGCCGGGCTGCATCCGCTCTTGCGCGCGCTCTGGCTCGACGCCAAGGGCGACTTTGACGGCGCGCACGCGATCGCGCAGGACATTCACGATGCGGACGGAGCGCGCGTGCACGCCTACCTGCATCGCAAAGAGGGCGACCTCTCGAACGCCGGTTACTGGTATCGCCGCGCCGGCTGCGAGCTCTTTCGGGGCAGCCTCGCGAGCGAGTGGGAAACACTGGTGCAACGCTTTCTGTAGACCCCGCAGGCCCTCCCCTCGTCCACCAGCGCGCTGCAGCGCCGCTCGGCGCTCCAGAAATTCACTCAGGGAAGATACCTGCAACGAACAACTGACCGGCCGCCGAACCCTGTCCCGCATTTGTCCGGGCTTGTCCCCCTCTGTGCCAGCTCTGTCCCGAAGCGAGGGCGCAAAATCCTCGGTGGGTGATGCGTGAGGCTGGCGCACACGGCCCTGGACACGTACTAGATCCTGGTGCGCCGATCGACCGGACTCGTTGCGTTTCTCGGCTTACTCGCCTGGGGTGCCTGCTCGTCGGACCCGGACGTGCCGGTCGACGTGGCTGGCGCTCGAAACCAGCCCGGAGATGACTTTCTGGGCGGGGACGATGGACTGTCCTCGGGCGCAGCGGGCGACAGCAATGGGCAGCAGTCCTGCCTCGGGGAGACGCATCAGGCGGAGACCATCGGGCTCGACATCTTCGTGATGCTCGACATCTCGGGGTCCATGTTGGATCCGCTGCCCGGAGCGGGTGCGTTTTTCCTCCCCACGACGAAATGGGACGCGGTCCGCCAATCGCTGGAGGCCTTCGTGCAGGCCCCCGAGAGCGCCGAGATCGGCGTTGGGCTGCAATATTTTCCACAGATCCAGGAGGGCGTTCCCTACTACTGCACCTCGAACGACGAGTGCGGCGTCGCCTCGCCTTGCTCGACGAGCCTGTGCGTGGCGGACTTTATCTTCCGCCCCCCGGGCGCCCCAGCCCTCACGTTGACCGCTGTCGCTCGCGATGGCATTTGCGCGAGCAACGCTGACTGTCCCGGGCCCGGCGAGAGCTGCCGATCCATGCGCGGGGCCTGTGTCTTCTCGGGCGACGACTTTGCGCCAACACCGGCGGTGGCTCTCTGCAACGACACGAGTGAGTGTGCCGGCATCCCCGGCACGACCTGCGAGGGCATCGGCATTTGCGAGAACACGATCCCCGACGATCTCGTGCTCTGCACTCCTACGATCGGCTGCCCTGCAGGAGGCGGTCGGTGCGTGCCACTTCCGTCGAGCTGTTTGAACAACAACATCTGCGAGGCTGCCTACGGGACTCCAGCGGTCAACATCAGCTCGGGGCCCAATCGCGCGCGCGACATCATCGATTCGCTCGAATCCGTCTCGCCGGACGGTCCCACCCCCACCGGGCCCGCGCTGCGGGGTGCGCTCGACCAGGCTCGGACCTGGGCACGACAAAATCCGGGTCGCCAGGTCGTCACGGTGCTCGCGACCGACGGCTTCCCGACGGAGTGCACGCCCACGGAGATCCCGGACATTGCCCAAATTGCCGCCACTGCAAACTCCGGCCCCAATCCCCTGCGCACCTTCGTGATCGGGGTCTTCAGCGCGGCGGATCTGGGCGCCAATGGGCAGGAGAACCTGGATAGCTGGGCGCGGACCGGGGGTACGGAACGCGCCTTCGTGATCAACACCGATGGCAACGTCGCTGACGAATTCCTGCGGGCGCTCGACGAGATCCGGGACACCGCGGCCAGCTGCGTGTTTCAGCTCGATGGGGAGGCGGCGCTCGACTTCGATCGCGTCAACCTGCGCATCACCGAGCCGACGGGCACGGTCGCAGACCTGGCCAACGTGGGCGACGTCTCGGCCTGCGGCGGCGACCAGGGCTGGTACTACGCGTACGACGGCGATGGCACCCCGACGCAGATCGAAGTCTGCCCGAGCACCTGCACCCGCTTCCGCACGGC
>Ga0315912_10004459_pt1 | contig 13275 bp, 11 predicted proteins | sample VfabasoilMG_FD_204469 | JGI IMG/M metagenome (GOLD analysis project Ga0315912, IMG submission 204469) | Garden soil microbial communities collected in Santa Monica, California, United States - V. faba soil | ecosystem: Environmental > Terrestrial > Soil > Garden | place: USA: California... | reverse complement strand
TCGCTTTCTCCGAGGCCGCCACCAACCGTAATCGCGATTTCCTCGGTGTTCACCGTGTCGTAGACGTACGACGAGAAGCCGCCGCTGCGCGCCGCCGTCAGCGGGAAGCCGTTGATGGCGTAACGCCCTTCACCGGCAACCGACGTCGAGTTGATCGTGCTCGAGCGTGCGTTGAACGACGTCATCGTTGGCGAGATCGCCAGGCCAGGGTCGCCGACGAACACGCCAGGCGTCGCGTTGAGCAGTGCACCTGCCGCGCGCGTGGCCGGGATTGTCTCAATCGTGTCGCTGTTGAGAACGACTTCACGGCGAGCGTTCTGCACGTCAACCACCGGCGATTCACCGGTAACAGTGATCGTTTCCTCGACGCCGCCGACGCGCATATCCACCGGAATGGTCAGCGTGGCGGAACCAAGGAGCTCAATCCCGTCGCGCTTCACGGTGTTGAAACCCGGGAGCGTGAACGTGAGCGAATAAGTGCCGGGTCGCAGATCAACGATGCGGTACTGACCGGTTTCGTCAGTCGTCGCGGTGCGGACTTTCTCGATGAGCGCAGGGCTCGCAGCTTCAACCGTCACGCCTGGCAGCACGCCGCCGGACGCGTCACGAACGGTTCCCGTGAGGGAGGCCTGGGCAAATACGGATGCCGGAAGCAACAGAACGACGCCGAGGATCGTCAGACACTTCACTACTGTTCGCATACAGCGCGTCTTTCCCTTCAGTTATGGACAACCACGGCGTCACGGCCGCATTGCCACGTCAGAGTCCGGGCACTACCAAAATGAGGGCATTGCATACAGGGCGGAGCAAATTATGCGGCGTAGAGCGAAAATGTCAAGGAATTCGTCATGTTCTGTGATACGAATGTCCCTCCGCTGCGTCGTCTTGCATGCAGCCACACGCCGCCGCGGGCGCGGATCCAAAAAGCTGGTCCTGATTTCGGCGAGAATCTCAGGCGATTCGGTAGGCCACCCAGATCGATCCAACAGGGTGAATTGAGGGGACTCTCACATGTCGAACACGTCTGAGCTGCTGGCATCCGGCCTGTCAGCTCGCCCGAGTTCCGCGGACGTCGCCTCCCACACGGCGCGCGCCCTCTTCAGCTTGCGCGAGTCACTGATGCGCGGCGAATTCGCTCCCGGTGAGCGGATGTCCGAGTTGCCGCTCGTCGCGCGACTCGGCGTCTCGCGGACACCCATCCGACTCGCACTCGAACGGCTCGCGCACATGGGCCTGCTCGACATCAGCGCGAGCGGCGGGTTCACCGTGCGTGGGTACAGTGCGGCTGAAGCGCTCGATGCGATCGAGATCCGCGGTGTGATTGAAGGCACCGCCGCGCGGCTTGCGGCGGAGCGGCTCGTAGACGTGTCAGAGGTGGACACGTTGCGGCGTCTCGGCAACGAGATGGATCGCTTGGAGCGGCTGACGCTCGATTCATTCGCGCACTACATGGATGTCAACGAGGCGTTTCACCTCGCGATCATCGACCTCGCAAAGAGCGCGATGGTGAAGCGTGCGTTCGAGCAGGCGGTGTCGCTGCCGTTTGCATCGCCGAGCGCGATGGTCTTTCCGACGTCAGGGCTCGCAAACGCCGACGAAGCGCTTGCGATCGCAAAGCAGCATCACCGCAGCCTTGTTGACGCGATTCAAACCAGACAGGGGACGCGCGCCGAGCATCTTGCGCGCGAGCACGCATTCCTCGGCAGGCGCGTCCTGGCGATGGCCTTGTCCGACAGCGAAACGCTTAGCAGGATCCCGGGCGCGTCGCTCATCAATCAATCCAGATCAGCGAGAACCTAACTCGACAAGCCTGCGGGAACAGATGGTGCAAGATAGTTTCACCATGACTTGGAAGCATTGCCTGATCGCTGCAGGTCTTCTGGCTGTCTCGAGCGCCGCGTGCGATGACGACGGCTCTACGATGCCCACCGGCCAAACGGTGGTGATCTATCAGGACACGAATTTCAGGGGCAACAGCCGAGTGCTGATCGGCAATCAGCCGGATCTCGATGATCTGCCAGGCTGCGGTGGTGCGGGTGCCGACTGGGATGACTGCATTTCCTCAATCCGCGTCCCCAGTGGCTGGGAGATCACGGTGTTCGACCACGATGACTACGAGGGGCAGCGCATGACGTTCAGTGCCGACGTCCCTGACCTTCATCTCCAGAACGGGCCTTGCGGCAACGACTGGGACGACTGCATCTCATCGATCCAGGTTCGACAGCGGTAGAACAGGCGGCCTATACCCCATGTGACTTTTGGTAGAACGGAGATTCGTGTAGTTCACACTTCTCAGTTCTAGAGTGCTCAGTTCGTGTTCAGGTTCGGTTCCGGCTTCAAGGTTCCTCGTTCGGTGCTCCGCGCGCCTTCTAGCCACGTCCGGGGACATTGCCAAGTGCGTCGAACGTGAACACGAAGCGAGAAGCGAGAACTGGGAAATTCGAACGACTAACCCTTTTCCGCCTTCGTGGTGTCTAACGTAGAACGCCACGGCATGGACTTCACGCACTTCGTTCAGCTGATCGCCATCGGTCTGCAGGCGCGCATTCCGATGCACATCACCGGCTTCCCCGGTGTTGGCAAGACTGAGTTCACGAAAAGCCTCGAAGAGGGGTTCACCCGCGCAGGCGTGAAGTGCAGGGTCTTCATCCTCGTCGGGTCCATCCGTGAGCCGCAGGACTTCGGCGGCTTTCCCGTGTCGACTCCTGATGGCGTCCGCCTGCTGCCGATGGCGTGGGCACGCGACGCGAAGCGCCTGGCCGAAGAGGGCTATCTCGTCATCGTCTTTCTCGACGAGCTCACCACCGTGCCTCCGACGACACAGGCAGCGATGCTGAGGCTTCTCACGGAAAACGTATGCGGTGAGTTGCAGTTGCCGGATTACGAGCCGGGCAAAGGCGGCGTCGTGTATCTGTGTGCGAGCAATGCTGTCGAATGGGCGGCGGGTGGACAGGAGATCCAGGCACCGATGGCGAATCGCCTGTGGCATGGCGAGTTCCCCATGGACCACGAGACGTGGTGCGAGATGATGGTGAGCGACTTCCCTGCTCCGACCAACCTTCCAGTGCTATCCGCTGATTACCTGCACACGCACCATCATCGACAGCGTGCGTTGATCGCTGCATATGTGAGGGCAGCGGGGCGCGGCGCATGGCTTGCGCCGCCAGAAGACCCGGCGCGACGCAGTGGGGCATGGCCGTCGGGCCGCACGTGGTATCTCGCGTCACGGCTGCTCGCCGCGATCGAGGCGATCTCACCCGGCAATCGCGTGCTCCAGGGCGCCGCACTCGCGGGGCTCGTTGGCGATCAGGCGCTGCCCTTTCTCGAGTATCGCGAGACACTCAATCTGCCGGATCCCGAAGACATCCTGAAGGACCCGCGCAGTCTTGTGCTGCCCGATCGCACCGACCGCGCGTACGCCGTGTGCTACTCGCTCGTCGGGGCGGTCCTGAACAACAAGACACCGGAACGCTGGCAGGCGGCGCTGATCGCGTTGGGCGTTGCGTGCAGGAAGAACGCGGACATTCCGACCGCGGCCGCCCGGACGTTGTGCGACAAGCGCAACCGGCCCGAGGGCACGTTCAAGTTGCCGGACGAGTGCCGGCCGTTCTACGAGCTGATGCAGGTGGCGAAGGTCATTCCGAGAGAGTGATTCGTGCTGGGCAGGCTCACTGAGCTGATTCGCGGGATGGATCGCCGCGGCGAGGGCTACTCGCGCGCGCTCCAGGCCGCGCGCGTCCGCGCGTCGTATCAACGTGCGTACTTCGCGCCGGCGCTTTTCAGCATGATTCCTGTCAGGACCGATCAAATCTCGAGCATGGCGGTCGATGCGCACTGGCGTCTTTACTACAACGACGCCTGGCTCGCCGCGCACAGCGTCGAAGAGAACGCCGCGGTGCTGATTCACGAAGTGAGTCATCTCCTGCGAGAGCACGAGGCTCGCAAGCAGGCATCGGCCGCCAAGCACATCACGCTCTGGAACACGGCCGCGGACTGCGAGATCAACGACGACCTCGTCGCCGAGGGCTTGCCGCTTCCTGACAACCCGCCGGTGCCCGGTACGTTTGGGTTCAACACCGGCGAGAACGCCGAGACCTACTACAGCAAACTTCTGAAGGGGTCAGACCCCGACTCAAAATCGCACATAGATTGCGGCTCCGGCGCGCATGGCGAACGGCGACCATGGGAGCTGCCCGCCGACAGCGGTGGCGCAGGTGGCGTGCCCGGCGTGGATCCAGTCAAAGCGGAGCTCGTACGTCGCGACGTCGCTCAGCGTATCCTCGATCGATCGGGCGACGCCGGCGATGTCGCGGTCGGCTGGCGACGATGGGCGACCACCGTGCTGGCCCCGAAGGTGGACTACATGGCCACCATCCGTCATGCCGTGCGCAAAGCGCTGCGCGAGAGCACACTCGGCAGATACGACCGGACATACAGCCGCCCACACCGACGCCAAGCAGCGTACGGCGAGTTCATCATGTCGTCGTTTCACCAGCCTCGCCCGCGGCCGGGCTTCCTGATCGACACGTCGAGCTCGATGCAGGACACGCAACTAGCAAGAGCGATCGCGGAGCTTGGCGGGCTCACTCGTCAACTCGGGTACGGCACCGATGTCGTCGTCGCCTGCTGCGACGCTGCCGTGCACAACGTGAAACGAGCGTTCAGCGCTTCGCAAGTCGAGTTACTGGGTGGAGGTGGCACGGACATCGGCATTGGCCTTCGCTGGTTCGCCGAGCGCAGGGGCGGCTCGATCGATCTCCTCGTCGTCGTCACCGACTGTCACACGCCATGGCCTGAAGAGACGCCACCGTTTCCGGTCATCACGATTCGCGTCGGCGATGGACCACCGCCGCCCTGGGGCGATCGCGGCGCGAACAAAGTGATTACGATTGAGGACCCCATACCGGTGACGGTCAAACCGGCGTGGAACGAAAGGCGGCAGCGATGGCAGGAGTGACGCTGTCTGACATGCGGCCCTGGGGTCGAGGGGCGCTGACGATTCCGCCGAACTCGAGGAGCGCGTGGATCCAGCTGGCCATCTGGGAAATTTGGATGGGCGTGCTCGTGTGCGTCACTCTGGCTCTTGGCCTCTACCTCATCTCCACCTCTCCGAGTCGCATCGTCGCCGTCGCTGATCTCAGTAACTGTTACGCGCCACCTCCGGTGACGCTGCCGTGCGAACGGATGGTCTATCGAGGCGGCGCACTGGATGCTGCGTTCACGTCGCTCTGCGGCCTGATGCTGATCGGCGTTGCCCTGTGGTTTCTGTGGGAGCTGTGGAGCGCGGTCGAGCCCAAGCCGATCACGGACGACTTTCTCCGGCTGCTACACGACTCGTTCAGTCACGACTGGAAAAATCCGCTCACATGGCCGTGGGCGCGAGTGTTCTGGGCGTACGGCTTCACCGTCCTCGGCATCAGTCTGACAGCTGGCGTCGGACTGACGATCTGGATGCTCGTCGCCCCATCGGCCTCGACCCGCATACCCACGGCGAAGATCGAGACGTCACAGAGCTACACGCTCGGCAAGTAAGGAAGCCCGCCCTACGGCTGTCGCGGTGGCGCCGGTGCCGGTACGATTCCAGTCGGCAGCGGCCAGTTGCCGTCGTACGGAGGCCAGTTGGGCACGGCAAGGTCCGCAGGCGGATAGAACATCGCCGTGTAGATCGTGCGGATCTTCGCCTCGTCGATCATGAACCACTCGCTGAAGACATTACGCGGCGTGGGCGATCCAGGCTTGCGCACGAAGACAGCAATCGCGAGAGCCACCTGTGCTTCTTCATCGACGAGCGGGACTCTCCTTGCAACCACCATCTGCAAGTTGAAGTTTGCGAGACCAGACACGCAGTCGTTGCTGCCAGGGCCCGGGGGGGCCGCCTGACCCGAAGGCGCTGGTGCGGCTGGTGCTGCCGGAGGCAGGAACCGGCCTGCTGGTGCCGGCGAGCCATTCTCTGCGCGGCCGCACCCAGGATGGGTCAACGCCACAGAACCATCGTGTGAGGTAATCGCATCGAAGTAGCTCTCGACGATGCGGACCAGCGTCGCGCGATCGGCTCGCTTCTCGCGAGGCACCACGCGATCGGGCGGCGGGTTCTGCGCGAGGTACTGCGGGTTGTGAAGATTGGCTGGCGGTCTTCCGGGCTGACGCGGCCCACCCAGTCCCGGATCGTCTGCACGTGCCAGAAACCATTCGGCTTCGGTGAGCTGCCGGTTCTCGACGCGCACGCGAACGGTGACGACCGCAGTAGCGCTGCCCTCCTCCACCGTTCCGTAGTACCCGGCCTGACCCGTGGCTGCGTCGAGATAGCGCCGCTGCACCGCACCGAGGCCCGTAACAGTTTTCCACACGCCATTGCCGGGACGCACGTTGATCGCGTTCTCGGTCTGACGGAAGCCGACGACGAGCGGCGCGGCGCTCGGATCGTGTTTGACGACAGCCGCAAGATACTGATCGAGCATCGTCCGCAGACACGCGCGATCGCACGAGCTCTGCGCCGACGCATTCGTCCATGCACCTGCCATCACGATCGTGATGGCGACCATCAACATGTATCGCTGCATTGGATTCTCCGGTCCACAGTATCCTCTGATCCTGGCGCGCCGCGCGTGACGTATGACAGAACTCGAAGGGCTCATCGGTCTCGTCCTCGCAGCCGTTCTCCTGGCTGCAGCGGCGCGACGCGTCGGCGCACCTTATCCCGTCTTTCTCGCGCTTGGCGGCGCACTGCTCGCGTTTCTACCAGGCGCGCCTACGCTCGTCGTACCTCCCGAGCTTGCGTTGGCGATCTTCATCGCGCCCGTGCTGCTCGATGCCGCGTACGACGCATCGCCGCGCGATCTCAAAGACAACTGGGTACCGGTGACCAGCCTCGTTGTCTTCGCGGTCGGACTCACCACTATCGCCGTGGCTGTTGTCACCCGCTCGCTGATTCCTGCAATGCCCTGGGCGCCGGCGATTGCGCTCGGGGCTATCGTCGCTCCACCTGACGCGGCCGCGGCAACAGCCGTGCTACGCGGGCTGCGACCGCCACAGCGTCTTCTGACGATCCTCGAGGGCGAGAGCCTGCTGAACGACGCGAGCGCCCTGCTGATCTATCGACTTGCGGTTGGCGCGGCCGCCGCCGGCAGCTTCTCCATTCAGTCGGTTGCGCCCACGTTTCTGTTCGCGGTTGCGGGCGCGGTTGTTGCGGGGCCTGCACTCGGCTGGTTGTTCCTGCGCCTGGTCCATCGAGTGCAGCACACGCCAACCGCGATCATCCTGCAGTTCGCCACCACGTTCGGCGTGTGGATCTTCGCCGACAGGGTTGGCCTCTCCGCCGTCCTCACGATGGTGTGCTATGCGGTAACAGTCGCGCGCAGTGCGCCCGAGCACACACCGGCCCGGATCCGAATCCCGTCGTACGCCGTGTGGGAGTCAGCGGTGTTCCTGCTGAACATCCTTGCCTTCATCTTCATCGGCCTGCAGATCCGCCCGATCGTGGACCGCATCGAACCGGGACTTCGAGGGCGTTACTTTTTCATCGCCGGCGCCGTGCTCGTGACGGTGATCGTCGTTCGCGTCGCGTGGCACATGTCGTTCAACGCCGTCATCAGGTGGCGCGATCGACGGCACGGTTTCAATCCACCACGTCCGATGCTGCGACCGACAGTCGGCAGTGGACTCGTCATTTCATGGGCCGGGATGCGTGGCATCGTCTCGCTGGCTGCGGCGCTCGCGTTGCCGTCTGCATTTCCGTTTCGCGACTTGATCGTGCTGACGGCGTTCTCGGTGGTGGTGGGCACTCTCGTCATTCAAGGGCTGACGCTCAAGGCATTGCTGCGCGCGCTCGATCTGCAAGACGACGATCCGGTCGGCCGCGAGCTCGATGCGGCGCGTGCGCGTGCGCTCGACGCAGGACTCGCGAGTTTCGAAACCGACAATTCGTCTGTCGCCACCGCTGTGCGCGAAGAGTTCACCGCACATCTGGCACCGACCGATGCGAATCACAGCGGCGACGGCAGGCACGCCGCGCACGGCGAGATCCACCGCAGCGCACTCCAGGCGGCGCGTCAAGCCGTGATCGACATGCGCGCCAACGACGAGATCGGTGACGATGCGTTCCATCAGATGGAAGAAGAACTGGACTGGCTCGAGATGGCGGGCGGCGGGAAGGACTCAACCTGACAGTTTGGTGCACGAACAAATACGTCTCCATTCGCTTCAAGCGGCTCGATGCGCTTGCCGATAGCTAGCTAGCTGGCCACGGACTGCGGTCAGTGGCTCTTCGGAGCACGCTTTCTAAGGAGACGTAATGAAAAAGACTTGTCAACTCGTTGGTGGATTGATCCTCGCCGCACTATTGTTCGCCGCGCCCGCGCACGCTCAGGTGTGCGGTACGCCGCAGAACACGCCACTCGTCGCCGGTCAGCACTACTACGCCGGAACGGTCTGGATCTCCAACGACGGCTCGAACATCTACGTGCAGTACACGACGGACTCTCCCTGGACGATGAGCGAGGCGCACGCCACCGTCGCCACGACCGTCGCGGGCATTCCACAGAGCAAGTCGGGGAATCCGATACCGGGGCGCTTCTCCTACAGCGCGACCTTCGATCCCGAAGTCTCAAATTACACGTTCGTCATCCCGTCGAACGGAATGTTTGCCGCAAATCAAACTGTGTATGTTGCCGCACATGCAATCGTGCAGGCGCCACGTGGCGAGGGCGGGTCGCAGACTGGCTGGGGATACGGTCCTGACTTCGCGGGCGCAAACTGGGCGACCTACATCGCTTACCGCGTGCAGCCCTGCGGCGGTGGCGGCGGCATCGACTAGTAAGCCACTCGCATCACTCAAAAATCAAAACTCCCAACCCCACGTCCGAAATCGCCTGGACGTTGGGAGTTGGGAGCTCGAAAGTCGAAGGATTCTCAGACGCCGCTAGTTGTTGCCGCGGCCACCGCGACCAGCGCCGCCGCCGCGCGCTGGCTCGACATACTCGGGAGTCTTCTCGCCACGCGCTGCTGCTTCAGCACGGCGCTTCTCTTCTGCGCGCGAGCCCGCGAGGAGGTTCGGCATCGAGTAATTTCCTTCATGACATCCGTACTCGAAGTAGCCGTAACTGTCTTCGCGAGGAATGGGCAATCGCAGCGTCCACGGCGCGGTGTAGACCTTCGGGTCGTTGACCGTCATCCGATAGTCGAGCGTGTTGGCATCGGCAAGCGTGAACCGTTCGGTCAGCACGCCCTGGTCTGACACTGGCTGGCCGTTGACCGGCGACTCAGGCTTGATGTTCCGTGTCTCGACGACAAGCACATCGCCTTCCCAGTGGCCGACCGATGTGCCCATCCAGTTCTGGACGCCAGCGCCCACCTGTCTGCGACCGTCCGTCGGGATGACGCGGGTCTCGTGGATCATCTCGTTCTGGAACGCCAGCCAGCCCGGTCCCTGCACGATGCGGCTACCCGAGTTGTAGATCTTCGGCGTGATCGAGTTCAGCACGCCGGTGCTGATGCAGCGATCGTAGTTGCTGCGGTCGGTGGTCCAATCGGCCTCGATGCCGTTCAGTTGCTTGCGGCGGGCGGCTTGTGCCTGCTGACGCTCCTGAGCCGCTGCTTGCGCAGCGGCGGTCATCGCCGGAATGCGACCGTCCGCCGGATCGATCACATACGAGGACACGCGGCTGACCGCCCTCGCGCGCTCGAGCCAGTGAGGCGGTGGCGACACGGCGCCGCCGACGGTACCAAACCGCTTCTCGAACTCCTCTGCCCGCTCCAGCGTGAACTCATCGCTGTTGTCGTTGGCTACGTTCTGGTCGCGCTGCGCGACCCGCTGATTGAACTCATCGTCGCTCAGCCGATAACGCGTGCCGACCGTCTGCGCACGCTGCATCGGAATGCCCTGGAGATCATTGGCGTTGAAGGTGCCCTGCAGATCGGGCTCGCCCCACGGCGTCTTCGGCACCTTGTAGCTGCCGAGCGCCGGCACGGAACCGTCAGCTGCAATGACTCCGGCCGAGTCAACCTTGCCCTGACCGGACACTCCGGCAGTGGCTAGAACTGCGATGACGGCCATCGCCGTCAGGCTCGCTAAAATCAGACGTTTCATGTGCTCTCCGTCAGCGGGACGACACGTTCCCCCGCCATGCGTCCCGTTCAGTTTACCGCTTATCTGCGTTGGGGGCGTAGTCTGAGGCGTGCCGTATCGAGTCGAGCTGCGCAGCGCCAGCCACCATACGCTCGAGCGACTGATCGAGCTGGGCGCTCTCGATGTAGAGGAGCCTGAAGCAGGTGCCCTCGTCGCATTGATGCCCGATCGCATTTCGCGAGAGCAGATCGCCAGGGCCGTAGGCGTTAGGGAAATATCAATCACCCCGGCCCTCGGAAGAGACGACGGTTCGGTCTGGGTCCTGAGTCTGCCGACGATTCGAGTCGGAAACCTTCGCGACCTCAAGCTGATCGACGCCACCGCATTTGGCACTGGCCTTCATCCGACTACCGCGCTCTGCCTGGAAGCGCTCGAAGAGACGACGCAGATCGATCCGCCAGATGCGGTGCTGGACGTCGGAACCGGATCGGGTGTGCTTGCGCTTGCCGCACTGGCGAGGGGCGTGCCGCGCGCGCTCGGAATCGACATCGACGACGAGGCGCTGCGTGTCGCCAGAGAGAACGCGCGCCTCAATCAGCTCGACGATCGATTGCAACTGATGCGCGGCGGGCCGGGAGACGTCACAGGCACATGGCCGTTGGTGCTGGCCAATGTGCTCGCGGCCCCGCTCATCGAGATGGCTCCGACGCTGGTGCGCCGCGTCGGTCATCACGGCCGGCTGGTGCTGTCGGGGATTCCTTCCGCTGTCGAACGGGATGTTGACTCGGCCTATCGTCGGCTCGGGATGCAGCGCGTGGGCACAACCTCGCGTGGGGGCTGGGTTGCGCTCATCATGCAGGCGTCATGGTGACGCCATAGTTGATTGGCCTCGTCGCCGCGACCATACTCTTGGCGCCACGCAGGGCATCTCCTCGTGGCGTGCTGGAGTCGGTGCAGATGAAACCAGGTCTTCGGCTGCCCGCGACGCTCGTGATCGCGCTCGCTGCCTGCGGTGCGATTGCGCATGCACAAAGGGGTGGACGCGGCGCCCCGCAGGCGCCGCCAACCGCGCGCGCCTCCGCCCCGTTCGATCTCACCGGTCAATGGGTCTCCCTCATCACCGAGGACTGGCGTCATCGTCAATTCACTCCTCCGAAGGGCGACTACGCCGCGCTGCCGCTTTCTCCGGCCGGACGGAAGATCGCAGACAACTGGGACCCGGCGCGCGACGAAGCGGCCGGCGAGCAGTGCAAGGCGTACGGCGCCGCCGGTCTTCTGCGACTGCCGCTCCGGCTTCGCATCGCATGGCAGGACGACGCGACGCTGAAGCTCGAGACCGACGCCGGAATGCAGACGCGCGTATTGCAGTTCGGATCCCCTCAGGGCACCGGCGGCGATTGGCAGGGGCTTTCGATCGCCTCGTGGGACTACCCTCGCGCAGCATTCGCCGGTCGCGGTGGCGGTCCGGCCCCCGGCGGATCGCTCAAGGTCGTCACCACCAGGATGAAGCCGGGCTACCTGCGGAAGAACGGTGTTCCCTACAGCGCCGACACCGTGCTGACTGAATACTTCGATCGATTCGACATTGCCGGTGGTGACTCGCTTCTCGTGATCACCACCGAGGTCGTGGACACCGAGTACCTGGCCACCCCGTATTGGACGAGCCAACAGTTCAAGCGCGAGACCGACGCTTCCCGCTGGGCTCCAACGCCCTGCTCGGCACGCTAGGAAGACGCACATGACACATTTCCGGGCACTCGTATGCGCGGCGCTGATCGTCTTGAGTGCGACGTTGATCGGACAGGTACCGCAGATTCCTCCGGCGTCCACGCAGGCACCGGCCGTTGATCTGAGCGGCTACTGGGCACCCGCTCTCCACGAAGATCTCATGGAGCGCGGAGCGGGATCGGAGATTGCCGATTTCGGTGGCTTTCCCCTCAACGAGGCCGGCAGGCTGTGGGCGCTCTCGTACGACCCCTCTCGCGTCACGCTGCGTCACCATCAGTGCGAGGCGTATCTTGCACCCTATCAGATGCGTGCGCTCGGCAACTTCCGCATCTGGGAAGAGCGCGAGATCCACACGCAGCGCCTCCTCGCTATCCATGTGTGGGCGCAGACAACCGAAGGGCATCGAGTCATCTGGATGGACGGGCGCCCGCATCCGCCGGCGTGGGCACCGCACACGTTCCGCGGTTTCTCGAGCGGCCAGTTCGTCGGGAACGCGCTCGTCGTCTCGACCACGCACATGAAAAACGGAGCGCTCCGCCGCGGCAACGGCGTTCCGCAGAGCGATCAGGCAACGCTCACCGAGTACTTCGTGCGCCATACCGACCATCTCACGAACGTCACGGTCGTCACCGACCCCGTATTTCTGAGCGAACCGATCGTTCGCAGCAACGACTACTACAGGCAGCCCGTCGATCCCGGCGCGTGGCTGTATGCGTGCGACGACGGCGAGCAGATTCTCGATCGTCCCGCGGACGCCGTACCGCACTACCTGTTCGGCCAGCAGCCGTACGCGCGGGAGTTCTCCGGCCGTTACAAACTGCCGCTCGCCGCCAGTCTGCTTGGTGGCGTGACGATGTACCCGGAACTGAGTGCGCGACTCCGTTCGGTGACCGATGCCGAAGCGAATGGGCTGCTCGCACCCGCTCGCGGCCGCCCGTCAGAAACGAGCAAGGCAACAGACTCGGAGCCGCGCGACGGCAACATCCACATCTGGCCCATTCGCGACAACGTCTACATGCTCGTCGGCGATGGCGGCAACATCGTCGTCCAGACCGGCGACCAGGGAGCCTTCGTTGTCGATGCTGGCGAGGGCACGCTCTCGGAGAAGGTGCTTGCGGCTATTCGCACGCTGAGCGCCAACCCCATTCAATTCATCGCGAACACCAGCTTCCGGCGTGAGCACACTGGCGGCAATGCGGCACTCGGCTCCGCCGGGCAAGACCCGAGTCTGCCTGGATCGTTCTTCCTGCTTCAGGCACCGCGGGGTGTCACCGGCTTCTTCGACAACCCGCTCACCCACGCCACGATGCTGGCGCACGCCAACGTGCAGGTTCGGATGCAGGCCGCGGGCGCGCCACCGGCGGCTGTTCCGGCGGACACGTATCTCGAGGACCGACGACGCAAGTTCCACAACGGCGATGCCATCGAGCTGTTCTATCAACCGGCGGCAGTGACCGATGGAGACAGCCTCGTGTACTTCCGCC
>Ga0315912_10004458_pt1 | contig 13279 bp, 13 predicted proteins | sample VfabasoilMG_FD_204469 | JGI IMG/M metagenome (GOLD analysis project Ga0315912, IMG submission 204469) | Garden soil microbial communities collected in Santa Monica, California, United States - V. faba soil | ecosystem: Environmental > Terrestrial > Soil > Garden | place: USA: California... | reverse complement strand
ATGAGTTGCGCAAATTCCTGCGCGGCGGTCCAAAGCGTCCTCAGTTTCAACCCATCCTCCAGGACGTCAGGGAGCTCGTCGAACGCATCATCTCCGAACGCGATGACGAAAACCTATCGGGTCGCTGGACGCCTCTACGTTTGAAGCAAACGCTCAGCCGCTATCTAAACGGTGAGCGAGTCATCATTCTCGCGAACCGCGAGCCATACATCCACGAACGTACCGAGGACGGGGGCGTAACGGTGGTGCACCCCGCGAGTGGCCTCGTGACGGCGCTGGAACCCGTCATGCGGGCCTGTTCGGGTACGTGGATCGCCCATGGCAGCGGTTCGGCGGATCGTTCTACCGCCGACCGACATGGGCGCATCGCGGTGCCTCCCGGGGAAGAGTCCTATTTCATTCGTCGTGTGTGGCTGACCCCGGAGGAAGAACGCGGCTACTACTATGGCTTTGCGAATGAGGGGCTCTGGCCGCTCTGTCATCTTGCGGATGCCCACCCGACTTTCCGTAGTGACGACTGGAAACACTACCAGACCGTCAATCGTAGATTTGCCTGCGCGGTGCGAGAAGAGGTGGATTCGGAGGACCCCATTATCCTCGTGCAGGACTACCACTTCGCACTGGCTCCCCGCTTGATCCGTGAGCAGCTACCGCGAGCGACCGTGATCATGTTTTGGCACGTTCCCTGGCCCAACTCCCAGCGATTCGGTATCTGTCCGTGGCGTAAGGAGCTTTTGGAGGGAATGCTCGGTGCAAGCATGATTGGATTTCATACCCAGTATGACTGCAACAATTTCATCGCTGCAATCGACCAAATCCTGGAAGCGCGTGTCGATCGTGAGCAGAATGCCGTGCTACGTCATGGACGCAGCACGCTCGTTCGCGCGTATCCGATTTCCCTGGAATGGCCGAACCGTTGGGCTGCGGCGACGCCGTCGGCTACGGAATGCCGCGCGCAGGTCTTGAATGAGCTTGGGCTTTCGGACGGCATCATGCTCGGCGTCGGTGTTGACCGAATGGACTACACCAAAGGGATTGCGGAACGATTCATGGCAGTGGAACGGTTGCTCGAGCGGTTCCCTGCCTTTCGTGGAAAATTCACGTTCATTCAGCTCGGCGCGCCGAGTCGTATGGTGATCGAGCGGTATCGACAACTCAATGAACGCGTCGAGCATCTCGCGGATCGGATCAATGCGCGCTTTGGCCATGGGAACTATCGGCCCATCCTCATGTTGCGAGAGCACCACGAACCTTCGACCGTCTTTCGCTATTACCGCGCGGCGAATCTGTGCTACGTGAGCAGTTTGCACGATGGAATGAACCTCGTCGCCAAGGAGTTCGTGGCGGCACGGGACGATGAACAGGGGGTTCTGCTGCTGAGCCAGTTCACCGGTGCTGCGCGGGAGCTCACGGAAGCGTTGATCGTGAACCCCTACGATCTCGACGAAGCAAGCGCGGCGTTGGCAACAGCACTGGAAATGTCGGTCGATGAGCAAGGCGACCGAATGCGATCGATGCGCGCGTTCTTGGCAGAGTTCAATGTGTATCGTTGGGCAGGGAGGATGCTCGTCGACGCCGCGCGCCTACGCCGTCGCGATCGGCTCAACGGACGACTGACCTCCGTCTCTTGAGGGCCGCTGACCTTCGATGAACAACATCCTCGCCAAACAAAACCGGCAGGTACTCGAGCAGTACGCGTGGTCCAATGTCTTGATCGCGCTGGACTACGATGGCACTCTGGCGCCGATCGTCGAACGACCCGAGTCCGCAGCGATGCGACCACTCACGCGAGAACTGCTGACAGCGGTTTCCCAACGATACCCGTGCATCGTCATCTGCGGCCGCGCTCAGAGCGATGCGCTCCGAAGGCTTAGGGGTATCGGTCTTCGCGAAGTCATTGGCAACCATGGGATCGAGCCGTGGCATGCGACCCGCCGCATGAGTGAGCAGGTCCAACGGTGGCACTCGATGTTGACGCCATTTTTGAACGCACATAAAGGTGTCGTGATCGAGAACAAATCGTTCTCCATTTCCGTGCACTACCGCCAGTCGCGTGAAAAGAAAAAAGCTCGCGCGGCGATCCTGGAAGCCGCTTCCTTTCTCGGTGACGTGCGGATCCTCGGTGGCAAGGAGGTCCTCAACATCCTTCCGAAGGACGCGCCTCACAAGGGGATTGCACTCGAACGGGCTCGGGAGCGGTTGTCATGTGATACCGCGATATTCGTCGGCGATGATGAATCCGACGAGGACGTGTTCGGCCTGGATCAACCGGGTCGTCTCCTTTCCATTCGCGTCGGTGCCAAGTCCTCTTCGATGGCAAGCTATTACATTCGCAGCCAAGCAGATATCGATGTCATACTCGACGCTCTCGTCGGACTGCGAAGATAGGGAGTGAATGTGAAGAAGCTACTAGACCTTTCGAGTGTCGAGCAACCTCCGTTTCCGCCACTCGGTGACGCGCTGGAATTCATGCGCCTCCTTTGGGCCGTCGATCATGGCTTGCAAAGACTATCGAAGCGCATGGAGACTACGCTCGGCGTCACGAGTCCGCAGCGTTTGGTCATGCGTATACTCGTGCGGTTCCCCTCCATTACCGCGGGGCAACTTGCGGCGATTCTTTACATTCACCCGAGCACGTTGACGGGGATCCTGAAACGCTTGGAGAAGCAAGGATTCGTCAATCGGCGAACCTCTCCGCACGATCATCGCCGCGTATTGCTCGGATTGACGGCGAGAGGGAAGCAGAAGCTCGAGTTGGACAACGAGGGTACCGTAGAAAATGCGGTTCGCACGGCGCTGACGGAGCTCCCCGACGCAAAACTTCGCAGTGCGGCCGATGTGCTGAGCAAACTAGCGTCTGTGCTGGACGAGATACTTCGGGAGAGTTCGGTGACGAACCCATGAACGACGAACCGCCATCCGCTGCGAATTCGATGACGGCATCGCAAGTCGCTGTCCGCGAAAGTGGCGGTCGGAAACCGCGACGTACGGGACTCTGGTTCCGATCGACTCGAATCGCCGGAACGCTCCATACGATCTGGCAAAAGATCGGACTCGCCCTCGGACGCCACCTCGCCTTTGTGGTACGAGACGATCATGCCTATATCATTCTCATGGCCGTCGCCGTTGGAATTGCCAGCGGAGCGGCTGCTGGTGCCTTGTTATGGTGGATTGGGTATGCAGTAGGCGCATTTCCCCGGCCATCGGAAGGCCATTGGTGGCTCAGGTGGATGGTATTGCTGGTCGTGCCAACGGTCGGCGGACTCCTCGCGGGTCTCCTACGTACGATTTTTGTGCGCCTGTTGCTGACTCCACCTGCGGCCAGTGTGCACGATGTGATTACCGCGATTGCGAGACGTGGCGGGACGCTTCGGGGTTATGGAGCGATCGCGGCGGGCCTGGGAACCGGGCTCACGATCGGCAGCGGTGGTTCATGCGGTCATGAAGGTCCGTCGGTCGCGATCGGTGCCACGGTCGGCAGCGTGTTGGCTCGATTCTTCGGTCTACGGGCACGTCGTCACATGGCAATGGTGGGTGCAGGGTGTGCAGGTGGCCTTGCCGCGGCTTTCAACGCACCGCTTGCGGGGGTCATTTTCACCGTGGAGCTCGTGTTTGGGGGAGCGATCGGCGGCGACATAGGGACGATGTCCGTCTTCATTCCGCTCATCGTTTCGGCGGTATCTGCCACGTTTACGGCCCATTTCATTCGCGGGGACGAGACCAGTTTCCATCTACTACAACACTCGTCGCCGGGCGTTGCGGAGCTCGGGTTCTACGTGGTGATGGCGGCGTTGGCTGGACTCATCGGAAGCCTCATGTCGCGTACGGTCCTCAACACCCAGCGTTTGTTCGAACGCTTGAGTCTGCCACGTTGGCTCAAGCCGGCGGTCGGGGGACTCGCCGTCGGGTGCGTTGCAGCTCTATGGACCAACGAAATCCTCGGAGCCGGCCACTCGACGGTCGATCGAGCGGTCCACGGTGAGCTCCTGTGGGAATCCGCACTCCTCCTCCTCGCGCTCAAGGTGGTGGTCACCTCGCTGACGCTTGGCAGCGGTGGCTTCGGCGGCATCCTCATGCCCGCTCTCTACGTTGGAGCTTGTCTCGGCACGATTGTGGGCACGCTCTCGGCATTCGTCCTTGGATCCGCGGCGCAAGATCCAGGTGCGTATGCACTCGTCGGGATGGGGGCGATCTTCGCCGCGCTGATGCACTCACCGCTCACGGCGATCGTGATGTTGTTCGAGCTCACCCACGATTACGGGATCATCTTGCCGCTCATGCTTGCGTGCATTCTGTCGGTCGCGGTCGCACGGCGGATCCATCCGTTGAGCTTCTATCGTCTCGTATTGCAAAACGAAGGCGTGATCGTGGGAGCCGACGCAGATCGCGAGGTGATGCAACGCAGGCAAGTCCTCGACCTCATGATCGCGCCGGAGTGTGTTCTTGCCGAGTCGGCCGACCTCGAGCAAATCAGACGGATTACGCTTGCCAGTGAAATGGGGTCGACTTTCGTGGTCGATGGCGAAAGTAGAGTCACGGGATTCGTCAATGGCAATCAACTCGCGCGTGCGATGTTGCGAGGCGAGATCCAATCAGACTCGGTGGCCCGCGACTTCATGGGGCAAGCACGCCTCTTGCTGCTCCATTCGACCGACAACCTCGCCGGCGCGGTTCTGGCGTTCGCACGATCCGGCCAGGACGTATTGCCTATCGTCGACGGCGAGCGACATCTGATCGGTATTGTCCGCCTGCGCGACGTTCTTTCGATTTATTCGGACAAGGTTCTGAACGAGCAAGATACCGACCTGCAGGTCCACTCACCGGGTGGCGCTCTCGACCAAGAATTGGAACTGGGCAAGGGGCTGGTTCTGGATCGTATGGTCGTGGGCCGAGCTTGGTCCGGTCGAACGCTGACCGAACTCAACCTGCGCAATCAGACGGGCGTCAGCGTTCTCGAGTTGTGCCGCGATGGAGATATCGTCGCGGTCGATCCACGCGCCCCCTTGTGCCAGGGGGACGTCGTCGCGATTTGCGGGACCCGTGAACAACTCCTGCGTGCCCGGATCTTCGGGTCGCTGTAACGACCTCAACCGATAGGGCCATCGAGACGGCAACTCACCGACGCCGAGATACACACGTTCGGCGATCTCGTTCCCTCGGTCACCTCCGCTTGGTGCTCGAGCACGGGCCTCGCGATACAGGTCCGACCCTATCACCGCATCATGGCAGAATACGCAGACCGAGTTCGCGACGAATATCCCCGAGCGAGCGTTGCATGTAGCGCTCGTGGTCGCTCCATGGCCACTTTGCTTTCATCCGTCGTGCGCGAAAGATGACCCGAAACACGTCGGGCAACGCCTTGATCGCGCTCCAGAATCCTTTCAAGTAGCCGATTTGGGCGAAGATGTTTTGCGCCGCGGGCGAGGACAGGTAACGGGCATAGGCGATGACCCCTACGTCGGTCCCGAATACCGTCCAAGCGTCCATCATCACCTCGTTGCGCAGCGATATGTCACAGCCGAATACCACGTGAGCAACATCATGATTGGTAAACAGATCGCGCTCCGACCCTTGGAGTTGGTTCAGGTCGAGTAGGTTCGACATCGAGTGGAAGTATTCGTCGAGCCCTTCGACAAGTGTGAGTTCGCTATTTTGATCACGATAACGCAGCAGGGGGACAAGGTTCGCATCGGTCGTCTTGGCTAACATGGTTTGTCTGCTTTTTTGGCGGGTGCGCCTTCAATGGGCGCGGGTTCTGTTTCCAACAGATCGCGCAGCAGCTCGAGTGGCTTGGGCGCGAGGCGCAAGAGTTCGTGCGTTGGGATGTGTTCCATCGCGTCCGCGAAATAGCGGTCGACCGCGATACCGATTCCGGATACCACCGCGACCAGCAGCGGTAGCGGAACATCATCTCGCACGGTGCCGAGTCGCTGACCGTCGACGAGCAAACGCTCTATGGCGGCACGCATGCGTTCGAGCAGACGATCGAACGTCGCCCCGGTGCCAACGTTGCCGTACAGGCTCCGCGCCAGCGCACCCAAACGCGTATCGGCGAAGAGCACCCCGTTGATCCGTTCAAGCGCGAGCGCGAGCGTGCGCCAATACGAGGCAGGATCGTGGGGCGCCGGAAGGTCGACGACGCTCGCCTCGATCCGGGCAAGCACGTCGTCCATCACTGCACCATAGGCGTCGGCCTTGTCGGCGAAGTAGTAGTACATCGTTCCCTTGCTGATCTTCGCCGCCGCGATGATGCGGTTGAATGAAGCGCCCTCGAACCCGTGCTCGGCGAATTCGTTGGCCGCAGCTTCAAGAATGACCCGCCGGCGGGCGTCGGATAGGCTCTCAAACCGTGGAAGTGGCATCCTAGACCGGAGTTTAGACCGGTGGTCTAACCTCCGGTCGATCTAAGTGATGCGATCGCTCGGCTCGAAGGTCAAGTGGAAATCGTCCGTTCACACGCGGGCTAGTCACGGACTCTCGACGATCGCTGCTGGTGTGATTCACGCCGTAGAACCCAGTCGACGAAAGCGTCGAGCGACGAGCCCCCTCTCGAGCCGCCAACGCCGAAAAGACAATGGAGAGGTTCGACGCGCTGGCAGCCGCACGGATATTGGCATCGCTCGCGGGAGCTCCGACACGTGGTCACCGATGCGGCTCGCGTGAACTTTCACGTGGCCGCGTCCAACTAACAGTTACAGGCGCTGATCGACGGCCCACCACCGACGCAGGAACTCGAGGAGATTGTCAGGGCGCGACCTCCCCTCCAAGGCACTCGGCCATGGTGGGCCGCTCGGCATCCCTCGTCGACGAGGGCAACGTCTTGAGCGGAAGCATCATGAGGCCGGCCAGCAACGCGCCCAGGCTCGCGATGGCCGATGCGACGACGATCCCGAGTTTTGCGGTCTCGAGAAGGGCTCCAGGTGGAAATGCGAGGCCCGCGACGAACAGCGCCATCGTGAAGCCGACGCCTGCGACCGTACCGACCAACGCGATCTCGCGCCAGCCGACTCCGGCAGGTAAGAGGACGACGCCGAGTCGATGCATGACCCATGAAAATCCAACGACACCGATCGGCTTGCCAAGGACGAGACCCAAGACCACGCCTGCGAACACTAAACCGCCATCACCGGACCACGAGGCGTTTCCCAGGGGCACGCCCGCATTGGCGAGAGCGAAGAGAGGCATCACGCCATAGGCAACCCAACCGTGGAGCGCACGCTGCAACCGATCGACGGGCGCGACGGCTTCTCGTCGGACGAAGCCGATCTCGTCGAGGTGACGGAGGGCGCTCGCTCCATCTTTGCACGCCCTCGTGGCCAAAAGACTCATCGTCATTCGTTCGACCGAAGGCTCGATCCCAAACCATGCGCGGACCGGCGTGATCAGCCCGATGATAACGCCAGCCAACGTCGGGTGGATCCCTGCTGCATAGGTTCCGCCCCAGAGGACGATCGCTGGCGGGACGTAGGCCCACGCCGAGCGGATGCCGACACGTTGCATGACCAAGATCCCGATCACCCCCGCGGCCGCCCAACCCACACCCGCGAGAGCCAACGAAGACGAATAAAACATCGCGATGACGATGATCGCACCGACGTCGTCGATCACCGCGAGGGCGAGCAGCAATACGCGTAAAGCCGGCGGCACTCGGCGACCGAGCAATGCGAGGACGCCGACGGCGAAGGCAATGTCGGTTGCCATCGGGATGCCCCAGCCCACTGCGGAGGGGCGGCCCAAGTTCAGCACCAAGAAAACCATGGCTGGAGCCAGCATTCCACCCAGGGCAGCGACGCAGGGCAGAGCAGCCCGTCGCAGCTCACTGAGTTCACCTCGATGCATTTCGCGACGGATTTCGAGCCCGACGATGAAGAAAAAGATCGTCATCGCGCCATCGTTGATCCAGAAGTGCAGGTCGCGTTCGAAGGACCAATCGCCGAAACGCAGTCCGATCGGCAAATGCCAGAACGCCATGTAACTCGCTTGCCAGGGCGAGTTTGCCCAGACCAACGCGGCCAGGGCGACCACCAACAAGAGAACTCCGCTCGACGCTTCGAGGTGGAGAAATTGCTCGACGGGAGTGCTCGCCCGGATCAAAAAGCGACGCATGGGCGTCCACGCTTCGGGAGGGTCGGGGTTTTCTTCGTATCGCACGGGAGCCTGTCTCAAAGATCCACGGAGTTTCCCGAAACCCAGAGGACCGTGGCCATGAGCACGAGGGCTACGGCATACCGAATCACGTCCCGACGTTCCGTGGGATTCCCCGTCCCTGTACGGCCGTGGTAGCGAAACGCATCCTGGGCACGGGCTACGATCGCGACGGCCACCAAGCACCAAAACACGAGATCGTGGACGTTGAGCGACCACTCGGGCTGTTTGCTGATCCTCATCGCATACAGCACGACGACGGGAAACGCCGCCATCCAGATCAATCGAAGGCCAAAATGCCCCTGGAAAGATGGGGAGGGTGGATCAATGGATTGATTCTCAGACATGCTTGCCCCGCGGGATTCCCCGCGGGGTTGGCGGCCCGACCAACCCAGTTCCTGCAGCGAACGACCGCTGCACCCTTACCGAACACTTACCACAACCCGAACAGGCTCGCCTCGTTCATTCGTTCGACGCCGTGTTCGTGTCGTTCGAATGGCGGGTCTTGACCGCGGCGCGCCGTCGGCCGATCCACAGCATTGCGATCCCTGCCAAGGACCCGAGGGCACCGATGGGTAGAAAAGTTCGCCAAGCGGCTGGTGTAGTCAACATCCCGACCCACACGAGGAGCCCTCCGATGACCATCAAGACACCCGTGCCTTCGAGTGTCGACAGCGGCGTTGGGGATGGCTTGTGCTCGTCGCGGCCCACATGACGACCGTTGCACTTCCGGGCGGATCCGTCCATCCCATACGCATCTGTCTCGAAGGCTCATGGGGGTTCCCGTGGACGGCTTGAATATCGAAGTTTTTCGATGCAAGGTCCCGTTCGTGCAACCCAGCCCTCCGACCACCCCTGCGAAGGGGCTCGCGATCCTCGACCGCTATCTCACGGTCTGGATCTTCTTTGCGATCGCTATGGGGGTAGGGCTCGGATCCTTGGCCCCTGGCCTCGCCGAGGGACTCGATCGCGTGCGCGTCGGGGTGACATCGATTCCGATCGCCGTCGGACTCGTATTGATGATGTGCCCGCCGCTTGCGAAGGTTCGGTACGAGGAGCTCGGCAAGGTGGTTCGCAGCCGCAGGGTGCTGGCGCTCTCGCTCGTGCAGAACTGGATCATCGGCCCGATCGTCATGTTCGTGCTCGCGGTCGGGTTCTTGCACGACCAACCCGAGTACATGCTCGGCCTCATCCTCATCGGACTCGCTCGCTGCATCGCGATGGTGATCGTCTGGAACGAGCTTGCCGAAGGCGATACCGAGTACTGCGCAGGCCTCGTTGCATTCAATGCGATCTTCCAGGTGCTGCTATTCCCCGTCTATGCGTACGTATTTGCGACGTGGTTGCCGAGATGGCTCGGACTCGAGAGTGCTTTCGTCGACATCTCGATCGGGGACGTCGCCAAGAGCGTCGCCATCTATCTGGGGGTTCCGTTTGCCGCTGGGTTCCTCACGCGACGAGGGCTCACCGAGCTCAAGGGAGTCCGCTGGTATGAAACGGCTTTCATCCCGCGGATCGCCCCGATCACGCTCGTCGCCTTGCTCTTCACGATCGTCGTGATGTTCTCGCTCAAGGGGGAGACGATCGTTCGTCTACCGCTCGACGTGTTGCGAATCGCGATCCCGTTGCTGCTCTACTTCGTCGTGATGTTCGTGGTGTCGTTCGCCCTGAGCCGTCGTGTAGGCGCGACCTACGAACAAACGGTGACGCTCTCGTTCACAGCGGCATCGAACAACTTCGAGCTTGCGATTGCGATTGCGATCGCGAGCTTCGGCATCGAGAGTGGGGCTGCATTCGCGGCCGTCATCGGGCCTCTGGTCGAAGTTCCGGTGTTGCTCGGGCTCGTCCATGTCGCGCTCCGGATGAAGGCTCTCGACCCCGAACCGAAGCCGGCGACGACGAGCGTCGATCCTGCGTCATAGGTGTGAACCAGAGGCGAAACCCGTGCGGCGCGAACCTCGGGCCTAAGTCCTGTTTTCCGCAAAAAAGGTTGCGTCCTTTTGGAGACGTCCTCGTCTTCTGAGGCAGGAGGTTCAAGATGAACGACGCAACACACGATGAGGTTCGCACGGCCGTGCGCGAGCAATACGGGAACGTGGCACGCACCACTGGAGGCTGTAGTCCGAACTGCTGCGGACCCGGTGCAAGCGCGAGCCTGGCGCTCGGGTACTCGGCCGACGACCTCGCCTCGGTCCCCGAGGGGGCCAACATGGGCCTCGGCTGCGGCAATCCGCAAGCGATCGCGGCCCTTCGTACCGGCGAAAGCGTGCTCGACCTTGGCTCGGGCGGCGGCTTCGATTGTTTCCTCGCCGCCAAGCAAGTCGGGCCCACAGGGCGCGTGATTGGAGTCGACATGACCCCCGATATGGTCTCGAAGGCTCGGGCGAACCAAGCGAAACTCGGAGCCGCAAACGTCGAGTTTCGCCTGGGTGAGATCGAGAATCTCCCCGTCGCCGATGGCACGGTCGATGTCATCCTATCGAACTGCGTGATCAATCTGAGTCCCGACAAAGGTGCCGTCTTTCGCGAGGCGTTTCGCGTGCTCAAGCCAGGGGGACGGCTCGCGATCTCCGATGTCGTCGAGACCGCGACGATGCCCGCCTCGCTACGAAACGACATCGCCGCGCTGACCGGCTGCGTGGCGGGGGCGGCTTCCATCGCGACGATCGAGGCGCGCTTGCGCGATGCGGGTTTCCAACGCATCCGCATCGACACCACGGCTGGGAGCGGGGAGTTCATCGCTCAGTGCATGCCGGGTGTCGGCGCGGAGCAATACGTCGCCTCGGCCACGGTAGAGGCGATCAAACCCGGCGGGCAGTCTTGCTGCGCGCCATCGTGCTGTGAACCTGGGACGCGCGCATGATCGACTCCGCTGCACGCGGCGCGTGGCAGGAGCTCGAGGGCAAGTTACGGCCCTTCGTCGCCCGTCGCGTGCAGTCACCGACCGATACCGACGACGTGTTGCAAGACATCTTCCTGCGGATGCAGCGAGGCTTGCCAGCGTTGCGAGAGGACGAGCGGTTCGGGCCGTGGGTGTATCAGGTGGCACGCAATGCCGTCGCCGATCATTGGCGAACGACGATGCGTCGTCCTCTGGTCTCGAGCGAGACGGCAAGTGAGCCCGTCTGCGATGCACCCAACCTGGACGAAGCCGACGAAGTGGAACGCGAGCTTGCCCGCTACATGGCGTTGTTCGTGGCAATGCTCCCTTCGCCCTATCGCGAGGCGCTGACTCTCACGGAGCTCGAGGGGCTCACGCAAAAGGATGCCGCGGTGATGCTCGGTCTCTCCCTTTCGGGCATGAAGTCGCGGGTGCAGCGGGGCCGTCGACACCTCCGCAAAGCCCTCGAAGACTGCTGCTATATCGCCCTCGATGCTCGCGGGCGGGTGATGTCTTGCGAGCCGCGCCCGGATGGGAAGCTACCCGAATGGTGTTGCAACGGCTGTCCGAGCGAAGCGGGCTCCGATCGATCGTGAGTCCCCGAGACGAAGGGGGTCTTTGGCAAACGCATCCCTTGAATATCGAAAATTTTCGATGCAGACTCCCCTCGTGCCCAAGCACCGCCTGACGGTCGTCGAGGAGTGCAAGCCCAAGCGGCGAACCAAGCCTCGCGAGGTTCGTCCATTTGCGCCGCTCTTCAAAGCCCTCAGCGACGAGACGCGGCTCGAGATTCTTGCGCTCATCGCCGAGGCCAAGGGGCCCCTCTGCGTCTGCGAGATCGAGGCCCACTTCGACCTTTCGCAGCCGACGATCTCGCATCACCTCAAGCTTCTGCGCAAGGTGGGGGTGCTTTCGACCGAGCGTCGCGGCACGTGGATGTACTACTCGCTCGAGCCCGCTGCCTTGGAGCGTCTGGGGCAATTTGCTTCGCTGCTCGGATGACCTGTTCATGTTCACGTTCAAAATATCGAAGTTTTTCAATCTATCGAGGCGGTTCGAATGCCTTGGCGTCGTGCTGGTCGCGAACGCCTGTGGTGCAGAGGAGGCTACGAACCCAATCCCCGCTTCCGCCCATCCGGTCTCCGCCGATGCGGACGGCACCCCTCCGGCAACCGCCGAACCAGGAGTTTCAATGTATCCGCGTCTGCAGAGTTACATCGGTGAAGTGGTCACACATTTCGCTGACATTCCCGGGGAGCGAAAGCAGCAGCTCGACAAGCTCGCTCTCTTCATCGAAAGCAAACGTTCCGCGGCCGAACCCGCCAAACTCACCTTTATCTGCACCCACAACTCGCGTCGCAGCCACATGAGCCAGCTCTGGGCAACGACGGCGGCGGCGTACTACGGAATCGATGGACTCGAGACGTTCTCGGGTGGTACCGAAGCATCGGCATTCAACCCACGCGCCGTGGCGGCGATGCAACGCGCGGGCCTCGAGATCACGGTTGATCCGCCGAGCGTGGACAACCCCCGTTATCGTGGGTCGTACGCAAGCGACGGCCCAGTCTTCGAAGTGTTCTCGAAACGCTACGACGACCCACCGAATCCCGACGCCAACTTTGCCGCGGTGATGACGTGCAGCCAAGCCGATCAGAACTGTCCGATCATCACGGGCGCTACGCTTCGCATTTCGCTTCCCTACGAGGATCCCAAAGCGTCCGACGGGACTCCGCAGGAGGCCGAAACCTACGACGAACGAGCCGAGCAGATCGCGACCGAGATGTTCTACCTGCTCTCGCGCGTGCGCGCGTAAGAAGTGCGCATGACGCGTCGAAGGCAGTCGGCTCAGCTCGACGGCCGCACTCTCGCCGTGCTTCAGAGCGTTGTCGACGAGGTTGGGCACCACCCGGAACGGCAAGCGCTCGTCACGGCGAACGAGGCATTCGTCCGGCAAACGGCACCGTACTTCGAGCCCCATCGGTCGGGCGTGCATCCGAAATGCCGCGGGAAACTGGAGAATGTGTCGTGAGGGCATTCGGAATGCCCTCAGGAAACCGGAAGTGGTGTCGTGAGGGCATTCGGAATGCCTTCGGGAAACCGGAAGTGGTGTGGGGAGGGCATTCGGAATGCCCTTGGGAAACCGGAAGTGGTGTGGGGAGGGCATTCGGAATGCCCTTGGGAAACCGGAAGTGGTGTGGGGAGGGCATTCGGAATGCCCTTGGGAAACCGGAAGTGGTGTGGGGAGGGCATTCG
>Ga0315912_10004457_pt1 | contig 13280 bp, 8 predicted proteins | sample VfabasoilMG_FD_204469 | JGI IMG/M metagenome (GOLD analysis project Ga0315912, IMG submission 204469) | Garden soil microbial communities collected in Santa Monica, California, United States - V. faba soil | ecosystem: Environmental > Terrestrial > Soil > Garden | place: USA: California... | reverse complement strand
TTCACTGAACTTTCCGGCCTCGAAACGGCGCAAGTGATCAAGTATGCCGCGCGCGCGCTCGACCTCGCCACGCGCTTCAATGTTAATGGCCTCGCTGACCGCTTCCTGCAAGACCTCGCCAAGGCCGAAAGCAACAAACCCGAATACAAGGATGGCTTGGGGGTCTATCGCAAATTGGTCTTGCCGGTTGCCATCAAAGCTGAACACGTCGCCGCCAGCCACGCCATCAGCGCCCTCGGCGCGCCCTTCCCCTTGCGCTACGAACGGCACGGATACACGATCAAACAAAACGCGCATCAAGCCCACCAGATCGGTCAATCGCAATTGGTCTGTGGGCATGTCACGCTCACGTCCAGTTTCACCTCCGAGAAGACGGGTTTTGTCTACGCCGCCCTCCACCTCGGCGGCTACAACTTGGTGGCCTCGGTGTTGTGGTGTGACAACGCTCGTGAGTGTGATAAGACCTGCGCCGCGCTACATCAACAGATCACCGACACCAACGTCACTGGGTTGATGCGGTTGTTAAAGGTCACCGTCTCCCCTACTACGTATAGCCTTGGTGAATTGCCGCCCTCGGACCGACGGCGTTTGCTCAAGCGGCTCGATGAGCAAATCCTCGCCGACTTAGCCAATTCTTACGAGCAGATTTACGCCGAACATTTGGGGACCATTCAGGCCTTGCGCGAGGCCAACATGCCTGTGCCGCCCGAACTGCGAGTGGCCGCAGAATATACCCTCAGCCATCGCCTAGAGCAGTCGGCCCAAGCGCTGCTCAAAACCCCCGATGACCAGCACGAAGCTGAAGTGCGCCAAGTGATCGAACTCGCCCACAATACCGAGGTGCGGTTGGAACGCGGCGCAACCCTCCGCGTCTTGGAGCAAGCCTGCATGGCCCATGCGCAAACGCTCGTCATCGAACAACCCCCCGCCACCCGTTTGGAAAAATATCAAATCTTGCTTCGGCTGATCGAAGCGAGTGATCGTCTTGGGCTGAGCATACGCCCCGCACGAGTGCAAGAAATTTTGCTTGACCACTGGCGGCTCTACCCCGCGCCCGTCGAAGCCTTACCCCTGGTTGACCTGTTGCATATTTCGCCACAAGCGATCAAAATAGAAGCCAGTCACCAGTAGTCAGTCGCCAGAAGATCACTCATCCCTTATCCCTTATCCTTCAGCCTTCTAAGGAGTCGCCATGCCTTTACACCTCGACCCAGTGGTTGTTCATGCGGTTACTCATGCGTATCATGGCGCGCCCTTTGATGTGTTGGGCTCCCACCCCCTCACCACCCGCGAAGAACCCGGGCGTGTGGTGCGCACGTTTCAACCACAGGCCAAAGCGGTGGCTGTGCAACGCGGCGCGGACGCCACCTCCATGACGCGGGTGCAAAATGATGGCTTCTTTGAAGCCACCTTTCCCACCGAGGCGGAGGCCTTCGCGTATCAACTCGTTATCACCCTCCCTGACGACACCACCTATACCATTGACGATCCCTATCGCTTTGGCCCGGTCCTCACCGATTACGATCTGCATTTGTTCGTCGAAGGCACACACTATCAACTCTACGACAAACTCGGCGCGCATGTGGTCACCCATGAAGGCGTGACGGGGGTGAATTTTTCTGTATGGGCCCCCAACGCTGAACGTGTGAGCGTGATGGGCAGTTTCAATCAATGGGAAGGGCGACGCCACCCCATGCGCCAGCGCGGGCAGACGGGCGTGTGGGAAATTTTCATCCCCGGCCTGCAAGTCGGCGACGTGTATAAATATGAAATCAAGACCCGTTACATGGGCATGCTGACCGTCAAGACTGATCCTTTCGGCTTTTATGGGGAAGTGCGCCCCAGCAATGCTTCCGTAGTCTGGGATATTCATCGTTACACTTGGAACGACGGCGACTGGATGAGTCATCGCAAACAACGCCAAAATTTGGAGACGCCCATCTCGATCTATGAAGTGCATCTCGGCTCATGGAAGCGGCGCAAAGAGGGGGGGGAAGAGGAAGACGAGGCCGGACGGTGGCTGACCTATCGTGAGCTAGCCGACGAACTGATCACCTATGTCAAAGACATGGGCTACACCCATATTGAATTAATGCCGATCACCGAGCACCCGTATGACGGCTCGTGGGGCTATCAGGTGACGGGCTACTTTGCGCCGACCGCGCGGTTTGGCACGCCCGATGATTTCCGCTATTTCGTGGATCGCGCGCATCAAGCGGGGATCGGCATCATCATAGATTGGGTGCCCGCGCACTTCCCGAAAGACGGACACGGCCTCGGGTTCTTTGACGGGACCTATCTTTACGAACACGCCGATCCCCGGCGCGGCTTTCATCCCGATTGGGGCACACTGATCTTCAACCTCAGCCGCCGTGAGGTGACGGCGTTTTTGCTCTCCAGCGCGATCTTTTGGTTGCAGGAATATCACATTGACGGGATGCGCGTGGATGCGGTGGCTTCAATGCTTTATCTCGATTATTCGCGCAAGCCCGGCGAGTGGGTGCCCAACGAATACGGCGGGCGCGAAAACTTAGAGTCGGTACATTTTCTAAAACAGTTTAACGACCTCGTCCACAAACGCTTCCCCGACGTGCTGACCTTTGCCGAGGAATCCACCGCCTGGCCGCTGGTGTCGCGCCCGACGTATGTGGGCGGACTAGGCTTTGATCTGAAATGGAATATGGGCTGGATGCACGATTCGCTCAAATATATGGGCATGGATTCAATCTTCCGGCACTTCCATCACAACAGCCTGACCTTCTCACTCTATTACGCCTTCACTGAAAACTTCATCTTGCCGCTCTCGCATGATGAAGTGGTACATGGCAAACGCTCGCTCCTCAGCAAGATGCCCGGCGACTATTGGCGACAATTCGCCAACTTGCGCGCTCTCTACACGTATATGTACGCGCATCCGGGCAAGAAACTAAATTTTATGGGCGGTGAGTTTGGGCAGTGGACTGAATGGGGCGAGGCCAAACAACTCGATTGGACGCTCCTCGACTTTGAGGCGCACCGCAAATTGCAGACCCTCGTGCGCGACTTGAATCACATCTATCAAGCCGAACCGTCTTTATATCAGGTAGATTTCACTTGGGAAGGTTTTCAGTGGATTGACTTTCACGATGTGGTGAACAGCGTCGTGTCGTTTGTGCGGAAGGCTAAAGATCAGACAGATTTTCTGGTGGTCGTCGCCAACTTTACGCCGGTAGTGCGGAAAGGCTATCGCGTCGGTGTGCCGACGCCGGGGTTGTATAAAGAAATCTTGACCAGCGATGCCGATACGTATGGCGGCAGTAACATTCGGCACTCCGAAGGTGTCAACGCCGACCCCACACCGTGGCAGGGGATGCCGCATTCGATCTTAATCACGTTGCCTCCCTTGGCCGTAATGTACTTTAAAACGGACTACCGAGAGCCGGTGGTGGTCGTTGAGAAGAAGGCTGAGGGGGATGAGAAAAAAGCAGAGGAAGCCAAACCGACAGGGTCTTAAAGACCTGTCGGTTAACTACCTTACACGGAGCATCAATAAACCACCCCAAACCGCTCGCGCAACACTATGCGATACGCGTCTTCTGAGTCGAGCAAGCTCTCCGTGCGTTCGCTGTGAGTCGTGACGATCAACCGCAGATCACTTAGTGTGATGCGCCCGGTGAGTGTGGCGAGTGAACACACGCGCTTTTGAGTGAAGTGTGAGGGCGGGGTCTGTTGGAGTTGGCAGGTGGCCGCATAATCACTCAATTCATGGGGGCGTAAATTAAAGCGGTAACTACGCTCGAAGTTACCCTCCGCCGCTTGTTCTTCCAATATCCAATCCTCTGCTTCGGAATATACGCGGTAAGTGCCAAAGGTTTGCGCCTGTGGGTGGGGGTCATCTAACCGCAAGGGGTCGCGGAACGAATCACCAAAGCCCACATCCACTAGCCAGTGGTCAGCCAAATGCACTAGCAAAGTCATGTGGTCAAACTCCGGCCCCCAGGCCCCATCCCCGCCCATCACGCGCGCGTTGAGCATATCCACGCGAAAGCCTAAGCCCCGCAAGAGCCAAGTGAACAAGCCATTCAATTCATAACAAAAACCGCCCCGCTGGTGCGTGACGATCTTGTCGTAAAAGGCGTTCAAGTCGGGCACGATGGAGCGGCCTAAGTGAATGTCTAAATTTTCAAACGGCACATTCAACAAGTGCGCCTGCTGTAAAGCCCGAAGCGTAGCGAGGTTGGGCTCTACTGCGCCGGTGTAATGCAATCGCTCAAGATAAGATTGGATGTGCATCGCGGTTAGACCGCACGCGCGCCCATCCAAAACTTGCGCCAGTCACCGGCGCTGGTGTGCAAGGCCCAAAAGAGATAGAGGCACGCCAGCAAGTTACCGACGAAGCAAAAGACGACCAGCAAAACACCAATCCGCCACCACGACTTCTCACGATAGATGATCCACCCTGAAAACAAGGCGAAGCCGAGATACAAATCCACTAGCACGGCTTGCGCGACAGGGTAGGCAAACGCGGCGTTGGCCTCAGTGAAGAAATTGCCAGCGAGGGCGGCATAAACCGTGGCCACTAGCAATGCACCTGCGCCTAGAAGTGATAAGACTTTAGCTAGTTTCATATATATCCCTCGCTTAGACCTGCTCAGGCCCGCGCAATCTCTTGGCGATCCACAGCCCGCCTAATAAGATCAGCGCTAACACGACGACACTGACATACTCGATCACAGGAATGCGGATGATTTCATCCAGTTTGTTGAAACCGCGTCCGGCATAGACCCACACGACCCCGGCCACGTAGAGCAGGGCCAGCAACCCTTTAACCCAACGCGGCCAACCTAAACCATGCATCTGAGTGAGGATGAAAATACCGGCGAAACCGAAGGCGAACATGGGCCACAACTCCGCGTTTTGAATATAAGCCACCACACTCCCATGAAACAGCACCGTCACTTCTTGCACCAACGTCCACCACCGATTGATGTGCAGGCGCGTGAAAAACAGGCTACTTTGAAGTAACAGCAAGAACATATAAAAGAAGCCGATTAAGTGACCCGGGGTAGAGACCATCGGATGAAACCAGAACGTGTAGGTAATGCCCCAGGCGAAAACATAGCCATGATATTTGCGCGCGAAACTGATGACTTGTTGGGCAATCGGAGCGCGCTTTCCGCCCACTAAGCCCCGGCGCGGGTTTTCCATCAACAAAACCCACACCAACAACAGGACTACTGAGTATTGCGAGCTCGACGATGAAACATCCTGCGCCAAACCGTCATACCAGAGATGGGTTTGGAGCAAATGGACGATGATAAAGCCAGCATTGAGCGCTAACGCCAGCAGGTTGATGGGATGCAACCCCGGCGTATAGCGGTTGACATTCTTCTGCGCGTAATAGATCAGACCCCACAGTGTCACTTGGTGCAGGGAATACATTCCCCAAGCGGTGGCGCGCGTGAGCAGAGTTGGGTTCGCTAATTGCCAGTAATACCAAAACGGGCCTTCGTCAGGGGGCAAAACGAAGCGCGCGAGCCATGGATCCAAGACCGCGATCAGCCCCACAAAAACGGCGCTAAACGCGATACCGCCTACCAACGCCCACTGGGCGGAACGGGGAGAAGCTAAAGAATGGGTCACCATTTACCTCACCATTAACCGGGATATTTCACCTAAGTTTACCGATAATTTCAACAGAACTTTTGTCTGTATAAGGTTGTACTATGGCCCTACCTTAAGCCGATACCCAAACGTATAACTCGCGTCGTTCAAACGGTACTTCTCTAGCGTGTCAGGGCCACAGCTGGCAGTGCCGAGACCACGCTGAGCGAGGTCGAGATTTAAGCACACTTCCGGGCGCGGGCGCAAATCATAAGTGTGCTTAGCCTGAAACAGATCGTCGGCGGTGAAGTGGCTGGCAGAGAATTCGATCAGCGGCGCGCCCAGCACTTGTAACCCCACTGATTGCGGATTCGTGAGCGTCAGCCAACGCACCTCGGTTTTGTGGCCGTGTTCTTGGGGCATGATGTACGGCACATATTGCTCCGTGACGGTGCTCCGGTAGCGCCCTACCATGCTTGCGGCTTTGCGGTCGGCGTAGTTGTCCCACGGCCCGCGCCCAAACCACGTCAGCTGTTCCAGTTCTGGCACGAGCGCCAGCGTCACACCCATGCGGGGTAAGTCGCGCAACTCGCCGCCCATCTGCACGGTGTTCTCCACTGTCAATTCGCCCGTAGGCGACAACGTATAACTCTGCACATGGACAAAATCGTTCCACTGGTCGCGCCCCGAAGCATGATGCATCACCTTCACTGACGGCGGCTGGCTAGGCGTTTGAATTAACCGGATGCTCGCAACGCGATGTTTAACCTGATGCAAGCCCAGCGCCAACCAACGCGGGAGTGCCTTCCATTCTTCTTGCGGTTGTTGGAGTTTGATCCCGTCATTGTCCGTCGCGGCGCGCCACACGTTTAACAATGGGCCGCGTTGGATCACATTGAAACCGCTATGACTAAATTCAACCAACATGCCAGTCGCTTTGTCAAACACCGCGCGGGTTGACCCAACGCGCAAGGTCAGGTTCGGCTCAGTTTCTTCGGCCACCACGACGGGTGGGGTTGGTGGGCGCGCGGCTTTGCGGCTGGGCAAGGTGGGCAAGGGAAACTGTTGCCAAGCCACTAAATGCCCGGCCTCGGCCCAGCCTGTTTCAGCGCGGAGATAAAAGCGGAAATTTAAGAAGCGCTCCCCCGGCACTTCGCCCGCACCTTTAAAGTCCAGCGTCAGGTCTTGGCGCTCGCCCGGCCCGGCGGTGAGGGCGGGCATCTTCCCCGTCGCCACGATGTCACCCTCGGTGGTGATCTCCCATTCACCGCGCAAAACATCCAACGCCGTGAAATCATATTTGTTCAACACTCGAAAACGCCCGCGCTTCGCGTCCACCGATTCGACGCGCACCGGTTGGATCAGATATTTAAATTCATAGAGGCCCGGATGCGGCGTGCGATCCGGCCAGACTAAGCCATCGGCGCAGAAGTTCACATCGTTGGGGGTGTCGCCAAAATCGCCACCATACGCCCAATAGGCCTGACCATTCGGCGCGGTCTGCCGCAAGCCGTGATCCATCCATTCCCAAATGAAACCACCCTGCACACCGGGCTGAGTTTCAAAGACCTCCCAATAATCGGCGAGACTACCGTTGCTGTTGCCCATCGCGTGCGAGTATTCGCACAGGATCAGCGGGCGTTGATCGGGCGAAGGCGTCTGCGCCCACTGCACGATCTCGTGCAGGGCGGGATACATCGGGCAAACCACATCCGTGATCCGTTGACCCTCTTCCCAACGCGCGCCGTTGCTCCGTGAGAGCGCACCTTCGTAGTGCAGAGGGCGCGACGGGTCAGCGCCGCGCACCCAGCCCGCGGCGGCGTCATGGTTTGGGCCGTAGCCGCTTTCGTTCCCCAATGACCACAGGATGACGCTCGGATGGTTCTTGTCGCGCTCCACCATGTTCCGCACTCGTTCCACAAACGCATTAGCATAACGTGGGTCACGGCACAGGTCGTGATAAAACGCATGGGCTTCGATATTGGCTTCATCAATCACATACAGACCGTAGCGATCACATAAGTCGAGCCAGTAAGGATCGTTGGGGTAATGCGAGCAACGCACGGCATTGATATTGAATTGCTTCATCAACCGCAGGTCGGCTTCCATGCTGGCGCGGCTCACGGCCTTGCCCGTCATGTCATCATGTTCATGCCGGTTGACGCCTTTGATCAGCACGCGCTTATGGTTGATGAGCAGTTGTCGGTCACGGATTTGAATCTTGCGGAAGCCCACCGAGCAAGGCACATGCTCTTCGCCATGTGGTGTGGTGAGCGAGACGACTAGTGTATAGAGATACGGCGTCTCGGCTGACCACAGATGGGGCGCGCGCAAGGTAGCCTCAGCGGTGAACTCGCCGCGTTGCCGGGCTGTCATCGGGAGCGCCGCTTTGAACAGCGGCTGACCTTGCATGTCGTAGAGTTGGGCCGTGAGCGCGCCGTTTGTGTGCTGTTCGCCCGGCCAACCGACCTTGCAGGTGAGACGCAAGAGGCCCGTTTTCAAGTCATCGCTCAGATCGCCTAGTGCGAACACGTCTTGTATATGCAGTGTGCCAGTCGCATATAAAAACACTTCGCGTTGTAACCCGGCCTGCCACCAATGGTCTTGGTCTTCGATAAAACTGGCATCCGAAAATTGAACTACGACAGCCCAGAGTTCGTTGGGCTCACCAAAGCGCGCATAAGCGGTGAGGTCGAACTCGGCGGGCGTGCGCGCGTCTTTGCTCAGGCCGAGCGGTTGGCCATTGAGATAGACATAGAGCGCGCCTTCGCATCCGCCAAAGTGCAACACAATTCGTCGCCCGCGCCAGTGATCGGGCAGAGAGAACATACGCCGATAAATGCCAGTGGGGTTGTCGTCGGGCGTGTGCGGTGGCAGATGTGGAAACGGCATCACCACATTGGTGTAATGCGGCTTGCCAAAGCCTTGCATCGTCCAATTGCCGGGGACAGCGATTTTCGACCAACCCACTGCCCGCGCTTCGGTCTCGGTGGCGTCTTCGGGGCGCGCGCGCAATTTAAAATCCCAAGTCCCATTCAAAGACAAAAACCACGCCGATTGTTCGCGGTCAGCCGAGAGCGCTTCGGCGGCGGTGGGATAGGGCGTCAACGTGGCGCGCGCTGGGAGGCGGTTGAGGCTGGGCAATTGCGGCATTTCCCACGTTTTAGCGCCTGCAAGATAGAGCAACGGCAAAGAGTTTCGTTTCATAAGCTCAGGCGGTCATTCGAGACGTAAGAGGGGTGGATGTTCGACCGGCAAACGGCGTTTTAGAAAAGCCGCGCGCGCGAAGACGATCTCCGGCGCAAGACTGGGCAGGTATTGTTCGAGCAAGGCGTAAGTCTCTAAAGTCAAGCGCCCGACTTCGGGCACGGCTAAGGCTGGCTCGGCGCGCAAGACGAGTTGAATCCGCTCTTGTAAATTCGCGGGCGCGATCTTCAAATCGCCCATGAGACGAGTGAGCCATTTCAGCCCCGGATAATAGAGCTGGTTCAAGCCGATCAACATCCGCAAGATCGCTTGCACCGTGCTGGTCAATTCTTTGTACAGCAACGGCCACTCGGCGCGTTGGGCATAGACTTCTATTAACCACAGCGGCGCAAAGGACAAGTTCTCGCGCACCATCGCCAAGCGCAGACCCTCCGGGTAAGGCGTGAGGCGCGCTTGCCATTGCGTGATGAGCGGCGCGTTGTGCAACGGCACAGCATATTGTAAAGCGGCGAGCGTCACTTGATTGTATGCACCCGTCTGATGTCGCTCTAGCACTTCTACTAGCACTTCTTCTAAACCGGCGAGGGTCATGTGCCGGACATCCATTTTGAGATCGCCCAAGCCCCATTCTTCCATCCAGGTGCGCCCGACTTCATCATACGGGTCGCGCTCCCAAAATGCCCCGCCCGCCGCCGTGATCTGCTCATCACGCTCTTCGGGGCTGGGTGGCGCTTCCCAAAACACGCCGATCTCAATATCCGAATACGCATCCGAAGAATTGCGCGAGGCCGAACCGGCCAACATCACCGCACGCACTTTTGGGTTGCGGGTGAAGGCGGGCGCGATTTGGCGCACGAGATCGGTGCGCCATTGGCTAGGGTAGTTGAGCATACTGAAAGTCACTGCGAGGTGCGGGCTGGTCGCGCCGAAGCAGTTTCCCGCTCAGAAGGGGATGACTTCGGCGCGTCACGGTTCGCTATGACGCCAGTGGGTTGGTTGAGGTTATTCAATAATTCATGCGTTACCGCAGCGATCTCGGCGACGGCCTTATCAAACGTGGCGCGGTTGGCTTGCGAGGGCGCGCGATAGCCGCTGATCTTGCGGACATATTGCAAGGCCGCCGCTTCGATGTCGGCAGGGGTGGGGGGCGGTTCGAGTTTGCGGAGGGTTTTGATGCTACGGCACATAAGCGTGATCCTTCGTGGATTTTTTTACGGTATCCAATCCATCGCCCCATACGCGCGCACATCGGGCAGAATGATCGTCAGATTCTTCCCATCGGCATCCATCACATATAAGCCAGTGAAGCCCACGAAGGCCATGCGTTTGCCATCAGGGGAGAAGTCACCATACAGGCCGGTGTCGTAAATCTCGGTGATCTGTTCGGCCTGACCACCCGCCACTGGCACGCGCCACCAATCGGAGGGGACGTTGTGCGCGGCGGCGGTGATGGGCTCGAACCAACTGGCGAGCCACGCAAAAGGCGCGGGCGTGGGCGTGACGGTGGGCGGCCCAAACGAACTAGCGGCGCTGAAGATGATCCATTTGCTATCTGGCGAGAAGAGCGGCGCGTCCACCAAGGTGCCTTCAGGCAAAGCGATGTCGCGCACGCCTTGCCCCAGCGCATCGCTGAGATAGAGCGCGTTCGCGGCGTTGGTGGGGTCATATTCGACAAACGCCATTTGCTGACCATCGGCGGAGAGACGCGGCCAGAACGACCCGACAACTAGCTTTTCCGGTTCTCCGCTCGGATAAGCGAAACGTTCTATCGTGTACGAGTCAGTGTATACATCTTGTTCTTTGAAAACGAAATGCCCATAGTAGATCAATTTTCCATCGGGCGACCACGAGGGGTTGTAATGCGCTTCACTATTTTGAGTGTGATCGATCAGGGCTTGTGGCGGCGTGGAACCATCAAGCGGCATTAGGTAAAGCCCGGCATAACCATATTGCGCTTTGCCTTCCGGCGGTGGCGGCGCGTAAGCCAGTAAGACTTGTTTATTATCAGGTGACACAGCCAACCCCACGATCCATGTGTTGCGCGGCGGCTCAAACAGGGTCTTGAGTTCGCCGGTGGCGAGGTCGAGTTTGGCGAGGACTTGCCCTTGAGCGCGCGCCTTTTGCTTGGACATGATGAAGACGATTTGGCCGCTGAGGTGCAAGTCACCCCACGTGACCGGCACGGCCGAATCGGTTTGGGCGGTGGGCGAGGGGCGCGGTGTGTGCGTCGGGGCGGCGGTCGTGGCTGTCACCCCAGCGGCGGTAGGTGGCACGGGCGTCGAGTCAGAGAGATCGACGGAGCAGGCCACGAGGAGGAGCATGAAACAAAGTGAGAGATGACGGAAGGAGGGCATACTTATCTTTTTAGCACGCAGATAAACGCTGAAATGGCGCAGATTTTCGCTGATCTTTAAGGATCAGCGCGTATCAGTGTTTGTCCAGCGTCATCAGCGTTCATGTTTGTGACTGTCGTCACCGCTGAACAGCCAGCGTGCGAATGTAGTTTACCAGATGCCACCGCTCATCATCGGTCAATTGCTCATCAAAGAGTGGCATGAGCGACGAGCCGGGGAAGCCGTTGGAGATCCATTCGTAGAGTTGCCCATCGGGATGCACGCCGGGCGCGGTGTGGCGGGTGAGGTCGGCGGGGCGCGGGTTGAGGGTGAGGCCGACTGGCCCATCGCCTTGCCCAGTGAGGCCATGGCACGGCACACAATTGGCTTGATAGAGCGCCTGACCGCGTGCGATGGATTGGGCATTGGGCGGGATGGGGTTGAGGGGCAGGACGCGCGGCGTGGGCGGTTGCAGGGTGAAGGCGCTCAGACCGCTGACGAACAGCACGACTGGCAAGACCCACGCGACCCGGCGGAGAGGGTAAACACCCACCGCACAGGCGAACGCCGCGCCAAGCAAGAAACCGCCCACCAAGCGGGACCACGGCCAACTCACGGTAGACGCTCCCTGATCCAAGTTGATGTCAAAATTGGCGAATACGTCAAATTTTCCCTCCCGTCGCACCACCGCTTGCACCTGCCATGCGCCGGGCAAGCTGAGGTAACTGCCTTGTGTGGTGTAGGCGCTGGTGGCTTGCAAGGTGAGTTGCGCTTCGGCGGGAGGCAGATTGCCAGCGGCGGGCGTGAAGCGCAACAACACTTCTTTGGCGGGAGCGAGGTCGTGTAAGGTGAAGGTGTTGTAGCCCACCCGGCCGGGCGTGATGTCCAGCGTGAGCGATAGGTCTTCAGCGGTCGTGGAGGCGCTGAGGGTGGGCAAGGTCGTTTGCGCTGGGGGCAGGGCGGTCAGCAGGCTGACGCTGAGCAACACAGCGAGCCCGAGGGTGATCTCACCACTCAGCAAGCGTTGAAAGCGCATGACGAGCGGCACGTCACCGTGACTCATGCGTGACGAGATGACGAGTAAGTTGACCGCGCCTAAGGCTAACATGCCAAGGGCGAGCGTGAGTTTGCCGAGGAGCGTTTGCCCGTAGAGCGTGCCAGTGAGCGCCGAGAAACTGCCTACACGCCACACGCTCATCAGAGTGCCGCTGAGGATGAGCGTAGCGACAGAGCAGATCGCCAATGCCGAGAAGCGCCGGATGAGTTGTGCGACGAGTGGTGGGTCGAGCGGGCGCGCGACGAACAAGGCGAGGCCAAAGTAGATGAGGCCGCCGACCCAGGCGCTGGCGGCGAGGGCGTGCAATCCATCGGTGAAGAGCGGCCACAGGGGTTGAGCATCGGCGGCGGCATGGCTGGCGAGGGCGAGGGAGATGATGATCGCCGTTGCAAGGCCGAGCGCGCCCCAGTGTTTCCAGCGCGGCACGCGCAGTTCTAAACTGAGCAGACCTAACCCCAGCATGAAGCGCGCCGCCCACAACGCGCCGTAGCGCGTGAAGAAGAGGACATCGCTCACCGCCTTGTGCCAGGGGGGGACGATCTCAACCGTAATGGCTTGCCCGGCATGGACGAGCAAGGCGAGGGCTTGCGCGGCGAAGAATAGGCTGAGGGCGATGAATAAGAGCCGCCGCGCCGGGGCTTCTAAGCGCGCGCTCAACGCGGGCGGGGCGCTGGGTCCCCAGATGGCGAGTTGAAACAGCGCGTAACCCACAAACACCGCCATCGCTAGATAAGTGAGCCAGCGTGCGGCGAGTTCGCCAAAGGAGAGTTTGATCTGGCGCGTGGCCGCTGTCGTGAGGGCCTCGGCGCTGACATTGCCAACCGCGAACGGGTACGAACCGCGCGTGAGATGTCCATCTACGGTGGACAACGCTTGCCAGATGACAGTGTAGACGCCGGGGGGCAGGGCGCGGACGGTGACGACGACGCGTGTCGGGTCGGCGGCATCCACGCGCGAGTCAGCGTTATCTACATCGTTGCCTGCAGAGTTTAGGACTTGAATAGAGCTGAAGGACGGCTCGAGGGCTTCGGTGAAATAAATTTCGACGAGCGCCGGGGCGCGCTCTAAAACGGCGTTTGGCTCAGGCGCGGCGCGCAACA